>OMBZ01000814.1_pt1 | contig 10089 bp, 6 predicted proteins | sample 1673831 | NCBI WGS metagenome assembly OMBZ01 (sample SAMEA103958129, study PRJEB25191) | human gut metagenome | reverse complement strand
GGGTCAACCAGTATTGCGCCGAGGGGCGGATCCCCGGCGCGTCCCGGTTCGGGCGTTCATGGGCGATCCCGGAGGACGCGGAAAAGCCGTCCGACCCGCGCAGAAAAGCTGCTGAAGGAGGCGATGGGCATGGTTTCCGATGAAGCTGCATACCGGCGGTATTTAAGCGGAGAGGAAAAGGCCGCCGACCTGCTGGCCGAACGCTACGGCGATGCGCTGACGCTTTACATAAACGGATACATAAAGGATATTTACGAGGCGGAGGATCTGATGATCGAAGCTTTCGCACAGCTTTTTGCGAAGGAACGGCTTATCGGGGGCAAGGGCAGCTTTAAGGCATACCTTTACAAAACCGCTCGCCACCTTGCCCTTCGGCATAATCAGAAACACCGTTTTGTGTTCCTGCGCTTGGATGAGCTGGACTTCGAGCCGCAAAGCGACACCCTGATCGATACTGATCTGCTTCGCAGCGAACGAGACCGCCAGCTTTATGATGCGCTTGAAAAGCTGAAAGCAGAATACCGGGAAGCGCTTTATCTGGTCTATTTTGAAGATATGAGCTATCGCGACGCGGCAACGGTCATGAACAGGAGTGAGAGCCAGATCACGAAACTGGTCTACCGCGGAAAGCAAAGCCTGAAAGCGATTTTGGAGCAGGAGGGATTTTCATATGCGGACAAATGAAGCACGTGCCCGCCTGATTCACAGGCGGACAGCGGAAATCAAACAGGAGCGTCGAATAAAAAGACAGCGCCGACTGGATGCGGCGTGCATGGCGGTCTGCCTGCTTCTGGTCATCGGCATCGGCGCACTGATGCCGGGACTGATGAGAAACACAGCGGACGGCGGGATCGTCCACCCCTCTGGGACGGCAAGCCTGCTCGGAAGTCATGCTGCGCTGGGTTATATCATAATGGGGCTTCTGGCGTTTCTTCTTGGGGTTTGCGTGACGGTTCTTTTGTACCGTCTGCGCCGGAGGGAGGAAAGAAAGAGGCGGGAGGATGCTGAAGATGGAGAGCTTTGAACTCATTGACAACTTCTTTCAGATCGTGGTGCTCCTTTGTGCTGCCGCTGCCGCAGGCATTTTTGCTCTGCGGCGCAGGAGCCGTGATCTTTTGATCCTGTCCCTCGCCTATGCCTGCTTCGCCATGGGAACAATGTACTATGTGCTGTATCTGGTCATCATCGGTATCTGGCCGCAGGTTTTCTATGTGGCGGAGATCTCCTGGCTGGCTGCGTGGCTCTTTTACTTATCCATGCAAATATTGCGGACAGAGGGGATGAAGCTTCGTGTTTCGCTCCCTGCCGGAGCCGCGGCTGCGATCATTGCAGCGGTTGCTTTTCTCGACCACGATTTTGGCCCGTCTTATTTTGTTTCCGCACTGTTTGCGCTTACGGCGGGCGCGACCGTGTATCTCTCGGTGTCCCACATACAGCACGGCGGCTTGTATCGAAAGAGGGATATTCTGATGGTCATCTGTGTTGTGCTGCAGGTGCTGCTGTATCTGATTTCTAATTTCACGCACGACTATACGCGCTTTCAGCTCTACTATGCTGTGGACCTTGCGCTGACGCTGTCTATGGCGGCGCTGCTGCCCCTGACGCTGCGGGAGGTGAAGAAGGCTTGACCTATATTGAAAACATTTTCCTCTGCCTTGCGCTTCCGCTGATTTTATCCATGTTTTTCATTCAGGGGCGCGTTCGGCGCTATGCGCTGTTTTTGACCGTCGGTATGGCCGTTTGTCTGCTCAGCGCCTATGTCAGCAGCTTCTTCATGGGGCAATACGGCGTGGACGGCACAGTTGCCGCCATCGAGATCACGCCCGTATGCGAAGAAGTCATGAAGCTTCTGCCGCTGCTGTTTTTCTATCTGGTTTTCGAGCCTGAGCCGAAAGAGATGCCGGCGGCAGCCATTGCGATCGCCGTAGGCTTTGCTACCTTTGAAAACGTCTGCTACCTGACGGAAAACGGCGCGGCCAATTTTAACTTTCTGCTGATCCGCGGGATCTCCGCCGGGGCGCTACATCTTCTCTGCGGCGTTCTTTCCGGCTTCGGTGTTTCTTATGTCTTTCGCCGCCGTTGGCTGGCAGCGACCGGCACTGTGGGCGTTCTCGGCGCCTGCATCGGCTTTCACGCCATCTATAATCTGCTCATCACGGCGGAGGGCGCATGGAAAACGGCGGGATATCTGTTCCCATCGCTGCTCATTCTCTGCCTATACGCAGCAAAGCAACTGCTGCCAAGACAGCGCGGTTTTCTTTGAACCGCATGGAATCTCACACATGAGCCGTCCCGGATCGGGCGGCTCAAATTTTTTGTAAAATTTCAGATTTTGGTGGAAGGATTTTCGGTTTTCTGTCTTTTAGTAAGTAGAGGGGGCTGTTTACCGGCCTCGGTAACGAAAAGCGAAAGGAGGCATTGAACATGACCGGCAGAACGGGGAGCCGGATGCTGGAGATCCGGCGAAGAACGCGGCAATACAGAAAGCGGCGCGAAGGGCGTGTGCTTTTCACCTTGCGCGTATGCAGTCTGCTTCTCTTTGCAGGTATCGGCATTCTTTTGCGGCAGGTACAGTCGGGCGGTCTCCCCACCGTAACGGACAGCTATGGCTCTGTGCTGCTGCAAGGAGGCGCAGGTGCATACATTGTAGTCGGTATCGCAGCTTTCACGGCGGGTGTGGCAATGACCGTGATCTGCATCCGATGCAAAAAGAAACAAACGATCCGCATGGAGGCTGCGGAAGATAAGGAGGAGAAATCAACATGAAAAAACGATTGCTCAGCATCCTGCTCATCCTTTGCATGGTGCTGACCATGCTGCCGGTGACGGCAGCAGCGGAGGGAGAAAGTGCGACCGCCCAAGGCGGTGACGCGACGTTCACGCTCAGCGCGTCAAGCGCCTCCTGCGCGGACGGACACACCGGCGAACTTGGAAGCATACAAGTAACCGGTGTTGACATTTCCCGGTGGAAGTCAGACAAAAAGATTACGCTCCAGTACGATGTGCAGTATCGCTGCACCGATTCTTCGTGCGAGTTATACAGCAGCGACGATTCGTTCTTTTCCTACAGCGGAACACATACCTTCATAGATACAAATACGGAGTTCTGCCACAAGAAGATCAGCGAGTCCTTTGCGGCGACGATTCCGGCAACCCTTCCGTCCGGCGGCACCAAGAATTTCTCTATTCCCTTTGCGCTGACATCGGATAAGGGGATTTATGCGTCGGTACTTCATGAGCAAAATGTCGACCTCTGCACCGAGTACTATTATAACCCGCGCTGCTGGGAATGCACCGGCTGCGGGTATTTCTTCCTGAATGCGGATATGTCCGGTAATAAATTTACAAAGGACAAAGTGTATTTTCCTCCGGCCGGACATGATCTGAAGCATGTCCCCGCAAAAGACCCCACCTGTGTTGCCAAGGGTACAGTGGAACACTGGCACTGCGAACGCTGCACTCGGAACTTCGGCGATGAGCAGGGAACATCCGAACTTACGACGATTGAAACCAACGCGCCGCTTGCAGCGCACCAGTATGGTGCCGACGGTGTCTGCAAGGTTTGCAGCAGGAAGGCCGCTGCGGGCGTCCAAGCAAACGCGGGCATGGTGTGGTACGATACCATGGGCGAAGCGCTGACCGCACTGACGGATGGCGCGCAGCTGGCAATCAATGCGGATTATGCGGATACCATCACGCTCAATCAGACCTGCACAGTAGAAGTCAAGGCGGGCGTAACGGCCGCCGACATCCAGATTGAGAACGCGGAAAACTGCGTTGTCACCATTGTCAACAACGGCACCATCAGCAATCTGAGCGGCTATACCGGCAAGCTGGTGCTCAAAAGCGGCAGCGGCACCTACGGCAACATCACCAACAGAAGCGAAGGTGGCACAGTGGGTGCGCTCCTGTACCGGGAGAGTGCCACGAAGTTCTGCTACTGTCGCACGACGGCTGGCCAGTGGCTCCGTCCGGAGCAGGCGACGGAGAGCATCATCAAGAACGTGATCGTGTCCTACGCGCCGCTGGCGACGCTGACGATCACCGGAGGCAATGTCACCGGTGGGGACGGCAGCTATGCACTGACGGCGAACAAGGATGACACCGTCACTTTGACTGCTGCTGCATCCAACATGGACGGCAACAGCAGCACATCCGCGGCCTATCGCTGGTATTACGAGAACGACCCCGATACGGCGCTTTCCACAGCATCCACGCTGACGCTGGAAACCGTCAGCGCCGGAAAACGCACCATTGTCTGCACGGCGACGGTGGATGGCTACAGCATCACCGCCAAGCTGGTACTGACGGTGGGGGGACAGAAGGATGCTCAGAGCTTTACGCTGAAGATTGCCAAGGCTGCTGTAGGGATCCGCGAGAAGGTCCTGCCGTTTCTCTCTGTGGAGGGCGTGCAGGAAGAGGCGGCCGTGACGTATTATCAGATGCTTGGCGAGACGCCCGCTCCGGAGACCGACACCGAGATCGGCGCGGACTTTACCTTCACTACGCCGGGCAACTATCAGCTTTACGCCTATACCGCGGAAACCGACAACTATGCGGCGACGGCCTCTTCTCCTGTTGCCATCACCGTCACGCCCCACGCCGACCACTGCATCTGCGGCGGTACGTTCAATCACACCCATAAGAACGTGGAATGGCAGGCGTGGGACGGCAAGAGCGAGATTGCCTATGAAGGGGAATGGATTCCGATCGGCGCCACCGGATCGCTCTGGTACAAGGTTGCTTATGTCTATCTGACGGGCGATGTGACGGCCAACCTGACGATCAGTGGGCGGACGATTCTGCATCTGTGCCTGAATGGCTACAGCTTCACCAGCGCAGACCCGTCGAAACCGGCGATTACGGTGGCGGGAACGGAGAAAGCCTATGTGGCGAAGCTGGATCTGTGCGATTGCGCCGATACGGGCACGCTCGGCGGTGCCAGCGTGAGCGGCGGCAGCGTTCATGCCACGTGGGCGGAGATCAACCTGTACGGCGGCACACTGACGGGCAACAATGCCACAGGAAATGGCGGCGCCGTATATCTGTCAAACAGCAGCTTCACCATGCATGGCGGCGCGATTACCAACAATACTGCTTCCAACGGCGGCGGTATCTATGCAGGTTCAAGAGGTGAGACAGTCAACATCAATGGCGGCATCATTTCGGGCAATCGGGCTACCAACGGCGGCGGTATCTACGCCTCCTCCGGCGCAAAGTTCCATCTCAACGGCGGCGAGATTCAGAAGAACGTAGCCACCGAAGCGGGCGGCGGCGTTTACTGCAGCCGCCTCTACAGCCAGAATACCGGTCGCTGCGAGTTCTACGGCGGCACGATCTCCGGCAACACGGCCAAACAGGGCGGCGGCGCGTATGTCGGCGTCTGCTACATCGGTTACCGGAACTGCCGCATCACCGGCAATACCGCCACCGAAGCGGGCGGCGGCCTCTATCTGCGCCCGTATGCGTCTGAAAAGAAAATCTATATGGGCAACGTGTATGGAAGCGGCGGCACGATCGCTCCGTATATCTATGACAACACGGTCAATTCTGCCCAGAACAACCTCTATCTCAGCGATCCGGACACGCAGATCCAGTTTACCTCCCACATAGACACGAACGCAGACATAAAGCTCGGCGTTTACTTCACCGGCATCACCAGCAACGGTGCGTCTGTCCTTTTGAATTATCTGCAAATCAATTCGGAGTCTCGGGCGAAGACTTACCTCGACCGCATCTTCTGCGACAACCCGGAGTACGGGCTGCTGGAGATACAACAAGATGGCGAATACTATAATCTGTACCTGCGCAGCACCATTTCTGCGGTCAAGGTTACCCTCGACCCGAACGGCGGTACACTAAGCGCGGGCGAAGAGAGCAAATTCGTTCAGCCCGACTCGACCTACGGCCCGCTGCCGACGCCGACGCGCGACAGCTACCGCTTCGACGGCTGGTTCACCGAGAAGGACGGCGGCACGAAGGTGGAGGAAAGCACCGTTATGACCTCCCGTGAGGCGCATACGCTCTACGCCCACTGGACATTCCTCCACGAGCACTGCATCTGCGGCGGCGACACTGCGGTGGGGGATCATACCGTGCACACCAACGTTGAGTTCTCCAAGTGGGACGGAAAGAGCGCCATTTCGTACACCAATAAGACGGCCTATGTGTATCTGTCGCAGAACGTCACCTTCAACAGCAATCTGGAGGTGGACGGCGCGACGCTCTACCTCTGCCTGAACGGAAAAACCTTCGCCAGCAACGGCACGAATAAGATCACAGTCAAAAACGGCGGACGGCTCGTCCTCTGCGACTGCGCCGGAGGCGGCACGATCAAGGGCGCAACCAACGGCTGGGGCGGAACCTGCGTGTATCTCTACCAGAGCACACTGGACATTTTCGGCGGCAAGATCACCGGCGGTAAGGTCACCGGAAAGGGCGGCGGCGGCGCGATCGCGCTGGATGACAGCAAGTGTGTGCTGAACATCTATGGCGGCGAAATTTCCGGCAACAACGGCAAAAATTCCGGCGGCGCGATCTTCCTGAACAATAAGGACAAAAAAGGCGGCACCGTGAACATGTACGGCGGCCTTATCGCCAACAACACGGCGACCAACGGCGGCGTGATTTACTCCGCCTGCGGCGGCACGTTCAATCTGGTCGGAGGCACAATCTCCGGCAACAAAGCAAACAACGGCGGCGTAGTCTACGCTACATCCGGCGGTGTGGTCAACTTGACCGGCGGCACGATCACCGGCAATAAGGCCACGAAGGGCGACGGCGGCGTCATCAACATGGCAGGCGGTACGGTCACCATCTCCGGCGCAAAGCTCACTGGCAATACGTCCAGCCAGTACGGCGGCGCGGTCTATCTCTACAATGGCGTAACGGTGACTATGACCGGCGGCGAGATCAGCAGCAATCAGGCGGCCAGCGAGGGCGGCGCGGTGCATGTGTACGGCACATCCACGTTTAACCTCTCCGGCGGCAAAATCACCGGGAACTCGTCTGTGGACGGCGGTGCAATCTACCTTAACCGCGAACCGTCCGTACTGAATATGTCCGGCGGCGTTATCAGCGGAAATACCGCCACGGGCAACGGCGGCGGCGTCTATATTTACCGCTCCGGCTCGATCTGCAATCTCTCCGGCGGTACAATCGAAAACAACACGGCGGGCAGCGGCGGCGGAATTTATGTAAATCCCAGCAATTCCGGCCAGCTGAAGCTCAGTGGTGCGCCCACTGTGAGAAACAACACCGTCTCCGGTGCGGCAAACAACGTCTATCTGCCCTCCGGCAAGACGCTGTCCATCGTCAATGCTATGACGGACGGCGCGCGGGTTGGCATCACCACGGCGAACAAGAACTATCCCGTGGCGTTCTCCAATGCCTATGGCAGCAATTACGAGAGCAGCTTCTCCTCGGACGATGCGGACGCCAGCGCGGAATACAACACTGGCGACCAGAAGCTGTATCTCGTTGCGAAGCAGTATGACATTACGGTTGAGATTGAGGGTAACGGCGCCGCGTTTGCAACGCCTGCACGCGCGGCGGCGAATACTGAGATTACTCTGACGGCCACGCCCACCGCGGACAGCCACTTCAACGGCTGGCAGGTGGTGGAGCCGCAGAACCTCACCCTGGACGGCAATACGTTCACCATGCCCAAGAGCACCGTGACCGTCAAGGCGACCTTTGCGCTGCACAGCTTCACGGCAGAAGTTGCCGAGGAGCAGTACCTGAAGTCCGGTGCAACCTGCACGGAACAGGCGGAGTACTACAAGTCCTGCACGGCCTGCGGCCTGAGCTCCGAGGGTACGGCGGAGGAAGCGACCTTCTTCGCCGGCAACATCCTCGGTCACGACTGGGGCGCATGGACGTCCAACGGTAACGGCACGCACACCCGCGTCTGCTCCAGAGATGCAAGCCACACGGAAACGGACAATTGCACCGGCGGCACAGCCTCCTGTACGATGAAAGCTGTCTGTGAGGTTTGTAAAGCGGAATACGGTGAAAAAGATCCTGAACATCACGCGGAAGGCTGCGAACTTGAATGGGTCGTCACCGAGACCGAGCATGAGCAGAAATATTCGCTTTGCGGCAAGGTGACCATTGCAAAGGAAAAGCACACCTTTGGCGATTGGACGATCATCCAAAGACCAACGTCAAATCGGGATGGCGAAAAGGAACGTATCTGCCAAATTTGCCAGTACAAGGAAGCGAAAACAATTCCCGCCACAGGCAGCAATTACAGCTACTACACCATCAAGGCAACCGCTGGCAAGCACGGCGCTATCTCGCCGGAGGGAAATGTCAGTGTTCGCGAGGGAAAAGACCAGACCTTTACCATCCGACCGGACAGCGGATATGTTGTTTCTGACGTCAAAGTCGACGGCAAGAGCATCGGCGCAGTGCGGTCCTACACCTTCTGGAATGTGAAGAAATCGCATACCATTGCGGTCAGCTTTGCAAAGGCTGATACGTTTGTCGATGTTCCGGCGGGCAGCTATTATGAAGATGCGGTCCAGTGGGCGCTGGAAAACGGCATTACCACTGGTACAGACAGCAGGCACTTCTCTCCGGACGGCATCTGCACCCGCGCACAGGCCGTGACCTTCCTGTGGCGTACCGCTGGCAGTCCCGAACCAGAAACCCGTACCATGCCATTTACCGACGTTCCCGTGGGCAGCTACTACTATGACGCTGTGCTGTGGGCGGTAGAAAACGGCATCACCAAGGGCACCAGCGAGACCAGGTTCAGCCCCGACGCCACCTGCACCCGCGCCCAGATCGTCGCGTTCCTGTGGCGCTCTGAAAAATCCCCGGCAGCGGGCAGCCGCAATCCGTTCGCGGATGTGAAGTCCACGGCCTACTACGCCGATGCGGTGCTGTGGGCGGTCAAGGAGGACATCACCAAAGGAACCACCACCACGACCTTCAGCCCCGACGCGGATTGCACCAGAGCGCAGATCGTGACCTTCCTCTGGCGCTGCAAGAAGTAAGAGGCTGACATGAGCCCATAAGCAGACATCGAACAGGCTCACCTTTGAGGGGCGCGGGCAAACAGCCCGCGCCCGAGCTTGTCAAAAAAGTCTTTTTGACAGTCTGCAACGGGTATCCGGCTTTTCGCCGGATACCCGTTGTTGTCTGCCAGCCCTGCCGGGCAGGCGCCGCGATGCACAACACCGCGCAGCCGCGCTTCATGCCATGCACTGCGGCAGGCGCGTCACTGCTTTGTGCCCGCAGTACCCAGGCCGCGGAAGCGGACGATCATGGCCGCTGCCTCCGCGCGGGTCGCGGTTCCGTTCGGGTCAACACGATTTGCACCCTTGCCGTTCAGGATGCCTCTCGTGGAGCCCCAGCTCATGGCTTCGGCTGCCCATGCAGCGATTTGGCTGCGATCGGCAAACTCCGGAGCGACCAGTCCTGCATTGGACGTGTTCAGGCCCTTCTTTGCTGCCAATCGCCACAGAATGGTAACAAGCTCCTGTCGCGTGATGTTTCTGGAGGGGCCAAACTCCGTGCTGCTGACGCCCTTGACGATGCCATTGGCAGCCGCCCAGCGGACGGCCTCGGCGTAGTATGCGCCCGCCGGAACATCCGTGAACGGCGTGGGGTCAGCGGCTGTGGGCTTGCCCTCCGAACGCCAGAGGATCGTGACCAGCATCGCACGGGTCAGTGTGGCGTTCGGCTCAAACAGGCCGTTGCCGGTACCATTCATCAATCCTTCGTTCAGCATTGTGTCGATCGCCTCATGATACCACTTGGTTGTATCCAGATCGCGGAAGCTGCGGCTGGGGCAGTCCTTTTCACCGGAGGAGATGATCGCGGGGAGGATCTGGCTCAAGCTGTCGCCCAGCACCACGGTCCAAATTTTTTCCTGTCCGGCTGCGAAGCTTGTTTCGTTCAGCTGCTTCGTCTTGATCGTGACCTTTGAACTCGAACTGCCTGCCGCAAGTTCAAATCTCAGCTGACCGAGCAGTTCGCCCACAGCGGCCTCGCTGCGTTCGGCGCAGGCAAAAACGATTGTGCCAGGCACGGACTCATACCAGGAGGTAAGCGTCGCCGCGCCTGTGACGGAGGAGAGCG
>OMBZ01000805.1_pt1 | contig 10190 bp, 8 predicted proteins | sample 1673831 | NCBI WGS metagenome assembly OMBZ01 (sample SAMEA103958129, study PRJEB25191) | human gut metagenome | reverse complement strand
TTGGGCGATGCTCATTTCAATCAGCGCCGCGCCCATAATAACGCCTGCGGCGACTGCAATGACAGGGGTTTTGATCTTCCCGAGCTTGGGAAGCAGCGCAGATCCCGTTATCATGCCAACAGACGTCAGTATTTTGATATATGAAAGCGTCTCAGGCCCCATTTTCAGATAGTCGGATACATACGGCGTCTGAAAAACGGTCAACGGCATGATGCCGAAGTTGATCAGCAGCCCTATCAGGCTCACCGTCCGGATTGTCCTGCTTGCACGGATAAAGCGAAAGCCCTCCGCAAAATCCTGAATCACACCTTTTACCGTCTGTTTTGCGCCTTGCAGGTTCTCCTGATACCGTATCGACCATATGATCGCAGATGATATTAGAAATGTCGCTGCATCGATCCACAGAGCGCCGGCAGCGCCTAATAGTGCGATCACACCTCCCGCAAGCATATAACCGGCCAGCCCCGATATTCTTGAAACAGAATAGTTGGCGGCCTTTCCCAAGGTATAATACTCCTGCTCCAGCAATTGCGGCAGGATCGCACCGCCGGTAGGAAGGCGAAAGGCCTCCACCGTGGAGGTGGCCAGAGTAAAGGCCACGATGAGCGCAGGGCTTAAAAGGCCGGTGGTGTAGAGCGTCACGATTGCTGCAACAAACACAAAGCGCAGCAGGTCGGCCAGCGCCATGACCTTTTTTTTGCTTATGCGATCTACGAACGCACCTGCGAAGGGCGTGAGAAAGACGGTTGGAACGAAATTCAGACCGACCACGAGCGCCATCAGCGATGCGCTGCCTGTAATCTCATACATAATCCACGAGTAAGCGATCACATCTATGGAATCTCCAAAACGATTGATCGTATCCGCTAAAAGAAGCCGGATGTATTGCCTTTGAGACAAAAGCAGTCTGTACTTTTTCTTTTCCACATTACACCTCCTCCAACAGAAATCTGCTTTTTGATCTCAGACCGGGTCGAGATACGTTGCCGCATTGTGCCTCTCGCAAGGCCTCACAGCGCCGCTAAATCTCCCCATGCGGCCTCGATCAGTTCCGGGCCGCCGGTTTTCTCGATGCGCCCATCTCTGAGCCATGCGGCCCGGTCACACAGGGCGCCTGCACACCGGCGGTCATGGGTGACGGTAGCGATGGTGCTGCCCGTGCGTGTATGCAGAAGGTTCAGCGCTTGGAGCAGCGTCCGAAGTCCCTCGCCGTCCTGCCCGACGGTAGGCTCATCCAACAGCAGCAGCTCCGGCTGAGAGGCTGCCACGGCGGCAATGGACACCCGGCGCTTCTGTCCCTCGGAAAGGGAGTGGGGATGTCTCTCCGATAGATGCGCAATACCGAACAGCTCCATGATCTCCCGCGCAAAGTCCTCGCTTTTGGCGGCAAAGGACACCTCCTGCGCAACCGTCGGCATAAAGAGCTGGCAGTTGGGGTTCTGATACACCACGCCTACCCGCCGAAACCACGCCCGGCTGCCGCGCCGCTGCCCCAAGGAAGGGTCAATGAGCTGCCGTATCTCTCCCGCCGTGGGACGCGCCAGCCGGGCCATCAGCCGCAGCAGGGAGGTCTTTCCGCAGCCGTTGTCGCCAAGGAGCAAAAGCCGTTCGCCCCGGAACAGGGTCAGATCGACGCCCTCTAAAATGCTGCGCCCGCCCGCGCGCCAGCCCACGCCGCGCAGGGTCATGACCGGCTCCTCCCGCCTTGCCTCTGTGGGGACAGGCTCTGCCGCCTCCGGCGGTGTGGCATAGAGCGATTCCAGGCCGGTCTGCCTCTCAAGGCTTCCGTTTCGGAGCCGCCACACCTCATGGGCAAACGGCAGCACCTGCTCCAGCCGGTGCTCCACGATCAGCACCGCGTAGCCGGACTCGGCCAGCGTCCGCAGCGACGACATGAGAAACGCCGCGCCCTTGCGGTCAAGGTTTGCCAGCGGCTCGTCTAAAAGGAGAATCCTTTGCTCGGTAGCCAGGGCGGAGGCGGTGATCAGCCGCTGCTTCTGCCCGCCGGAGAGGGTGCGGGTGCCCCATTGGGGGCACAGCGCCATCCGGCCGCAGGCTTTTTCGATGCAGCCGCCGATCTTCTCCGGCGAAAAGGCGAAGTTTTCACAGCCGAACGCCAGCTCGTCCTCCACCCGCTGGTGGATGATCTGCGCGTCGGCGTTTTGCAGCACCACACCCGCCCTGCGGCAAATGTCGCTTATCCTCTGGCCGGATACGTCCTCGCCGCCGACGCGCACCTCGCCGGAAAGCGTCCCCTTGGTCACATTGGGGATAACGCCCGACAGGATGGACAGCACCGTGCTTTTCCCCTGACCCGAATCGCCGTACAGCAGGGCTAGTTTTCCGTATTCCAGCGAAAAGGAGGCGTTTTTCAGCACCGGCTCCGGCATATCCTCATAGCGGAAGGACACATTTTTGAACTCGATGGCCCTCACAGCAGCACCGCCCCCATGGCGCACAGCGCGCTCAGCGCCGCGAACGCCCCGTCCTTGGCCTGCAAATGCACAGGCCGGTATATGGTGTACGGCGCGGGATAGGTGGTAAAGCCCCGGGTCTCCACGCTCAGCGCCAGCGTGTCCGACAGGTTGACCAGCCGCACCATCAGCGGAATCAGAAAGGCCCGGTAGAGGATGGCGGGGTTCAAAAGCCCTCCCGCGCCCCGTGTGCGCATGGCCTCCCGGGTCTGCCGCACCTCCGCCCGCAGCAGCGGAAAGAAGGTGAAGGTGATGAGCATGGCAAGCGTCAGTACCCGTGGCAGGCGCATACAGGAAAAGCCCCGGACAAGGCAGACGGGCGCGAGCCCCAGCCCCGGTATGGCCGCGACGCACAGCACCAGCATCCGCGCGGCGGCGGCAGAGGTCTGGGCAGCGTCCCGGGAGATGGCATAGGTCAGGGCGCAGAAAATGCCGCACAGAAGCGCCGCGGCGGGCAGCACCGCAAGACAGGGGCGGAGATACCCGAACAGCGCCAGCAGCAGCCATATCCCGCCCAGAAAGAAAAATACGCCGGAGCTTTTTGCCATGGCAAGGCCAAAGGCAAAGGTGAATACGGACACGGCAATGCCCGCCATGGGGAAAAGGGGGTTCTTCACATACAGTCTTTCGCTCATTTCTTCAGCACTCCCGATTTTTTCAGCTCCCTTGCGATTTTGATGCCGATCAGCGCTCCCAGCGCGGACACGGCAACAACGGCCAAGGTCATTCCCACGGCGGCAAGCGGCGCTCTGTCCGCCACCGCCGCAAGCGGGCTGTCCGCGCCCTTTATGAGCCGGTTATAGAGGTAGTTGAAGGGCAAAGACAGGGGCGTGTGCAGCATGGCGGCGCAAAATACGGCGCCATCCTTTTCATACCCCCTGAACAGCAGCAGCACGATAAGCTCGATCAAAACGCCGTTTAAAACGCTGGAGAGGAACATGGGCGGCGACATCATCAGCTGGATAAGCCCCATCATCAGCGCCATAATCAGCAGCGAGCCGGGCTTTCGCACCTTATACAGGCCGATGGCGAAGAACACGCCAATCTGAAGCGCCGTGACCAGCTGGGAAATGCCGAAGATCAGCGGCTGCAGGCTGATCACCAGCGGCATCACCGCGCAGGTGGCCAGCGCCACCGCCGACATGATGGCGAGAAATACCACGTCCTTGATCTGAAATTTCTGCAGGTATCTGCGATTCATATTGCCTGCTCCTCCATTTGTCCGTTTTCCATTTTGTATACCCGGTCCGCCACCGCCATGGTGGATGCGCGGTGGGATACCAGCATGATCGTCCTGTCCTGCTTGTGCTTCAAAAGCGCCCGCAGGATCACCCCCTCGTTGATGCTGTCCACGTTGCTCGTCGGCTCGTCCAGCAGGATAAACGGGCAGCCGGAGAGAAACGCCCGCGTAAGCCCGATGCGCTGCCGCTCGCCCATGGAAAGCCGCCCGCCCAGCAGTCCGGCGGGGGTATTCAGCCCCTCGGGCAGTGCCTGCACCAGCTCCTCGGCGGAGGCCATCCGCAGCGCCGCCATCAGCTCCTCGTCCGTGGCGTCGGGCTTTGCGATGCGCAGGTTCTCAGCAATGGTGGCGTCAAAAAGGTAGGTGCTCTGGCTGACCATGGTGACATTTTGGTACAGGCTCTCGGTGTTGATTTCGTCAATGTCCGTGCCGTTATAGCATATCTGGCCGCCGGAGCGCTCCCAGAACCGCAGCAGCAGCTTCAGCAGCGTGGACTTCCCGCAGCCGCTTTCCCCCACGATGCCGACGATCTCGTTTTTGCGGGCGGTCATGGAAACGCCCCTGAGCACCGCCTCCCCGCCATAGGCGAAGAAGAGATCGTGTACCTCCAAGCCCTCGTAGGCAAGTTCCGTGCCGTTCTCCACGGTCTCTACCTCCGGCTGCTCCTCCAGCAGGCGGAGGATGCGCTCTCCGCTTGCAAAGGTCTGGTTGAGGTTTGCGGGCAGGGCGGACACGGCGATGACCGGGCCGAAGCTGCCGAACACGGCGGTCACGCCCAGCACCATGCGCCCCGCGCTGAGGCTGCCGCTGCGAACGAGGAAGATCCCCACGGCCAGCACTGCCAGCACCGCCAGCGACACGGCGGCCTCCGTAGCGGCGGCGGAAAGGGCCGTTTCCCGCTTGAGGGCCTTCGTCCTGCCCAGCATGGCGTCAGAGCGGCGGTCTACCTCGGCGGCCCGCGCCTCTCCGGCGTTGTAGAGGACCAGCTCCCGTATGCCCTTGATGCTGTCGAGAAAATACGCGCCGAAGTCTCCAAGCTCCCGCCTGTACCGCATGCCGGTCTCGGCCATGCGGCGGGAGAAAAACCGGGGCAGCAGAACGCCGATGCACAGATAGGCCGCCGCCGCGATCAATGACAGATACCAGCTTGCAGCGAGCCCGGTGACCACCATCACCGCCAATGACACAAGCACGGCGATGCAGACGGGGGAAACGGTGTGGGCGTAGAACACCTCCAGCGTTTCGATGTCCGCCGTGATCATGGTGAGAAGGCTGCCCTTCTGGCGGCTTTCCAGCTTGGCGGGACAAAGCGCCCGTAGCTTGGTAAAGATTTTATCCCGAAGCACCGCCAGCAGCCGGAAGGCGATATAGTGGTTGCCGTACTGCTCCAGATACCGCACCCCCCCGCGCAGGACGCCGCAGCCCACGCAGAGGCCCGCAATGGCGCCGTAGGACAGGGGGATGCTCTCACCCAGTGCCTTTGCGATACCAACAGCACCGAAAAAGGGTACGCCCATGGCGCACAGAAAGCCAAGGCTTCCGTTCAATACCGCCAGCAGCATAACGGCGGAAAGCCTGCCGCCCAAGAGCTTCATCAGCTCCGCCGCGATTTGCACGCCACTTCTGCGGGAAAGCTCTTTCTTCATGCCTGCGCCTCCTTTATCAGCTCCAGATAGCCCTGCTCAAGCTCCCGCTGCGCGCAGAACAGCGCGGCATAGCGTCCGCCTCGGGCCATCAGCGAGGCGTGGTCACCCTGCTCGCAGATACGGCCGTCCTCCATGTACAAGATGCTGTCCGCCGCCGCCACGTTTGCAAGGCGGTGGGTAATGACCGTCACGCCAGCAAAGGTGCTGAGGGAGCGGATGACTTCCATGATGATGCCCTCGCTCTCGGCGTCGATGTTGCCGGTGGCCTCGTCAAAAATGTAAATTCGCTTGGGGGCGGTGAGGTTGACGGCCAGCGCCAAGCGCTGCTTCTGCCCGCCGGAGATGTCCGCCGCGTCCTCGTTCAGCACAAAATCAAGGCCGCCACGCTCCCGCACAAGACCGTCCAGCCGCACAAGGGCAAGCGCCCGCCACATTTCCTCCTCCGCCGCGTGCGGATTTGCCAGAAGGAAGTTTGCGCGTATGGTGTCGTGAAAGAGAAAGGTCTCACAGCTCACATGGGCGAGGGACGCGTAATACGCTTGCCTGTCAAGGCTTTCGACGGGCTTGCCGTCTAAAAGTACCCTGCCGGAACCGGGGCGCAGCGCCCCAGTCAAAAGCTTTGCAACGGTGGTCTTGCCGCAGCCGCTTTCCCCCACGATGGCGGTCATGCCCCGCTCAGGGAATACGGCGGATACGCCGTGCAGCGTCTCCCGCCCCGGCGCATAGGAAAAATGCACGTCCTCCAGCTCCAGCCGCCCGCCGCAGGGCTGTACCTTGCCCCATGCAGGCTCCGGCTCCTCCAGCAGCGTCAGCATCATCCGCCCCGCGCTGACCCCGTTCATGGCCACGTGGAAGGCGCTTCCGAAGGCACGGAGCGGCAGGAAGAACTCCGCCGCCACCAGCACCAGAAAGAGCGCGGCGGCAACCCCTCCGCCGTTCTGCGTTCCCGATACCGCCAGCGCCGCACCGATTCCTGCGCCGCCAAAAGCCACAAGGTCCATGATGGTCACGCTGGTAAGCTGCATGACCAGCACTTTCATGGTGATTTTCCGAAATTCCTCGGCGTTCTCGTTCATATACGCCTGCCGCCTTGCGTCCGCGCGGAAGAGCTTCAGATCCTTCAGCCCCTGCACGCTGTCTAAAAACACATCGCCCATGGCGGTGTATTTGCCCCAGTATTTGGCGAATATGCGCTTTGCAAAGCGGGACACCGCCACGATGGACACGGGGATCAGCGGCACGCAGGCCAGCAGCACCGCCGCCACGCGCCAGTTGAGGAAGACGCAGATGCCGAATAGCAGCAGCGGCGAGAGCATGGCGTAGAAAAACTGCGGCAGGTAGGAGGAATAGTACAGATCCAGCTGCTCGATTCCCTCCGTGGCCAGTTGGGTCAGCCCCGCCATCTTCACGGTTTTCGTCTCCCGCACGCCGAGGCGCAGGAGCTTTGCGTACAGCTGCGCCCGCAGGCTTTTCTTCACGCTGCGCCCCAGCCTGTCCCGCACCGCCGCGGCGCGAATCGTGGCAAGAAAGCGCACCGCCGCGCATACCGCTCCCAAACCGAAAGGAAGCAGGTAGAAGGACGCCTTGGCACCGACAAAGAGCAGCTGAAGCCCATAGCACAGGCAGGCCGTAAAGCCGATGCTGCACAAAGAGCCTGTGAGCATCCACAAAACGGCGCGGTAGATATATCGTTTGTCCTCGCCCAACAGGCGCAAAAGCTGTTTATCCGGCATGGGTGTTTCTCCTTTTCCTTCGCATGGTTTCCGCCATATGGCGCAGCACCAGTATGGGGTGGCTCAGCAGCATCCTCGGCCCCGCATAGCGCATCACGGCGCGCATCTGCTGCCGCATTTCCGGCTTGTAGCAATGGATGGGGCAGTTTGAGCAGAAGGGCTTGTTGTCCCCGTGCGGGCATCTGTCCCGCCGCTGTCTGGCGTATTCCAGCAGTGCATTGCACGCCGGACAAAGCGCCTCGCCCCTTGTCCCATGCACGCCCCGGCAATACCGGCGCACCATGAGGGTAACGGTTTCGATCTCCTTTTCCTTGTTCAAGCTCTGAATTCCTTTCTGCTTTGTATTTCAGTTAGTCATCTCTAACCGCTTGGTGGAAGAAAAGGCAGGTCGCCTGTGTGCAGTCTGCCTTGGCTTCAGTCGCATATCAACCTCGGTTATCACAACGCCGTTGTCAGCGCAGGGGCCGGCAGCGGTTACTCAAGTAACTGATATGTACTGCTTCCGGCCATCATCCCTCATGCCGATCCGGTGTATCGGCTCTTTTACTCTTGCTGTTCCAGCGTGTCCAGCAACTGGCTTATGCTCTTTTTCCCGAACAGCACCTTTTCGCCGTTCAGCACGAGACAGGGTACGCTCATGACATTATACGTTTCCTTCAAGACGGGAAAGTGATTCAGATCGTATGCCTCTGCCCTGACATTAGGGTTGAGGGCGGCGATGTGCTGGGCTGCAATCACCAGCTCCGGGCACATGGTGCAGGAAAGCGAAACGAATATCTGCATATCTGTCGGTGCATCAAGCGCCCTTATTCGGCCCATAGTTTCCCCGTCAAGAGCCTGTCCCGGTCCGGCCACGTTGTAAAGCCCCATGATAAAAGAAGTAAATTCGTGTCCGCCCGGTACCCCGTGGAAGGCGAGACCGGAGTCGCTGCCGTCAGAGCGCAACACACGCACCAGCGGCATATGCTCAGCGCCTTCGGTAGATTTTCTTACTGTGAGTTTGGGTGTGAGTCGTGCAAGCTCCTCCATATAGGAGCGGAGTTCCGCTGAAATAGCCTTTTCGTCAAGGCAAAGCTCCAGTATCAGGGGATCCTGCATTCTTTCAAATACTGCCTCAAGCTGCTGCATTACCTGCTGCGTGAATATCCCCTCGGGCCGAGACTCGCCATCGGATGCCGCGTTCGCTTCTTTTATCTCAGGCTTTTGGGGGCGGAGACCGGTTTTTTCATGCATGGCTGCAGCATACTTTTCCAGCGCAGTCGCCGCCTTCGCGCCATCGCCCACGGCGGTGACCACCTGCCGCAGCTCCTTCACGCACACGTCGCCCGCGGCGTATACGCCCTCAAGGTTCGTCCGCTGCGAGCCGTCCGTAACGATATAGCCTCTCGGGTCAGTCTCAATCTTGTCCCGGATCGAGGCCGTTTCCGGCTCGTAGCCGGCAAACACAAACACGCCGAAGGTATCCCCATGCGGTGCGAAAACCGTTTCCTCTCCGGTTTTCAAATCTCTGTATCGCAGGCTGCGCAGCGCCGTATCGCCCGTGGCCTCCACCACTGCGGCATGGGAGAGGACAGTGATCTTCGGATGCTCTTTAGCGGCGCGCGACACAGCCTCGGCGCAGGTGAAGTCCTCACCGCGAATCAGTACGGTGACGTGCTTTGCGTAGCGTGTCAGGAAAACGCTCTCCTCCGCCGCGGCAAAGCCGCCGCCTATGACAAAAACCTCCTTACCGGTAAAAAACTCGCCATCGCAGGTGGCGCAGTAGGCTATGCCTCGTCCACGGAACTCCGCCTCGCCGGGAAAGCCTATCATACGCGGATGGGCGCCCGTGGCCAGAAGCACGCCAAAGCAGCGGTATTCTCCGCGCCCGGTCTTCACGGTCTTGACGTCCCCGTCCAGTTCAAGAGCCGTGACCTCGGCCAGCAGGAACTCTGCACCGAAGCCCTCTGCCTGCTGCCGCATTGTGTCCGTCAATTCTCTGCCGCTGGTTTTTGCTACGCCGGGATAGTTCACGATCTCATTCGTGATAGTGATCTGGCCGCCGAAATGCTCCTTCTCTACCACCAACACGCGATAACGTGCCCTGGCAAGATAAAGGGCCGCCGTAAGTCCGGCCGGCCCTCCACCTATCACGATTACATCATAGAGCTGTTCCATCTCCATTACAGCATGCCCACAAGGTCAAGGCTGGGCTTGAGGGTCTCGGCTCCGGGCTGCCACTTGGCGGGGCAGACCTGGTCGCCGTGCTCCGCCACAAACTGGCTGGCCTGAAGCCTGCGGAGAAGCTCGTCGGCATTGCGGCCCACATTTCCTGCGTTGACTTCGTATACTACGATCTTGCCCTCCGGGTTCACAATGAAGCTTCCGCGCTCTGCAAGGCCGTTTTCCTCGATATACACCTCAAAGTCGCGGCTCAGCGCATGTGTGGGGTCGGCCAGCATGGGATAAGTGATCTTGCTGATGCGCTCAGAGTGGTCGTGCCACGCCTTATGCACGAAATGTGTGTCGGTGGATACGGAATAAACCTCGCAGCCAGCCGCCTTAAACTCAGCGTATTTGTTCTGCAAATCCTCAAGCTCGGTGGGGCAGATAAAGGTAAAGTCTGCGGGGTAGAAGAAGAACAGGCTCCATTTGCCCAGCACATCCTGCTTGGTCACGGTCCGAAACTCTCCGTTCTGATATGCCTGTGCGGAAAAATCGCTGATTTCTTTGTTAATAAGTGACATGGTTTGATCTCCTTTTCTTTTTATTTGGTTTGATTGCTGAATCGGGGGACGGCGTCATTCCAGCGTCATGGAGGGCGCGGTGTAGACCCGTGCCTTCAGCTCGTTGTTGAGCATATACAGCCCCTTGCTGTCTCCGCCGAACAGCTCCATCTTGGTGATGAGGTCGGCGGCGTTCTTTTCCTCCTCGCCCTGCTCCTTGATGAACCAGTCCAGCATCTGCATGGCGCGGAAGTCCTTGGCCTCGTATGCGGCGGCGTAGATGGCGTCGATGCTGGCGGTGACCAGCCTCTCATGCTCCAGCGCTTTCTTCAGCGGGGTCATGTGGTCGCCTCGTTCCCACTCCGGCTTTGCGATAGCCTCAAAGGTGACGC
>OMBZ01000795.1_pt1 | contig 10228 bp, 8 predicted proteins | sample 1673831 | NCBI WGS metagenome assembly OMBZ01 (sample SAMEA103958129, study PRJEB25191) | human gut metagenome | reverse complement strand
CCTCTTTGATGGTAGCGGCGCGCCCACCGTCATGCACAGCCCTGTCATCGTCCGGCTGCCGGGAAAGCGCGCAGCCAGGCGCCGGTGCAGATCATCCGGCACGAGGCCGGCCGCTGCAACGGGATCCGGATGGGAACAAAACCGCCGCCCGGCACTTGCAAGTGCCGGGCGGTTTCTGTATACTGGGCGCAAAGGGAGGCCATGCCATGCGCAACACCACACTCTGCTACATCGAGCGCGGGGAGCAGTATCTCATGCTGCACCGCGTGAAAAAGGAACACGACCTCAACCATGACAAATGGGTCGGCATCGGCGGCAAGTTCGAGGGCAACGAGACGCCGGACGAGTGTCTCCTGCGCGAGGCGTATGAGGAGACCGGCCTGACGCTGACCGACTGGCGCTGCCGCGGCGTGGTGACGTTTTTGTCCGACGAGTGGGAGGGCGAATACATGTACCTCTTCACGGCGACGGGCTTCACCGGCACGCTGCGCGCGTGCAATGAGGGCGTGCTGAGCTGGGTCGACAAGGCGGCTGTCCCGGCGCTGCCGATGTGGGAGGGCGACAAGATCTTCTTCCGGCTGCTGGCGGAGGATGCGCCGTTTTTCCTGCTCAAGCTGCGCTACGAGGGCGACACGCTCGTCGAGGCCGCGCTCAACGGCGCGCCGGTCTCGCTTTGAAAAGCCAGTTCATGACAGGGAGGAACCATATATGGGACGCAAACAACAGATCCAGGCCATGCAGCAGGAGCTCGCGCTCCTGCGCCAGACCATCGACAGCGGCAAGGAGCTGGCCGCGCTGGCCACGAGCGCCGCGCAGCAGCTCAAAAAGCCGAGCATCAAGACCATCGCCGTGCAGGTGATGAAAACGCCGCGCTTCCGCCGCACCGCGCTCATCGTGGGCGGGGCGGTGGCCTGGTTTTACTATAATACCGACCCCGAAGCATTCGACGCTCCTGCCGTTACCGCGGGCGGCACGGCGCTGGCCGTCAACGGCTATGAATGGAACGCCCCTGTGATGGGCGGCGTCCTGTTCAAAAGCGCGTCCGCGCCCGCCACGCTGGAAACGCAGGATCTGGGCACCTGGGAGCAGGCCTCGCTGGATATAACACTGCCCGCGGACCGGCCCACGCATCTTGTGGTGAAGGAAGCATCTGGCAATGTGCTGCTGGACGTAAATAACGAGGCTCAGGTGACCGTTGCGTTCCCCGCCAACGGCAAGTACACGCTGGAAGCGGACGTAACGGTTCCCCGGCACAGTTCCGCCGATAAACCCGGCGCGCCCGCCCACGGATACGGCGTGTTCCGGTACAGCGCCCGCGTCAACGTCAGCGCACAACCCAAGGTGGAATTTTCCTCCACACGGGTGGAACAGGGCGCAGTGGTCACCGTGCTGCTCACGGGCTTTCTGGACGGGCCGGAGCCATCCGTCGAAACAGATCTCAGCCTGGCCCAATTCTGTGACGTGCCTGGCGGAAAGGCCGCGTTCATCGGTGTGCACTACAACCGGGAGCCCGGCGATTATACCGTGCGCGTAACGTGCGGCAGCGTCGACGTGACGCAGACTGTGACTGTCGTTCACCGGGATTTTCCCAAGCAGAACATGACCATTGACCAGAGCGTGGCCGACGCCACGGTGAACAGCGCCGCCGCCAATCAGGAATGGAAAGACGTAATGTTTCCGCTGTACGCCTCGGCGGACGCGGAGATCTACTGGAGCGGCACGTTCATCCGCCCCTGCGGCACCACCGCCCAGAACACCCAGTACGGCCTGTACCGCTACACCAACGGTTCGCCTTACCCTGAACGACACGCAGGCATCGATTATGACTGCGACCTGGGCGATGCGGTCTGGGCTCCGGGCCGGGGCAAGGTGGTCTATGCCGGCTTTTTGCAAATGACGGGCAACACCGTTGTCATCGAACACGGCGGCGGCCTCAAAAGCTATTTCTTCCACCTGGATTCCCTTGCCTGCAAGCAGGGGGACATCGTGGAAAAAGAACAGCTTATCGGGCAGGCGGGCAGCACGGGCTATTCCACAGGCCCGCACCTGCACTACGAGGCGCGCATCGGCAACCAGAGCATTGACCCCGACCAGCTTTTCAACGGCAGCAGCGGGCTGTACTTTGCCCGATAAACCGCCGGAACAAGGAGATACCGGATGGAACCGAACGAACCCCTGAACGCGGCCCCGCAGCCGGACGCCGCGCCTGTTACAACACAGTCTCCCGCCGCAACACAGGAGCGCCCGGCCGAAAAGCCCCGCGCCGCCGTCCGCGTGACGCAGCAATTTGTGGTGCGCATGCAGCGGGGCCAGAACGAGGCCGCGCTGCCCCCCAAGGGCGGTAAACCGCCCCTGCGTGCCACCTACAATGCAGTGGGCCAGCTGCTCTACCGCGTGGGCACACAGGCGGAATACACCTGCATCCGGCTGGGGCGCGGCATACGCGGCGCGTTCCGGCTGGCGCTGCGCGCCGCGGCCGCGCTGCTGCGCTTTGTGGGCGGCCCGCTGCTGGCGCTGTTTTCCAGCATCTGGGACGACCTTACGGCCCCGGCACGCCGTTTTGCCAGCGGCGTGCGCCATATGCGCGACGCCGCGCGGGCGGAAGCCCAGGCGGGCGGCAGCGGCAAGCGGGCCGGTTTTGCCTATTTTAAAAACGGCGTCCATGCCTACCGGCATCTGATCGGCGGCGCTCTGCGCTACCTGATGCCCGCCGCCGCGCTGTGTGTGCTGGTTTTCACCGTGCAGGAGGTGCTGGGCTCCAGCTTCTCGCTGGGCGTGAGCTACAGCGGCGACTTTCTTGTATTCATCGAAAATGAAGGCGTTTGGGATTCCGCCGAAAAAATGGTGCAGGAACGCGTGATGGCGTCCGAGGGCGCCAAGGTGGAATGGGACGAGCATCCGGTGTTCGAGCTTCGCATCGTGGACCCCGCCGCCCGCACCAGCGCCAGCGACCTGGTGGACAAGATCATCGCGGCATCCTCAGACAAGATCATGAAAGCCGTGGGCATCCGCGTGAACGGGGAGCTTATCGGTGTTGTGGAGGACGGACGTGCGGTGCAGCAGCTTTTGGACGACACACTGGCCGCTTATAACGACGGCACCCACGAGCGCGTGGAATTTTTGTACCCCATCGAGCAGGTGCCCGGCACCTATTTCACAAACTCTGTGCAGGATACTACGATGGTGCTGCAGGCTTTGCAGTCCAGCGACGTGCTGAGCGTAAAGGTGACGGACCTCATTGAATATGACGAGACCCTGGAATATACCACAGAGGAAGTGGAATCCGACCAGTACAACAAAGGCGTGCGCTTTATCTCCCAGCGCGGGCGCGACGGCACCCAGCATGTGGTGGCCGAGCAGACCAGCGTCAACGGCAGCGTCATCTCCACCGTTCCCGTGGAAGTGACCGTCACCGAGGAAATGACACCGCGCATCTATACCATCGGCACGCGTGAGGCACAGTACGGTGTTTCCACAGCCGCCGGCGGAAGCGTCGTGGGCACGGGCTCCATGACGTTCCCGGTGCCCAGCCTCTCCTATATCACCACGCGCTTTGGCAGCGGCCACCGCGGCATCGACCTGTGTGCGCCCAACGGCACGCCTATCCTTGCGGCGGATTCCGGCACGGTCATCGAGGCCGGCTACCACTGGAGCTTTGGCAATTATCTGCTTATTGACCATGGCAACGGCATCACCACGCGCTACGCTCACTGCTCGGCGCTGCTGGTGGGCGCGGGCTCCACCGTTACGCGCGGCCAGCAGATCGCCACCATCGGCATTTCCGGCGTCGCCACAGGCTACCATTGCCATTTTGAGGTAGCAGTGAACGGAAGCCTGGTGAACCCCGCGCCTTATCTCGGCGTAAGTTGAACCTCCGCCTTTCCGTTTGCGGAAAGCGCCTCGCCCTTGGCCGCGGATGAACTCCGGACGCGGCCAAGGGCTGTTTGTATGGAATTTGAAAAGGGCTCGATGCTGCGGGCCGAAGCCGGGGATGGGCGTAAAGACCGGCGCAAAGAAAAGCATGCTGACGGCAAGGCAGACGCATTGCCCGAATGCGCGGCACTTGCACACGACAAGCAGGGCAGAGCTTGTCGAACCGTCCGCCAGAACCGGGAAAGGGAGACTGTACGGAAGCCGGCGCAGCATCCGCCACACAAACCCTACGGTCGAGTACTTGGCCAACATACTCGGGAAAAATACCATCCTGCTGTTATCCGTAGGCATACATGCTCCCTCCGCTTTTCCTATTGGAAGCGGGAACCATCCGTTTCCAGGAGGGTTATAGTGAAAAAGGGCGGAAAGGCAACCATCTGTATTTTTCACGGAACGTAAAAATTGCGGCCAAAACGCTTGACAGAGGCGGAGAAATGCATTATCCTATAAAACATACTAAAATGATAGGAAATGGAGGCGCAGGGCATGAGCCGGGATACCATTCAGCAGCGGCTGTGCCGCTGGCGGAACAGCCGAATGTGCATGGGAGGATGACCGCCGCACACCCGCCCGCGCCGTGCGGCGCGGGCCTGCACAGAAAGAAGGCTGTTACCATGTCTGATTTTAAAGGTTTGAACGTACATTTTGAAACGCTCCAGCTCCACGCGGGGCAGGAAAACCCGGATCCCGCCACGGATGCCCGCGCCGTGCCGATCTACCAGACCGCCTCGTATGTGTTCCACAGCAGCGCCCATGCAGCCGACCGCTTCGGCCTGCGGGACGCGGGAAACATCTACGGCCGCCTGACGAACCCCACGCAGGATGTGTTCGAGCAGCGCGTAGCGGCGCTGGAGGGCGGCGCAGCCGCGCTTGCGGTCGCTTCGGGCGCAGCGGCTATCGCTTATGTGTTCGGGGCGCTGGCGCCGGCTGGCCGGCATATCGTTTCCTCCAAGACCATTTACGGCGGCACATACAATCTGCTGGCTCATACGCTGCCGCTTTCGGGCGTAACGGCCACATTTGTGGATATTGGCGACCCGTCGGCCGTGGAGGCCGCCATCCGGCCGGAAACGCGCCTGCTGTTTGCCGAGACTTTGGGAAACCCCAATTCCGACGTGGCGGATGTGGAAACGCTGGCCGCCATCGCCCACCGTCACGGCATACCGCTGGTGGTGGATTCCACCTTTGCCACGCCCTACCTGCTGCGGCCCATTGAATACGGCGCGGATGTGGTGGTGCATTCGGCAACAAAATTTATCGGCGGGCACGGCACGTCGCTGGGCGGCGTCATTGTGGAGGGCGGCGGGTTCGATTGGGCGGCCGCGGGCCGGTTCCCGGCCCTCAGCGCGCCCAACCCCAGCTACCACGGCGTCAGCTTCACGCAGGCTGCGGGGCCCGCGGCGCTGGTCACCTATATCCGCGCGGTGCTGCTTCGGGATACGGGCGCGGCCATCTCGCCTTTCAATGCTTTTCTGCTGCTGCAGGGGCTGGAGACCCTTTCCCTGCGTGTGGAGCGCCATGTGGAAAACGCGCTTCGTGTTGTCGATTTTCTGGTGAACCATCCGAAGGTGGAGCGGGTAAACCATCCTTCTTTGCCGGAAAATGGATACCGCCCGCTGTATGAAAAGTATTTTCCCCGCGGCGGCGTTTACCGAGTGACAACGCCCGGAAAACAATACTAAAACCGGCAGGATTTTCGTTTTACGGACAAAGAAAGAATACAAAGCAATCAATCCAGTGCGCCATGAAAAAGTCAGGAATCATCATCGGAGCTCTCACGCTGACCGCCGCGATCTTCACGGGATGCTCGTCGGCCTACTTCGCCTCGGCGGGGTACGCCTCCGACGACCTCTACGCCCTGCACGACCGCGCGCAGATCGCCCGTGAGCAGCAGGCGAAGGCCGAAGCCGAGAAGGCCGAGGCCGAAGCGCGCCGCGCCGAATGGGAGGCCCGCATCGCCGAGGCCGAGGCTGCCGCCGCGCAGAACAAATACTACGAGTACAACTCCAACCCCTACGAGGAGGTGCTGGCAGACACCTACGAAAGCGCCTATGCACGCCGTCTGCGCGGGTTCGAGTCGCCGACCTACCGCATGCCCTCGAGCTACTACGACCTGCGCTACAGCAACGCCTTCACCTACGTCTCGGCCTACGACCCGGCCTTCTACAACATCATCGTCATGGGAGACCAGGTGTGGGTCGAGCCCAAGTACATCACCTCGATGTTCGGCACGTGGGGCACGGTCGTCTATGCCGATCCGTGGTACTACGGCTGGAACTACCCCTGGGGACCGACCTTCTCGATCGGCAGCTGGGGCTGGAGCTTCGGCTGGAACTCATGGTACAACCCCTGGTACAGCCCCTGGTACGGGCCGTGGGGACCCTGGTACTCCTACTGGTACCGTCCCGTCTGGGGCTGGGGACCCGGCTGGATCGGGCACCCCGGAGGCGGTCCGGACCACCACTTCCGCCCCACGATCGTCCACCGGCCCTCGTTCAACGCGCCGGCTCCCGGCCGCAGCTACGGCTCCGCTCCGAGCCGCGGCTCCTCGTCGTCGTTCAACAACCGCGGCGGACGCTACGACCTGGGCGTGCGCGGCGGATCGACTTCGGGCCGACGCTCGTTCGGCACGCGCAACCAGTCGACGGGCTCCTCGTCCTATAACCGTTATGACGGCAACCGCAGCAGCGGCAGCTGGAGCAACCGCGGCGGCTCGACGACCTTCAACCGCGGCGGCAACAGCTCGTTCAACAACAACTCGTTCAACAGCGGCTCGTCGGGTTCGTTCGGCGGGGGCACGCGCGGCGGATCGATGGGCGGAAGCGTCGGCGGACGCAATGCCGGAGGACGTTAACAATCAGCTAAACGGAAAAAGAAAATGAAACGAATCATAGCAACCTGTGCCGCCGGAGTGCTGACCCTTGTGTCGGTGCTGCCGGCCGCGGCCCAGACGACGCTCAACACGGGCGGTCTGATGGCCGACAAGGATGTACTCATGCCGAGCAACCTCTTCGAGCTCTCCGAGACGCAGTTCAACTTCGGCACGGCGCGGTCGATGGCCATGGCCGGCGCCTTCACGTCGCTCGGCGGCGACCTCTCGTCGATGGCGATCAACCCGGCCGGACTGGGCATGTTCCGCCGGGGCGAGATCTCGATCACCCCGCTGGTGACCGTCAACCGGGCCCGGAACAGCGCGGCCAACTACGAGGACAACGGCCGCACGCGCTTCTCGCTGGGCAACTTCGCCGCCGTCTTCAACGCCTACGAAGGGACGGGGCGCCTCATCAGCTTCAACATCGGCTTCGGATACACGCGGCTGGCCGACCTGAACTACCGCTCGTCGTTCATGCAGACGGGCAACGTGGGCTCGATCGCCGACATGTACTCGATGATGCTCAACTACAGCTCGCCGCGCCTCTCATCCGAGCAGATCATGGGCAACAACCTCGACTGGTTCAACGTCAACCCGGGGCTGTGGCCCGCGATCCTCGGGTACAAGGGCGGACTTACGGACGATCCGGGCAACACGGGGGCATGGAGCCCCACGTGGATCAGCGGCAACCGCTACGACCCCGCCTCGGGTGAGCGCTTCATCGACATCGGCCACTACGCCTCGCTCGAGAGCCGCGGTTCGATCGGCGAGTTCGACATCTCGTTCGGCACGAACATCGGCAACAAGCTCTATATCGGTGCCACGCTCGGCATCCAGAGCGTCTACCAGAAGGTGAACTACTCCTACGCCGAGGACTACCTCTACCCGACGCCGAGCGCCAACCCGGAGATCTCGCAGGGGCAGGCCTCCGACCTGCAGTTCCAGCTGCTGTGGTCGCGGCTGAACCAGGCGACGGTTATCGACGGCACGGGCGTGAACTTCAAGCTGGGCGTGGTCTACCGCCCGATTCCGGCCCTGCGCATCGGCGCGGCGTTCCACACGCCGACCTACTACGCGATCGAATACCGCTACCAGGGCTCGATTCTCGGCATGGCCTACTGCAACGATCCCTCCTACAACCCGGGACCGAACGACTACCCGAAACCCGACGCCGGCGGCTACATCGCCTGCCCGGGTGAGACGCCCGTGCTCTCGAGCGACCGTTGGGCCTTCACGACGCCGTCGCGCGCCCTGTTCGGCATCTCCTACACGTTCGGCAACCGCGGCGTGATCTCGGTCGACTACGAGCGAGCCTGGTACAACGGCATCCGGATGAAGAGCAGCCCGGCCTACGCTCCGGTCCGGGAGATGTACGACGAGACGTTCCGCAACAACTTCAAGGGGTCGAACACGATCCGCATCGGCGCGGAGTTCCGGCCGCATCCGGTCCTCTCGCTCCGGGCCGGCTTCGGATACAGCGGCTCGTGGCTCAAGGATGAAAATACGGTGATGGCCTCGCCGATCGCCCGGCAGATCACCTACTACAGCGCCGGCATCGGCTTCGCCCTCTCGCGCCACGTGACGCTCGACCTGGCCTACAGCTACCAGAACAACAGGCAGACCGACTTCCTGCTCTATTATGCCGACGAGGTCGCATCGGACGGCACGATCAGGGGTTCGAACTCGAGCGACGTCTACCGCACCGACTACGTGCAGCACGCCGTGGCCATGACGCTCGGATTCAAGTTCTGACCCCTCCGGCGCATCCGCACCGCAAGCCCGCCCCGTACGGGCTTTTTTTGCATCCGCACGGAGGCGGCCGCGGCCGATGCGGACGATTCCTTTCGCCGCGGCTCCGCCCCTCCGAAAAAAGGGAGGAGGCATTTGCAAAATCGGGAAAGTTTGTCTATTTTTGCCCTCGAATCCGGAAAGATGCAGGAGTGGTTGAACTGGCCCGCCTGGAAAGCGAGTAAACCCCAAAAGGGTTTCAGGGGTTCGAATCCCCTTCTTTCCGCAAAACAAGAGGAAGGGTCGCACCGTTTGGTGCGACCCTTCCTCTTTTCCGAACAAGACCCGGCGAAGCTCCCGCCGGGCAGAAATATCCGTCCGTGCGATCCGACGGTCCGATGGTCCGCCGCCCGGCAGGCGCCAACTCATCGCCCGACGACCCGACAGCCTGTCCGCCGAAAATCACCGTCCGGCGCACCCTGTCAGCCTACCGTCAGCGGATGAAGTTCGTGGCGATCCACGCCTCCTGCTGCGGAAGCGCCTCGTCGCAGCGGGGCCCCGCCTTGAGCAGCCGCGCCATGTTGCGCGCCAGCACCCGCATGGTCTGCAATCCCTCGGCGTCCTGTGCGGCCTCACCGGGCAGCCGGCCGTGGATGCTGTTCCAATACTGCGACGAGACAACCGGCATGTTGTTGATGGTGAAATACTTGTTCAGCCGGTCAAAGGTCGCGCTCGCTCCGCCGCGCCGGCAGGCGACCACCGCAGCCGCCGGTTTGTAGGCCAGCTGCGCGGAGCAGGTATAGAAAATCCGGTCGAGCAGAGCGCACAGCGATCCGTTCGGGCCGGCGTAATAGACGGGCGACCCCACGATCAGTCCGTCGGCCTGGCCGACCGCCTCGCGCACCTCCTCGTACAGCGCATCGTGAAAGACGCAGCGGCCCAGCTGCGCACAGCGGTTGCAGGCGATGCACCCCTGCACGGCCTTCGTTCCGAGCTGGATGATCCGGCTCCCGATCCCCTCTTCCCCGAGCGTGCGCGCCACCTCCGTAAGGGCCAGAAAGGTGTTTCCGTTTGCCCGGGGGCTTCCGTTAATCAACAATACATTCATCGCTTCTCCAGTTTTACCTTTACAACCATTTGCAAGTTCCGTTCCGCAGGCAGCCGGCGTTCCTTTTTGCCGATTGCCCGCCGCAAGGCCGCACGGATCGCCCGTCGCAAAGCCGCACGGCCCGCCGCGGAAACAAAAAAGGGGATTCCCTGCGGAATCTCCTTCACTCTCATAACCGGAAAACCCGATTATTTCGCAGCCTCGGCCTCGGCAGCCTTCTCGGCGCAGCAGGTCTTCGTCGAGTCGCACTTCTCGCAATTTGCGCATGCGGTCGAATCGCACTTCTCGGCGCAGGCGGCAGCCTCGCATGCAGGTGCAGCAACAGCCTCCGTAGCGGCGGCTTCGGTCTCAGCGGCCTTCTTCGTGGTGTTACCGCCGCAGCTTACCATGGCAACGGCAGCCAGCACAATGACAAAAGAAAAAATCTTTTTCATAGCGTCTAACATTTTATTGATTGTTCTAAACGCCGCAAAGATATATATTCGTATGCAATCCGCAATAAAAAATTTCACTTTTTTCACACCGGCGGCCCGCTACTCCAGCAAATCCGTCAGCGAGAGCGTTTCGTTTTTGGGAAAAGCCTTCGG
>OMBZ01000789.1_pt1 | contig 10259 bp, 10 predicted proteins | sample 1673831 | NCBI WGS metagenome assembly OMBZ01 (sample SAMEA103958129, study PRJEB25191) | human gut metagenome | reverse complement strand
GAGACGGCCTGAGCCGCTCATATGAAAACAAAAAGACCGCCCCGCGCCGGATGCTGGAACGCATCCGTGCGGGGCGGTTTTCTGCGGAAAAGAGACGGCGCACCGCGAACACGGCGCTGTACGCTGCGAAACGTTTCCTAAAACGCGTCCTCGTCGTCGGAATAGATTTCGATATACTCGGGGGTACCGGCTTTGTCGAACCAAGACAGCGCCGCCAGCGCCGCTGCGACGGCGGCGGCCACGGCGAATACCTTCAGGATAAATTTGAACATAGCAATACGCCTCCTGCAATTAGTATGCCGGCATTTGCCGGCAGATGCGGAATAAGGGGATGCGGCGGTGAAAAAAGGGAACACTGCGAAAGGACACGCGCCGGTCAATAAGGCACCACGACGAAGGTGCCGAACCCGGCTGCGGTGGGAACGCCCGCACCTGCGGGCACAGGAAACGCCGCGCCGAACGCCGGTTCGGAAACGTCATACAAAAAGGCGTTCCCGGGCAGGATGCCGCCCACCCTGGGCACACGGCCGAACGCCGTGCGGAACGCCTGAGCGGGGAGCACACCTTCGGCGCTCCAGTAAAAGCCCTGCTCGTCACTGCCGGCCAGATGCCGCATGGGCGGCATTTCCAGCCGGCGCAGCGGTACGTCCGCCGGTTCCCCGGTACGGTACAGCCACAGCGCATCGCCCTGCTGCTTTGTACAGGACGCGAACAGATAAGTGCCGGCAGCGTCGTCCGGCGTGACGGCAAAGCCGAAGCGGGCCGTGTCGGGCGGCGTTTCATCAAATACCGTGACGCTGAAAGGGATTTCGCCATCCCGCACATAGCAGCGCAGATACGCATATACCTGCCCGCGGGCAGGCTCGCCGTTGAAATGTGTGATTTTCAATGCGGGCAGCGTTTCCATGGGCAGCGCGTCCCGGCTGTTTGTGATAAGAAAGGACAACGTGTTTCCTCCCCGCGGGCGGCAGGCCCGCGTTGCTGAATGTATGTTTTGAACGATATACCGCCATGCGGCCGTACGCGGCAAACCGCATAAGACGCGGCTGTTTTGTTATTGCAGTATACCGCTGTTAGTATAGCACAATCGTGCATAAAAACGCAACCGTTCCGCGCCGGGGCGCGCGGCGGCACAGGGAAAAAGCTGCCGCCGCGCAGGCCGCGCCGGATATTGTGAAAAAATTATCCGTTGTTGACTACGCCCGGCCCAGTGTTTACAATAGAAGATGGATTATTTTGCGTACTGGCGTTGTATCTGCGCCCCGGGTGGATACGGCGGCAACCGTAAAAAATACAAAAGGAGAAACGAGGGATCATATTTTCATGTCATCCAAATTCAAACGCAGCGCCCTCGGCGCGCGCGTGCCGCATGAAAAGAAAACATCCGGTATGGCCACTGTCGCCATGCCCCTGCCCGAAAAGATCGTGCTGCCCATGCAGCAGCATATCGGCGCGCCGTGCACCCCCACGGTGAAAAAGGGCGATGCGGTGCTGGTGGGTACCGTTGTGGGCGCGGCGGGCGGTTTCGTCGGCGCAGCCATCCACAGCGGCGTGTCCGGCATCGTGGAGGCCGTGGAGACCGTGCATATGCCCAACGGCCGTTCGGTACCGGCTGTCGTCATCAGGGCCGACGGCGAGCAGACGCCGGACCCGGCCTGTGTTCCGCCCGAGGTGACGGACCACGCTTCGCTCATTGCGGCGGTGCAGGCGTGCGGCCTGGTGGGCCTGGGCGGCGCGGGTTTCCCCACGGCGGTCAAGCTCTCGCCCAAGGATCTTTCGGCCATCGACACCCTCGTCATCAACGGCGCGGAATGCGAGCCGTACATTACCTCGGACAACCGGGAATTTCTGGAATGCTCCGAGAGCGTGATGCGCGGTATTGCGGCCGTCAAGCAGCATCTGGGCATCAAAAAGGTCGTCATCGGCATTGAGCGCAACAAGCCTGAGGCCATCGACCTTATGTTCAGCCTTGTGAAGAACGACCCGGATTATTCCGTTATGCCCCTGCAGAGCCGTTATCCCCAAGGGGCGGAAAAGGTGCTCATTGAAAAGACCACGGGGCGCGAAGTACCCCGGGGCGGTCTGCCCGCGGACGCAGGCGTTATCGTGTTGAACGTCACCACGGTGTCCACACTGGGCAAATACCTGGCCACGGGCATGCCTCTCACGACCAAGCGCCTGACCGTGGACGGCGACGCCATCGGCGAAGCGAAGAACGTAGAGGTCGTCATCGGCACGCCCATCGGCGACGTGCTGGACTTCTGCGGCGTAAAGGACGATGTTTCCAAGATCCTGATGGGCGGCCCGATGATGGGGACTGCCGTAGCGGACCCGGCTTTCCCCGTGCTGAAGCAGAACAATGCGCTGGTGGCTTTCGGCCCGGCGGCGGCCGCTCTGCCCGCTCCCGGCCCTTGTATCCGCTGCGGCAACTGCATCAATGCCTGCCCCATGGGCCGTTCGCCTGTGGAGATCGCGGGCGCGTACACCAAGAACGACGGCGAGATGCTGGACAAGCTGATGGTGGACCTGTGCATCGGTTGCGGAACATGCAGCTATGTGTGCCCGGCCAAGCGGCCCGTCACACAGACGATGAATCTGGCCAAGGCCGTGTGGCAGAAAAATAAGAACGGAGGGAAGAAATAACGATGGAAAGCAAAAAACTGATCGTTACCGCATCCCCCCATATCACCAACCATACCAGCACGCGGGGGCTTATGCTCAACGTGTGTATCGCGCTGCTGCCCGCACTGGTGGCCAGCACGCTTATTTTCGGCGCGCGGGCACTGCTGGTCACGGGCGTTACTGTGGCGGCCTGTGTGGGCTTCGAAGCGCTGTACTGCGTCGTGATGAAAAAGCCGGTTCCGGTGGGGGACTTCTCCGCCGTTGTCACAGGCATGATCCTGGCTTTCAACCTGCCCGCGACCATTCCGCTGTGGATCGCCATCATCGGCGCTTTCGTCGCCATCGTGGTGGCAAAGCAGCTGTTCGGCGGTCTGGGCTTCAATTTTGCAAATCCCGCCCTGTTGGGACGCATCGTGCTGTTCATCGGCTTTGCGGGCCGCATGACGGCTTATGCCTTTCCCCAGACGGACATTGATGCGCTGGCCAGCGCCACGCCTCTCGTGGCGGGCAACAGCATGGCAGGCAAGGACATGCTGTTGCAGCTGCTGCTGGGCGCCCACGGCGGCGTATTGGGCGAGACCTGCGCCGTGGCGCTTATTCTGGGCGGCATTTACCTGATCGCCACCAAAACGATCAGCGCGGCCATTCCGCTGTCCTACATCGGTACCGTGGCCGTGCTCAGCTTGGTGCTGGGGCAGGATGTGGTGCTGCAGCTCTTTTCCGGCGGGCTTTTGCTGGGCGCGTTCTTCATGGCGACGGATTACGTCACCAGCCCGTTCACCTTCACGGGCCGTATCGTTTACGGCGTATGCCTGGGCGTCATCACCTGCATCATCCGGTTCTACGGCAACATGGCCGAAGGTGTCAGCTTTGCGTTGCTGCTGATGAACCTGCTGGTGCCTTATATCAATGACCTCACGCGCCAGAAACCGCTGGGAGGTGCCAAAGCCAAATGAAAAACACCTGGAATGATTTTGTAAAACCCATCGTGGTGCTGGGCGTCATCTGCCTGGTCACAAGCCTTCTGCTGGCTGTGACAAACAATGTGACGGCCCCCATCATCGCGGAAAACGCCGTCAAAACGGCAAACGCCACGCGGCAGGCTCTGCTGCCGTCGGCAGACACCTTTACGGAGGTGGCGCCGGAAACCCCTACCGAGGGCGTGACGGCCATTTATAAGGCGGACAACGACAGCGGCTACGTCATTACCGCGCAGGCAAAGGGCTACGGCGGCGAGGTGCCCGTCATGGTGGCGTTCAACGCCGAAGGCACGATCGAAGCCGTTCAATTCCTGGACAACGACGAAACGCCGGGCCTTGGCCAGAAGGTCAAGAGCGAAGCGTTCCAGAGCCAGTTTTCCGGTATGCCAGCCGAAGAATTCGGCCTCTCCGACATCGATGCCATCACGGGCGCGACGATTTCCTCCGGCGCGGCTGCCTCGGCCATCAACGCGGCTATCGCGGCGTATAATCAGGAAGCCGGCGTGGCAGGAGAGGACCTTTCGACCCTTTCGCCCGAAGAGCTGCGCGCGGCGCTGCTGCCCGACGCAGGCGCCATCACGCCTGTGGACGTCTCCGCCGACGGTGTGACGGAGGCTTACAAAGGCGAAGCTTACGGCGTTGTGATCTATGCGCAGGCGGAGGGCTTTTACAAAAAGCCGGTGACCGCGGCGGTTGGATTCGACGACGACGGCGTGATCACGGGCGTATACATCGACGCCTCCAATGAAACGGCGGATGTGGGCGGACAGGTGGGCCGTCCGCGGTTTGCCGGACAATTCGTGGGCAAGACGAGCCTGGACGGCGTGGACGCCGTGGCGGGCGCGACGATTTCCTCGAACGCGGCGATGGATGCGGTGCAGAAGGCCATTGACGCGTTCAGCACAGTGAAAGGGGCGTGAGCGGAATGAAGGAAAAACTGAAGGTATTCTCCAACGGCCTTTTGAAGGAGAACCCGTCGCTGCGCCTGGTGCTGGGCACCTGCCCCACGCTGGCCGTCACCACGCTGGCCGTCAACGGTCTGGGCATGGGCCTTGCGGCCACGTTTGTGCTGGTGTGCTCCAACATCGCCATTTCGGCGCTGCGCAAGATCATCCCCGATAAGGTTCGTCTGCCGGCCTACATCACGGTCATCGCCACGTTTGTGACGGTACTGCAGATGCTGGTGAAGGCGTTTGTGCCTGCGCTGGATTCGGCGCTGGGCATCTTCCTGCCGCTCATCGTGGTGAACTGCATCATCCTGGGCCGTGCCGAGGCCTTTGCCTCCAAGAACACGGTGGGCGCTTCCACGGTGGACGGCATCTGCCAGGGCATCGGCTATACCATCGTCCTGATCATCATGTGCGTGTTCCGCGAGCTGCTGGGCTCCGGCAAGTTCGGCGGCGGCCTGTTGGGCGGCGGCGGACTGGGCAGCGCCCCCGGCATCACCATCTTCCCCGAGGAGTTCGGCATCAAGCTGCTGACTCTGCCTGTCGGCGGCTTCCTGACCCTGGGCGCCCTGATCGCCCTGATGCAGTGGGCCCTGGCCAAGAGCGAAAAGAAAAAGGAGGCCAAGTAAGCTATGAGTGTGACTACCTTGCTCGCCATCTCTCTTGGCGCTATTCTGACCAATAACTTCATCTTTGCCCAGTTCCTGGGCATCTGCCCCTTCCTGGGCGTGTCCAAGAAGATCGACACGGCCATCGGTATGGGCGCCGCCGTGACCTTCGTTATGGGTCTGGCCTCCGCATTCTGCTACCTGATCAACATGGTGCTGGTGTCCCTGCATCTGGAGTTCATGCAGACCGTGGCCTACATTCTGGTCATTGCCGGTCTGGTGCAGTTCGTGGAAATGTTCCTGAAGAAGAACATCCCCACCCTGTACACCGCCCTGGGCGTCTACCTGCCCCTGATCACCACCAACTGCGCCGTGCTGGGCGTGGCTCTGCTGAATACCCAGAATGACTACAACTTCATCGAGTCCGTGGTCTACGGCATCACCGGCGGTCTGGGCTTCCTGCTGGCCATCTTCCTGTTCGCGGCTGTCCGCGAGCAGCTGGAGGTCTCCGGCGACAACCCCAAGGCCTTTGACGGCTTCCCCATCGCGCTGGTCACCGCCGGCCTGATGGCTCTGGCCTTCATGGGCTTCAGCGGCCTAAAGGTCTGGTAAGGAGGTAAGGAACTATGACTATTGTATACGCGATCGCCGTTCTGGGCGTACTCGCCATTGTGTTCGGTCTGATCCTCGCTGTTGCCGCTAAGGTCTTCGAGGTCGAGGTCGATCCCCGTCTGCCTGAGATCCAGGCATGTCTGGCCGGCGCCAACTGCGGCGGCTGCGGCTATCCCGGCTGCGGCGGCTGCGCCGAGGCGATCCTGGCCGGTAAGGCCCCCGTTACCGCCTGCGCCCCCGCCGGCCCCGAGAACGCGGCGAAGATCGCCGCCATCATGGGCATGGAGGCTCCCTCCGGCGACAAGATGGTGGCGCACGTGCTGTGCAACGGCGGCTGCAACGCCAAGGATAACTTCGAGTACCGCGGCGTGAAGGACTGTCTGGCGGCCACCAAGGTCTGCGGCGGCGATGCCAAGGCCTGCCGCTATGGCTGCTTCGGCTTCGGCTCCTGCGTGGCGGCCTGTAAGTTCGACGCCATCCATGTCATCAACGGCGTTGCCGTGGTCGACAAGGAGAAGTGCACCAACTGCGGTGCCTGCCGCGCTGCCTGCCCGCACCACCTGATCGTGGAGGTGCCCTACAAGCAGAAGGTGTTTGTCAACTGCTCCAACAAGGACAAGGGCCCCGCCGTTACCAAGGTCTGCGCCAACAGCTGTATCGCCTGCGGTATGTGCGAACGTACCTGTAAGTTCGACGCCATCCACGTTGTGGACAACGTGGCCGTCATCGACTACAGCAAGTGCAAGAACTGCACCATGTGCGCCAAGGCCTGCCCGCGCAACGCCATTGAGCCTATCCCCACGCCCGAGGAGAAGGAGAAGTTCAAGGCCGCGCAGAAGGCCGCTGCCGAGAAGAAGGCCGCCGCTGCCAAGGCTGCTGCCGAGGCCGCTGAGGCTCCCAAGGCGGAGTAACTCCCTGCAATACGCATCCCCCCGGCGTCAGCCGGGGGGATATTTCTTGCAAAAAAGCAGGCACACATAGTGTGCCTGCTTTTTTTGCGTCTGAGCATTATCCCGCCATAATCTCAAATTTGAGCACGCCCTCCGCCGCGGCGGCACGGGTCATCAGATCATCCAGCTCCTCGGACATATCGCCCGTCTCCGCGGAGATGGTCACGCCGGCGCAGCCGTTGGTGGGGATGGTCTGGTTGATGGTCAGGATGTTGGCGCCGGAATTGGCGAAGATGGACAGGTAGTTGGACAGCACGCCGGGGTTGTCCTTCAGCAGGGCATAAAAGGTGATGATATGCCCCGCGTGCATATTCTGGAAGGGCTGTACGGCATCCTTGTATTTATAGAAGGCGCTGCGGCTGATGCCCACCTGGCGGGCAGCGTCGCCCACGGTGGCGGCCTCGCCTACCTGCAGCATCCGTTTGGCCTCTGCTACCCGGAGAAAGACCTCCGGCAGAGCGTCGGCGGCGACTAAGTAAAATTTCTGTTTCTCCATATCGTTCCTCCCTGTGTCCGCCGCTTGCGAACAACTGTACTCATATCATAGCACACCTGCCGGCAGAGCGCAAGAGTCTTTTTTGCGCCGTGACGGAAAAGTTGCGCCGCGCCGCCGTTGTCCCGTTGTGCAGTTTGTCGGGGGCGTGGGCGAAAAGCCCTGGGGGACAGGTGGTTTCACGGTTATTCAACAGCGTGTCGTTCGATAGGCGCGTACAGCAAATGAATATGCACGCAAGTATACACGCATAAGAGTAAAAGTCGCCTGATTATGTCTATTAACTGTGTTTTTGCAACTTTTTACGAGAATTATCAGGTAACATAACGCTGGTGGAAAAAGGTGTGGAAACTGTGCAAAACCCTATACACAAAGGGCTGCGCCCGGTTGCGGCCGGGTTATTTTTTGTGTAAACCAGTCAATATTTCAGGGGACCTAACATTTCTTGCGGAAGCGGCGGGGAATGGGGCGTGTGAGCGCTTGCAAAACGCCTGCCGATACTATATAATGTATAATGAATTGTGATCGGTATACACCGGAGGATAGATATGGCAAAGAAAGCGACTTATGATAATGAAAGTATCTCCAGTCTGAAAGGGGCGGACCGGGTACGGAAGCGGCCCGGCGTCATTTTTGGCTCCGATGGGTTGGAGGGCTGCGAGCACGCGGTATTCGAGATACTGTCCAACGCCATCGACGAGGCCCGGGGCGGCCATGGCAAGCTCATTACCGTGACCCGTTTCGCCGACCGGTCCATCCAGGTGGAGGACCAGGGTCGGGGCTGCCCGGTGGACTGGAACGAAAAAGAGGGGCGCTACAACTGGGAGCTGGTGTTCTGCGAGCTGTACGCCGGCGGCAAGTACGACAACGAGAACAGCGAGAACTACGAGTTCTCTCTGGGCCTGAACGGCCTGGGCTCCTGCGCTACCCAGTACGCCTCCCGCTATATGGACGTGACCGTCTGGCGCGACGGGAAGGAGTACCGCCTGCACTTTGAGCGCGGCGAGATCGTGGGCAAGCTGGAGGTCAGCGAACAGACCGGCAATAAGAAGCGTACCGGTACCACCATCCGCTGGCTGCCGGATCTGGATGTGTTTACCGACATCGATATCCCCGTGGACTACTACCGGGACGTGATGCGGCGGCAGGCGGTGGTCAACGCCGGCGTGACCTTCCGGCTGAAAAACGAGACAGCCGCCGGAAAGTACGAGACGGAGGAGTTCGTTTACGAGCACGGCATTGAGGACTACATCCGGGAGCTGGCGGGTCTGGATGCCCTGACGGAGCCGGTGTACTGGGAGGCGGAGCGCCGGGGCCGGGATCGGCCGGACAAGCCGGAGTACAAGGTGAAGCTCAGCGTGGCGCTGTGCTTCTCCAACAAGACGGCCCTGTGCGAATACTACCACAACTCCAGCTTCCTGGAACACGGCGGCAGCCCGGAGAAGGCCACCCGCTCGGCCATGGTGTCGGCCATCGACAAATACCTGCGGGACAACAACAAGTACGTCAAGGGCGAGGCCAAGATCACCTTCCCGGACGTACAGGACTGCCTGATCCTGGTCAGCAGCAGCTTTTCCACCCAGACCAGCTACGAAAACCAGACCAAGAAGGCCATCACCAACAAGTTCATCCAGGAGGCCATGACGGAGTTCCTCCGCAGCCGACTGGAGATATACTTCATCGAGAACCGTGACGCGGCAGAGAAGATCGCCGCTCAGGTGCTCATCAACAAGCGCAGCCGCGAGACGGCGGAGCGCACCCGCATCAACCAGAAGAAAAAGCTCACCGAAAAGATCGACATTGCCAACCGGGTGCAGAAGTTCGTGGACTGCCGCACCAAGGACGTGGAGCGCCGCGAGATATACATCGTGGAGGGCGACTCCGCCCTGGGCGCCTGCAAGCAGTCCCGCGACGCGGAATTTCAGGGCCTCATGCCCGTCCGCGGCAAGATCCTCAACTGCCTGAAGGCGGACTATCCCCGTATCTTCAAAAGCGACGTCATCACCGACCTGATGAAGGTGCTGGGCTGCGGCGTGGAGGTCAGCGGCAAGGCCGTCAAGGACCTGAACCAGTTTGACCTGAGCAACCTCCGCTGGAGCAAGGTGGTCATCTGCACCGATGGCGACGTGGACGGCTTCCAGATCCGCACGCTGATCCTGACCATGCTCTACCGGCTGTGCCCCACCCTGATCCGGGAGGGCTACGTCTATATCGCCGAGACGCCCCTGTTCGAGATCACCTGCAAAGAGAAGTCCGGCGAGAAGACCTGGTTCGCCTACTCAGAGAAGGAGAAGGCGGATATCCTGAAAAAGCTGGAGGGCAAGAAGGTCAATGTCCAGCGCTCCAAAGGACTGGGCGAGAACGACCCGGAGATGATGTGGATGACCACCATGTCGCCGGAGACGCGGCGGCTCATCCGGGTGCTGCCGGAGGACGCCGAGGAGACGGCCCGGGTATTTGACCTGCTGCTGGGCGATAACCTGTCCGGCAGAAAGGACTATATCGCTGAAAATGGCTATAAGTACCTTGATATGATCGATGTAAGCTGACAAAGGCGTATCTCTTGCGCCAATACTTTGTTGCAGCGGCTTGCCATACACAAAGTATGGCTGCGCCCCTGCGCCTTGTCTTGGCGGAAGATCTGACGCCTTTGCCGGTGCTCCGGACATCTGCTCCGTGCAAAGCTATAAAGAAAAGGCCTGCGGCAGCAGGCTTTAGACAGTGAAAGGACACCGTTCCTATGGCAAAAAAGAAAACCGAGGAAAAAGAAATACGGCACGCGGGCGATCCCAACGTGATGGGCCTGCGGGGCGCTGTGGTGGAACAGTCCATCACCGCCACGCTGGACGAGAACTATATGCCCTACGCCATGTCGGTCATCGTCAGCCGCGCCATCCCGGAGATCGACGGCTTCAAGCCCTCCCACCGAAAGCTGTTGTACACCATGTACAAAATGGGCCTGCTGACCGGCAGCCGCACCAAGAGCGCCAATATCGTGGGCCAGACCATGCGCCTGAACCCCCACGGCGACCAGGCCATCTACGAGA
>OMBZ01000777.1_pt1 | contig 10390 bp, 9 predicted proteins | sample 1673831 | NCBI WGS metagenome assembly OMBZ01 (sample SAMEA103958129, study PRJEB25191) | human gut metagenome | reverse complement strand
AGAAAAGGAAGAGAAAAAAGCTGCTTGCCCGCTCCCGGCGTTCATTATTCTTCCGTGACCGGCGTGATCGCTTCGCCCTCGGCCTCGTCCTCCTCCTCGGAATGCGGCGCGACCGCGATGGAAACGACCTTTGTCCCCTCGTCCACGCGCATGAGCCGTACGCCCTGCGTGTTGCGCCCGATCACGTTGACCTGGCTTACGGGCATCCGCATGATCGTGCCGTCGTCACGGATCAGCATGAGATCCTCGTCGCCCTTCACCATCTTGAGACAGGTCAGATCGCCCGTCTTGTCCGTCAGCATCATGGCGAGCACGCCCTTGCCGCCTCTGCGGTGCATGGGGTACTGCTCCGCCTCGGTGCGCTTGCCCATGCCTTTCTCCGTTACGGTCAGGACGGTCGCATCAGGAACCACCTTCACCATGTCGACCGCCGTGTCGCCGCCCTCGAGCGTAATGGCGCGTACACCCGTTGCGGTGCGGCCCATGGCGCGCACGTCGCGCTCGTCAAAGCGCACCGCCTTGCCCTTCTTTGTGGCGATGATGAACTCGTCGCCTCCGTTTGACAGCTCAACGGACATCAGCTCGTCGCCCTCGCGCAGATTCAGCGCGATGAGACCGCCCTTGCGGATGTTGTCAAACTCGGACATCGGCGTTTTCTTGATCACGCCGTCGCGCGTCGCCATGACAAGGTAGCATTCTTCTTCGAGATGCCACGGCAGCGGAATGGTCGCAGTGACCTTCTCTCCGCCTTGGAGCTGCAGCAGATTCACGATCGGGATGCCCTTCGCGGCACGGCCTGCCTCCGGAATGGCGTAGCACTTGATCTTGTACACGCGTCCCATGTTCGTAAAGAACAGAATGGGCGCGTGCGTGCAGGTCACGAACAGGCTCTCAACAAAGTCTTCCTCACGGGTCGCCTGCCCCTTTACGCCGCGGCCGCCTCTGTGCTGCGCACGGTAGGTGTCCGGCGAAATGCGCTTGATATACCCAAAGTGCGTCATCGTGACCGCCATATCCTCGACCTGGATGATGTCGTCCAAGTCAATGTCGTCGATCATCTGCGTGATCTCCGTGCGGCGCGGGTCTGCGTAGCGCGCCTTGATGTCGAGCGCTTCATCGCGGATAATGCCGAGGAGTTTGTGCTCGTCCGCAAGGATGCTCTCGAGGTATGCCACGCGCTCCTTGAGCTGACGATCCTCTTCGACGATCTTGTCGCGCTCAAGACCGGTCAGACGCTGCAAGCGCATGTCGAGGATGGCCTGCGACTGCCGCTCGGACAGGCCGAAACGCTCCATGAGGCGATCCTTTGCCTCTTTTGCGTTCGGAGATTTCTTGATGAGCTCCACGACCTCGTCGATGTTGTCGAGCGCGATGAGCAGGCCCTCGAGGATGTGCAGGCGCTCCTTTGCTTTTTCAAGGTCATAGCGCGTGCGGCGCGTGACGACGTCCTTGCGGTGTTCAAGATAATAGAACAGCATATCGCGCAGGCTCAGCACCCGCGGTTCGCCGTCCACGAGCGCAAGCATGATCGCGCCGAAGGTATCCTGCAGCTGCGTGTGCTTGTAGAGCAGGTTCAGAACGACGTTCGCGTTGACGTCCTTCTTCAGCTCGATCACGATGCGCATCCCGTTTCTGCCGGATTCGTCGCGCAGGTCGGAAATGCCCTCGATCTTTTTGTCGCGGTGCAGCTGCGCAATGTTTTCCACAAGGCGCGCTTTGTTCACCTGATAGGGGATCTCCGTGACGACGATGCGGCTGCGGTCCTTTGCATACTGCTCGATCTCCGCCCGGGCGCGCACGACGATCTTGCCGCGGCCCGTGCGGTAGGCGCTCGCAATGCCCATCTTGCCCATGATGATGCCGCCGGTCGGGAAGTCCGGGCCGGGGATGTACTGCATGAGCTCGTCGGAGGTGATGTCCGGATTATCGATCAGCGCGATCAGCCCGTCGATCGTTTCGCCGAGGTTGTGCGGCGGAATGTTCGTCGCCATGCCCACGGCGATACCGCCCGAGCCGTTGACGAGCAGGTTCGGAAAGCGCGCGGGCAGCACGGTCGGCTGCGTGCGCGTCTCATCGAAGTTCGGCACGAAATTGACCGTGTCCTTCTCGATATCGACGAGCATTTCGGTCGCGAGCTTGGAAAGACGCGCCTCCGTGTAACGCATGGCGGCCGCGCCGTCGCCGTCTACGGAACCGAAGTTGCCGTGGGGATCGACGAGCGGGTAGCGCATGTTGAAGGGCTGGGCAAGGCGCACCATCGCGTCATAGACGGAGGAATCGCCGTGCGGGTGATATTTGCCGAGCACGTCGCCGACGGTCAGCGCGCTTTTTCTGTGCGGCTTGTCGGGATCGAGACCCAGCTCGTCCATGTCGAACAGGATGCGACGGTGGACGGGCTTGAGTCCGTCGCGCACATCGGGCAGCGCGCGGTCGATGATGACCGACATGGCATAGGAAATGAAGCTCGTTTTCATCTCCTGCTCGAGGTGCATGGGCTGAATGCGCCCGGCAAGCTCTCGTTCTTCAGGCATTGTATTTGCTCCTTTGCTGCCCCGGACGGCGGGGGAATGCTCCGCCCGCGCCGGAAGCGGTCAAGTGGTGCGCCGGATCAATAGTCCAGATCGGCGACGAGTTTCGAGTTCTGCATGATGAAGTCGCGGCGCGGCTCCACCTTATCGCCCATGAGCAGCGTAAACAGCTCGTCCGCTGCCATGGCGTCGTCCATGGTCACGCGCTTCATGAGGCGCTTTTCCGGATCCATGGTCGTATCCCAGAGCTGCTCCGGGTCCATTTCGCCGAGACCTTTGTAGCGCTGGATGTCATAGGGCTGCTCGCGGCCGATCTCGTTCAGAAGATCGGCGAGCTCCTCGTCCGTATACACATACTGCTCGAACTTGCCGCGCTTGACGCGGAAGAGCGGCGGCATGGCGATATACACATAGCCCTGCTCGATGAGCGGGCGCATGTGGCGGAAGAAGAAGGTCAAAAGCAGGATACGGATATGCGCGCCGTCCACGTCCGCATCGGTCATGCAGATGATCTTGTGGTAGCGTAGCTTCGACACGTCGAATTCCGCGTCGAGTCCCGCGCCGAACGATGCGATCATGGCGAGGATCTCGGCGTTGCCCATCATGCGATCCACACGCGCCTTCTCGACGTTCAAGATCTTTCCGCGCAGCGGCAAAATGGCCTGCGTTTTCGGGTCTCTGCCGGACTTTGCGCTGCCGCCTGCGCTGTCGCCCTCGACGATGAAGATTTCACACTTTTCGGCGTCTTTTTCCGTGCAGTCCCACAGCTTGCCCGGCAGACGGATGTTGTCGGACAGGGCGGTTTTTCTCGCCTTCTCACGGGCTTTCCGCGCCTCCTCCCGCGCGTGGGCTGCGCGGATGCACTTGCCGACGATCTCCCGCGCGACGATGGGGTTCTCGTCAAGATATGTCGTCAGGCTCTCCGTCATGGCGGCGGAGACGACCTTGCGGATGCTTGCGTTGCCGAGCTTCGTCTTGGTCTGACCCTCAAACTGCGGCTCGGTGAGTTTGACGGAGATGATGGCGGTGAGGCCCTCGCGGATATCCTCTCCGGACAGCGCTTCGTCCTTTTCCTTCAGCATTTTGCTGCGCCGCGCATAGTCGTTGATGACGCGGGTCAGCGCAGCCTTGAAGCCGTCGAGGTGCGAACCGCCCTCGTGTGTTGCGATGTTGTTCGCGTAGGAGAAGATGCTCTCGCTGTACCCGTCGTTGTACTGCATGGCGACCTCGAGCTCCGCGCTCTCGACGCTGCCGCTCGTATCCTTTGCAGTGAAGTACACCGGCGGCTCATGCAGCACCTGCTTGTTGCGGTTCAGATACTCCACGAACGAGACGATGCCGCCCTCATAGCAGAAGCTCTCGCGAACGGGCTGCTCCTCGGGACGGTCGTCCGTGATGGAAATGCGCACGCCCGCATTCAAAAACGCCTGCTCGCGGAAACGGTTCGCCAGCATGGTGAAATCGAACTCGACGGTATCGAAGATCTCCTTGTCAGGCAGGAAGGTGATGGTGGTTCCCGTCTCCTCGCCATCGCGCATGTCGCGCTCGACAATGACGTTGCTCGTTTCCGCGCCTCTTGAAAACTCCTGCACATAGACCTTGTGATCGACGCTCGAACGAACCTCGGCGCGAAGATATTCCGAAAGCGCGTTGACGCAGCTTACGCCCACGCCGTGCAGGCCGCCGGAGACCTTATAGCCCCCGCCGCCGAACTTGCCGCCCGCATGGAGCATGGTCAGGGCGACGGTCAGGGCGTTTTTGCCGGTCTTTGCGTGATAGCCGACGGGAATGCCGCGGCCGTTGTCACGCACGGAGATCGATCCGTCCCGCAGGAGCGTGACCTCGATGTGCGTACAGTAGCCCGCGAGCGCTTCGTCGATGGAGTTATCGACGACCTCGCTCACAAGGTGATGCAGGCCGCGCGTATCGGTCGAGCCGATGTACATGCCCGGGCGGCGCCGAACGGCTTCCAGCCCTTCGAGCACCTGGATCTGCGAGGCGTCATAGTGTTGCGTCTGTTGTTCCATTGTCACTCTCTCTTTCTCCGCTTCCGCATCCGGCGAGGGGCCGGGGAAGCCTTTCCTTTCCATGGCGGGCGGCAGTCAGCCGCGGTTCGTTTGTTCTGTCAGTCCTCGAGGATCGTCAGAGCCGCGCATTCGCGGATCCAGTCGTGGTGCAGCTCGCTCTTCCATCTCCTTTCGAGTGTTGACGAGGAGATGGGGCTTGCATACACATATTCGAGGCCGTGCTCGCTGACGATCAGATAGCATTTCAGCGCGCCTTTGCAGGCACGGAAACGCTTGCGCTGCTTTGCACGCGCGATATAGGCCGCTGTACTCTCCGAAAGCCCCGCTGCGTTCAGGACGCAGACGATGCTGGAAAGCGGGATGCTCACATTGTCTCCGATGTGTAAAAACACGGCTGTGCAGGGCCTCCTTTTTTCTGCGCTTTCGTGCGCGTGGGCGGGCGCTCCGCGCCGCCTTCGGCGGCGCTTGCCGCGCGGCAAGCGTGTCTGCCGCGGATGTGTGGGCGTGCGCCGCGCGGCCGCCCCGGAACGGGGCAGGAGCGCCCGGCCTAAACCTCGATCACCCGGCCGTCCTTGACGCTGTATACCTGCATCCGTTCTGCGCCCGCGGCCGTCAGCTCTTCCAGATGCGTGCAGGTCAGAAATGTTTGACACCCCTGCACCGTTGCGAGCAGCATCTGCTGCCTGCGTCGATCCAGCTCGGAAAAAACGTCGTCGAGCAGCAGCACCGGCGCTTCGCCGCGGAGTTTCTTCACGATCTCGATTTCGGACAGCTTCAGCGAGAGCACGGTCGTGCGCTGCTGCCCCTGCGAGCCGTAAACGCGTACATCCGTCCCGTCGAGCATCATGAGCACATCGTCGCGGTGCGGCCCCACGGAGGTAAAGCCGCGGTACAAATCGCGCTCCAGATTCTCGGCAAGCCGTTCCCGCATGGCGCGCGCAAGCTGCTCCGCATCCGCGTCCGGCAAATTCGGCTGGTAGGCGAGCAGCAGCGTTTCGCGGTGATCCGAAAGCTGCAGATGCAGATCCGCCGCGATGGCGGAGAGCTCCTGAAGAAACGCAGCCCTCTCTACCGTGATCGCAGCGCCGAGACGCGAAAGCTGCTCGTCCCATGGTTCGATCATGCCGGCATACGCCGCGTCGGGATCCTTCAGCAGCGCGTTCCGTTGCTTGAGCGCGGCGTTGTACCGCTGCAGCGTGTAGTAATATGCGGGCTTGAGCTGTGAGATCTCCATGTCGAGAAAGCGCCTGCGCTCCGCAGGGCCGCCCTTGACAAGAATGAGGCCCTCCGGCGCGAACATGACCACGTTCAGACAGCCGAGAAGCTCGCCCGAGCGGGCAAGCGGCGCACCGTCGATCATGAGACGCTTGCGCTCGTTTGCGATGAGACGGCATTCGATCGTGCGCGTCCCGCCGCGCGTATCGAGTGTGAGCTTGATGCTGCCCGCCTCCGCACCGGAACGGATCAGCTCCGCGTCGCGCATAGTGCGATGGCTCCTGCCGAGCGCGGACAGAAAGATTGATTCCAGCACATTCGTCTTGCCTGCGGCGTTTTCGCCCGTGAGTACGCAGAGGCCCTCGTCCGGTTCCATGGCGAGCGCCGTGTAGTTGCGAAAGTTTCGAAGTTGCAGCGCTTGGATCCGCATTCGGCCGTTCCGTCCTCCAGAGCAGAAATCTACCAATTTATTATACCACATTCGTTGCTGCTTGTATATATATTATAGAAAGAAAATGTGTCAGATCCGAGAATTTCCGAGGCGCGCTTGCCCGGCTGCACGTCGTTTGTTAGAATAGAAAAAAAGAGCGATCAGGAGGATGCGTCATGCGTTCGCTTTATGGTTCCGCAACGGCGTTTCTCAAAAAGCACTTGCTGCTTCGGGCGGCGGTTCTTCTGGCTTTGCTGCTGGCTGCGGCGTTTGCGGCAGATCGTTTCTGCACTGCGCGCCCGGATATCGCGGAGATGCTCTCCGAGCAGTTTGAGCAGGCCGTTGAACAGAGCGGGGCGGTCGACGAGGAGGCCGGAACGATCCGGCTGATACCGCTGTTCGTTCAGAATTTCCGCGCCACAGCGCTCATGACGCTGCTGGGCTTTGTCCCGTTCCTGTTCATCCCCGTGCTGCCGATCCTGTCAAACGGCGTGTTTCTCGGGGCAACGACCGCGTCCCTGGCAGCGCATGGCGTTTCGGTGTGGCGCATGCTGCTGCTCGGCGTTCTTCCGCACGGTATTTTTGAACTGCCCGCGTTGGCACTGGGCGCGGCGGCGGGCATCTGTATCTGCAACAACCTTGTGCGTTCCATCATGAAGAGCGGCGAAGCCTATCCGGCAAAGGAGCTTGCGCTCGGTATTTTCAAGGTGTATCTCTGCTATATTCTTCCGCTGCTCGTGCTCGCCGCGCTCACCGAGACCTATGTTTCGACCCGGCTCATCCTGTATGCGCTGTAACGGGCGGGGGACGATTTATATGACATTGGGTTCACCATATCTGTATGCCTCGATAATGGCCTTGACCCGTTGAACACGTTCGAGCGCCGCAGCCACGCGCAGCCGCTCTTGCTCTTCTGCGCTCATGTCGTAGTAGTCCCCGCTATACACAGACCGTTCCCCATCGTATACCCAGTTCCCGCGCACACGGTAAGCCGCGATATAATCCGCCTCATCGATGTAATCCGCCGGGCTTGTGCGGATCGTGGCCGTGATGGACTGGCCGCCGGAGTAGCTCTTGCACTTGACGGTTACGCCCTTGATCCCTGCCGCCTTGATGTCTGCTCGAATGGCCGCCGAGAGATCCGCGCCATACAGCGCCTTACGGCTCTTGCTGCCGTACACTGCGCCGCCGCCCATGTATCCGTCCGTGCAGACCATCGCGGGCTGTTCTTCCGGGGTATTCTCAAGAATGGCGGCCACAATCGCGGATTCGCTCGCATGGCCGTACCAACATTTATTGACCCCGTGCCACCGCATTTTCAGACGCTTTAGCGCAAGTCGCACAGTGTCCGCGGGCTTTTCGTCAAACCGCACTTCCAGACTGCCAAACTCGGCGTTTTTCGTGATCGTGTATTCCATGTTCTCCTCCTTAAATGTCTTGACTTTTCCCGCCGCGTCTGATATATTAACCCCAGAAGGAGCGGAGGCGGGCACCGCTCCAACTTGACTAAACCGCGTTAGTCCGTCTGATCGTCAACGATGACGCCGTTGGCGATCTCTTTATATCGTCGTTCCAGTCTGGCGCTCTTTCTGCGGATGATTTCCGCCGCCTCTGCTGATATAGGCCGGATTAAGTCCTCCAGATCCTCAAGGATCATCAACGTTTTCGAAAGTTCCAAAGCAACATCATATATACATTCATAGTGGTTGTTGATAACAAACAATATATACTATACGCATATAGATAGATATTGATAAATGCAGCGCGCGAGGGTTTAGCGTTTAATAAACGGTCGTTCATCATGGTTAAAGTCGTTTAACTTCCGTATGCGGACCGTCTGCGCGACACGTCCGTGAATGCTTTCGCGCTCTGTTCCGCGATAGTTTTAGTGTATTCATTGTGCCTATTAATGAACACGCTAACGGCAAGGCTCCAACGCCTTGCTGCCCGACATGCGGGGAACCGGCACGGGAATGCAGATACAAACTGTGCGCCGGACATAGCCGGCGCACAGTGTTTTCATATGTGGTTGTTCGGCTTATTATTCCACGCCGACGGCTTCCATGATACTGCTGAGCGTCTCCGGTGAAAGCGTGGTCCACGGATATGCGGCGCTGGCATACCCCGCCTCGCTCATCAGATCCGCGCCCTTATCGGTGCGAAGGGACGAACAGGCCGCGTTTACAAGCGCGAGCTTTTCTGCAAAGGCGATCTGCGCATCGTTGCCGAGGTTGACCATCCAGGCAAGCGTTGCTGCCCGTACGTCGTCCGCACTGAGTTTTGTGGCGGCGCACCAATCGAGCAGTTGACCGGCGGCATAGGTGGCCTTGAGGGAACTTCCGGCCGTTCCGACCTCGACGCGCGCGTTGATGTTATCCAACAGTGCCGCGAGCCCTTCCGCACTGTCCGCAAATACGCTGAGTGAGATTTCGTTGACCGCCGTTTCGCCGATGGCGGCAATGGCGGACTCCGTCAGCTCTGTGTAAGGTACAAGGATCGCAGCGCCCGAGGGATGCGACATGAGCCAGCTTTCGTAGTCGCTTTTGCTGAGTGTGTTCGTGCTGCCGTTTTCCGTGACAAGATATACGATACCCGCGCCTTCGCGGTCGATATCATTCGGGTACGGGTTGCCGTCAAAGTCCGTATCGGAAACCGCGCGGCTCCATGCGTCCACGGTCGCTTCCAGGGTATAGCTCTGCGCAGCCGCATCAAAGACATAGCGGTGGTACGGCCAGAAATCGCCGCCGCTCAGTCCCTGGTTGTGCGAGAACAACGCGGTCACGGAGCCGTTTGCACCGTAGGAGAGAGAGGGGTATTCCGACAACTCGGAAACAAGCGCTCCGCTTGCCGTGTCATAGCGATACACGATTTCAAGCTGTCCCGCCACCGGCGCCGTGACAAATTGAAGAATCAGTTCATCCGCACCGTCTCCGTCCACATCGCAGATCGCAAAGCGGTTGCCCGTTATTTCGCCGAAGTCGGCGGAATAGCCGGAGTCCGTACCGTCCGGGAAACGTCCGGTCGAATAAAAGCTGGAGAGCGCCTCTCGATACGCGGCAAGCCGCTGCGCATCGTCGTCCGGCGTATCGGCCGATTCGCCCTGCACGGGAGCTGCAGTATCGGGCAGATAGACCATCGTGGGGTCCTGCGTATCCTCTGCGGGCGTTGCTGCCGTACCGGCGGAGGGGAGCGTCCCAAACTGACAGGCGGTAAGGCTCAGAACGAGCAAAAGCACTGCTGCAAGCAGGGAAACAGTTTTTGTAAGTTTCATCGGACTAGATTCCTTTCTGTTGATCGTTTTTCATGTGGTGGAACGGTATGCGGTCCTTTATGGAACGGTGCGTTCCAGCCGGTACTCCGTGACGGATCCGAAGGGTACGAAACCGATCTTCTGATACGCACGGTTGGAAGCGGGATTGTGTGCGTCCGCATAGAGCATGGGCAGCGTCCGCGCCCGGAGCAGCGGAGCGCACATGGCGGAAACGAGCATTCCGGCATAGCCGCTGCCGCGATGGCTGCGGTCTGTGACGACCGTATTGATGCGCGCCATGCCGCCGCCCTGATGCGCGAGCATCGCCATGGAGACGATCTCGCCGCTTTCGGCAGCCCAGAGAAAGAGCTTTGACGAACCGACCATGGCTTCGGCAAAGCTGCGGGCGGCCTGCGCGGGGATCGCGCTGTGCTCGCCGTCCTCCGCAAGCTGCGAGAGGAGCGCAGCGATCGTGTCCTGATGTTCGTCGGCAGGGGACAGCAGCCGTCCGCGCGAAATGGCCGGATGCAGCGTCGGACAGGCGTATGCGTTCATCGGCATGACGACTTCTGCACACAGCCCATAGCGGTCGCGCAGCAGCTCAAGCGCGGGCTGTACGGCGTCCGGTTCAGCGTTGAAGTGTAATCCGGGGTTCGCCAGGGCGCGTTCATACAGAATCTTCGCAGCTTCATCGAACGCGTCTGCGGGAGCATTTTTCCGCAGCCAGAGCCAGAGCGGCGCATGGTCGTTCGATTGCCCGAACAGGATGGATGCACCGTCCGTTCCAAGCAGCGGAGCGTCCCCGCCTTCGATCAGTTCAAACAGGTTCATGCGGACGCGATCCCGTTCGGAAAACAGACGGGATCGGATTTCATCAAATGTTCGCCGATCGACCTGCCGCAGCATTACAAAGCGCCTCCCTGCAACCGAATTTGTACGT
>OMBZ01000762.1_pt1 | contig 10458 bp, 5 predicted proteins | sample 1673831 | NCBI WGS metagenome assembly OMBZ01 (sample SAMEA103958129, study PRJEB25191) | human gut metagenome | reverse complement strand
TCAGAACAAACGTTTGTCAATGGTCCTTTGCGGAAAATTTTTTCTTGCTGCCGTTTCTGATGCGTTGGATTTTTCAACGTAGGGCAATGCAATGTTAAAATCTAATTTAAGGAAGAATCAAACGGCTATTCGTATAGTCAAATTTCTCAAATTCCTGAAGATTGACTCCTATCTCACGATTCAATCTTTACAAGGATCACCGAAATATTGTCCTTCCCTCCGTGTTGCATTGCCTGATGATACAGCGCGGCGGCACAGGTCTGCGTTCCCTCCTGACTGTAAAGAATCTCTCGAATCTCTGCATCCTCCAGCATATCAGTCAGTCCGTCGCTGCAAAGGAGAAACCGGTCATCAGCCTTCACAGATAGGCACGCCGTATGCGGCTGTATCACAAGCTCGTCCGGAAAAATCCCGAGATGCTGTGTCAGTCGGTGCCGCTCAGGATGTGTTTTTGCCTGTGCAGGATCAATCACGCCAAGCGTAATCAGCCTCTGCACAGCCGTGTGATCCTCGCTCAGCTGCACCAAGCAATTGTCTCTGTACAAATAACACCGGCTGTCTCCGATATTTGCAATAGATGCCCGATCGTCGTCCGTCAGAAGGAGCGTTGTCAGCGTTGCGCCGGAGCGCTTTCTGATTTTCCTGATCTCCTCGCAAATGACGTTGTTGCCTACTGCATATGCCCGCAAAACGGCGTCCGCGGACCAGCGCCTTTTGATTGGAAGCGCGGCAAGCGCAAATTGCGCCGCCTGCGCACCCTGCGCCTCCCCGCCCATTCCGTCCGCCACTGCGAAGAGCCCCTGCTTTTTCCCTGTACCGCCCGTTTGCACGTGTTCACCATTGCTGATCATTCCGTTGACATATATCCGATCCTGATTTTCCAGCCGGACCCGTCCTGTCTCACAGATAGCGGAAAAGCTGTATTTCATTGGCTGATCCACCCTTCCTTTTGCAGCTGCTGGATCAGGCTTTGCAGCTGCTGATAGTATGTTGCGTCATCGTCGCTGCGCAGTAGCTGCCCGGCTTTTTCATACGCTTCAACAGCAGCAGAATAGTTGCGTGCGGACTGCGCTTTCTGGTTTTCTAACGTAATATACAGCATGGCACGGAACGCATAAGGTTCATAGTCATTCGGATACTGCTCAGCATAATCGCTCAGCGTCTGCTCCGCCAGATCGTATTCCTGCAATTCGTAATAGATCGTATACAGGTTGCTGTAGAGATAGCTTTTTGTCACGCCGAGCTCGAGCACACGGTTGAAGCATTCCCCCGCCTTTCGCAAATAGCTCTGCGGGACGGACGGGTCTGTGTGATACGCCTCAAAGTAGGCCAGTGCCAGCATCTCCCAGATGGTCGAGTCATAGCGAAGTCCGTATGTCTCAATTCCGTTCGCCAGAACCTCGACAGCTTTTGTCGCCGGATTGGCAATTGGGGAGCTTCCCGTCCGGACCAGCGCCGCGCAATCCCGATAAACCTCCGCCAGAGAGCGAAGCGCTCGCTTTTGCAGCGAAATATCCTGCGTTTGGTTTAGCACATTCTGAAAGCCGTTTTCTGCCTCCAGATATTCTTTTTTCGCATAGTCGATCTCCGCCTGAACATAGTCGGTAACATCTCCGCTCGCGCCCGCCGCGTACATCTGCCCGAGAATCTCATCCGCCGCGTCAATGTCGCCCAGCCGCCCGAGAGAAACTGCGTAATCGCGCTGCGCGTTGACGGTGATATCGCCTCCGGCCGTACTCAGCCGGAAAAACGACGCCGCGGCAGCATAATCACCACATTCAAAGTAAGCCGCGCCCAGAATCTCACTCAACTGGTTCTGGACTGTAATCTCATACGCTTTTCCAAGCGCAAGCTCGTCCTCAATATACGAAATACAACCTTCATAATCCCTTGCGCAATAAAGCGCATATGCGTAGGAAACGTGCGGTGCAGCTTCCTCCGGATAGAGCTCCTGCGCCTGACTGAAATAGTCCAGCGCCTGCTCCGGCTCTGTCGCGCAGAGCGATGTCCCCGTCTGCATAAGCATCTGATATTTTTCTTGTCGCGCTTGATCCTGCTGCCGTTGTTCCTGTGCCAGCTCCGCCGAATGCTGTGCCTCCTGTTTTTGCCGCCGATAGGCAACCAGGATCACGCTTGCAGCGATTGTGACGCTGGCTGCCAAGAGCAGCAGCCAAACGACCGCTCGCTTTTTTCCGCTGTTTTCCTCTCGCCTCGGCGGATCCGGCACGTCAAAGTCACTGCGCGTTCTGCTTGAGCGGTCAAAGTCCCCCAGCGTACCGGATGCAGTGAATGTGTCGGACCTGCCGAGCGTCCCGCCCAACCTTGTCTGCCCTCTGGGAAAAACCATTTCCGTTTTCCCGCCGTAACTTTTCCCGTTCGTGCTGTAGTTTTTTCTGGACACATAGCGGTTTGGCTCGATCTGCATTTCGTCGCCGTCCGGATAGATCAGCTTCGCATCCTCCGGCTTGTAGGAAATCGCCTCCAGTTCCTGCCGCATCTGCTGCGGGCTGGAATAGCGCTCTCTGGGGTCAAAGGCGCAGGCCTTGAGGACGATCTCGCCAAGACGGCCTTCGCCGTAAAACGGGCGCGGAAGGCGTTCGCCGGAAATTCGTCTGGCCAGTGCCTGTTCACGACCTGCAAACGTGATATCATCCGGCGGCTGCGGCAAAAACGGCCCCCGGTTTTTGTTCAGCATCCGGTACAGCACCAGACCGAGCGAGTAGGTATCCACGCTGAAACCATATTCCCGGCCGGCGTAGACCTCCGGCGCCATGTAGCTGTACGTTCCCTTTTTGGAAAGGCCGGAGGTCGTCCGCTCGATCGTGCGCGCGATGCCAAAATCGCCAAGCTTATAGTCTCCGCTGTCGGAGATAAAGATGTTTTCCGGCTTGATGTCGCGGTGAATCACGTTGTAGCGCTGGCAGAGCTCCAGCGCCTTGCAGATGTCAATGCCGAGCTTGATGATGTCGCGCCGCGCCATCGGGTGCTGATAGACATACGGCAGCAGCGGATGCAGCAGCTCCATGCGGATCAGAATGTCCCAGCCCATCCCATTTTCATGGCGAATGACAGCGTGATCCTCATAACTGACAATATTCGCTGTACCCTTGAGGTTCGACATAATGGCAGACTCGTGCGTGATATCCTCTACGACGCCGTAAAAATACCGCTCTGCCTGCGACCGCGTCATTCCTTCGGCCAATGCGCTTTGGAGCTCCGCTTCGCTCTGCGGCACGGTGATGACCTTCAATGCGGCTTTGTAGACATTTCCAAAGTCCACTCGCTGAATCTCATAGACCGTGCCATAGCTGCCCTTCCCAAGCTCGCGCTGGATTCGCCACCCTCCAAATACAGTGGCTCCGATGCCATATATAGCCATATTCTTTTCTCTGTTTCTCTTTCGTAAATCGCGATCAGATGTCCAAGGTTCGCTCGCTGCACCGGTCTTGCGGTGCTGTGGATGTCCTAACGATCCGTCGGAACCCGGATGTTCCTCCAGCCGGACACATCGCACTGACCATACCCATTGTCACCCACCGCCGCGACCGTGCCGTCTGCCCTCAAGCCGACGGTGTGATAGACTCCTGCCGCAACGGCGACAACGTCTGCCCAGCCGGACACATTGCACCGACGATCCTTACCGTATCCCACTGCCGCGACCGTGCCGTCTGCTTTCAGGCCGACGGTGTGAGAGTATCCTGCTGCAACGGCAACAATGTCTCTCCAGCCGGACACATCACACTGATCACACCCATTGTCACCTACCGCCACGACCGTGCCGTCTGCTCTCAAGCCGACGATGTGCCAGCTTTCTACCGCAACGGCGACAATGTCTCTCCAGCCGGACACATCGCATTGACCATTCTGATTCCAACCCACAGCCACGACCGTGCCGTCTGCTTTCAGGCCGACGCTGTAGCGTTCTCCTGCTGCAACGGCGACAATGTCTGTCCAGCCCGACACATCGCACTGACCACCCTCATTGTCACCCACCGCCACGACCGTGCCGTCTGCCCTCAAGCCGATGGTGTGCGCGTATCCTGCTGCAACGGCGACAATGTCCGTCCAGCCGGACACATCGCACTGACCATACTCATTGTAACCCACCGCCACGACCGTACCGTCTGCCTTCAGGCCGATGGTGTGAGAGCTTCCTACTGCAAGCGTTTCTCTTGCAGCAATGGTATCCCACAGTGCGAGGCTGCGCTCCCGCGCGTCCTCATATTCAGCAATTCTTGCAAATGCAACGGCGGCCTCTGCGGTTTGCCCTTGCGCCAGCAGCTTTTCAGCCTGTGCATATTCCTTCGCATTTGCAGACTCTACAAGCATAGCAGAAGAATCCTTGTAATCGCCCAGTGCCTCAAATGCCGTGATTGCACCGTCATAATCGCCGGAAGCCAGCAGCGCTGTGGCTTTGTCATACACAGATTCATTTCTCAGATCGGCAGAATCCTTGTAATCGCCCAGTGCCTCAAATGCCGTGATTGCGCCGTCATAATCGCCAGAAGCCAGAAGCTTTTCGGCTTTAGAATACTCGACAGCCGGAAGGGCAACCTTTGTGATGAGCATGGCCAGCAAAAGCAGCGCGGCCAAGCCGCCTGCGATACCGACTGCAATTCGCAGACCGCGGTGCTTCTTCTGCTTCTTTTTTGTGGTGGCGTATGCCGATTCTTCCGAATCAAAGACAGACTGCGTCCGGTTCGCTTCGGTTGTATCGGGTTCCGGGCAGAACTCGCTCGTGAAGATGCCCTGTGTGTCGGATTCTGTACAAAAATCGCTCTCAGGAACGCCACATGGGGCGCTTCCCGGCTCGGGTGCAGTGCTGCTGCGCACCCGAGCCGCCGTATGCGCGGAAGCATACGGTTCTTTGTCCATCGACAGCTCATCGCCGCTGGGATAGATGATCCCGGCGTCCGTCTGCGCATACAAAATGGCTTCCAGCTCCTGCCGCATCTGCTGCGGGCTGGAATAGCGATCCTTCGGGTCAAACGCGCAGGCTTTGAGGACGATCTCGCCCAGACGGCCTTCGCCGTAAAATGGGCGCGGAAGCGGTTCGCCGGAAATGCGTCTGGCCAGCGCCTGCTCGCGGCTTGCAAACGTGATCGCCTCCGGCGGCTGCGGCAAAAACGGGCCGCGGTTTTTGTTCAGCATCCGGTAAAGAACCAGACCGAGCGAGTAGGTGTCCACGCTGAATCCGTATTCTTTTCCGGCGTAAACCTCTGGCGCCATGTAGCTGTACGTTCCCTTTTTGGAAAGGCCGGAGGTCGTCCGCTCGATCGTGCGCGCGATGCCAAAATCGCCAAGCTTATAGTCTCCGCTGTCGGAGATAAAGATGTTTTCCGGCTTGATGTCGCGGTGAATCACGTTGTAGCGCTGGCAGAGCTCCAGCGCCTTGCAGATGTCAATGCCGAGCTTGATGATGTCGCGCCGCGCCATCGGATGTTCGTAGACATACGGCAGCAGCGGGTGCAGCAGCTCCATCCGGATCAGAATGTCCCAGCCGATACCATCCGGATGTTCGAGCACCCGCAAATCTTCGCAGCTTACAATGTTCGCCGTGCCCTTGAGCTTGAACATGATGGAAAACTCGTGCATAAGCTCCTCGACGATGCCGTGAAAATATGCCTCGGCCTGCGAAACGCTCATACCCTCGGAGATCACGCTCCGGACCTCCGCGCTGCTCTGCGGGACCGTGATCACCTTCAGCGCCGCCCGGTACGTCTGCCCGAACTCGCTGCGCTCGATTTCAAATACTTTTCCATAGCTGCCTGCGCCAAGGCAGCTGACTATGTTCCAATCCCCCAGTACCTGTGCGCCGGGGCGGTATGCTTCGTGCTCCATGGCTGCTCCTTTCCTCAGAAGACCATGCGGCGGATCGCTCCGCCGTTCTGGTCCGACGTGTAATACAGTGCAAAGGTGTCACAGATATAGGTGACGCGTTCGGCCTCGATCGTGCCGAGGTTTGTCGTTTCGCCGGTTTGCAGATCCATGCGCCAGAGTGTGCTCGTGTGCTCCATCATTCCATGTCTGTTGTCCGACTGCGTGGAGAAATAGAGCACGCCGTCCCGCGCTGCTGTACTCCAGCATTCAAGCCACCGGTCCGTGTTGATCTGCGTGCCGCGCACCGTCAGCAGGTTCCAGCCCGGCGGAAAGGCATCTATATATGTAAGCAGATACTTCCCGGCCTTCAGGCATGATCCGCATTCAGCCAAGCGGAACACCTCACCTGTTTCCGGGTTGAACGAGAACCATGTGTTGGGGAGCGAGCCGCCTACCACTTCCTTGACCGGGAAGCCGTACACACAGTATCCGCTCACATATTTAAACATGCAGTTATCCGGATAGGCTCGCTGGAGCTCGTTCTCCTCCTCCCGGTAGTTTACGTAGAACAGCGCCGCATCCTGCCCCGTCTGCGTGTCGACAACGGCAAACTGGCCGTACCGCACTTTCGCTTCATATTCCTTATCCCCATAGTATCCGTTTGCACACGTGCCCGTGCGCGCCATGCCGGGGCGCAGCTCCAGCTTGTAGCGGGTGCGCATGGCCTCGCCCTCGATGGCCTCTTCGGCCTCCTGTTGGAACCACGTCTCATGCGCCGCCAGCTCCTCTTTGCTCCAGTCGCGGCGCAGGTGCGTCGTGTCGCTGCCCACGGTGCCGAGAACAAAATGGTCGCAGTGATGGAGCCAGACGGTCTGCCGTGCGGCTGCGGTGCTGAGGAGCACCTCGTTCATATTGTCCGTGCCATCCGGGAAAAAAGGCAGTCCGGCCGCCTGCAGCTGTGCGCAAAGCTCGTCACGCGCGGCCTCATTTGCGGCATAACTCGCGCTCTGGTTTTCCCAGTCGTCAGAATCGGACGGCTCTGTCTCCCTTCTGCGCCAGCTGCCGCTCCGCGTGGGGCTGTCGCCCAGTGTGTAAGCTGTGACCTCCCATGTGATCGTGCAGGGTTCAGCATAGCGATACAGGTTATCGGCATGATTCCGCCTTGTGCTGTAGACCGCAAGGCTCCATATGCCGTCCGTGCCCGGATAGAGCACGACATCCACCTGCGCGTCATACGCGTCCATCGCCGGAAGCGTCAGTACGCCCCGCTGCATTTCGCCGTCGGACGCGAGACGCGCATAATAGAGCAGCCCGCACCAGCCGCTGCTCTCCGCGCTGCCGTAGAGCCCGTACCACTCCGGGCCGTTCACGCCGTCGACGTTCACGATCCGGTACAGGAGCAGATCGTCCGGCTGCTCCTGCTGCCGCGCGCCGGAGCCGGGTTCGTAGGATACATATTCCGTGCAGTCCGGGCTCAGCGCCGCCGGAAAGCTGCTTTCAAGCAGCTCCTGCTGTTTTTCGCGCACCTGCCCGGCAAGGGTCTGGTCGCCGGTCGCCTCCGCGCCGTCACGCAGAGCGCGAAGCGCGGCATTCTCGTCGCCGGTCTGCTCATAGGCCTCGGCGAGCTTGCGGTACGCGTCGGCGTTCTTGGGATCAATTTCAATCGCCGCCTCAAAGGCCAGAATGGCCTCTTGATAATTGCCCTCGGACAGGTAGCGCACGCCAAGGTCGTATTTCGTCTGCCAGTCGGGCGCTTCGTCCGCCGGTTCGGTCGTCAATTCGGCTGCCGGTGTCTTTGCGCACGCGGCAAGCGACAGCAGCAACAGCGCTGCCAGAAGGATATAAAAGAAGCGTTTCATATCGATTCTCCTATTGCATACCGTTTTCCCGTCCGCGCAGGATCACGCGTACCGGATCTCCACGGATTCTATCATGTAATAAAACGGGATCTCGCCGTCGAGATTTACATTCGGGTTGACCCGCAGCTTTGCCAGCGCGGTCATGTATAGGCCATCCATGGGGAAAGAATAGGACAGCTTGAGCACGGCGCTGCCATCCTCCGAGCGTTCGAAGCTGTCCAGCGCCACCTGTACCGCGCCGCGGTCGCCTATGCCGAAATAATAGCATGTATCACTGTCCTTCGGACAATAGCTAGACACATAATCACGCGGCGGCAGCTCTACGATATGTCCATACATCGCATTTGCAACATCCTGCACATTTTGACGGCTATCCATCCGGTAACCTTTGTACATCCAATAATTGACGTCATCGGCATCAAGGTATCCCCTCTGATCGATTTCGTAGTTATAAATTGCCGTCCAGAAGCGGTTGGCATCTGTTTCGTCCGGATAGAAAATTCCCTCGCCCGAATCGGTGCTGTTCAGCATATCCGCGTATGCGTCTACAAGCTTCCGCGCACTGTCGGCAATGGTGTCATATGGCAGCGTATCAATGTAGGTCAGCAAGGCTTTTGTGTTTGCGTCGTCCGCTGCGTCAGATGGCTGTGCTGCGGTTTTCTTTGAAAAATCCGGCGTGCGCGGTTCGCCGCGTATCTCTTTTTCGTAAGCTTCCAGCTCCTCCGCGGTCCAGTAGCGGCGGCTGTAGCGCCACTCCGCCGCGCTTTCGCCGCCGGAGATCCACGATTCGCATTTGAACATCCAGTAGGTATACGGCAGCGTTTCCCGATTCATGATCTCCTCCTTCAGATAGGGCCACCCCGCACTGCTCATATCGGAAACAGCATTTCTGTGCTTTTCATCGTCCCATTCGAGCCAGACCTGATCCCAGCGCCGGTACAGCCTTGCCCCGGTATCATCCAGTATGTATGTCGTTGCATAGTACCCGTTTATTCCCGTATACGCCAGCGAAATGTCGTTCAGATACGCGCAGCAATAGGCGCCCATACGTTCATTGTAATACAGCATCAGCTCCGCGCAGCTGCAATAGTCCAGTCCCAGCTCCATTTGATACGCGGTGTCCTCGATCTGCCCATCCGGCAGCACGCAGTAGCGGTGCAGCGTGAACTCTGACCGCACGAACCGGAACACAGCCGGCGTCACGTCATCCAGCGCAAGAAGCACGCTCCGCGTATATCCCTCCGGCACGACTTCGCAGTAAGGGTCGTCCAGCGAAGGGTCATAAACCACTTCCTCCGCCGTGCCATTGAGCGCAGTTCCCTCTATCGCGCCCGGCTTTTCCAGCAGGCTGACCTTGACCTGCCATATGTACTCCCGCAGGCGCTGGTCGTCCGTCTGTTCCAGACCAGCCTCCAGCGTCTGGAGCGCTTTCGCATAATCCTCCCGCTGCTCGCAGACCTGCGCCAGCTTGAGATACGCGTCCGCATTCCTGGGGTCAATTTCAATCGCGGCTTCAAAGGCCAGAATGGCCTCTTGATAATTGCCCTCGGACAGGTAGCGCACGCCGAGGTCATACTTTGCCTGCCAGCCGGGGGCTTCGTCCGCCGGGTCAGCTTCCGGTGCTTTGCTGCACGCGGCAAGTGACAGCAGAAGAAGAGCTGCCAGAAGGACGCAAAAGAAGCGTTTCATGTTGGTTTCTCCTCTTTTCTGTTTTTTTACTGCCCGCGCAGCGCGGCGCACATCTCCGAAGGGCTGCTCCACGGCGCAGGGATAAAGCCGATTGGCGTCGCCAGCTGGTAGCATACATATGCAGATGCCTGAAAGCTCCCTTGTATGCGAGCGTATTCATCCATCAGCCGCTCATAATCCGGGTCATTTCCACGGATCACCGTGCCGTCCAGCTCACATCTGATCAAATAGCTCCAGTCATTATAAGCACTTTCAAGCACCCAGCCGTCATCCAGATAATCCTGTACGGTAGCTTCCTGCCTTTGCAGGATCTCCTGATCATCGCCGCTGTAAATATATTCCGTCGCATGCCACAGATGATGCTGCAGCTCCAGCTGATATTCAGACACCGTATAGTATATATAGCCCTCTGAATCACCGACAGCCAGAGACAAGCCATCATGCACGTAAATCCCCGGCTTTCCTTCAAAGGTTCCAAATTGGATATCCGAGCCCCAGGCTCTTGCCTCTTCTCCAAACGGATACCGCTCCGCCGTTTTCCCGTTGAAGGTCCAGACCTGATATGGCAGAAGATGCTCGCCCAAAACCGGCCACCCCATGTTATACAGGTTTTCACTTCCCGCATAGCACGTCACCAGCAGCGGGTACCCGTCGCCGGGATCAAACAGCGCTGCTTGCAGGCTGTAGCTCTCACCTGCGTCCGTTTTCATCTCCGGCAGCTGTTCGAGCACGGCGGCGTAGGCCTCAGCCGCTTCGCGGCTCATGCGGCAGTTTGATATGTCGCCGAAATATACGACGTTGCTCAGCTGCGAGGGCCAGTCGGGCGCTTCCGGTTCTGCCGGTTCTTCCGGTTCATCCAGCGCGTCCGGCTGTTCGGACTGCTCGGTCTGTTCGGACTGTTCGGTCTGTGCGTCAAGCTCCTGCCGCTTTTTCTCAGCAAGGTCGGCCAGCTCGCGGTCGCCGGTCGCCTCCGCGCCGGTTTCGAGCGTGCGCAGCGCGGCGTCCTCGTCGCCGGTCTTTTCATATGCTTCGGCCAGCTTGCGGTACGCGTCGGCGTTCTTGGGATCAATTTCAATCGCCGCCTCAAAGG
>OMBZ01000760.1_pt1 | contig 10467 bp, 7 predicted proteins | sample 1673831 | NCBI WGS metagenome assembly OMBZ01 (sample SAMEA103958129, study PRJEB25191) | human gut metagenome | reverse complement strand
GGAACAAGGCTGAAACGGTCTATGCCTACCGCGCAGACGGCAAGAATGCGCTGAGTCTGGACTATCGCAGCGCGGAGCTGTTCAAACAGCGAGCGACGCTTCTCTATCAACGGTGATGTTTTACAACACAGAAAAAAGAAAAGATGGGCAGCATCCGTAAGTGATTACAGATGCTGCCCGTTGAAATTATGCTTTTATCCCCTTTCTGACAGAAGGAAGGAATCAAATTTCCTGATCCTGTTTGTGGGATGTGCGCTGCTGCGCCTGTTCAAAATTCTTGCGGGCAGAGTCCACATAGAATTTAATTTTCCAAAGCTGCTGAGAATCCTCCCAGATGGATTTGAACTGGGCATAGGTTTCGGCATGCTCCTGTTCCAATCTGGCATCCGTAATTTTCGGAATGAAAAATCATGGATACCCGTCGCTTTATGATCTTCATATTAAAATTTCCATCCTCACGAATGAAAGTCAGTATGAAAATGCGGATATTTTTCCCATTTTTGAGCTGCACAGCTGGGCCTAAAGACTCGCTGTCCAGCCGAAACAGAACTGTTCAGAGGTTCCCCGATACACGGTATCAATCTGATAAAAGTGTTATAGCAACTGCGCCAGAAGCGCGTCCGGCATTACGCCGGAGAAGCCTGGGATGGTCAGCTCTGCCGACGGGAGCAGCCGGGCCGTTCCGATGCCGATGGCTTTCATTCCGCCCCGGTGGGCGGCCTCGATACCTGCGGCTGAGTCCTCGAAAACCAGGCACTGCTCAGGTGGGAGTCCCAGAGCCTCCGCTCCTTTGAGGAACACCTCCGGGTTGGGCTTGCCGTTTACAATTTTACTGCCGTCGATGACGGCGTCAAAAAACGCCGTAATTTCCAGCTTTTTCAGGACAAACTCCGCATTTTTGCTGACACTGCCAAGAGCTGTCCGGTATCCCTCGGCCCGGGCAACGCGTAAGAATTCCGACACGCCCGGCAGCAGCGCCGCCGGGGTCAAAGTGGCGATCATCTCCCGGTAGCGGTCATTTTTCCGGGTGCACAGCCTCTCTTTTTCGGATTCCGAAAGGGAGCGGTTTCCCTTTTTCAGCAGAATTTCCAGGCACTGTGCCCGGCTGATGCCCAGAAAGGCCTCCTGGTCTGCCGGAGTGAAGGGAATTCCCAATTCTTCGGCAAGCTCCTGCCACGCCCGGGCGTGGAGGGGGTTCGTGTTCACCAGAACGCCGTCCAGATCGAATAACAGTCCCCGGATCACAGCAGCTTCAGGGTGCCGGAGGTGATGCGCCGACCGCTTGACCGGTCAAAGAGCATCACGCTGCTGCCGGTGATATCCAGCAGGTGTTTGCTTCCGATGGTAAACAGGGTGCTGCCGAAGACCACGCCGGTGAGCAAATACTCTCCGATGCGCACCTTGACGGTGGATTCCATGCCGGTGGGCATGGCACCGTAAATCTCGCACTCCACATTTCCACCGCCGGTGATGGACAGGAACTCCGGGCGGATGCCCAGCACCAGATCCTCGTTGGTGAGCATCGGCTCCTCGTGGATGCCGTCGTCCTCGTCGTTGACTCTGGCGATGTGGTAGCGGAAGGTCTCGTCCTTGTTGCTCTTTTCCACGTAGCCGCTCTCTCCCGCACGGGCCTTCAGAGCCTGCGCCTGGGCTTCCAGCTCCTCGTCCCGCCGGTGGAACCACTGGGGCAGCTGCAATGGCTGCTCGGGGGTGAAAACTGCCTTGTGTCCGTCCAGCAGCGTCAGCTCAATGCTGCCCTCAGGCCCCTGCCAGCCCTTGGCCTCCACAAAGTTGATGGAGGGGTTGCCCACGAAGTCTGCCGCAAAAAGATTGGCAGGGTGATTGTAAACTTCCAGCGGCGCGGCATACTGCTGAAGGACACCGTTGTTCATCAGGCAGATCTGCGTTGCCAGCGTCATGGCCTCCATTTGGTCGTGGGTGACGTATACGAAGGTGGAGCCGGTCTCCACATGGAGCCGCTGCAATTCATAGCGCATTTCCAGACGCAGTTTGGCATCCAGATTGGAAAGCGGCTCGTCCATGAACAGCACGCTGGGCTCGGGAGCCAGCGTCCGGGCGATGGCCACACGCTGCTGCTGACCGCCGGACAGCTCCGCGGGATAGCGGTCCATGAACATACTGATTTTGACGATGCGGGACACCCGGCGCACGGACAGGTCGATCTCTTCTTTGGTCAGCTTGCGCACAGCAGTTTCCACCTCGCCGTCCTTGAGAAGCTCAAAGTTCTCGTTGAAGGGCTGAGCCTTTCGAGCGGCCTCCACCTTTTCTTCCAGAGCCTTTACCTCGGCGGACACGTCCTTACCCTGCTCCAAATGATAGCCGAACAGCTTTTTGGCAGTGTACTGGGAGATGGTGTAGGTATCGATCAGCTTGATGATGGCCTTCTTTTCGTCCAGCTTGCCGTTTTTATCCCGGCATTCCTCAAGAGTCTTTACCACATCCTGAGGATTTTTGAGGATCTGTGCCAGACGGGCGGCGTTTTTCGCCTCAAAGCTGATCTTCGGCATTTCCTCCTTGATGTTTGACAGGCCGAAGGAAATATTCTGGTAGACGGTCATGTTGGGCCACAGGGCATAGTTCTGGAAGAGGAAGCCCACCTTCCGCTTGTTGGCGGGGATGTTGATGCCCAGCTCACTGTCGAATACCACCGTGTCGCCGATGGTGATGCGTCCGCTAGTGGGGGTCTCCAGTCCCGCGATCATCCGCAGGGTGGTGGTCTTGCCGCAGCCGGACGGGCCCAGCAGGGTGACAAACGCGTTATTTTCAATGACCAGATTCAGGTCGTCCACACCATAGAACTTGCCCCAGCGCTTGGTGATATGCTCTAATCTGATTTCAGGCATGATTTAACCTCCGATTCCTTTATCCAGGCTTGCGCCCGTGATTTTGTTGACGAGGGTGTTGCAGACCAGAATGGTCACGATCAGGATCAGGTTGATGCCGCTGGAGAACGCGTAGAGGCCCATCTCGTCGAAGTAGTCCAGCGTTGTCGAGAGGATGAAGCCCTGCACGCACAGCAGCATGAACAGCGACAGCTCACGCAGGCACGTCATGAACGGCAGCAGGAAACCGGAAATGATCGAGGATTTCTGGATGGGGATGATGATGCGGGTCATGCGCTTGATCCAGGGAACATCCTGAATGATGGCCGCTTCTTCGATCTCGCCCGACAGCTGGAGCATGGAATTGAGGCTGCTGCGGCTGGCAAACGGGATGTATTTGACCGTGCCGACGATAATGAGCAGCGTGTAGGTGTTGAACAGGTTCAGCTTTTCCGTCGAGAACAGGATGAAGAATGCGACGCCCACAGCGATGGACGGCATGAGATACGGCAGGAAAGCGACGGAGTTCACATAGTTCGCCCAGCGGCTGCGGCGGTTTTTCGAGACGGCGTAGCCGATCATCGTGCCGATGGAGCCAGCCAGCAGCGCACAGGCCACGGAGACAAGGATCGTGCCCTTGAACGCACGCCAGATCGTCTCGTTATACAAAATGCCCTTCTGGCCGTACATGCCGTTTTCGGTGACGTTCTCCGCCGTGACCCACCACTTGGTCGTGAGGTTCGACGCGTCGCCCGTGTACAGGAACGAATAGTCGCCCGGATTCGGCAGGAACGTTTCGAACGCGAAGGAAATGATGGGGAAGATGCTCGTGAAGAACGTGAGAATCACAAGGATCAAGGCGATGACGACGCGGCCGGTTTTGCCGAGCGTGATCTTGGAGATCTGGCCGGACTTGCCGGTGACAGTCGTGTAATTCTTGCGGCTTCTGAGCGAGAGCTGGTTCAGAAGCATGATCGCCACGCCGAAGACCATCATGATGATGGCAAGAATGCTCGCTTCACCCGTATACTTGGAGTTCATCGAGACATACTTGGTCGACAGCGTGCTCAGGCCCAGATAATGCGGCACCGGGTAAGAGCCCATCGCGCTGCCGAAGACCAGCAGAATGGTGGACAAAATCGCGGGCTTGACCATCGGAAGCGTAATGCGGAACATGGTCTTCCACTTGGGCGTGTCGAGAATGGTCGCGGCCTCTTCAAGATTGGCGTCCATGTTGCGGAAAATGCCGCCGATGAGGATATAGGCGAACGGCGCGTAGTGAAGGCCCAGAACCATCAGGCTCGGGAACAGGCCCTTGCACCACCATATCGGCATGTTGACGCCGAACAGGGCGGCAAGCAGACCGTTGGACGTGCCGGTGACGGCGTTGGAGTTAAACAGGTTCTGCCACACGACGGCCAGCGTCCACTGCGGCATGATGTACGGGAAAATAAAGATGGAGCTCAGATATTTTCTCCACGCAAGGTCGGTACGTGTAATCAAAAACGCAAACAGCCCGCCGTAGAGAATGGACACCACGCACGTGCCGACAGCGAGGAGCACCGTGTTGAGAAGCGGCGTCCACAGATTCGTCTTTGCCATGCGGCTGGTGAAAAGGTCGGTGTAGTTGACGGTCGTATAGCCGGACGCCTGCCCGGTCAGATGGGCATCGATGGTGCCGGCGTGAATTTTGAAGGTATCTTCCACGATGGCGACGATCGGCGCGACCGTGGTGAAGGTCAGGACAATGCCAAGCAGCAGCAGAATGACGTTGTGCGGCTTGGAAAAGAAGGTCTTGACCTTATTGAGCACAATCGTGGATCTGCTTGCGCGGAGGGTAGTGGGTCGGCTCATGGCTTCCTCCTCTTTTCTCAGGTTTGAAGGTCGGATGATGGGGTATGTTTTTGCAAAGGCGCCCCTGGATGCGCATCCAGGGGCGCCGGTAAGGTGCTGGTTGACAGATCAGCCTGCGGAGTATTTGCTCAGCATTTCGATCCAGCTGCCGACGGTGAATGCAACGTCTGCGCAGTATTCCGGATCCTCGAGCACGAGCTTGCCGTTGGTCGTCCACCATTCATAGCCGCGGTCGTTCTTTGCTGCGAATTCAACAGTGGTGCCGTCCTCGGCCATGCCGCCGATGGAGTGATGGAAGTTGGCCTCAGTCTCCTCTGCCACGGTCGGGTTGGAGGAGTAGCCGCCCATGTCCTTGCCCCAGGCAGAGAAGCCGTCGGCGGTGCAGGTCATGTAGGCGATGAAGGCGCAGGCCGTCCAGGGCAGCGGGGAGTTGTCGGTGACGAACAGGTAATGGCAGTAGCCATAGCCGCCGATACCCTGATAGCCGTCCTCATACGCGGCGACCTTGATGTTGTTGACGGAGACGGAGCTGGACTCCTCGACGGAGCGGAGCTTCGAGTAAACGAGAAGGCCGAACTGATCCTTCGCGGAAGCGTCGACAAGGGTGTTGCAGATGGGGCCGTCGTCGGTCTGGGCGTTGTAGCTTTCGACCCACAGCTTGATCCATGCCAGCGCGTAAGCGCCGTCAGCGCCGAGGCCGAGGTCGGCAGCTTCGGATTCCATCTCTGCGATAGTGGGCTGGAAGTATGCCTGCTCGTCAGCGGACAGAGCCTCAAAGGACTCCTTCAGCCACGCTGCGTAGTCGTCACGGGTCAGCATGTACAGGAAGTTCTTGCCGACGATCTCGGAGTCGATGTCCATGAACAGGCCATGCTCGCCCTCGGCGACGAAGTCCCAGCAGTTATCGTAGGTCTTGTCGCCCACGCAGTTGTACATAAAGACCTTGTTGAGCGTCTGCAGCGGCAGGAAGCCGGTGTAGGCGTCGGCGGTGGTGCCGTTGGCATCGGCCCAGTCCTTCGGGATGAAGGTGTCGAGGATGCCGGTCTGAACCATCTTGCTCTCGATCTGGTTGCCGTCCTGAATGAGGGTCATGGCGAACGTGCCGGTGCCCTTCAGGGAGTCAGCGGTCAGCTGATCGAAGATCTTGTTGTTCTTGGGCTGCTGCCACTCGAACTCCATGTTGTAGCTGGAATCGATGGACTGCAGATACTCAATGAACAGAGGCAGGGCGCTCTTGCCGCGGCTGGAGTTGCCGACGCCGTAGAACATCTTGCCGTTGGACTCTTCAATGGCCTTCTTCGCCAGCTCTTCAAGGGTCATGCCTTCGGCTTCCTTGATGATCTGCTGGGTCGCAGTCAGATTTTCGGGCTCGGCAGCGGGCGTTTCCTCTGCGGGAGCCTCGGTGGTTTCGTTGGTTTCAGTGGTTTCAGTGGTTTCGGTCGTCTGGGTATCTTCTGCGGGAGCGGTCGTGTCAGCCGGGGTCGTCGCCGGAGCGGCAGCGCAGGCAGCCATGGACAGAACCATCACAGCAGCCAGCAGAAGCGCAAGCATCTTCTTCATTCTGATATTCCTCCTGATAAAATTTGAATTCGTGCAGCAGCTAACGGGAGTTCTGCATCGTATGCTCTCATTTTACGGTGTTTCTGCACAAAAGAACAGTGGACAAATCTGCGATTATTTGTGATTCTCTGCGATAATTTTAAAAATCCAATGAAAACCGAGCCGGAGATGTGTTATAATCAGGGCAAAATAACAGAGAATTTTGTTCTCGCTGCTACAGGACACGGAAACTATGAAACACATACGCATTCTGATATTATGTATAGCATTCGCTCTTCTGACCGGCTGCGCGCCCGCCGCACAGGATACAGCCGCCTACGCGCCGAATGAATCGGAGCGTCTTGTTCTGTACACCTCGCACAAAAAAGAGGTCTGGTGGCCGATCGTCAAGGAATTTGAATCGCGCACCGGAATCTGGGTCGAGGTCGTACAGGGCGGCACAAACGAACTGCTTGAGCAGCTGCAAAAGGAGCAGGACGCACCACGGGCCGACGTGATGTTCGGCGGCGGCGTCGAGAGTCTCGAAGCCTGCCGGGCGTTGTTTGAGCCCTACGTCTGCCGCGGCGCGGAGCAGATTTTGCCGCAGTACCGTGCGCAGGACAGCAGCTGGACGCCGTTTTCCTCGCTTCCGGTCGTGCTGGTCTACAATCCGAAGCTGCTGTCCTCCGGACAGCTCAGCTGCTGGGCCGATCTTCTCGACCCTGCGCTGCGCGGGCAGATCGCCTTTGCCGATCCATCCGTCTCCGGCTCGAGCTATACCGCGCTCGTGACGATGCTCTGCGCGCTGGGCGGCGACGCGGATGAGGTGCTGCAAACATTTGCGGAAAACCTGGACGGAAAGCTCCTGTCCGGTTCAGGTGCGATCATTTCCGCCGTTGCAAACGGCGAAGCGCTCGTCGGCATCACGCTGGAGGAGACCGCGCGCAAGCGCATTGCTGCTGGGGACGGGATCGCCATGGTCTACCCCGCAGACGGCACAAGCTGCGTACCGGACGGCTGCGCCGCGCTGAAGGGCGCGCCGCACCCCGACAACGCAAAGCTGTTTCTCGATTTTGCCGTCAGCTACGACGTGCAGCAGCTGCTGCAGTCTGATTTTTACCGCCGCCCGGTGCGCAGCGACGTGAGTCCTGCCAGCAAACTGCCGGAACTATCCGCCATTCGTCAGGTCGCGTATGACGTAAGCTGGGCAAGCGAGCACCGCGAAGCAATTCTGATGAGTTGGGCCTTTTATCTCGGGACGGAGGCGGAACAATGAAGCGGCTTCACTTTTCCTCCTTCCGTCAGCGGCTGAACGCGGCGTTTCTGGCCGTGTCTCTGGTGCCGATGCTGTTGTGCTCCGGTCTGCTGCTGCAGATTTTCCGCCTGCGCATGACGTCGAACGCCCAGCAGACGGCCCAACAGCAGCTGTCCGCCTCCTGCGAGGCGCTTGATACGCTGCACAGCGGCTTTTTGCAGACAGCCGCATCCCTGCAGCACAATCCACTCGTTGCACAGGCGCTGTTTGACGCAGAAGCGGAGGACACGGCGGTCTACAGCCAGCTGTTCGACGCTACAGAGTCCGTGCGCAGCTTTGCACGCTTTGACCTTTACGATATCAGCGGCCGCTGGCGCTATTCGACACAGACAGCGCCCGAAATCCGGTCGCTGCCGACCAATTGGGGCCTTTTATACGAGGCGGCCTGCGCCGGAACCGGTGTTCTGGTGTGCAGCGCGGCAGAAGATCCGGCCGACACAGACGAGCCGCTTCTGCACGCTGCGATGCTCCTGACCGACCGCTACGGCGCGCCGGTCGGATATCTCACCATCGGCATGCTGGAAACGCAGCTGCGGACACTGCTCGGCGGCACAGCTGGTGCGCAGAACGAACTTCTTCTGCTCGACGCGCGCTGGCGTCCGGTCTACTGTACGCAGCCGGCACAGACCCAGAGCCTCGCCGACGCGCTGCGCGGGCAGCTTTTGTCCGGCAAGGCGCTCACCGGTCTGTCTGCCGACGTTTCCTATACCGTGCGGCAGCATACCGAAACCGGTCTGTATCTCGTCCTGCAGCAGCCGCAGCCGCTCAGCGCCGGAACACTCCGGCTTTTGTACTCGGTGAGCGTGCTGTGCGCGCTGGCCTGCATCATTTTAAGCGTCGTACTCAGCCTGCAGCTAAGCCGGCAGGTCTTCCAACCGATCGGCAGACTGCATCATGCCATCCGGCAGGTCGGGAAAAATAATCTGGACGTGCAGGTTCCCGTTCCCGCCGGCCGGCATGACGAATTGGGCGAATTGGCACAGCAGTTCAACACCATGGTCGTCGCCCTCCGGCACAACCAGCAGGCACTGTTGGAAAACCAGCGCGCACTTAACCGCGCGCAGATCCGCATGCTGCAGGCGCAGCTAAACCCGCATTTTCTGTGCAACACGCTCGACACCATGAAGTGGATCAGCAAAATCAATCAAGTGCCGCAGGTGGCGCTGATGTCAACGAATCTTGCCGATATCCTTCGCTTCTGCATCACGCCGGACGAATTTGTCCCCCTGCGGCGGGAGTTGGAGATTTTGAGCCGGTACGTCGAGATTCAGCGCATCCGCCTGTCGGAAAGCTTCTCATACACGGAAGCCGTGCCGGAGGCGCTTCTTTCGTGCATGGTTCCGAAAATGCTCCTGCAGCCGCTGGCAGAGAATGCCATTCTGCACGGCCTTTCCGGTGTAGAACACGGTGAACTCTCCGTCACGGCCGTGCTTGCGGAGCAGGACGTGCTCGAGATCCGCGTCCGGGACAACGGCTGCGGCTTCCCGCCGGACCTTCTGGGGCCTTACAAACCGCCGGAAACGCAGACGGGACATCTGGGACTATTAAATGTAGACACGATCCTGCGCAAGCATTACGGCGACGCGTTCGGTCTGCGTCTTGAAAATCCGGAGGGCGGCGGCGCCTGTATTCTTGCGCGCCTGCCCGCGAAGGGAGGGCCCGGCGTATGATGCGGGTAATGGTTGTAGAGGATGAGGAAATGATCCGCAAGGGTATCGTCATGGCAGTAGACTGGGCGGCGCTGGACTGCATCGTGGTCGGCGAAGCCGCCAACGGCGAACAGGCCCTTGCCGTCGCGGAGGACTGCCAGCCGACGCTTATCATCACGGATCTCAAAATGCCGAAGATGGACGGGCTGGAGATGGTGCGGCGGCTGCGCGAAGCAGGCAGCCGCGCGTATGTCATCATTCTGACCGCCTACGATTCGTTCGCCTACGCGCAGACGGCCATCCGTCTGGGCGCGGTGGACTTTCTGCTGAAGCCTTTTCATGACGGCGATCTGGAAAACGCCGTTCTGGCGCTGCAAAAGCGCATCGCCGCACAAACCGCACCGCAGCCAGAGCCGCTTCCCGGCGTGAAGCCCGGCCCCAAGAGCCGCTATGTGCGCGAGGCAATGGTGTACCTTGAGCAAAACTGCGGCAGCGGCGATCTGTCCGTCGGGCAGGCGGCAGCGCAGTTGGGACTGAGCGAAGGACATCTGAGCCACCTGTTCAAAAAGGAAACGGATATGACGCTCGGCGCGTATCTTACGCGCTGCCGCATCCAGAAGGCTATGGCGTTGCTGCGCGAGGGAAAGCTGAAAGTCTACGAGGTTGCGGAGGCCTGCGGCTACCGCGATATTGCATATTTTTCCGGCACCTTCAAAAAAATCACCGGGAAAACACCCTCGGAGTATCAGGACAGTCTTTCATTTCGTTTTTAGGAGGAAACGCCATGTACTGCATTCTGGTTGCCGGTATGCCCGCCAGCGGCAAGAGCACCATCGCCGTCAGGATTTCGGAGTCTCTGGGAATTCCAATGCTGTCCAAGGACTCCATCAAGGAGGTGCTGTTTGACGATCTGGGCTTTCACAGCCGGGCAGAAAAGGTTCAGCTGGGCACAGCGGCCATGCACATTCTGTACTACGCCGCGGCCCAGCTGATGAAAGTGGGAAAACCGTTTATTCTGGAAAATAATTTTGAGGACGCTTCCATTCCCGGGATTATGGCACTGCTGGAAACCCATCACTATACCGCCGTGACGGTTCGCCTCACCGGTGACCCGGAGGTCATCTACCGGCGGTTTGCCGCCCGGGATCTGTCCGACACCCGGCACCGGGGCCATGTGGTCAACGACTGCTACCCAGAGCCGCCGGGAGCCCCCCTAGGGTGTATCTGAAAACTCCCAACGCACCCGGACAGCGGGCCTTTTTGCGGT
>OMBZ01000756.1_pt1 | contig 10514 bp, 8 predicted proteins | sample 1673831 | NCBI WGS metagenome assembly OMBZ01 (sample SAMEA103958129, study PRJEB25191) | human gut metagenome | reverse complement strand
CATATGACGCTTTGCGTCCGCATCGGGCTTTCGCGGGCGTGAACCGTATTTTGCATAAAGGAGACGCTCGGTATGCGCAAACGCATTTCCGTACTGCTGGCGACGGCAGCATCCGTGCTGCTGATCTTTGTACTGCTGTTCACTGCGGTGCAGATCGGCATCAACGACCATACGTTTATTAATAATGAATACACGCGGCTCGGCCTTGCAAAGCAGATGGGCATGAGCAACGCGGAGCTTGTGAACTCCTGCGTGCAGCTCATCGACTATATGCAGGGCGACGCGGACAGCATCGACATCTATGTGACCGTGAACGGAGAAAAAACGCTCATGTTCGATCAGGCGCAGGAGGTCGAGCACATGAAGGATGTGCGCACGCTGTTCCTCACCTGCAAGCAGTATCGCGACATGGCGCTTCTCGCGCTGCTCGTACTGTTTTTGCTTGCCGCCCTGCTGACGTTCCGCGATGCGCTCGGCACCATCGCCAAAGGGTATGTTTGGGGCGCGTTTCTCATGTTCCTCATCATCGGCTTTGTCGGCACCTGGGCCGCGTTGGACTTTTCAAGCTTCTGGACGGCGTTTCATCAGGCGCTGTTCTGGAACGAGCTGTGGCTGTTCGACCCCGCCGCGAGCCGCATGATCAACATGCTGCCGGAGCAGTTCTTCCAGGATCTTGTCACGCGCATCGTACTCTACGCGGGCGCGGGCATTCTCGCGCTGCTCGTGCTTGCGATCGTCACGCTCGTTTCGCTGAACAAGCGCCGCGCCAAGGCGCAGGAGGCTGCGCGGCAAAAGGCGGCGGTGGAGCCGGCAAAGCGCCGCCGCAAAGCGCCCCGTCCCGGCATGGAGCCGAAACGGAAGCCCGTTCTGACCGAAGAGGAACGACGCGCGCGCATCGCGGCAAAACGCAGGCGCGAACAGGCTTCGGCGCAGGGAAACGCTGCGCCTGCCCCAAAGGCCCGCCGCCCCGCGGAAGAAACCGCGGAGGAATGAGCCCTTCCCCCCGGAGAAGGGTCTCCCGCACCTTTTAACTGGAGTATACAAACCATGCTACAGAATGCGCAATCGCGATATGACGCACTTGTTTCGCACGGAAGCGGCCGTCTGCTCGCCATTGAGACGAGCTGCGACGAGACTGCGGCGGCGGTCGTGGAAAACGGCAGGCTCGTGCTGTCCAACGTGGTACACACGCAGATTCCGCTGCACCAGGTCTACGGCGGCGTAGTGCCGGAGATCGCCTCGCGCAGCCATGTCGAGATGATCTGCCCGGTCGTGGATCGGGCGCTGTCGGAGGCGGGGGTAACGCTTGACGCGCTGGACGGGATCGCGGTCACGCACGGGCCGGGACTGGTCGGCGCGCTGCTCGTCGGCCTGAACTATGCAAAAGCGCTCGCCTATGCCGCAGGCCTGCCCTTTGCGGGCGTGAACCACATCGCGTCGCACATCGCGGCAAACTATCTGACCTATCCGGATCTGCGCCCGCCCTTCACCTGTCTCGTAGCGTCCGGCGGTCACAGCCATATTGTGCGCGTGAACGACTACGGCAGCTTCACGCTCATCGGCAGGACCCGCGACGACGCGGCCGGCGAAGCGTTCGACAAGATCGCTCGCATGCTCGGCCTGCCCTATCCCGGCGGCCCCGCGCTTGAAAAACTCGCCGAAGATGGCGACCCGAACGCGATTCGCTTCCATTCCGCTTTCAACGAGGGCGCAGGCTTTGATTTCAGTTTTTCCGGTCTGAAAACGGCGGCGATCAACGAACTGCATACGCGGCAGCAGCGCGGCGAACCCGTGAACCGAGCGGACGTCGCCGCCTCGTTCCAGCGCGCGGTCGTCGAGGTGCTCGCGGAAAAATCCGTGCGCGCGGCCGTAGAAGCGGGCGACGGCACGCTGGCGCTTGCGGGCGGCGTTTCGGCCAACACCTGTCTCAGAAAGACGATGGAGCGAAAGTGCAAAAAGCACGGCATCCGTTTCTGCTGCCCGGACTTCCGCTATTGCACGGACAATGCGGCCATGGTCGGCAGCGCAGGGTTTTACCGGCTGCTGTCCGCTCCGCCGGACGCGCTCTCGCTGAACGCGATCCCGAATCTTTCCATTGTGTGATCCCGCAAAACGGCACGGTCTGACGGTCTCAGACCGAACCCGCGCGCGGCGAGCCCTTGTTTTCGGCGACAGGACGACGTACAATAGTAAGAACCCCTCCGAGCACCGCAGCGTTTGACGCAGCGAGCCCTCGCAGCCATCCAAAGGAGACATTTCATCATGGACATTCCCGTTTACATCACTGGACACAAAAACCCGGATACGGATTCCATCGTCGCCGCGATCGCGTATGCGTCGCTGCGCAACGCCCTGGGCGACCGGGACTACCGCGCGGCGCGCATCGGCGTGATCTCCGACCAGACGCAGCTCGTGCTCGACAAGTTCGGGTTTGACGCGCCGGAATATCTGCGCAATGTCCGCACGCAGGTCAGCGACCTCGACTTTGACACGCCGCCCATTCTGTCGAGCGCCGTGACGATCCACCACGCCTGGGAGCTGCTCCGCAAGGACGATTCCCACGCTTCCATCGAGTCCATCCCCGTCACGGACGAGGAGGGCCGCCTGTTCGGCATGCTCACCTCCGGCGACATCGCGGGCTTTGAGATGCGATTTGTCGAAAACGCCGAGATTCGCGGCATTCCGCTGTTCAACCTCATCGCAAACCTGGACGGTCAGATCTTCGGCGATTCCGGGCAGACCTCGGAGATTTCCGGCGAGCTTGTGATCGTGCTGCCCGGCGAGGAGGAGGAGCTGCACGGCAATTCCATTGCGCTCATGGGCAACCAGCCCGAGGCGTTCCGCGCTGCGGTCAGGGCGGGCGCGCCCTGTGTCATCCTTTGTCAGGCGGACGTGGATCGGTCGCTGCTTGCCGAAGCGGGCAATACGATCGTGATCGCCACGCCGTATGACGCATACCGTGCGGCGCGGCTCGTGATCCAGTCCCTGCCCGTGGCACGCATCTGCCAGACGCAGGGACTTGTGAGCTTTCATATCGACGACTACCTCGACGATGTGCGCGAAACCACGCTGAAGTCACGTTTCCGCAGTTACCCCATTCTTGATGAGGACGATAAGGTTCTCGGAACGCTTTCGAGATACCACCTGCTGCGTCCGCGGCGCAAGCGCGTCGTTCTCGTCGATCACAATGAGATCTCGCAGTCCGTGCCGGGTCTCGAGCAGGCGGACATCGTGGAGATCATCGACCATCACCGCCTTGCGGACGTGCAGACCGCCGCGCCGGTGTATGTGCGAAACGAGCCGGTGGGCAGCACCTGCACGATCGTGACCGCCATGTTCCAGGAAAACGGCATCATGCCGAGCCGGAAGCTCGCGGGGCTGCTGGCTGCCGGCATCGTGTCGGATACGATCCTGTTCAAGTCGCCGACCTGCACGGAGCGCGACCGTATTTTGGCGGAGCGCATGGCGCGGCATGCGGGCGTATCGCTCGAACAGCTCGGCAAGGAGATCTTCTCCGTGTCGCTCTCGACGCATGACCCGAAGGAAATGCTGTTTTCGGACTTCAAGCGCTTCCAGATCGCCGGGCATTCGCTCGGCATCGGGCAGGTCACCTGTCTGGATTCCGTCGGCGTGGAGGACGTGCGCGATCAGTTCGTGGAGATCATGGAAAAGGAGCGGCAGGAAAAGGGCTACGACCTGCTGCTGCTCATGCTGACGGACGTTCTGCGGGAAGGAACGGAGCTGATCGTCGTCGGGGATACGGAGACGGTGGAGCAGGCGTTCAATGTGAAGGTGACGAACCACCGCACCTTCCTGCCGGGCGTGATCTCCCGGAAAAAACAGATCGTCCCCGCGCTTTCGGTCCTGTGGGGCTGAGGCCAATGTCTTTTGCAGCGCAAACGGCAGCATATAGTTTTCGAGACTGTATTTAGGACGCGGCGGGCGTGCCTCGCGTCCGCTTCCGGGCGCGGGCCCGGCGATCCGCTGTTGTCATGATTGGTTTTGCGGTCCGGCGGCTGCGGCGCTTTTCGTATCGCGACCGCGTTTTCGTTTGCAGCGGGCGGACGCTGCGCCCCGTTTCGGTGCTTTCCGTCCTGGCCGCCGCGTTTTGTCATCCGATATTCTCTTTGTATGGGAGGGAACCTATGGAACTGTTCATCGACAACATCCCCGTCGAGGTGCAGGAGGGCGAATCACTGCTCGATGTTGTGCGGCGGCTCGGTCTCGATACGGACGAGCTTGCCACCCGTCCGCTTGCCGCCCAGCTCGCGGGCGAGACTTTCACGCTCCGCTATGTCCCCATTCGTGTTGGACGCAGCGAGAACGACCCGCGCGCAAAACGCCGCGCCGTTCGTGCAGCCAAGGGACGGGTCACGCTCCTCCGCTACGGCGACCCCCGCGGCCAGCGCGTCTATGAGCGCACAATGCTGTTCGTGTTCCTGCTCGCGGTGCGGAACCTGTATCCCGAGGCCAAAGTGCATGTGGACTACGCCGTGGGGCAGGGCGTGTACTGCTCCGTCCGCAGAACCCCCGCCATCACCGCGGAAGACACGGCAAAGCTCGAAGCCGAGTGCCGCCGGATCGTCAAAGCGGATTATCCGCTCGAGCGCCAGCGGCTCGACATCGAGGATGCGATCGACCGCTTTGCCGAGGACGGACAGACGGATAAGGTCCGCCTGCTCGAGTGGCGCACGTTCCCGTATTTCGACGTGTATGCCTACGGTGATTACGAGGACTACTTCTACGGCGAAATGGCGCCCTCGACCGGCTATGCGTCCGTGTTTTCGCTGCACCATACGGCGGACGGCGTTGTGCTGATGCGGCCCGACCCGGCGGATCCCAACCGCGCGGCCGTGTTTTCTCCGCAGCCGCTGCTCTCCTCGGGCTTCCGAAAGAGTGCGGACTGGGGCGAGCTTATGCATTGCTCCGTCGTCGCCGATCTCAACGACCTCGTGCGCGACGGCAAGATCCGTCAGCTCATCCGCGTCAACGAGGCGCTGCACGAAAAGGAATACGCCCGTATCGCGGACGAGATCGTCGAACGGGATGCGCGCGCGATCCTGATCGCGGGGCCGTCCAGCTCCGGCAAGACCACGAGCGCCAACCGGCTCTGCACACAGCTCCGCGTTCACGGGAAGTCGCCCGTGCTGCTTTCGCTCGACGATTACTACATCGACCGCGACAAGATCCCGCTCGAGCCGGACGGTACGATCGATCTGGAGCACATCCGCACGATCGACGTTGCGCTCTTCGGCGAGCAGCTGACCGCGCTGTTGAACGGCGAAACCGTCGAGCTTCCGCGATTCGACTTTCTCAAGCAGCGCCGCGTGATGGACGGAAGCCGCACGCTGCGCATCGATGAGAACACGCCGCTTGTCATCGAGGGGCTGCACGGGCTGAATCCGGCGCTTCTGCCGCCGTCCGTCGACCGCGACCGCATTTTCCGGCTCTATGTTTCCGCGCTCACGACGCTGAACCTCGACGACCACAACCGCATTCAGACCACGGAGATCCGGCTGCTGCGGCGCATCGTCCGCGACTACGAAACGCGCGGCGCATCCATCGAGCACACGCTCTCCATGTGGGGAAGCGTGCGGCGCGGTGAGGAGCGTTGGATCTTCCCGTATCAGGAGCAGGCGGACGCCATCTTCAATTCGGCGCTCGTATATGAGCCCGCGGTGCTCAAAAAGCACATCTTCCCTCTTCTCATGAATGTGCGGCCGGACAGCCCGTATTATGAAGAGGTCCACAGCATCGTCAAGTTCCTGAACTACTTCCTCGAGGCAAATGTAGAGGACGAGATCCCCCCGACGTCCGTGCTGCGCGAGTTCATCGGCGGAAACACGTTCTACAGATAAGCTTCCGGGGTACGGTTTCTTTGCTTGAAGAAAAGAAACAAACGACATTGCGAGAAAGATGATGCTCCAAAACAGGCGGTTTCCCGCACATCCTGCTTAAAACGGAAAAACGGGCGGTTCGCATAGGAATCGTCCGTTTTGCGCTGCATGCCGCCGCGTCTCGGAGAAGCGGTGAAAGCCGCACGCCCCAAAGCGGCTTTCTCTTGCCTTCTTTTCTTTCCGAGCTGCGGCCTTCTCCCCCGAGGCGTATACGCCGGTTTTCGGCGCAGCCCGCATACGCTCTTATCCTGTATCCTGTTAGAAACAACACTTCCGGGAGGATCTATGAAACAGACCATCGTTCGCCGCGCAATGCGGGAAGAACTTGCACGCGTCAATGCACTGCGCGAAGAAGTAAGCGCGCTGCACGCCGCCGGGCGGCCGGATATTTTCCGTGCGGACTTTTGCGAGGCGCTGCGGGAGCATGTCTGCGAAAAATTCGACAGCGCGGATGCCGATGTGATCGTCGCGCTTTGCGGCGGCACAGTCGCAGGCTTTGCGATCGTGGAATATATCGTGCGCCCCGCCTCGCCGTACAACCGCGCACGCCGGTATTATCACATCGAGGAGATCGGCGTGGACGCCGCATTCCGCCGCCGCGGCGTTGGCCGGGCGCTCACGGACTTCTTCCGCGCCGAGGCGGAGCGCTTGGGCTTTGACCGCATGGAACTGGACGTTTGGGAATTCAACGCAGACGCGCTCGCGTTTTATGACGCGGTAGGTTTCACTTGCTATCGAAGGTTTTTGGAGCTTCCCGTCGCATCCTGCGCGCGCAGCAGGGCGGAATGCGATCCGGAACCGCACGCCGCGGCAGAAAATCCTCACAAAACAGCCCGCTGCGATTGACAAAGCGCCCCTTTTAACGATAATATTATTCAGTTAGAATGGAGGAATTTTGTATGGAGGAAACAGTCCGCAGCAAGAACTTCATCGAGGAGTTCATTGAAGAAGATATGCGCACGAAGGAGCCGCGCGTCAAGACCCGCTTCCCGCCCGAGCCGAACGGCTATCTGCACATCGGCCACGCAAAGGCGCTGTGCATCGACTTTGGCATGGCGGAAAAGTATGGCGGAAGCTGCAATCTGCGCTTTGACGATACGAACCCGACCAAGGAGGACGTCGAGTACATCGATGCGATCAAGTACGACATCGAATGGCTGGGCTTCCATTGGGATCAGCTCCGCTTCGGTTCCTCCTACTTTGATCGGTGCTACGAGCTTGCCGTCGAGCTCATCAAGAAGGGGCTCGCCTATGTGGACGACCTCTCGAAAGACGAGATGAGCGAATACCGCGGCACGCTGACCGAGCCCGGTAAGAACAGCCCGTATCGCGACCGCACCGTCGAGGAGAACCTCGACCTGTTCGAGCGGATGAAGAACGGCGAGTTTGAGGACGGCGCGCGCACGCTTCGTGCGAAGATCGACATGGCCTCCCCGAACATCAACATGCGCGACCCCGCGCTCTATCGCATCAAGCACGCGCATCATCACCAGACGGGCGACAAGTGGTGCATCTACCCGATGTATGACTTTGCGCACCCGATCCAGGATGCGATCGAGGGCGTGACGCACTCGCTCTGCTCGCTGGAGTTTGAATCCCACCGCCCGCTCTATAACTGGGTCGTCGAGCAGTGCGGCTTTGAGCACAAGCCGCGCCAGATCGAGTTTGCGCGTCTGAACCTGACGAACACCATGATGAGCAAGCGGTATCTCCGCCGCCTCGTCGAAGAGGGCTACGTCAAGGGCTGGGACGACCCGCGGATGCCCACGCTCTGCGGTCTGCGCCGCCGCGGCTTTACCGCCGCAGCCATTCGCGATTTTCTTGACCGCGTCGGCGTTGCCAAGGCGGATTCCGTTGTGGAGACCGCAATGCTCGAGCACTGCGTCCGCGAGGATCTGAACGCGCACGCCCCGCGCTACATGGCCGTGACAGACCCGCTCCGCGTGATCGTGGACAACTGGGAGGATGGCCGTGTCGAGGAGATCACGATCGAGAATCTTCCCGGCAGCCCGGAGGCCGGCACGCATACGGTCCCGTTTACAAAGGAGCTGTACATTGAGCGCGAGGATTTCTCCATCGACCCGCCGAAGAAGTATTTCCGCCTGAAGCCCGACGGCGAAGTGCGGCTGAAGGGCGCATACGTCGTCAAGTGCGTCGGCTGGGATACGGCGGCGGACGGCACGGTCAGCGCCGTGCATGTAACGTACGATCCGGAGACCCGCGGCGGCGAGTGCGAGCGCAAGATCAAGGGCACGCTGCACTTTGTTCCCGCTGCGGCCGCCATCCCCGCGACATTCCGGCTGTATGAGGATCTGCTCGACCCCAATGCGGATCCGTCGCTCGATTTCACGGAGCGGCTGAACCCCGCGTCGCTCACGGAGCTTCAGGGCTATGTCGAGCCTGCGCTTGCCGCGGCAAAGCCGGGCGACACGTTCCAGTTCATGCGCATCGGCTATTTCACAAAGGATGCGGATTCCACGGACGAGCACCCGGTGTTCAATCGGGCGGTCGGATTGAAGGACGGGTATAAGGCCTAAAGGTATTTCGGACGCCGATTGCGATCGGCGTCCGAGTATAACCGTTTCTTGCCTTAAGCGCCATCGGCGCTTCCGGGCGGCAAGAAACACAAGGAGACCGCCCGCAGGGCGATCCGTTTCGGCGGCAAAGCCGCCGAAGCCGGAGGAAAGCCGAATACGGCGGTGCGGATTCACCCCAAAGCCGCCGAAGCCGGAAGAAAGCCGAATGCGGCGGTGCGGATTCACCCCAAAGCCGCCGAAGCCGGAAGAACCCCGAATGCGGCGGTGCGGATTCACCCCAAAGCCGCCGAAGCCGGAGGAAAGCCGAATACGGCGGTGCGGATTCACTCCGAAGCCGCCGAAGCCGGAAGAACCCCGTGGCTGCTGTGGGTAGCAAAACCGGAACCGCCCGCGGCGGCAGGCGCATTAGTTTGAGAACAACAAAGGAGATCTGTTTATGAACACAGTACGCACGCGCTTTGCGCCCTCCCCGACGGGCTTTATGCACCTCGGCAATCTCCGCAGCGCGCTTTACACCTATCTCTATGCAAAAAAGCACGGCGGCCGCTTCATCCTGCGCATTGAGGACACCGATCAGGCCCGCTACGTCGAGGGCGCGGTAGATGTGATCTACAACACGCTCCGCAGTATCGGGATGCAGTGGGACGAAGGCCCGGACATCGGCGGCGATTACGGCCCGTATGTGCAGTCCGAGCGCAAGGACATGTATCTGCCCTATGCAAAGCAGCTCGTCGAGGCGGGCAAGGCCTACTACTGCTTCTGCACAAAGGAGGAACTGGACGAGCGCCGCGCGGAGGCCGAAAAGAACGGCGGCGTTTGGAAATACGACAAGCACTGCCTGCACATGCCGAAGGAAGAGGTCGAGCGGCGGCTTGCTGCCGGCGAACCCTACGTCATCCGCCAGAACGTTCCGGAGAGCGGCGAGGCGAGCTTTGACGACGTGCTCTACGGCCACATCGCGGTGGACTGCTCCGAGCTGGACGACATGATCCTCATCAAGGCGGATGGTATGCCGACCTACAACTTTGCAAACGTGATCGACGACCACACAATGGCGATCTCGCACGTCATGCGCGGCAACGAGTATCTTGCCTCCACGCCGAAGTATAATCTGCTGTACGAGGCGTTCGGCTGGGAAAAGCCCGTGTATATCCATATGACGCCCATCATGCGCGACGCGCAGCACAAGCTGTCCAAGCGCGACGGCGACGCGTATTTTGAGGATTATCTGAACAAGGGCTACCTCAAGGAAGCGATCGTCAACTATGTGGCGCTGCTCGGCTGGAACCCCGGCGACGAGCGCGAGTTTTTCACGCTGAAGGAGCTGGAATCGGCCTTCGATGTGGACGGCATGAGCAAGTCGCCCGCCATCTTCGACCCCGTCAAGCTGACGTGGATGAACGCGGAATATGTGCGCCGACTGAGCCCGCAGGATTTCACCGCGCACGCCATGCCGTTCTATGAAAAGGCGGGCGTTGCCGCGATGGACAAGGAGGTCCTCTGCCGCATTTTGCAGCCGCGCGTCGAGGTGTTCACGCAGATCCCCGAGATGGTCGATTTTCTCACCGCGATCCCGGCATACGACGCGGCGTTGTTCACGAACAAAAAGTCCAAAACCAATCCCGAGGTCGCGGCGCATGTGCTCGATCTTGCCATTGCCGCGCTCGACGCATTGCCCGACTGGACGGAAAGCGCGATCCACGACACGCTGCTCGGCGTCGCCGCGGAGCAGGGGCTCAAGAACGGCACGATGCTCTGGCCTGTGCGCATTGCGCTCGCAGGCAAGACCGTGACCCCTGGCGGCGCGATCGAGATCGCCGTGCTGCTCGGCCGCGAAGAGAGCATGAAGCGGCTGCGCGCGGGGCGCGCCTTGCTCGAAGCCTGACCGCTGAAGGGCCGGGATATGCGCTAGCCTTCCCCTGCGGGTCGACCGCGGGTTCTTCTAAAGAGAAGGGGAACGTTTTCTTTTCTTGAAGAAAAGAAACAAAAGACACTGCGGGGCGAGAGGGATTGGCTGCGGATGACGGCATACCTCGCCGCGGCATTCCGGCCGATGACAACGCAGGATTCGCCTGCGTTT
>OMBZ01000729.1_pt1 | contig 10658 bp, 7 predicted proteins | sample 1673831 | NCBI WGS metagenome assembly OMBZ01 (sample SAMEA103958129, study PRJEB25191) | human gut metagenome | reverse complement strand
CAGAAGCAAGGTGGGGTGCATTTTTATCCAAATTCGCGTGATTTGCCACGAAAACCCCAGATAATATCTGGGGCTTTCGCTTTTTGCATAACCAAAAGTACACACTATTTTTCTGAACGCGCCGGAAACCGCTGCGCGGAGCTCTCCAGCCGCCGCGGCATTTGCTACAATAGCCATACGAGATGGTTTTGTGACAGAGAAATACATCCGGATTTACCTGCGAAGAAACATGTTCCTTGCTCTGTTCTGCGCAGCGATCGTATGCGTTCCCCTGCTGATCGTCAGTTTCCTATATGACGCGATACCGTATGATCTGGGCCGGGTGCAGCGTGATCTGCAAAGCGCATATTCGCTCCGTGCAAAGCAGGTGTGAATCCGGCAGCGCAGGCGCCTCAAACCGGGTGACGATCACCACTGCGGATCACCGGCGCTATGTTGTTTGGTGTCTCCGCGCGGAAAATGTTCGCCGCATTCGCGATTGGTGCGGACGCTGCGGCTGTCCCTCCTTCTTTTCTATTTCGCCTTCCTTTCTTTTCGGAAAGAAAAGCAGGCAAACGAAAGCCAATTGCCGGAAGGATATTCCTCAGCGGCTCGGCCTTGCCAACGTGCTGCACAAAACGGACGGTTCACATACGAACCGCCCGTTTTTTCGTGCAATGCAAGCTGTGCGAGGGGGAAGCGCCTTGCTCCCCCTCCCCGGCAGTGCCTTTTGTTTTTTCTTCAGAGAAAAGAAATCGTCCCTTAAACAAGCAGCGCCGCACCCGTTGTTCCGAATGCGGCGCGCTGCGCTGTGTTTCGTGTTTTATTTGCCGATGCTGCGGTAAGCGTCCTCATAGTAGGTCACGATGGAGGTGTCTTTCGCCCATTCCTCCTGCTGCGCCTGCCAGACGGTCTCCTGCCGCGATGCGAGTGCGCTTTCGCGCAGAGCGTTCAGTACCGTATCATAGGGAACATCGCCCGCCGGCTCCTCGCCCACGAGGTAGACGATGAAGTACGAGCCCTCGATCTCCACGATGTCCGAATACTGTCCGGGGGTCAGGCCCTTGGCCGCATTGCGAAGCTTCTCGTCCCAGGTGCCGTCGTCCTCATTCGGCATCATGAGCCGGCCGCGCTCGGCAAACACCGGGTAGGTCGTATAGGTCGTGTCCTCGTTGTAGGCGGCGAACACATCGTCAAAGCTCTCGCCCGCCTGCAATTTCGCATATGCTTCCCGGATCTTTGCATGCGCGTCCGCAGTGTAAGCGTCGAACAGGCCGTCGGCCTCGAGCTTCTTCTGCGCGTACTCGTTCTTGATCTCGGTGATGCGCGCCGCGTCGCCGCCTGCCAGCGCCAGGTTGCCGTATTCGGCTTCGAGCGCGGTCATCTCGCTGAGCAGCGTGTCATAGTTTTCGTCGAGCGTTCCTTCCGGCATGACGGACAGCACCTTGACGCGGACATAGCCCTCGGGAACGATCAGCATCGGCGTTCCGCCGTTCATCTCGTAGTCCTCCTCCAGGCCGAGATACTGCGTCGGATCCTCAAGCTGTTCCTTCTGCTCCTGATAGAGCGTGTCGTAATAGTTCTTGACGTCCTCGTCGCTCACGGAAGCGGAAGCCTTGATGGAGTTTTCCAGGTTTGCGATGACGGCTTCTTCCCGCAGCTCCTGCTCGCGGAGTTTTTTGTAGCCTTCAAAATCCGTGTTCCAGCCGTAATTGGCCAATTCCTGATTGATCGCGGCGATGGCTGCGTTGCGGATATCCTCGTCGGTCCCCTCTGTCTCGGCGTCCTGCGAGTAATACTCGATCATGGACTCGATCTCCGTGCTGAGCGACTCCTGCAATTCGGCCTCCTGCTCGGCGGTCAGAGAATCGTATCCGAGCTTCGACGCCTGATACAGCAGGATATCGTAATCGACGAGCGTCGAAACGACCGTATCCTGCAAGGACTTGATGTCTTCATCCGCCGTCGGTGCGGCCATGCCGTAGGCCTGGTACATGGACACATACTGGGTATACATATCGGCGATTTCGCCCGCGGTGATGTCGCGATCGCCCACGCGGACGGCAACGGCGTCACGGTTAATGCCCGCGCTTGCGCTCGTATCCGTGGATGCGGCGGGCGCGGCCGTGCCTGCGGTCTTATCGGCACAGGCTGCAAGGGAGAGCAGCATTGCGGCGGCAACGAGCAGCGAAAGGGCCTTCTTCAGGGTCAGTTTCATTCTTTCTCCTCCATGGTTACTCATGTAGTCACCTGCATTATATACGTTCCGGCGCGTCAACACAATGCACGATTGTGTAAATAAATTGTGGCAATTTCCGGGCAAGCGCCGCAGCGTCGACGTTTTTCTGCCGGATCCGGACAGCGGGCGGCTCGCTCGCCAAAAGCTGCGCGCCGAGAAAGTTCGAGACCGCGCCGAGCAGCTTCCCGCCGTCGAGCGGTGCGTCCGGCAAAAAGCTGAGCTTTGCTTCGCCGTCGCGCACGGTCACAAGCCCGATGTATGCACGCTTTGCAAGCTGCTTGATCTTTGCAAGCAGGAACAGGTTTTCTACCTCCTCGGGCAGCTCGCCGTAGCGATCCTCCAGTTCCTCCCGCAGCAGCAGCTGCGCGTCCTCGCCCTCCGCGTCCGCGATCCTGCGATAGGCCGAGAGGCGCTGCACCTCGTTCGGGATAAAGCCTGCCGGGATGTGCGCGCTCATCGGAATGTCGAGCGTCACGTCCGTTTCGGGCAGCGGCGTTTCCTCGCCGCGCGCCTCGCGTACCGCGGCCTGTACGATCTTGAGGTAGTATTCGTAGCCGATGTCCGCAATGTGGCCGTGCTGTTCCGCGCCGAGGAGGCTCCCCGCGCCGCGGATCTCCAGATCGCGCATGGCAAGCTGGAAGCCTGCGCCGAACTGCGTGAATTCCCGGATGGCCATGAGGCGTTTGTGCGCTTTTTCGTTCATGGCTCTGCCGCGCTGCACGGTGAAATACGCATAGCCGAGCCGCGTGCTGCGCCCGACGCGCCCCTTGAGCTGGTAGAGCTGGGCAAGCCCCATGCGATCGGCCTCGAGCACAAGAAGCGTGTTGGCGTTGGGTATGTCCAGACCGCTTTCGATGATCGTCGAGCAGAGCAGGACGTCCGCCTTGTGCTCCATAAAGTCCATCATGGCCTGTTCGAGCTGCTTTTCCGGCATCTGTCCGTGTGCGACCAGCACCGTGGCCTCCGGAAGCAGCTCCCGAAGGTGCTCGGCGTATTGTTCGATGCTCCGCACACGGTTGTTCACGATGTAGACCTGTCCGCCGCGGGACAGCTCGCGCGTGACGGCGTCCGTAACGAGCCCGTCCGTGTATTCCAGCACAAAGGTCTGCACGGGGTAGCGCGCGTCCGGCGGCGTCTCGATCACGCTGATGTCGCGAATGCCGGACATGGACAGGTTCAGCGTGCGCGGAATGGGCGTCGCAGTGAGCGTCAGCACGTCGATCTCCTGCCGCAGCGCCTTGATCTGTTCCTTGTGGTTTACGCCGAAGCGGTGCTCCTCGTCGATGATGAGCAGTCCGAGATCCTTGAAGCGCACGTCCTTTGCAAGCAGCGCGTGCGTGCCGACGACGATGTCGATCTCTCCCGCGGCCAGCTTCTTTTTGACCTGTTTCCTCTGCTCCGCGCTCTGGAAGCGCGACAGGCACGCCGTGCGCACGGGGAAGTCCGAAAAGCGTGCGGAGAGCGTATTGTAGTGCTGCTCGGCAAGGATCGTCGTCGGCACAAGAAACGCGACCTGCTTGGAGTCCTGCACGGCCTTGAACGCGGCGCGAAGCGCCACCTCGGTCTTGCCGTAGCCCACGTCGCCGCAGAGCAGGCGGTCCATGGGATGCGGGCGCTCCATGTCCGCCTTAATCTCCCGGATGCTCTCGAGCTGATCTGGCGTCTCCTGATAGGGGAAGCGCTCCTCAAGCTGCGTTTGCCACGGCGTATCCTTGGAAAACGCAAAGCCGCGAACGGACGCGCGCGCGGCATACAGCTCCGCAAGATCGACGGCGAGCTTTTTTGCGGAGGCTTTCGCGCGGTTCACGCGCCCCTGCCACTCGCTGCCGCCGAGTTTGGACAGGTGCGGCACGGTATCCTCGTCGCCGCCGCCCACATATTTCTGCACGCGATCCATCTGGTCGGTCGGGATATACAGCCGGTCGCCGCCGCGATACTCAAGCAGCAGATAGTCGCGCGTGCTGCCGTCCACCGTGAGCGATTCCACGCCGACAAAGCGGCCGATGCCGTGCGCCTCGTGTACGACGTAGTCCCCGACGGACAGCTCGGAAAAGCTCAGGGTATTGCGCTTTTTCTGCACCTTTTTCACGGCGGAGCGCTTGCCGAACAGCTCCGACGCGCCGAGCACGGTCAGGTGCAGCTCCGGATATGCAAAGCCGGTCAGCAGCGCGTCGCCCGTAACGAGCACTTCTCCCCGCACGGGCGGGCGCGTGAGCGTCTCGGAGAACGCGACCTCCGCGCCGGCCGCGGCAAGCTGCTCAAACAGCGGCTTTGCGTGCTCGCCCGCAAAAAGCACGGCGGCCTCGCCCGTTTGCTTCCAGAGGCGGACGTCGCGCAGCAGCTCTTCCGTATCGCCCATATACTGCGGCGCGGGGCGGGCAAGAAACTGTACGATCTCCTTGGGCGGGAAGGCGTGGTGCGGACGCGTGAGCGCATAGCAGGCTGCGGTGCGCGGCGTGTTCAGCAGCGAAAGCGTCTCCTCCGCGCCAAGCTGGAGCTTGCCCTGGGCGGCGTCGCCCTCGCCGCGCTCGAGCATGGCGGTCACGCTCTCTGCAAAGGTCATTTCCGCGGTCTTTGCCGCTTCCTCGAGCCGCGCGGGCTCGTCCAGCACGAGAACGGCGCTCTCGGGCAGATAATCGAGAAGGGTGTCGAGCTTCGGATACAGCAGCGGAAGCATGGCGTCCGCGCCCGCGGCGGGAAGCCCCTGCTGCCACAGCTCGACCTGCGTTTCAAAGCCGATCTTGTCCGCAGCATGGCGCAGCGCACGGGCAATGGCCTGCTCCGTCTGCGGCGTTTCATAGGCGGGGGGCAGAAGCGCCTCCGTCCGCTGCTCGACCGACCGCTGCGTGATGGGGTCAAAGTCGCGCATCTGGTCGATGGTATCGCCCCAAAACTCCACGCGGATGGGATAGCGCGCGTCCGGCGGGTATACGTCCACAAGATCGCCGCGGCTCGCGACCTGCCCCCGGCCCTCGACAAGCTCGACGCGCTCATAGCCCGCGGCGGCAAGGCGCTGCACGAGCGCACGGGGCGATGTTTCGTCTCCCGTTTTGAGCCGCACGCACTGTGACACATACACGTCGCGCGGTGCGAGCCGCTGCAAGAGCGCGCCCATGGAGCAAATGACAAGCCGATTCTCCCGGAACAGCAGTGAAGAAAGCGCGGAAGCGCGGCTTCCCGCGCGCTCCGACGAGGCGTTCATCACATGCACGAGCGGCGTTTCCCGCGGCAGAAACAGCGACGCGTCCGGCAGATACCCGCGGACGGAATCCCATAGGCGCGCGGCGCCCGTATCCGTTGCGGACACGAGCAGGACGGTGTGCGAGAGCGACAGCACCGCCGCGATATGGGCTTTGTGCGATTCCTGCAAGCCGAAGGCTGCGACCGGGCCGCAGCTCCGGGACAGCGCGTCCTCCATGCGGCGAAACTCCGGCGCGTCGCGCAAAACGGTCAGGATGGGATGTTGCATCGGGAGCCTCTTTCCTCTTCTTTCTTCCTTTTTCTTTCTCGGACAACGGAAACGAAACAGCGCTTCATCCTACCGTTGCGGCCGCGCGGCGAGGCGCTGCCCGCAAGGGCCTTTCGGGGGAAACGGTTTTCGTGTGAAAAGCGCAAATCGAAAACCGCTTCGAGCCGCAGACGGTTTTCTTTCGGTTCCTTTCTTTCGAGACCGAAAGCGCCGCGCACCGTTCATTCCATCCGTGCAAACGACGGTTCCCCGTATGAAGCCGTCGTTTGAACCACGGCAGCGCAAGCCGCTTTGAGCCGCTGACGGTTTTCTTTCGGTTCCTTTCTTTTTTCTAAAAGAAAGGAACTACCGTCCCTCGTGCTTTTTGTTGAATCGCATCTGCGCCTTCGAGATGTCGCCGGCAATGATGAGCTCCGCAGCCTCGGCGGCCTTTTCAAACGTCTCCTCAAGCAGCGCCTGATCCGCCTTTGACGGCTTGCCGAGCACGTAATCCTTCAGCTCGCCCTCGCCCTGCTTGCCTACGCCGATGCGAATGCGCGGGAAGTTTTCCGAGTTGACGCAGGCGACGACGGAACGCATCCCGTTGTGCGTGCCCGCGCTCCCGTTCGCACGAATGCGCAGCGAGCCCGTCGGCAGATCGATGTCGTCGTACATCACAATGAGATGCTCCGGCGGAACCTTGTAGAAATGCAGCAGCTTCTGCACGCAGTCGCCGGACAGATTCATATACGTCTGGGGCTTGACGAGCAGCACGCGCTCCCCGCGGTAAACGCCCTCGCCGTACAGCCCGTTCATGCCGCGCTTTGTCACGCGGATGTGCAGCCGCCCCGCCAGCGCATCCAGCGCCTGAAACCCGGCGTTGTGGCGGGACTTGCGATAGATGAGACCCGGATTGCCGAGCCCGGCGACAACATACATGGTGCTTTCCTCCTAAATCAGCGCAATGCACGCAAAAACGTCCGCGCAGCACAGGGTATCCCCTTCTCCTGCGAGGCGTGGATCGTGAACGCTCTTTTTTTGTAGTGTACCACCGTTTCGCCTTGCTTGACAAGGAATTTTGCCCGATGCTATAATGTGTTCCGAAAGAAGCGCGGAATTGCGGGCAAAAACGGCGCATGCTCCGCGCCAAGATACCACTTGGCAATGACGGAAAGAGTACGCGGAAAGCATCCCGTGACAAGAGAGCGGATCGTTTGGTGAAAGATCTGCGGGAGCGCGCCGCCGAACATGGCTCCCGAGCCGCGATTGGGCGAACGGTTTCATCCGCCCTGAGCCCACGCGGGACGCGCCCGATACAGCGCGGACTTGTGCCTCCGCAGCGCTTGCGGGGAAGCAGGGTGGTTTTTGCAGCATGGCGTTGTTGTTTGCGCATACTGTCCCCGGCGGGCGGTATGCGTTTTTTATATCCGGTCGGCGGCCCGTCCGGCACGCGGATCGCCTTCCCGCAGAAGCGGCGGATCAAAGGAATCTCAGACACGATCATAAGGAGGAAGATTGCCCCATGTGCGACCATTGTAAGGAGAAAACACCGTTTTACATCACGACCCCCATTTACTACCCGAGCGACAAGCTCCACATCGGCCACGCATACAGCACGGTCGCGACCGACGCCATCGCCCGCTACAAGCGGCAGCACGGCTATGACGTGTTTTTCCTGACCGGCTCGGACGAACACGGCCAAAAGATCGAACGCAAGGCCAAGGCCGCGGGCGTGACCCCGCAGCAATATGTGGACAAGATCGTCGCCGGCTTCAAAGACCTGTGGAAGCTGCTCGACATTTCCTACGACAAATTCATCCGCACGACCGACGACTACCACGTCAAGGCCGTGCAGAAGATCTTCAAGCAGCTCTACGATCAGGGCGATATCTATAAGTCCGGCTATACGGGACACTACTGCACGCCCTGCGAGAGTTTCTGGCTCGAACGCCAGCTCGTGGACGGCAAATGCCCCGATTGCGGCGGCCCCGTCGAGCTCGTCGAGGAGGAGAGCTACTTCTTCCGCGTGTCCAAATACGCCGACCGCCTCATCGAGCACATCAAAACGCACCCGGACTTCATTCAGCCCGCGAGTCGCGCCAATGAGATGCTGCAAAACTTCCTGCTGCCCGGTCTCGAGGATCTGTGCGTTTCCCGCACGAGCTTCAAGTGGGGGATTCCCGTCACATTTGATGAAAAACACGTCGTATATGTATGGATCGATGCACTTTCGAACTATATTACGGCGCTCGGGTGGGGAAGCGACAACGATGCGCTCTACAGGAAGTTCTGGCCCGCCGACGTGCATATCGTGGGCAAGGAGATCGTGCGCTTCCATACGATCATCTGGCCGATCATGCTGATGGCGCTGGGGCTCCCGCTGCCAAAGCAGGTGTTCGGTCACGGCTGGCTCGTACTCGACGGCGGCAAGATGTCCAAGTCAAAGGGCAACGTGGTCGATCCGGTCAAGCTCTGCGACCGTTACGGCGTGGACGCGATCCGCTATTTCCTGCTGCGCGAGGTTCCCTTCGGCTCGGACGGCGTATTCTCGAACGAGGCGCTGATCAACCGCATCAACACGGATCTTGCGAACGATCTCGGAAATCTCCTTTCGCGCACGGTCGCGATGATCGGCAAATACTTTGACGGCGTGATCCCCGCGCCCGGCCGAACCGGCGAGGAGGACGCGGCGCTCATCCGGCTTGCGAACGAGACGCCCGGCAAGGTTGACAAGGAGATGTCCGCCTGGCATATCCCGGATGCGCTGGCTGCGATCTTCCAACTTGTCGGCGCGTGCAACAAATACATCGACGTGACAGCGCCCTGGGTGCTTGCAAAGACGGACGAGGGGCGCGAACGGCTCGCGACCGTGCTGTACAATCTGGCGGAGTGCCTGCGCATCGTCGGCATTCTGCTCACGCCGTACCTGACGAGCACGCCGGACAAGATGTTCGCACAGCTCGGAACGCCGGCGGATCGCCGCACCATCGAGAGCGTGGCGTTCGGCGGCACCGTTGCGGGAACAAAGGTCGAAAAGGGCGAAGCGCTCTTCCCGCGCATCGATGTGCAGAAGGAGCTTGCCGAGCTTGCCGCGGAGCAGGAGGCTGCGAAGGCCGCCGCGGCCGCGAAAGCGGCCGTGACCGCGGGCGCTGCCGAAGCGAAAAAGGCCGAAACCCCCGCTGCGCCCGCGGAGAGCGCGGCGGACGCCGCGCCGGCGGCCGTCCCGGAGATCGGGTATGAGGACTTTGAAAAGATCGACCTCCGGCTTGCAAAAGTCGTGAACTGCGAAGAGGTCAAGCGTGCAAAGAAGCTCTTAAAGCTCACGCTCGACGTGGGCGGCGAGGAGCGCACGGTCGTTTCGGGCATCAAAAAGTGGTATGCGCCCGAAGACCTGATCGGGAAAACGGTCGTGCTCGTCGCGAACCTCAAGCCCGTCAAGCTCTGCGGCATTGAGAGCCGCGGCATGATCCTCTGCGCATCGAACGAGGCGGACGAGAAGCTTTCCGCGCTCACGACCCTGTCCGAGATGGAGAGCGGTCTGAAGGTGCGCTGACCATGAAGGAATTCACATTAAAGAACGGCGAAACGCTGTGGGTGCGGCAGGCGCGCGGAACGGACGCCGCCGCCTGTCTCGCCTACCTGCGCTGTGTTGGCGGCGAGAGCGATTACCTGCTCGTGGGGCCGGAGGGCGTTCCGCTCACCGAGGCGCAGGAGGCGGAGTTTCTGGAGGCCCAGTTCGACAAGCCGGATAGGCGCATGTTCGTCGCGCTGATCGGAGACGAGGTCGTCGGACTTGCAAACGTCGAGGCAAAGACGCACAAGCGCATAGCGCACAACGCGCACATGGGCATCTCCGTGCGGCGCAGGCTCTGGGGGCAGGGCGTCGGCAGCGCTCTTATGCAGGAGATCATTGACTTTTGCAGGGAAACCGGCACGATCCGCAATCTGTGCCTTGAGGTGTATGCGGACAATGAGCGCGCCGTGCGGCTGTATCAAAAGTTCGGCTTTGCCGTCGACGGTCTGCGCAAAAAGTATCTGTTGGTAAACGGCGTGTACCACGACGAAGCGCTCATGCGCCTGTCGCTGTGAGAGGCACGGCTATGAAACGCTTTGATACCCACGCGCATCTGCTCGATGAGCGCTTTGATGCGGATCGCGATGCGCTCATCGCGCGTTTGCCGCAAGCGGGCGTGGCCGGCGTGCTGGAATGTGCCTGCGCGCTTTCCGATCTTCCGAAGATGATCGCGCTTACGGAGCGGTATCCGGCGTTGATCCTCGGCGCAGCGGGCGTGCATCCGCACAGCGCTGCCGAATGGGACGCGTCCGCGAAGGACGCGGTCGAGCGTGCGCTTGCGCATCCGGCCGTCCGCGCCGTGGGCGAGATCGGGCTGGATTATCATTATGATTTTTCTCCGCGCGATGTGCAGAAGCGCTGCTTTGACGAACAGCTTGCCATCGCGGGCGCGCACGGCATGCCCGTTGTGATCCATGATCGCGAGGCGCACGGCGACTGCATGGCGCTGCTCCATGCGCATCGGGCCGCGCTTTCGGGCGTGATGCACTGCTTTTCCGGCAGTGTGGAGACCGCGCGGGAGTGTCTGGACCTCGGTCTGTCCCTCGGGGTCGGCGGTTCGCTCACGTTCAAGAATGCAAAAAAACTGCCGGATGTGGTACGGTTTGCGCCGCGCGACCGGCTGCTGCTCGAGACGGACTGTCCCTATATGACGCCGGAGCCGCACAGAGGCGAACGGAACGATCCGTCCATGACGTCGCTCGTGCTGACGCGTCTCGCCGCGCTGCGCGGCGAGGATGAGGAAACGCTCGGCGCGGCACTCTACGAAAACGCGGTCCGCCTGTTCGGATCGCCGGTTTCGGTGCGGTAAACGGTTTTTCCCTTCTTTTCTTTTTAGAAGAAAAGAAGCAAAAGAAAATCATCTGCGGAACAGTTGTTTCTCTCCGCTCAAGCTGCTTCCGCCAACCTGCAACACAAAA
>OMBZ01000724.1_pt1 | contig 10719 bp, 8 predicted proteins | sample 1673831 | NCBI WGS metagenome assembly OMBZ01 (sample SAMEA103958129, study PRJEB25191) | human gut metagenome | reverse complement strand
CGATGTCCTTCAGGCTCAGGCGCGGGTCCAAAATCAGCTGGCGCGCCTTGTTCACTCGATATTCGTTCAGGTAGGCCGAAAAGTTCACCTTAAAGCACTGCTTGAACAGCTTGCAGAAGTAGGCGTCCGAGTAGCGCAGCGCAGCGGCGGCATCCTGCATGGAGATATCCTCCCCATAGTGAGCGTCGATGAAGCGGCTGATCTCTGCCCGGATGATGGCGGTGCGCATATCCTCGTCCTCTTCCCGGCGGAGGGGCTCTGCAGGCGCAGAGGGCTGTGCCGGGCGGGAGGGCAGCTGCACCGACACCTGCCGGATGGCATCCTCCACCGCGAATACCAACTCCTGCTCGTTGTAGGGCTTGAGCAGATAGTCCAGCGCCCGCACAGAGATCGCCTGCCGTGCGTAGTCGAACTTATCAAAGCCGGTCAGGAACAGGATGGCGCAATTTTTGTCCGTTTCGCGGATCTTGCGCGCCACCTCCAGCCCGGTGAGACCCGGCATTTCAATGTCCAGCACAGCCACCTGCGGCGCTTCGCGGGCAAAAATTTCCAGAGCCTCTCTGCCGTTTTTTGCTTCATACAGGCAGATCAGATCTCCCAGATACTTCTGCAAAGTCCGGCACAGCACCTTGCGCTCGATCAATTCATCCTCTGCCACCAGCAATTTGCACTTCACGAGAGCGTCTCCTCCTTTTCTTCTGGCTGCTGCGTTTGCGGCAGTTCAAACCGCACCACAGTGCCATGACCTGCGCGGCTGTACACCTGCATTTTACCGCCCGGATACAGCATCCCGATGCGGCGGGAAATATTGCCAAGGCCAATGCTGCATCCGGTCTGCTCGCTCTGGGCAATTTTAGTTTGCACAGCGTCCAGTTCCTCTGGGGTCATTCCCTTGCCGTTGTCCGCGACCGTGAGCACCAGCACCTTGCCCTGCATCCATGCCCGCAGCAGGATGCGTCCGCCTTCCTCGCAGGACTTGAGCCCATGCGAGTAAGCGTTTTCCACCACCGGCTGCAGCATAAAGGACGGCACCAAAACCGCAGCAGGCTGCACCCGGATGCTTTTTTCAACGGTAATGCGTCCGTCGAACCGCATTTGCTGCAAATAAATGTAATCCTCCAGCCCGTCCAGTTCCTCCTCCAGCGTGATCTGCTGGCGCTTGGTGCGCAGGTTGTGCCGGAACAAACTGCCCAAATGCACGATCATCTGGTCGGTGGTGGCAGCATCCTCCAGCCGCGCCATGCAGGAGATCATGTTCAGGGTGTTGAATAAAAAATGCGGGTTCACCTGACTTTTGAGCACCTCCAGCCGGGTGTGCTCCAGATCCTTTTCCAGTGCAAGGTTCCGCACTTCTTCCCGGTGCAAGGCCTGCTGCGTGGTCAGCTGCTGCGCCATGGCGTGTTTCATCTGGTTGAAGGTGGCCGTCAGCCGCCCCACCTCGTCGCTGCTTTTCATCGGAAGATCCGGGCTGGAAAAATCTCCCTCGGCAATGCTGCGGGAAGCCTGCGCCAACCGCAACAGCGGACGCACCACCGCGCGGCTCAGCACCCGGATGAGCAGCAGCATCAGCACGGCCGCCGTCAGGAACAGCCCCAGATACAGCCACGGCAGATGCCGGATGCGGGTCGCTGTGCTGCTGTAAAGGGTGTTTTCCTGTTCCAGCGTGGCCTGCGTCAGCCGCAGCGCATACTCGGCAAGGTAGTCTTGCAGCGCCATCACATGGTACATCTGTTCAATATAGGTATCTGCCGAGGGCGAAAGCTGCAAAAAGGCATCCCGCTCCTGCCGATAGCCCGCGTATCCCTGTAAAAGGTTCCAGGTACGGGCATAGCGTTCTTCGCCGATACGGGCGTAATCGAAGGGCAGGGCCGCAAGGCTCTGCTCGGCGGCAGCGCAGGCAGCGGTATAGGCCTGCTCCGTTTCAGAAGTAGGCTGGCGCACATAGCGTGCAAAGGCCTGTGCTTCGTCCTTGAGGGCGTTTTGCACCGTGTAGCAGACGGCGTTGTCGGCCAGCAGCGTATCAAAGGAATGTACCGTCCACTGACCTGCCATGGTAGCAATGCCAGTGGAAAGCATGGTGACCAGCAAAATTGCGGCAAGCCATGCCGTGACCTTGCGGCGCAGGGATATACCGCCCTGCGCGGTTTTGTTCCGTGCCATACGCTTTCCCTCCTGTCCTTGCAGCACTCGGCCTTTTTTATAAGTATAATAATCTCCCGGGGAAAGTGCAACTGCAAAAAAGCACCGGTTTCCGCAAAGAAGCCGGTGCTTGCAGGCAATGTGTCAAGCGGTCAACGGGTCAACAGCTCAAAATGGTTCCGTTTGGTGACCAGCAGCCCTTCCCTTTGCAGCTTGGAAAGCTCCAACGACATGGCGGCACGCTCCACGCAGAGAAAATCCGCCAGCTGCTGACGGTCAAAGGGAATGTCAAAGGAAAGGGAGGACTGCCGGATGGATTCGGCGGACAGGTAGGACAGCAGCTTTTCCCGGGTGGTGCGCTTGCTGACATGGGTGATCTTATCGTTAAAAAGCAGTATTTTGTTTGCCAGAACGCTGACCAGATTGCGGATGAGTTTCTGGTGATGGTCGCAGGCGGTGGGGCAGGCGGTGAGCAGCCGCTTGACGTTCAGCAGCAGGATCTCGCAATCCTCCTCTGCCACCACGCTGATGTTCAGGATGGCACCGGGGGTGGCGGCGTAAGGCTCCCCGAAAAAGTCTCCGGTATTGCACTTGGACAGGATATTGCGGTGTCCCCAAAGATCCTCCTGTATCACAAGGGTGGAGCCGGACAACATGAGTCCCATGACCTCCGTGGAATCTCCGGCACGGAAAATGTAGGAGCCCCGGGGCCGGGTGATTTTCGCAGCACTGACGCAGTGCAGGATGGACAGGATCTCATCGTCGGTAAGCCCGGTAAAAAAGGGGCAGTTCCGCAGAACAGGCAGATATTTTTGCATAAATGCTCTCCTTGTTGGAATTCAAACATACAAGATGGCTTTAGTATACTATAATAAACCTGCAAATGCAAAAAACACCCACAACAGGAGAGTATAGATATGATTCGGAAGATCATCCATATTGACGAAGAAAAATGCAACGGTTGCGGCTTGTGCGCAACCGCCTGCCACGAGGGAGCCATTGATATCATCAACGGCAAAGCAAAGCTGGTGCGGGAAAATTTCTGCGATGGCTTTGGCGACTGCCTGCCGGGCTGCCCTACCGGTGCTATCACCTTTGAGGAGCGGGAAGCTCCCGCTTACGATGAGGCGGCGGTGCAGGAGAACAAGAAGAAAAAGGAGCTGCAGGAGAAGATGAAGCACCTCCACGAGGGCGGCTGCCCCGGCTCCCGGATGCGGATGCTGGAACAGTCGGAGGCTGCCGAAAGCGCAGCTGCTGCCCCCGTGCAGCCGGTTTCCCGCCTGCGCAACTGGCCGGTGCAGATCAAGCTGGCACCTATCCATGCGCCTTACTTTGAGGGTGCAAAGCTCCTGATTGCAGCGGACTGCACGGCCTATGCCTACGCCAATTTCCATCAGGAGTTTATGCGCGGCAAGGTGACCCTTATCGGCTGCCCGAAGCTGGATGCTGTGGATTACAGCGAAAAGCTGACCGAGATCATCCGTAACAATGACATCAAGAGCGTGACCGTGCTGCGCATGGAGGTGCCCTGCTGCGGTGGGCTGGAACATGCCGCCGTCACGGCCCTGAAGAACAGCGGCAAGTTCATCCCGTGGAATGTGGTGACCTTCTCCACCGACGGGCGCATCCTGGACCGGTAATTGATAAGAAACGCAAAAAGAGCAGACGCATCGCGCCTGCTCTGCCCGAATGGAACGGGGAAGTTACTTCTCTTCCTTTGCCCGGTCAAACAGCAGTTTGTAGCCGTCTGCCCCGTAGCAAAGGCATTTGTTTACGCGCGTGATGGTCGTGGACGAAACGCCGATCTTCTGCGAGATCTGCGTGAAGGTTTTGCCATCGGCCAGCAGCGACGCCACCTCAAAACGCTGCGACATCGCCTCGATCTCGCTGAAGGTGCAGAGATCGTCGAAGAAGCGATAGCATTCTTCCTCCGTCCTCAGAGACAGGATCGCCTTGAACAGATGATCGGTCTCCTCACTTTTCATTTTGCTCTGGTACATCCAACGTTCCTCCTCAACGATGCTGAAAGGATTGGCCACTGTCTGCACGGTGCATACCGCAGCGGACGCCGAATGACGGCTGCCCGGAAGCCGTTTGTGGGTGAGTTACCCCTGTAGAGGCGCACCCGACTAAAGTAAGTCTATGGTAGCAAAAAGCGGCGATTCCGTCAAGCGCAATTCGTGCTTTTTGCGGGAGAACTTCTCTTTTCGCCGGTTCTGTCCGGCAGGGAAGGAAAATTTTTGCACCGGATCCGGGGAAATCTATGGCAATCCGCCGCGGAAAATGCTATACTGAGCCAAAAGTGGAAGGATCGCAGCGGCAGCGCTTGACAATCCACGCGCCGTACCGTAAAATATCTCCCAACCACTCCGATACGCTGCTGTGCCACCACGGTGCAGTGAGCTGCCCGTACATTATATCACGAAAGGACACACTATCATGGCAACGATCAAAGCTCACACCTTATCCGGCTTTATGGAGCTGCTTCCCGCGCCGCAGACCCAGATGGAGCGCCTTCTGGAGGTGCTGCGCTCGTCCTACGGCGTGTATGGCTTTACCCCGCTCGACACCCCCATCATCGAAGCGAGCGACGTGCTGCTCGCCAAGGGCGGCGGCGAAACGGAAAAGCAGATCTACCGCTTCTCCAAGGGCGACAGCGACCTCTCCCTGCGCTTCGACCTGACGGTGCCGCTGGCAAAGTACGTTGCCCTGCATTATGCCGACCTCGCCTTCCCGTTCCGCCGTTTCCAGATCGGCAAGGTCTACCGCGGCGAGCGCGCGCAGCGCGGCCGCTTCCGCGAGTTCTATCAGGCGGACATCGACATCATCGGCGATGGCGAGCTTGACATCACGAACGACGCTGAGATCCCCGCCATCATCTATACGGTCTTCTCCCGTCTGGGCCTCAAACGCTTCCAGATCCGCATCAACAACCGCCGCATCTTAAACGGCTTCTACGCGATGCTCGGGCTTTCCGACAAGGCGGGCGACATCATGCGCACGGTCGACAAGATCGAGAAGATCGGCCCCGACCTCGTGCGCGCCATTCTCGTGGACGATTACGCCATCGAGGGCGAAAAGGCGGACGAGATCCTTGCCTTCATCGGCATCAAGGGCACGAACGAAGAGGTGCTCGCCGCGCTCGCGCAGTATCGCGGACGCAACGAGGTCTTCGACCAGGGCCTCGATGAGCTCTCGACCGTTGCAAAATACCTCGGCGCGTTCGGCGTACCGCAGGAGAACTTCGCCGTCGACCTGACGATCGCGCGCGGCCTCGACTACTACACCGGCACCGTCTATGAAACGACGCTGCTCGACCACCCCGAGATCGGCTCGGTCTGCTCCGGCGGCCGCTACGATAACCTTGCCGAGTACTACACTGACCGCAAGCTCCCCGGCGTCGGTATTTCGATCGGCGTGACGAGACTTTTCTACGTCCTCGGCGAGCAGGGGCTGCTGAATAGCGACATCTGCACCGCGCCGGCGGACGTGCTTATCCTGCCGATGACCGAGGACCTGAGCGAGGCCATCTCGCTCGCGACCGATCTGCGCGCCGCGGGCATCAGCACGCAGATCTACACGGAAAAGAAAAAGTTCAAGGCCAAGATGAACTATGCCGACAAGCTCAAGGTGCCGTATGTCTACTTCCTCGGCGAGGACGAGATCGCCGCGGGCGTCGTCTCGTGCAAGGATATGCGCACGGGCGAGCAGGTGAAGCTCCCCCGCGCGGAGGCGGTTCAGAAGGCAAAGGATTTTGTCGAAGCCGACCGCTGCAAGCCGGTCATCTGCGAAAAGTAAAAAGAACAACAAAAAAGGGAGCAGCCGCATGGCTGCTCCCCTTTTTATTCTGCTTTAGTCCACGGTGCGCATGAAGCTCGTCGAGCCCTTCTGGAAGCGCACGTCCAGCTTGACGCGGTCGGCGCGCATGTAGCTTGTCGTATATTCGTAGATGTGGCCGTTTTCGGTCGTGGTGCGGCGCTGATGGAAGAGCGCGGCCGAGCCGGGCGCGCAGTGCAGAAGCTGCGCCTCGTGCGGCGAGAGGACGACGGCCTCGTAAGTGTCTGACGCGGAAAACGGGATCACGCCCACATGGTAGAGGAGACTGTAAAAGCTGTGCGTTTCCAGCAGCTCGCGCGTCAGGTTGGGGTAGATGTACTCGGGATAGTAGGACGTTTCAAGAATGAGCGGCGCGCCGTCCACGTTGCGCACGCGCGTGAAGCGGTAGACCTTCACGCCCGGTTCAAGGCCCATGAGCGCCACGATCCGGGGACTCGGCGTGATGACCGCGAAGTCGACCAGCGTGGACGACGGCGTTTTGCCCAGCTGGGAAATTTCCGTCGTGAATGAATACTGCACGCCCTTGCGGCGGGTGTTCGGGTCGGAGACGAACGTGCCCTTGCCGCGCTTGCGCACGACAAAGCCCTCCTCCTCCAGTGCGCCGATGGCCTGACGCACGGTGTTGCGGCTGATGTCGTAGGCGCGGCAAAGCTCGGCCTCGCTCGGCAGCAGGTCGCCGACCTTGAGCGCGCCGGAGGTGATGCTGCGCTTGATGATGCCCATGAGCTGGGAGTAGAGGGGGATCTCACTGTCGAGCGACAGCGGGAGCTTGAGGATCGGATTCTGTTCCATGACGGGAGCCTCCCGAGAAAAATGTTTTGGAATATTCCTATTGTACCACATATCTTTGAGATGTTCCAGAACTTTTTTTCTGCTTTCGCATGAGAAAACGGAGGGGAAGTCCCCTCCGTTTTTCATGGTGCGCGATTTTACCAGCCGGTGCCAAGCATCACCCCATGCCAGAGGCCGTCGCTCCCAAGCTGAATGGTGCAGCAGCGCCAGAAGGCATACGCGCCCTTGGGCGCGGACGGGTCGGTACACTCGGCGGTGTTGCCCGCCATCGCATAATGGAGTGCCGTCTCGCTCTCAGGCGTGAACTGCACCTCCACTGTGAAGCAGTAGGTGTTCTCGTCGATCTCGCCCCACTCGCGCTTGGCCTTCGTCGTGTCCTCGGCGGGGGTGATGAGAGCCTTGACCCAGGTGTACTTAAAGGAGCTGCCGCTCGCTGCCTTTGTGTGTGCGCCGTAGTAGGCGTCCGCCCAGTGCTGTGCCGCCTCCTGCCAGGAAAGGCTCTTCGGCTGCGGTTTGACGTCGCGCAGCAGCGCGTCGTACTCCGCTTCATCGTACCACAGGCGCATCATGTTGTAGAGTGTGCGCCCGTCGCCGTCTACAATACTGAGCTCATCGTATGAGTCGGTCTTGAAGCAATACGCCGCCCCGTCCGGCGTTGTCAGCCAGAGATGCATGGGCTGAGATTCGCAGAACGTCAGCACGCCGCCGTCCGCCGTTATGAGGAGGATGCAGTTCTGCGCCGAGGGCGCGGCACTGTCGTTCGCTTCGCGCCAGACAAGGCTTTCACTCAGCTTCCTTGCAAAGTAGGCGCGGTTGGTAACGGTGCTGCCGTCATAGATGCTGCTGTCAGTGCCGTTCACGCTCAGCGACAGTGTGACCTCGCCGCTCGTGTCGCCAAGCTGCTTTAGCGCGGCGTCGAGTGCGCTGTCCGCGTCATTCTGCGTGGGCCGCACTGCAGCGGTGACCGTGAAGCGCTTGACCATCGCCCGGAGCACCTCGGCCTCGCCCTCAACGGCGCGGTCGCGGTTCCAGCCCCACTCGTTTTCCGCGGTGCTGCCGTCGAACGACCAGTGCGTTTCGACCTGATAGCAGGTGTTGTCCGGTGCGTCAAAGAGTGTGATGACCGTGCTGCTCATGCCCTCATTTGTCACGAAGCGCCAGCCGGTGTCGGTCTTCTCGGCCTTCGCGCCGGTGCTCTCCCATTCCGCCTTTGCGGCGGCAAGGCTTTGCGAAAGCTTCTTGACGCTGAAATACGAGCCGGTGTCGTAGCGCGAGTACCAGAACTCCGCGTCGCTGCTGCGCGCCCACGCGGTGATCGGCACATAGTAGTAATAGCCATCGCCCGCAACAAGCTGAGCCTCGCACTGGTTGGCGCGGCCGTAGCCGTCCGTTGCCGCGTTCAGCAGATTGGGAATGAACATCTTCGGCTCATTGAGCCCCGCGTAGTCAACGTAGAAGTCGTGCAGGTAAGCCTTTTCCTCGCCGCTGTAGCCGCAGCCGTTGTAGAAGAGCCCGTCGTTGCTCATCGTGGTGCCGATGATCTGATAGCCTGCCTCGCTGTGCAGGACGGTGAGATAGTGCGTCCAGCTCTCCCTGAGGAAACCGTCATCCGTCACATACTGCCCGCCCACGGGTTCGATTTCCACGCCCGCCTCGTTCGTGGGCTTCATCTCGTACTGGAAGTACCACAGCTCCAGCGCCGTGCCGTCGGGGGAGAGGTTGCCGAGCGAATCGCCCTGCTCCAGCTGCGTCACGCGCACGTCGGCAACCGTGTCCTCGACCGCCTGAGAGCCGTAATTGCCGTTTTCGGACGTGCAGTAGGTCATCGTGCCCTGCTTGAGGTCTTCCACGCACTTCGCGGCATAGTCGTCCATCGAGGCATAGATCGTGTCGTCTTCCTTTTCGAGCCGGTAGACCCAGCGGATACGGTCGGTATCACCGGGAAAGGCGTCGCTGCTGTCGAAGTGATAGCCGATGCACAGATACAGCGTGCCGTCCTCCTGCTTCAGCAGAAAGGCGAGGTTCGGCGCGGCATCGGGGTCATGATCGTCGAAGTTGTCCGGCAGCTGCGCGCGCCACGCGGCCTTGTTGTCGCTGCGCAGTGCGTCCAGATCCGGCAGCAAAGTGCCGTCGAAGTTTTCCTGCGTCAGCGTGACGGATTCCATTGGCGAGAAGGACATCTCTTCGCCGTCATAGATCATTGTGACGGTGTTGACACCGCCCTCACGGGAAAGGCGGAAGTAGGTGCCGCTTTCATCGGAGACATAGTAGAGGGGACGGAAATTCTTCCCGATCGTAAGCTCTGCGTTTCCCGTGACGAACACGGGATTGTAGCGCGAGCCGTCGAAGAGGTCATCATTCTTTCTGCCGCGCTCGCCCCAGCTGACGGCGCAGCCCGCCGTGAGCGTCAGCGCCAGCACGAGGGCGACAACGCCGAGCCCGCGCTTTTTCTGCGCGCCGAGGACGTTCGTGATGCGCCGCTTGAGGCGCTCGACCGTCCCGCCGAAGCAGGTCGTCGCGGGCAGCGCCCGCACATGGGACTGCACGGCCGCAAGAAGCGTGCGGCTGTAGGCCGCGCGCTCGGCGCGGTCAAGCCCATCGGTCGCCGCGCTGTCGCAGGCAAGCTCAATGTCCTCGTCCGCCTGACGCAGCATCAGATACACCACGGGATCAAACCAGTGCATCGCGTTCGCCGCAAGCAGCACGAGCTTTAAGAGCATGTCGCGCCGCTTCAGGTGGCACAGCTCATGGCGCAGAATGTAGCGAAGCTCGTTTAAGTCATAGCCCTCGTGCGGCAGCAGGAGCGTGGGGCGGAAAAGCCCTGTGACGGCGGGCGTGGAGATGGCCTCGCAGACGAACATCTCCGGCGCGGTCACATTGAGGGAGCGCGCGGTATCTTGCAGCAGCGCGCGGTAGTCGCCGCGCGTCACGCCGCTGCGCCAGCGGCGCACCGTGCAGCGGAAGCGGACGTAAGATACGCCCTGGCAGAGGAGAAACGCCGCCGCGCCGGCAAGGTAGCCGTAAAATAAGATCGTTGTGACGGGAATGTAGCGCGTGGCCTTCTGCGCGGGGTCGGTCACGGGGCGGGCGATGATGCTGTCGCGCACCTGCGTGCTCGTCTGTCCGCTTCTCTCGGCCATGTCGCCGAACAAATGGTCGGTCGACTGAATGGTGGTTTTATCCGTGCCGACGAAGAGCGTGTAATCCTGCGGGGGAGCGGCCTGCACGGGCGCGTCCTTCACCGAAAAGTCGACGGGGAAGAGCAGAAACGCCGCGAGCGCCAGCCAAAGCCAGCAGCGCGCCTTGGCGCGGTAGCGCTCGCGCCAGAGGGGCTTGCTCACGAGCATGAGCAAGATGGCGAGCGCGCCGAGCAGCGAGGTTTTCAAGAGATTCAGCAAAAACTGTTCCATGGCGATCCTCCTTTTTTCGATCGTCTGTCCGTTAGCGGCTCATATCGTCCAGAAACTGCCGCAGCTCGTCGATCTCGCGCTGCTCGAGCGGCTGCTCGGCGTTGAGCGCGGCGACAAAGCTGCCAAGCGACCCGCCGTAGAGCCGCTTCAAAACGCTGCGGCTTTCAAACTCGAGGTATTTGTCTCTTGAGACGAGCGGCGTGTACAAATTGTTCCGTCCTTCGCGGCGGCTCGTGAGAAAACCCTTTTCGCAAAGGCGCGTGAGGTAGGTGTTGAGCGTGTTGGCGCTCCAGCCGTAGCTTGCGAGCGCGCCCTCGATGTCCGCGCGGCCTACTTCGCCGCTTTGCGCCCAGACGGCCTGCATTACGGCAAGCTCCGCGTCCGGCAGACGTTTCTTTTCCTCCATGCGATGACCTCCCTTGAGAATTTACTACAATTGTCGTTGATTTATATATACTACACTTGTCGTAGGTTGTCAAGCGGGAGACGGATTTTTCTGATTTTGCAGACCAGAAATGCAGAATGACCAAAAAACATGACG
>OMBZ01000699.1_pt1 | contig 10956 bp, 10 predicted proteins | sample 1673831 | NCBI WGS metagenome assembly OMBZ01 (sample SAMEA103958129, study PRJEB25191) | human gut metagenome | reverse complement strand
CGTGCTGTGTGGAATGTGTATATATAACAAAAAAACGGCGGGTCTTGCCTGCGTTTTACGTTTAATTGCATATTGACAAATAAAAATACAGGATTTATAATAGCGCCAATCAATTCAGGGAGGACAGCGGTATGAAGCGTTATGAAGCCACTCAGATGAATACCTGTGCTTCGACTGATGCCTCTGCCTGTGCGGCTGCACCGTCGGCTTGCCATGCCGCTTCTGCGATGATTCTGAACATGGATACTGCCATTCTGGCGGTATCCATTTTTTGCGCCCTTATTGGCATGATTTCCGGCCTGATTATCATTATTTGCAGCATTATTGTACTTGTACTGCTTGTTGTTTCCATTTGCCTCGCCGCAGACAATTTCATAGCGCCGCAAGGCAGAATCAGTATCCGCACCGGATAGCAGTCCGGGTGGAGAAGCGTCAATACAAACGGTTCTGCCAAGCGCAGAGCCGTTTTTTTGTTGCATTTCACGCTGACATCAGCTTGAAAAAAATACAGAAAGAGGTTCAAAAAATGAAAAAGTATTCAAAATTTATGTGTCTTCTTATGGCATTCGCACTGCTTCTCGGCACGTTGAGCGCCTGCTCCGGAACGGGCAAGGGCAGCGCATCCGCCGCGGAGGATCCTGCAAAAGAGATCACCATTGCATTCATCGGCAACACGACCGGCGACTATGCCGAGTACGGCACTCCGGTCCGCAATGCGGTCATGCTGTATTTTGACCAGCTCAACGCCAAGGGCGGCATCAACGGCAAGCAGGTCAGGGTCCTGGAATACGACGACAAGGGTGACGGTGTTGACGCGGTCAGCGCATACAACCTTGCGTGTGAGAAGGGCGTTACCGCTGTCATCGGCGCCGTTATGACCGCTCCGAGCATCGCACTGGCGGACGTGACGTACGAGACGGGGATGCCGCAGATCACCGCTTCCGCCACAGCCACCGGCGTCACGGTCATCGAGGACACCGGCGAGGTTCGCAGCAATGTTTTCCGCGCCTGCTTCATTGATCCCTTCCAGGGACAGAGAATGGCGGATTACGCCGTCAATAAGCTCGGTGCAAAAACGGCGGCGGTTTTCTTTGAGACTGGCAACGACTACTCCGAGGGCGTGAAAAATGCCTTCCTGGAGGAGGCCAAGAAGCTCGGTCTGGAGATCGTGGATACGCAGGCCTTCGGCTCCGGCGACAAGGACTTCAAGGTTCAGATGACCAACATCGCAAGCAAAGACCCTGACATTGTGTTCTGCCCGATCTATTACGGTGAGGCCGGTCTTGCCATCCGTGCGGCGCGTCAGGCAGGCTGCACGTCCACATTCCTCGGCAGTGACGGCTTTGGCTCCATCACGGACTATGCCTCCGCAGAGGAACTGGAGGGCACCCTGTACTGCTCCGGCTACGCACCCGGAACGCAAAGCGTCGCGCAGTTTGAGAAGGACTACTGCGAGGCCTACAATGTCGAGACCGTCCCCAACATGTTTGCGCCCCTTGCATACGATGCGGCTATGATCATGGCCTACGGGCTGAAGGCCGCAGAGGAAAAGGGACTGAGTGCCGGTACGGAGGAGTATAAGCAGGCTGTCATCGAGGCCATCAAGAGCATGCAGGGCGTCGAGGGCATCACCGGAACGTACTCCTTCGACGAATACAACAACCCCATCAAGTCCGTTGCGATCATCGAGCTTTCCGGCGGCGAGGAAGTCTTCAGGGAGATGTATTGATCGCATGCGTTTGGTTTTCGCAAGACAGCGCACGGACGTGTGAGCAGCGGATGGTTGACGTCATCCACGGCTGGCTGACATCAGCCATCGGATGTTCACAGGACAAGAGGAAGGAAAGGTGTGAGGCTTGTGTCTCTGATAATCGCTCAGCTTTTTAACGGCTTGCAGACCGGCTCGATCTTTGCGCTGGTCGCGCTTGGATACAGCATGGTCTATGGCATCATCATGCTTTTGAACTTCGCCCACGGCGACATCATCATGATCGGTGCGTATACAACGTTCTATGCCATGACAACGTTTCATCTGCATCCAGTTTTCTCGCTCGTTCTGGCCGTCTGCGTCAGCACGGTGCTCGGCGTTGTGATCGAAAAGGTCGCATACACGCCGCTGCGCTCGGCGCCGCGGCTGAGCCTGCTGATCACGGCGATCGGCATCTCATTTCTTCTGGAAAACGGTGCGCAGCTTCTGTTTGGCGCGGACACAAAGAGCATGGATGTGATCGTCCCCGGCAGCGTCAGCTTCCTCGGAACAACGGTGAGCTATGCAGCGATCCTGACCATCGTGGTCACGCTGCTCGCGATGGCCGCACTGACGTTTCTTGTACAGCGGACTCGTCTCGGAAAAGCCATGCGTGCAGTTTCGGAGGACATGGGTGCAGCGGAGCTGATGGGCATCAGTCTGAACAAGACCATCTCCTTCACCTTTGCGGTCGGCTCTGCGCTGGCCGGAATCGGCTCTGTCCTGTATCTCTGCGCATACCCGCAGGCCTCGCCCACAATGGGCTCCATGCTGGGCCTGAAGGCCTTTGTTGCGGCGGTTCTCGGCGGCATCGGCTCGATCCCGGGTGCGATGATCGGCGGCTTTGCGATCGGACTTCTGGAGGCTGTGGTCACGGCCGTCGGACTTTCCGTCTGGAAGGACGGCGTGGTCTTTGCCGTTTTGATCGTGGTCCTGCTGTGCAGACCGACCGGCATTCTCGGTCATAAAGCGACAGAAAAGGTTTGAGGGAGGCAACGACATGACAACACAGAAAAAGCTCCGCATGACGCCGGAGCAGCGTGCGCTCACGCCCATCCGCATCCCGATGCCGCTGCGGTATCTTATCAACCTTACACTGATTCTCTGTTTTTGGCTCGTATTCCGGGCACTGATCACAGGCGGCGTCATCACGAATTACTGGACCGGTATTCTGATCACGGTCGGCATCAACATCATTCTGGCCGTCTCGCTGAACGTGGCCACCGGTTATCTCGGGCAGCTTCCGCTCGGACATGCAGGCTTTATGGCAGTCGGTGCGTATGCCGGCGGCATCTTCATGAAGGCCACCCCTGCGGCAGAGCTTCTCAAATCCGGCCAGAATGCAGCTGCGCTTCCGTATATTCTGGCAGCGCTCGTCCTCAGCGCTGTGATCGCAGGTGTATTTGGCCTTGTGATCGGTATTCCGGCGCTGCGGCTGCGGGGGGACTATCTTGCGATCATCACGCTAGGCTTCGGTGAGATCATTCGTGTGGTACTGACAAACATCGACTCCGTGCTTGGCTTCAGCTTTACATACGGCGCAGCCGGACTCAAGCGCATCCCGAAATTTGCAAGCTTTGATCTGGTATTTGTCTGCGTCGTGCTCTCCTGCACGGTGGTGCATATGATCATGAAATCGCGGCACGGACGCGCGATCCTTTCCATCCGGGAAAATGAGATCGCATCGGAAAGCGTCGGCATTCCCACAACATATTATAAGACGTTCGCATTTGCGGCCTCTGCCATGCTGGCCGGTATGGCGGGATGCCTGTACGCGGGCTATCTCGGCTCACTGTACCCGGCAACGTTCAAATTTATGAAATCGATTGAGATCCTTGTCATGGTTGTTCTGGGCGGCATGGGTTCCATGCTCGGCTCCGTGCTCTCGGCCTCGGTCCTGACCGTTTTGCCGGAGGCGCTGCGCTCGGTCGAGGATCTGCGCATGGTCGCATATTCGTTGGCGTTGGTCGTGATGATGATCTTCCGTCCGAAGGGGCTGCTGGGCAGCTATGATTTTTCCATGTCAAAAGCGCTTGAACGTATCCTGAATACCGTATTCCGCCCGAAGCTGCGCGCGGCAAAGAAGAAGGAGGGCAGTGACCATGTCCAGAGCTGATCGGCCAAAAACAAAGCTGGTCGAGGTACCCTCGACCAACATCATTCCGGAACGCGACATCGGTATGCCGCCGATTCTGGAGACACGCCACCTCGGCATCGATTTCGGCGGCCTGACCGCCGTGAGTGATTTCAATTTTGCCATTGGCCGCACGGAGATTGCCGGACTGATCGGGCCAAACGGCGCAGGCAAGACAACCATCTTCAATCTGCTGACAAAGGTCTATCAGCCGACGCGCGGGACGATCCTGCTGGACGGCATTGATACAGCAGGGAAGTCCACCATTCAGGTCAACCAAATGGGCATTGCCCGCACGTTTCAGAACATCCGCCTTTTCCGAGAGCTTTCCGTGCTTGACAACGTTCTGATCGGGCTGCACAATGAGATGAAGTATTCCACACTCAGCGCGATCTTCCGCCTGCCGGACTATTGGCGTCGTGAGCGCATCGCGAAGGAGCGTGCAATGGAGCTTCTAAGCATCTTTGACATGCAGGTTCTGGCGGAGCACAAGGCAGGCTCGCTGCCGTATGGCGCGCAGCGCCGTCTGGAGATCGTCCGTGCGCTGGCGACAAACCCGTGCCTGCTGCTGCTCGATGAGCCGGCAGCCGGTATGAACCCGTCGGAGACCGCTGAGCTGATGGACAACATTGTCCGCATCCGGGACACCTTCGGCATTGCGATCCTGCTGATCGAGCACGACATGAACCTTGTCATGGGCATCTGCGAGGGCATCTGCGTTCTGAATTTCGGAAAAATCATCGCAAAAGGAACGCCGGATGAGATCCAGTCCAACCCCGCGGTCATTGAGGCGTATCTGGGAAAGAGAAAGGAGGGCGCGGCATGCTGACAGTTCAGAATCTGCATGTCTACTACGGTGCGATCCATGCGGTCATGGGCGTCTCGCTGGAGGTTCGTGACGGTGAGATCGTCACGCTGATCGGCGCGAACGGCGCAGGAAAAAGCACAGTCCTCAACACCATCTCCGGCCTGCTGAAGCCGAAAAGCGGCTGCATCGACTTCATGGGGGAGCACGTCGGCGGTATGTCTCCGAATAAGATCGTCCAGAGGGGCCTTGTACAGTGCCCGGAAGGGCGGCGTATCTTTGCTCGGATGACAGTGGAGGAAAATCTGCAAATGGGCGCATACACCTGCCCAAAATCTGAGCTGAATGCGCATCTTGAGCGCGTCTACGAGCTTTTTCCGCGGCTGAAAGAGCGGTACAGACAGCTCGGCGGGACGCTCTCCGGCGGTGAGCAGCAGATGCTTGCGATGGGACGCGCAATGATGAGCCAGCCAAAGCTGCTGATGCTGGACGAGCCCTCGATGGGTCTTGCGCCGCTGCTGGTGGAGCAGATCTTTGAGATCATCCGCTCGCTGCACCGTGCAGGAACAACGATCCTGCTTGTCGAGCAGAATGCGCAGATGGCGCTTCAAGTCGCGGACAGAGCCTACGTTCTGGAATCCGGCACGATTACGCTCTCTGGCCTTGGACATGAACTTTTGGAGAGTGATTCCATCAAAAAAGTCTATTTGGGTGGATAAATCGAAACAAATTCCCACAGGAGAAATCCTGCGGGAATTTTATCTGAGAAAAAGGGCAGGGAAGCGCTAGATCTTGATTTTGGAGAGGGGATTGGCCTCTGCGGCGATCTTCAGCTCCGTATTCTCAATGTGCGTGTAGATCTGCGTCGTATTGAGATTCTCATGACCGAGAACCTCCTGGAGCGTCTTGAGATCAACGCCGTTTGAGAGCATCAGCGTTGCGGCAGTGTGGCGCAGCTTGTGCGCGGAAAACTGCGTCGAGTCCAGACCGGCCTCCAGCAGATGCTTCTTGACGAGCCGGTGAACGGCGGTGACGCTGATGCGGTTTTTGTCGCGCGAGCCAAAGAGCGCGCGATTGTCTGAGAGTACGATTTTGTTGCGTTCGACCAGATAATCGTCGATGGCTTTGCGGCAGGAGGCGCCCATATAGACGATACGCTCCTTGTTGCCCTTGCCGACGACGCGGATGCGGTCATCGTAGACATCCGACAGATTCAGCCCGACCAGCTCTGAACGCCGGATGCCGCAGTTCAAAAAAAGCATCAGGATCGCAAAATCGCGCGCTTGATTCGGCCCGGAGACGGCGCGGAGCAGCGCCGTGGATTCCTCGAGGCTCAGGTATTTCGGAAGGCTTTTGCGGAGCTTCGGCAGTTCAATGTCCTTTACGGGATTTTCCTTGATCTGCTTTGTCGAAACGCTGAGATAATTGTAGAAGGATTTGAGCGCCGACAGCTTTCGCGCGCGTGCAGCCGTACCGATGCCGGGCTCGTCGTGCGAGCCCTCCGGGATGCGGTCGTTTGCGAGAAACGAGAGAAAGTCAAAAATCTCATACGTGCTGACGCTGCGCACGAAGTCCAGATCCACGTCGCTGATCGGGATGTCCTCAAGCGGCGTATTCACCGGCAGCTCGCGACGCATGAGCTTTATGAAGCGCAGAAACATCCGGATATCCAGATAGTATTCGGAGACGGTGCGCCGCGACTGGCCCTTGATTGTTTCATGATAAGAAAGAAATTCGCGCAGGATCTGCGGGCAATCCTGATAGTTTTCCATATTGAACGCTCCGTTTCATCGCTTGTGTCATTTGGGATGTTTCGTCTGCATTGTGCGCGGCAGTGCAAACGCGGCCTTGTATGGCTGTATTGTATCATATCCGGTGCTCCAACGCAACAAAATTTTTATTTTGTTGCGTTCGTTCTTTTTATGCGTATTTTTCCAACAAGCGTGGCTCGTCCTCCCCCATGCGAATTAAAAATCTGCCAGAGGCAGCCGCGTGAAGCCGCGCGCCCTTGGCAGATTTCTATTTGATCGATGCGTCGTGCTCCCGTCAATAAATCACATAGACCATACGGTACAAAAACCGCTTCCATGGGCGCTTTTCCTGCATCAGCTCGTGCGTCAGCGCGTCGCAGTGTGCCTTAAGCGGTGCGAGCTCCTGCGGTGTCAGCCTGTGCTGGCTGAATTTCGCCTTCAGTGCGAGCGCCTCCAGCTCCGGCGGAACCTCGCATCCCGCCAGCTTCGACAAAAACCTCAGATGCCGGAAATGCATGACCGCCTGACGGTTGAGATTGCCTCGCGTGAGCTGCGTGCTGCGTCCCGCCAACCGCAAAATACGGTATCCGAACCACATCGCAGCGGCGGCAAGGATGCCAAGCACCCAGAAAAGCACCGTGCGCCACACGCCGGACTTCCCTGCTGCACTGCCGGGGGCCGTTGTGGTCTGCGGTGCATCGTGTCCCCCGGTATTTGAAGTGGATACGGCCGTAGATGGCGTTTCCGGCTGCTGCGGGATATCCGGCTGCACATCCGGCGTAGGCTCCGGCTCGGCGGTATCCGGCTCCGGACTGGTCTCCGGCGTATCCGCGGAGAGATCGGCGGGCGTGGGATCGAGCACGAGCCACTGCGCTCCGTCATAGTATTCGACCCAGGCGTGCGCATCGTCCTCGGTAACGGGCGTCCACTCCCCTTCTGCGGCAGAAACGGTGTACCCGGTGACATACCGCGCCGGGACGCCGCAACAGCGCAGCAGGAGCGCCGCCGACGTTGCAAAATGCACGCAATAGCCTGTGTCGCTCTGCGTCAAAAACCAGTAGACAAAATCCTCACCGGACGGGACACGTGCAGTCTCAAGGCTGTAGGTCTTCCCTCTTTGAACGAGCGCAGTGACCGCTTTTGTGCAGGTCTCGATACCGGATACAGACGCCTGCGGAAGTGAACGAACCTCGTCAAGCTCCAGAAGCGACGCACGCAGGTCATCCGGAAGCTCCAGATAATACCGGCGCACAAAGGCGCTGTAGTCGCTGTCACCGCTCGTCTCCGACCAGCGGTAACGGGTGGAAAAATCGATGGAATACTGCGTTGCCTGCTGCGAATTGCGCACATAGGCGTCAAAGTACGGCGTCATGCCCTCCGGCAGTGCGACGGGCTTGTACGGCAGATAGCAGATGGACGATTTCATATCGGTCTTGATCTCCAGTGTCCGCACAGCCTCCTGCGTTTCTGACAGGAAGGCATCCTCCGGCACGGAAAGCTCCGCATATGCGCTCTTGGGGAGCGCCGTCCAGGTGCTGTCCTGGTAGGCCGCCATCGAGTCCGCACGCAGATGATAGGTCCCCGCGAGCGGTGAACGGATGTCCATGACGTGCCGGCCGGTCTTGCTCTGCGGGCCGACACGTGAAAGATCGACACGCTCCACGCTGGAATCCCACACGCGGCTTCCAAGCGTACTGGGCGAAAACGGCGAGACGAGCTCCATCTGCCCTGTTTTGTGATCCATGCGGAACAGCGAGAGCCTATCGAGCGCGGAGCTGACGCTGCTTTGCAGATCCTCCTGCCACGCGCCCCTATCATACGCCCCCGGCGGAGAGATCAGGACGAGCAGCCCGATCAAAGCCGCAAGCGGCAGCGCAAGCAGCGCGCTCAGGCGGCACGCGGCTCTGCCGCTTTCTCTGCGGATGCTCTGCGTCAAGAACGCCAGCGCCAGCGCACCGATCAGCAGCAGCACCGCCCATGCCGCCGGTACCGTTTCCAGAATGAACAGGCAAAGTACCAGAAACGGAAGCCCCGCCGCAGCACAGAGCACCGGCGTGCGCCGCTGTTCGAGTGAAAATGTACACAAAAATGCCAGGATCACTGCCGGAAGAACCAGAAATGCGTTGGCTGTCTCCGCCATCGCAATTCCATCCGGCAGGGAAAGCTCCTGCCCAAGCGAGTAGGCGGCAGAAAAACATGCAACGACTCTCTCCGCCGCAACGAAAAACGCGCTTACACACGCCTCCCAGCGGAGATAGAGCAGCGCACCGAGCAGCAAGGGCGCGGCGCAAATGGCAAACCACGCGCGGCGCAGTCCACAGAGGACGGCAAACAGCAGGCAGAGCGCCGCACACGTCAGGAAAAGCGGAAGCGGATCGACCGGGATCTGAAATGCGGTCACCGGGCACATCAGTGCCCCGAATGTGACGGCAAGGGCGTAAAGGGCGCCGGAGAGCACCTGCATTACGTCAAAGCGCTTCATACCGTCACCTCCTCCGGAAGGCGGATGTGATACCGCCAGTCTGCTGCCGCAAAGCTCCTGCCCGCGATCGAGGGCATGTCCGCGCGCAGAGGTGTGTCCAGAAGCGCCTGCATCAGCGCCTCCAGCTCCGCCTCGCCTCCAACCGACATGGTCACGGGTTCGAGATCCTTCGGCGAGAGCCAGCAGACAAAATGCGCTGCCTCATGCTCCAGAAGCCAGCGGCTCACCCAGAGCAGGATGGCAAGCTTTCGGTCGGCATCGCGCCGCTCGCCCGTGAGGTCGAGCGTCAGCAGGACGTATCGGCGGTCCGGCTCCTGAGCCTCGCGGACGATCAGCTTGTCCGTCTTGGCGGACAGCTTCCAGTGAATGTCGCGCATACTGTCTCCGGGCCGGTATTCGCGCATGTCGTGTATTTCGGAAAAGCCGCCGCCGTGCTTCGGGCGGTAGGCGCGCGCCTGAAAGCGGCTGAGATTCGGGAGCGGCTCCGGCGCCTCGGGCGTCGGCCAAACACGCAGTACGCCCAGCTCCGGCAGACGCATTTTGAATGAAAACAGGCCGAGATAATCCGTCATCTTCCCGCGCGAAAAGGAATACGCATACGCGCCGCAGTGCGCCGTCGCAAGAACGATGTCGCGCGCGTCCCACGCGGCAAAGCGGTACTCCTGCGTGTCCGTTGTGCCGCCCATGCGGTCGATGCAGGTCAGACGGATGCTGCACGGCAGCGCCGGAAGGACGGGCCTGCGCGCGTTCACGAGATGCAAAAGCGCCTCCTCCCCGACCGTACAGCATTCCGGCAGATGCGCAGAAAATCGCTGGTGCAGGACGCAGGGCAGACTGAATATCAGCGAGAAAACAGGCAGGCACAGCAAAAACACCAGCAGGAACCAGGAGATCCAGCCGCTATAATAGATGTGAAAGACCAGCATTCCGGCAAGCAGCGCCGCATACAGCAGTCGAGCCTTCCGCATCTCAGACCCTCGGTGTCGGCGTGCGCTTGAGGATCTCCTCGAGCACGGTTTCCGGCGTGATGGCTTTTGCCTCAGCCTCGGGCGACATGAGAAGCCGGTGCGCGACAGTGCTGACAAACACGGTCTGAACGTCCTTCGGCACGACATAATCACGCCCCTGCACATAGGCGACCGATTTTGCCATGGCGGTCACGGAGAGCGTGGCACGCGGGCTTGCACCGCGCAGGATAAGCGGATGCGCGCGCGTCGCGCCGATCAGCGAGACGGCGTAGTCAATCAGCTCAGCCTTCATGTACACGGCTGCCGCTTCGTCCTGCATGGCGGCGAGCTGCTCGCGCGTGACCACAGGCCGGATCAGCGCCAGCGGATTGCCGCCCTGACGGCGGAGCACCATATTCCGCTCATCCTCCGGCTCGGGATAGCCGATGGACATGCGGACGGTGAAGCGGTCCATCTGCGAATCCGGGAGAAGCTGCGTGCCGGACGCGCCGGTCGGGTTCTGCGTTGCAAAGACGATGAACGGCTGCGGGATGCGGTGGCTGACGCCGTCAACGGTGACCTGCCCCTCCTCCATCGCTTCCAAAAGTGCGGACTGCGTGCGCGAGGTCGCGCGGTTGAGCTCGTCCGCGAGAAAAATATTGCAGACGATGGCGCCCGGCTGATAGCGCATGGCGCCTGTCTCCTTATTATAAATGGAATAGCCGGTGATATCCGAAGGCAGGACGTCCGGCGTAAACTGTACGCGGCCGTACTCCAGACCGAGTGTCTTTGCAAACGCCAGCGCCATCGTCGTTTTTCCGACGCCGGGAATGTCCTCCAGCAGAATGTGTCCGCGCGCGAGAATGACGGTCATGACCCAGACGAGCACGCGGTCCTTACCAACGACCGCTTTTTTGACCTCGCCGAGGATCTGACTGATCTGGTTCATAAAAGCGCCTCCATCCGTGTTGTTTTCTTACCAGAAAGTATACCACCAGTACCGAGTTTTTCCAAGATAAAAAGAAATTATGAGCCATTTTTTAAGAAAACGGAAATACTATGTTAATTCACGAATTTGCGTATTTACACG
>OMBZ01000696.1_pt1 | contig 10972 bp, 9 predicted proteins | sample 1673831 | NCBI WGS metagenome assembly OMBZ01 (sample SAMEA103958129, study PRJEB25191) | human gut metagenome | reverse complement strand
TGCCGTCATCAGCCTGAGCGACCGGCTGACGCCGTGGGAGACCATCGAGAAACGCCTTGCGCATGCGGCGCAGGCGGATCTTGCTATCGCGCTTTACAATCCCGCGAGCCGCTCCCGCCCCGAGCATCTGAAGCGCGCGTGCGATATCCTGCTGCGCTTTCTGCCTGAGAACCGACTCTGCGGCATCGCGCGCAACATCGGCCGCGCGGGAGAGAGCTGCCGCATGCTGACGCTCGGCGAGCTGCGGGAGGCGGAGGTCGACATGTTCTGCACCGTGCTCATTGGCAATGCCATGACCAAAACCATCGGCGGGCGGCTCATCACACCGCGAGGATACAAAAATGTATAAGATCTGTATTTTTGCAGGTACGACGGAAGCGCGGCGGCTTGTGGAGCTTTTGAGTTCGCAGCGGCATGTTGCCGTCACGGCCTGCGTGGCAACAGAATACGGCGAAACGCTTTTACCCGACGCGGACAACGTGACGGTGCGCTCGGGACGCATTCCGGCGTCGGAAATCATTCAGCTGCTTTCCGACACAAAATATGATCTGGTGATCGACGCGACACATCCTTACGCGGCGTCCATCACTGAGAGCGTTGCACGCGCCTGCGCGGAGACGGGGACGGAGTATCTGCGCTTGCTGCGTGAAGCATCGGAGCAGGCAGAAGATGCGCTCTGCGTTGCCGACGCAGAGGAAGCGGCGGCGCTTCTTTCCAAGACAGAGGGAAATATCTTGCTGACGACAGGCAGCAAGGACTTGAAAATATACCGTAAGATCAAGGGCTTCCGCGAACGCGTCTACGCCCGCGTGCTGCCGCTGGACGCGTCGCTCGCGCTCTGCCGCGAGGCGGGAGTGGAAACGTCCCATATCCTTGCGATGCAGGGCCCGTTTTCCGAGGAGATGGACGAGGCGATGCTGCGCGCCGTGTCGGCGCAGTGGCTTGTGACGAAGGACGGCGGCGAAGCGGGCGGTTTTGCGGCAAAGGCCGCCGCGGCGCGGAAGGCCGGGGCGCAGCTTTTTGTGGTCGGGCGGCCGAAGCAGCGGGAGGGAAAAACCTTTTCGCAGGTGCTGGATCTGCTCGCCGCGCGTTTTGGCTGTGCTTTTCGTCCGGAGGTGCGCATTATCGGCATCGGCCCGGGAAGCCGGGAGATGATGACGCGCGAAGTCTGCCGCGCGATCGAGGAGGCGGACTGCCTGATCGGTGCGCAGCGCATGCTGGACGCCGCCGCGCGGGAGGGGCAGAAAACCTTTGCCGCCGTTGCGCCGCAGGAGATCGCAGACCATATCCATGCGCACCGCGAATACCGTCGAAGCGCAGTTGTGATGTCGGGCGATACGGGGTTTTTCAGCGGCACGAGAAAGCTGCTGCCGCTGCTTTCCGACTGTGAGGTCGATGTGCTGCCGGGGCTGAGTTCGCTCGCCTGCCTCTGCGCAAAGCTGCAAACGTCCTATGAGGACATTCACGTCGTCAGCCTGCACGGACGCGCGCACGATATTGTGCCGGAGGTGCGCGCGCATGAGCGCGTTTTCGCGCTCGTCGGCGGTGAGGACGGCGCAGCGCACCTGTGCGAAACGCTGGTGGAGAATGGGCTTGGCAAGGTGAAGCTGAGCATCGGCGAACGGCTGAGCTACCCGGACGAAAAGATTACCACCAGCACAGCGGAAGCGCTGCGCGGCGGTGCATTTGCACCCTTGAGCGCCATCTTGATCGAAAACGATCACCCTGTCGCCGTGGTGACCCACGGCTTGCCGGACAGCGCTTTCCTGCGCGGCGAGGGGGAGGGCGGCGTTGTACCCATGACGAAGAGCGAGGTGCGCGCCATCGCGCTCTCCAAGCTCCGCCTGAGTGAGCGCGCCGTCTGCTATGATATCGGCGCGGGAACGGGTTCGGTCGCCATCGAGATGGCGCTTCAGGCGAAGCACGGTCATGTCTACGCCATCGAGCGCAGGGCCGACGCGGTGGAGCTGCTGAAGAAAAATCAGGCGGCGTTTTCTGCCGAAAACCTGACGATCGTTGCCGGCAGCGCGCCGGAGGCCTGCGATGACCTGCCCGCGCCGACGCACGCCTTCATCGGTGGCAGCGCGGGGAACCTGCGCAGCATTTTGGCAGTGCTGCTGCAAAAAAACCCGCAGGTGCGCATTGTGGCAACGGCGGTCTCGCTGGAGAGCGTCGCCGAGCTGACGGCGTGCATGAAGGAATTTCCCTTTGCGGATACCGAGGTCGTGTCCGTTCAGATCGCCCGCAGCCGTAAGGCGGGGGCGTATCAGCTGATGACAGGGCAGAACCCGGTGTATGTGTTCACCATGCAGGCGGGAGGCGGCGTATGATCCGACTGCTGCTGCCGCTTCTTGCCGGCTTTGGGATCGACTGCCTTTTGGGCGACCCGCACAGCCTGCCGCACCCGGTCGTGTTGATCGGGAAGACGATCAGCGCATTGGAGCGTGCGCTGCGCAAGATGTTTCCCAAAACGCCGCGCGGTGAGCGCGCGGCGGGCGCAGTGCTGTGGTTGATCGTCGCATTTCTTGCGACGGCGGTGCCCGCGCTGCTTCTGCGTTTGTGCGGCAGGGTGAGCCCGTGGCTGCGCGTCGCGGTCGAGAGCGTCATGTGCTGGCAGATTTTGGCGGCAAAGTCGCTGCGGGATGAGAGCATGAAGGTGTATCACGAACTCGAGCACGGCAGCATCGAATCTTCGCGCCGCGCCGTTTCCATGATCGTGGGACGCGATACTGCGGCGCTCGACGACGCGGGCGTGACGCGCGCGGCAGTCGAGACCATCGCGGAAAACACGTCAGACGGTGTGGTCGCGCCGCTGCTGTATCTGGCTGTCGGCGGCGCGCCGTTGGGCTTTTTTTACAAGGCGGTGAACACGATGGATTCCATGCTGGGCTATGTCGAGCCGCCATACAAGAACATTGGTTTTGTGAGCGCGAAGGCGGACGATATTGCAAACTATCTGCCCGCGCGCCTATCCGCGCTGCTGATGCTTGCAGCAGGCGGGATCCTGCGCATGGACGTCAAAAACGGCTGGAAGATTTTTCGCCGCGACCGCTATCAGCACGCAAGCCCGAACTCCGCGCAGACGGAGTCGGTCTGCGCGGGGCTTTTGGGGGTGCGGCTTGCCGGCGATGCGTGGTATCACGGCGTGCTGCACAAAAAAGAGCACATCGGCGATGCGCTGCGCCCGATCACGCACGAGGACATCCCGCGCGCCTGCCGGCTGATGTACGCCACAACAGTTTTGGCGCTGCTGCTTGGCTGCGCGGTGAGAGTGCTTATTTTTTCTCTGTGAGGGAGACACATGCTGTACGGAAGAGAAAACTGCCATGGCGGAGATATTTATGCGGGCGACGTGCGCCTTGATTTTTCCGCGAGCGTCAGCCCGCTTGGCACGCCCAAGAGCGTGATCGACGCGCTCACGCGGGTGCTGCCTGAGCTGTACCATTATCCTGACCCCCGCTGCCGGGCGCTCGTGCAGGCGATTGCGGAGTTTGAGCGTGTGCCGCAGGAAAGGATCCTCTGCGGCGCCGGTGCGTCCGAACTGATCTATACTTACTGCGAGGCCGTGCGCCCGAAACGTGCAATGGTGCTTGCGCCCACGTTTTCCGAGTATGCAATTGCCTTGCAGCGGACAGGCTGCGAGATCGTGCGCCATACGCTTGCTGCGGAGCAGCACTTTGACCTGCAAGAGGATCTTCTGCCGCGCCTTTCGCGCGAAGGGATCGACGCGCTGTTCCTCTGCAACCCCAACAACCCGACGGGGCGGCTGATCCCGGGGGAGCTGCTTGAAAAGATCCTGCTGCGCTGCCGTGAGAGAAACATTGCGCTTTTTGTCGATGAATGCTTTTTGAGCCTGTCGGACGGAGCCAATGATCTGACGCCGTTTTTGCCTGACGTTCCGCAGCTTTTTATCCTCAAGGCGTTTACGAAAAGCTATGGCATGGCGGGGCTGCGGCTTGGCTACGGCCTGTGCGCAGACAAAGAGCTGCTGCAAAAAATGTCGGCGGCAGCGCCGCCGTGGACGGTTTCAACGCCGGCGCAGGCGGCAGGCGTCGCCGCGCTGAAGAACGCGGCGTTTCTTGCCGAAAACCGCGCGCTCATCCGCGCAGAGCGGCCGCGGCTTGAAGAAGAGCTGCGAAAGCTCGGCTTTTGGGTGTGCCCATCGCAGGTGAATTATATCCTTTTTCACGGCGCACCGGACTTGCATGAGAAATTGATGCGGCGCGGCATGGCGATCCGGAACTGTGCCAACTTTGAGGGATTGGCACCCGGCTGGTACCGCGTCGCGGTCAGGCGGCGCGAAGAGAACGAGCAGCTCATTGCGGCGATCAAAAGCGTGGCGGAGGAGTGAGAGCATGGCAAAGAATATTATGATCCAGGGCACGATGTCCAACGCGGGCAAGAGCCTGCTTGCCACGGGGCTTTGCCGCGTTCTGAAGCAGGACGGTTATCGTGTTGCGCCCTTCAAGAGCCAGAACATGGCGCTCAACTCCTTCATCACGAAAGATGGCGGAGAGATGGGGCGCGCACAGGTGGTGCAGGCCGAGGCTGCGGGCATCGAGCCGGACACGCGCATGAACCCGATCCTGCTCAAGCCGACGACGGACGTCGGCAGTCAGGTCATCGTCAACGGGCGCGTGCAGGGCAATATGCCCGCGATGGAATACTATCGCAGAAAACGTGATTTTATCCCTGCGGTGATGGAGGCATACGAGAGCCTCAGCAGGGAGTACGATGTTATCGTGATCGAGGGGGCGGGCAGCCCCGCAGAAATCAATTTGCAGGAAAATGACATTGTCAACATGGGGCTTGCCCGCATGGTGGACGCGCCGGTGCTGCTGGTGGGAGACATCGACCGCGGCGGCGTGTTCGCCCAGCTCTACGGTACGGTGGCGCTGCAAAGCGAAGAGGACAAAAAACGCATCAAGGGCGTCGTTGTCAACAAATTCCGCGGCGACCGCGCAATTCTGGAGCCGGGGCTTAAAATGCTCGAGCAGCTCTGCGGCGTTCCCGTGGCGGGCGTTGTGCCGTACCTCTCTGTAGATATTGACGATGAGGACAGCCTGAGCGAACGCTTCGGGCGCGGCAGGGAGCCGCGGCTCATCGACATTGCCGTGATCCGCCTGCCGCGCATCTCGAACTTTACGGATTTTTCTCCGTTTGAGCACTATGCGAATGTTTCGCTCCGCTATGTGGAGCGTGTGCGCGACCTGCGCGCGCCGGATATGATCGTGCTGCCCGGCACAAAGAGCACGATCGCCGACCTCGGGTGGCTGCGGCAAAGCGGACTGGAAGCGGCGATCAAAAAGGCCGCGAGCGGCGGCACACTGGTTTTTGGCGTCTGCGGCGGCTATCAGATGTTGGGACGGCATATTTCCGACCCCGATCAGGTCGAGGCCGCGGGCGTAACGGAGATCGACGGCATGGGACTTTTGCCGGGGGAAACGGTATTTGAAGGAGCAAAGGTGCAGACGCAGACAAGCGGCGTGTTCTCCGGTGTTGAGGGGCTGCTCTCTGCGCTGAACGGCAAACGCTATGCAGGCTACGAGATCCACATGGGCCGCAGCGAAGCGCGCGGCGTGCTCATCAGCGCAGGAAATGTCTGCGGCAGCTATGTCCACGGCATCTTTGACGAGCAGGAGGTCACCGACACGATCTTAAAGGCACTGTGCGAGAAAAAGGGCGCTTCCTTCAAAGCACTTGGCAATTTTGATTGGAAAGCCCACAAGGAGCGGCAGTATGATCTGCTCGCGGACGCGGTGAGAGCGGGACTTGATATGGATCTTATCTATCGCATTTTAGAGCGGGAGGTGTGAGCATGCGGGGATTTGTGCACCTGTACTGCGGCGACGGAAAGGGCAAGACGACGGCGGCGGTTGGGCTGAGCGTCCGGGCATCGGGCGCGGGAAAGAGCGTGCTGTTTACGCAGTTTTTGAAAGACGGCAGCTCCTCTGAACTGAACGTCCTGCGTGCGCTGCCGAACGTTAAAGTCCTCTGCTGCGAGCGGAATTTTGGCTTTTTCCGCTCGATGGACAAAGAGACACGGGCGGCGGCGCGGCGGGCCTATACGGCGCTTCTGGAAGAGACGCTGCAAAAAAGTGCGGACGGCGTTGCGCTGCTCGTGCTTGACGAAGCGGTCGCCGCCTGCAACCATGGCCTCATTGAAGAGGCGCGGCTGCTTGATTTTTTGCACCATAAACCGGAAGATCTTGAGGTCGTGCTGACGGGACGAGAACCGTCGCAGCGCTTGCTGGACGCGGCCGACTATGTGACGGAAATGAAAAAGCGCGCGCACCCGTTTGACAAGGGTGTTTCCGCGCGCCTGGGGATCGAGTTTTAAGGAGAGAGCAATGCAGGAAAAGATCGAAGCGCTCGTGCGCGCCGTTCAGCCGCTGGATCAAAAGGCGATGTTGGCGGCGGAAGCGCATCAGGCGCGGCTTGCCAAGCCGCCGGGCAGTTTGGGGCGGCTCGAAGAGCTTTCCGTTCAACTGGCGGGCATTACGGGGAAAGTCCACAACGAGCTGCCCCGAAAACAGCTGCTTGTCTTTGCCGCGGACAACGGCGTGGTGGCTGAGGGCGTTTCCAGCGCGCCGCAGTCCGTGACGATGCAGCAGACGATCAACCTGACGCGGGGAAAGACCGGCGCGGCGGTGCTCGCCAAGCGCTTTGGCTGCGGCCTCACCGTGTGCGACGTCGGCGTGAATGCCGATCTTTGCGAGAGCGCTGTTCTGAACCGTAAAATTGCCTACGGCACGCAGAATATCTGTGCCGGCCCCGCGATGACGCGGGAGCAGGCCTTGCAGGCGATCTTGACCGGCGCGGCGGTCGCGGAAAACGTCGATGCGGACGTTGTCGGTATCGGCGAGATGGGCATTGGCAACACGACGACCTCGTCGGCGGTGCTTGCCGTGCTGCTGGGGGCGGACGTTGACAAGGTGACGGGGCGCGGCGGCGGCATCACGGAGGAGAGCTTCCGGAAAAAGAAAGCGGTTATCCGTACCGCCATTGCGGTGAACCGGCCGAACAGGGACGATGTGATCGATGCGCTCGCCAAGGTCGGTGGGTTCGATCTTGCGGCGATGTGCGGCGCCTTCTTGGGCGCGGCGGCTTCCCGGCGCGCCGCGGTCGCCGACGGGTTCATTTCCGCCGTGGCGGCGCTGTGCGCCGTCAGGCTCTGTCCGCTCGTGCGCGGCTATCTGATCCCGAGCCACGCCTCGTTCGAGATCGGCTATCGCCTTGCGATGGAGGAAATGACGCTGCGGCCGCTGTTTGATCTTGGCATGCGGCTGGGCGAGGGCAGCGGCTGCCCGCTCGCCTTTCAGGTGCTCGATGCCGCATGCGCCGTCATGAACAGCATGGCGAGCTTTGACGAGGCGGGCATCAACGACGACTATCTGGACGAAATTCGGCAGGGCGACCAGTTCACGCCCTGAGAGAAAGGAGGGCACATGGGAACGCTGATTTTGGTTGCGGGCGAGAATGGCAGCGGCAAGAGCCGCTGCGCGGAGAACATCGTTGCGCAAACGACAGGCAGGCGCTACTATATCGCCACCATGCAGCCCTGCTCAGAGGAAAATCTGCGGCGCGTGGAAAAGCACCGCCGGCAGCGCAGGGACTTGCGTTTTACAACGCTTGAGCTGCCGCATCGAGTCGGTGCGGCGGCAGTCGAAAACGGGAGCGTCGTGCTGCTTGAGGACGTGTCGAACCTGCTGGCGAACGCAATGTTCGAGCGCGGCGGGAACGAAGATAGCGTATACTGGGACATTGAGGCGCTGCTTTCGCGCTGCTGTATTCTTGTCGCGGTGACGATCACGGGGCTGCGCGAGGAGGGTTACGACGGCGAAACGGCGGCCTATATCCGTGCGCTGAACGGCTTGAATCAAAGGCTGCTTGCCCGCGCTGCGGCAGCGTTGACAATGAAAGACGGACAGCCGTTTGCCGAAAAGGGAGAGTTGAATGAAATTATTTGAACCGCTTCTCATCGCGCTGTCGACATACAGCGCGATCCCCGTTCCGCAGTTCGACTGGAACGAAAAAAACATGCGCTATGCGATCTGTTTTTTTCCGGCGGTGGGGATTTTCTGCGGCGCGGCGCTCTGGCTGTGGGCGGTCATTGCACAGGCGACGGGCATGAGCGGCGTTCTGTTCGCAGCAGTTGCAGCGTGTTTGCCGATCCTTGTCACCGGCGGTATCCACATGGACGGCTATCTTGACACGGTGGACGCGCTCGCATCGCATCAGACGCGCGAAAAAAAGCTCGAGATCATGAAAGATCCGAGCTGCGGCGCGTTTGCGGTCATCTATTCCGGCGTGTATCTGCTTGCTTACGCAGGCTTTGCCTGCGAGGTGTATCTTGCGGGGAAGATCCTGCTGCTCTGCCCGCTGTTTGTGCTCTCCCGCGCGCTGTCGGGTCTGTGCGCGGTGAATCTGCCGAACGCGAGAAAGGCGGGCATGCTCTGCGCCTTTACGAGCCTTGCCCGGCGCCGCACGGCGACGGCGGCGCTTGCGCTCACCGGATTTGCAGCGGCGGCGGGTATGATCTGCCTTTCGCCTGCTGCCGGTGGAACAGCGGCGGTGTTTGCCGTCCTCTCCGCGCTGGTGTACCGCAGGTTCGCCATGGCGCAGTTCGGCGGCGTGACAGGCGACACCTCCGGCTTCTTCTTGCAGCTCTGCGAGCTGTGCGGATTGGTCGGCGCCTGGGTCGGAGGGCTGCTGTGATCGACATTCTTTTCATCCGTCACGGTGCAACGGAAGGAAATCTCCGCCGGCGTTACATCGGACGCACCGATGAGCCGCTGTGCGCGGCGGGCATTGCGCAGGCGGAGCGCCTGAGGGGGCGGAATCTCTTCGCGGACTGTCTTTTCGTCAGTCCGCTGCTGCGCGCGCGGCAGACGGCGGAGATCGTATTTCCGAAGATGCCCTACGCACTTGTGGAAGGGCTGCGTGAAACAGACTTTGGCCGCTTCGAGGGGAAGAACGCGGACGAGCTATCCTCAGACCCCGCCTATCAGGCATGGGTGGACGCAATGTGCCTGACGCCCATTCCGGGCGGGGAAGCGGCAGCGGACTTCAAAAAGCGCTGCTGCAAGGCATTTGCAGAAACGATCGCGGCCGTGCCGGACGGCATGTGTGCGGCATTTGTCGTGCACGGCGGCGTCATCATGGCAGTTCTGGAGTCCTTTGCGTACCCAAAGCGCGACTTTTATGCCTATCATATCGGAAACGGAGAGTGCCTTGCCTGCACGTATGACGGGCAGACGCTGTGTGTCAAAAGCATTGCGCGCTGAAACTCGCAGTGTCAGGATCATAACGGGTTCGACGACACCTGCGGCGTGCTCGCTGCTCTTGATATGAAAGACATAGGAGGACAGCGCGATCAGCACGCCGCAAATGACGTAGGAAAGGTACATGAACAGCTCGGTCTGGCTGCCGCCGGATGCGAGGCAGTATACCGTTCCGAGAAGATAGCCCGCCACGGAAGATTTGAGGTGATCTCTCCGAAAATGTGCATCTGGTTTTCCGCGCAGGTCACCTCGCAGGCGACGCGGGAATAGGGATCTTGTACCAGCAGCTTCTCCACACTGATCGCTTCCCGTCAGGATTTTTTCGCCATCTTTCCGGTGAACTGAACGCCCTTCTTCTTGGGAAGAGAATTCCACAGCTCATCGGCAACCGGCGCCCACTTTTCAGCGGCGGGGACGCAGCGGTTGCAGTAATCGCAGGCGCGCTCGGGGCTTTCAAGATCCGTGGAACGGGCGCCGGATTCCTCCACGATCTGCGTCAGACGGCCGGGGTTATCCAGCACGGGGCAGGGGCGCAGCATGTTGTCATTGAAGGGCTGGCTGCGGCGATAGGCCATAAAGAGCGGGGACTGATAGCACTCAAGCAGCGTTTTTTCTTTGATGTTGGAATCGGAGTAGTGAATGAATGCGCAGGGCTCCATGTCGCCGTTGGCATTGATGTGGCAGTAGCCGCGTCCGCCGGCAATGCAGCCGCCGACCGCGTCGCCGTCGTTCCAGAAGTCCATCGTAAAGAGGGGCTTGGTCTTGCGGAACTTGTGGATCTGCTCATACATGAACTTGCGCTGCTCCGCAGTGGCGATCAGCTCCGGCACGGCTGCCGCGCCGATGGGCATATAAGTGAAGAACCACGCGAATTTCGCGCCCATGTCGATCATGGAATCGAAATATTCCTCGCTGCCGATGACCTCGACATTCTTGCTGGTGTAGCAGCAGGAAATGCCAAAGAGCAGCTTGCGCTCCTTCAGGCGCGTCATGGCCTCGATGACCTTGCGATAGGTGCCCTCGCCGCGGCGGAAGTCGGTCGCTTCCTCAAAACCCTCGATGCTGATGGCGGGGACGAGGTTCTTCACGCGCAGCATTTCGTCGGCAAAGGCATCGTCGATCAGCGTGCCGTTGGTGAAGGTGAGGAAGGCGCAGTCGTCGTGCTTTTCACACAGTCGAATCAAATCGGCCTTGCGTACCAGCGGCTCACCGCCGGAGTAGATATAAACGTAGGTTCCCAGCTCTTTGCCCTGGCAGATGATGCTGTCCAGCTGTTCATAGCTGAGGTTCAGTTTGTTGCCGTATTCCGCCGCCCAGCAGCCGGTGCAGCGGAGATTGCAGGCAGAGGTCGGATCCATCAGGATCGCCCAGGGGACGTTGCACTGGTACTTATCCTGCATTTTCATGGTGGCGGGCGTGCCGATCAGCGTGCCGTTGATGACAACGGTCTCCACCAGTTTTTTGCGCTGTTCGTCGTCAATGTCCGTCCACAGGCTCTTCACCAGCTTCGACCAGTTGTTGTTCGGGTCTGAAAGCGCGGCACGGATCCCCTCGACCTGCGTGGTGACGGCCTGACCGTTTTTGTCATATTTTTCCAGCATATCGAGCAGGTTGGGAAGATTGGCTTCCGGATCCTTGTCCAGATAGCTGTAGATCTGCTTCATGGCAAAGCCCTTTAACACTTCAGA
>OMBZ01000694.1_pt1 | contig 10979 bp, 5 predicted proteins | sample 1673831 | NCBI WGS metagenome assembly OMBZ01 (sample SAMEA103958129, study PRJEB25191) | human gut metagenome | reverse complement strand
CCGGCAGAATTTCTGCCGGTTCCGGTATTTTTTATGTGAGTAATCCGTATTTTTCCTTGATGCGGTCCAGCTTTTCCAGCATGGGCTCCGCGGCCACCCACAGGAAGAATACCGTGGCCACCGCGTGGACGCAGTCCACCGGGAAGCCGGTGACGTAGTACGTCAGCAGCGTTTTCCAGGTGAGGCTTTCCGCCCCGGCCCACATCAATACCGACGCCGGATTCATGATGCCGCCGTAGATCACGATGGCGCAGAAGGCGCCAAAGGTACACATGCTCCCCAGAGTTCGGCGCAAAAGCCCCTTTCGGAACAGGACTCCGGCCAAAAATCCGATAATTCCCATGCTAAACATCTGCCACGGCGTCCAAACGCCCTGGGAGAACAGCATGTTGGACACCAGCATGGACAGCGCGCCCACCAGAAAACCGCTCTCGCCCCCCAGCGCTACGCCGGAGATGATGGTCATGGCCATGACGGGCTTGAACTGAGGCAGCATGAAAAATGCCGCCCGGCCTGCCACGGAGATGGCGCACAGCACCGCAATGACCACCAGCTCCCGGGCCTGGGGCCTGCGCCCCTCGAACACCAGGAAGAACGGGGCCATGCACTCCAGCAGCACCAGCACCGACATGAGGCCATACTGCCTGTTGTCCAGGTAATAGACCCCCACAAACAGGGTCACGGGGATCAGCAGCAGGATAGACACCGCCGCCGCTGCCGTCCGGCGGGACAGCCTGCGCTTTTCCGCCGGAACCTGCACCAGGTCAAGGGGCTTGGTCCGGCGGCCGATGGACAGGGCCAGCACCAGCAGCAGCCCGCAGAACACCAGATACAGCCGCAGCTGCTGCCAGCCCAGAGCCGTCAGGCCGCCCTTGCCCACGGCGGCGGACAGGTCCGTGACTCCGGTGGCATACAGGAATATGGCCAGGGCCCCCGCCCCGGACACGGCGGCCAGGGCCTTGCGCCACGGGGGCAGCTTTTTGGGCTTCCAGTCCGGCGTTTCCTCCCGGGGCTCCGGCAGAGGGGGAATGTCCTCCGGCAGGGCCGGCTCCGCAGGAACCGTGCCGCCGCAGACAGCCATGACGTCCTCCGCCGTCACCGCCTGGGGCTCCAGGCTCCGGGCCATGCGGTTGGCGGCGGTGGTGTAGAAGCTGTTGCCGGAGAAGAAGGCGCGGGGAGACGCCTCCGTCACCACGCTGCCGTCAAAAAACAGGGCGCAGCGGTGGGCATAGCGGGCGCAGAACTCCACGTCGTGGCTGACCATCAGCAGCGACACCCCGCGGGCCAGCAGCGTCCGCAGAATCAGGGCGAAGGCCTGCTTGAACTCCGCATCCAGGCCCTTGGTGGGCTCGTCCAGCAGCAGGATCTCCGGCTCCAGCAGCAGCACCTTGGCCAGGGCAGCCCGCTGCTGCTCGCCGCCGGACAGGTCGTAGGGGTGCCGGTCCAGCAGGTCCTCCAGGCGGCACAGAGCCACCATCCGGGCCACCCGCTCCTCCTGCTGGGGGCGGGGCGTTTTTGTGCCGGAAAATATCTCGAACAGGTCCTCCCGGACCGTTTTTTTCACAAATAAGGTCTGGGGATTCTGGGGCAGCATGCCCAGGGTCCCCTTTACGGAAATGTCGCCCCGCTGGGGCTTTTTCATGCCGGACAGCAGCTTCAGCGTGGTGCTCTTGCCCGCGCCGTTGCCGCCCAGCAGGGCCAGAAACTCCCCACGGCCCAGGGTCAGGTCCAGCCCCTTGATGACGTCGGGGCTGTCCGGCTCATACCGGAACCACGCGCCCTGCACCGTCAGCACCGGCTGGCGCCGGGGGTACGTCTGCTCCCGGGGCAGCGGAACCAGCGGATGCTCCGCCGCATAGCTCCGCAGAAAATCCCGGCCCTCCCGCACGGTGACGGGACAGGGGGCCTCCGTTTCCACCGAGGCCCAGACGCGCATGGCGGCTGGCATGGCCAGAAACATCCGGTGGCCCAGGGCCTTTAGCCGGCGGCCCACGTCGTAGGGTGTGCCGGTGCACAGCAGCTGCCCCCGGTCCATTACCGCCACGGCGGTGGCCAGGGGAAAGGCTTCCTCCAGCCGGTGCTCCGTCAGCACCACGGCGGTGCCCAGCTCCCGGTTGATCTTTCCCAGCACCGCCAGGAAATCCGAGGCGGCGATGGGGTCCAGCTGGCTGGTGGGCTCGTCCAGAATCAGCACGTCCGGCTGCATGGCCATGACGGAGGCCAGGTTCAGCAGCTGCTTCTGGCCTCCGGACAGCTGGGAAACGTCCCGGTAAAACCAGTCCTCGATGCCGAAGAATGCCGCCATCTCCGCCACCCGGCGGCGGATGGTGGGGGTGTCCACCCCCAGACTCTCCAGCCCGAAGGCCAGCTCGTGCCAGACCTTGTCGGTGACGATCTGGTTTTCCGGCGACTGCTGGACAAAGCCGATGCGGGCCGCCAGCGTCCGCTGGTCCACCTGGTCCAGCGGCGTATCCCGGAACAGAATGCGGCCCTGCCGGGTCCCGTGAGGGGCCAGGGCGGGCTTCAGCTGCCGCAGCAGCGTGGACTTGCCGCAGCCCGAGGGACCGCACAGCACCAGGAACGCACCCTCCGGCACCGTCAGCGACAGGCTGTCAATGGCCCGGGCGGTCTGCCCCGGATAGGAAAAGGTCAGATTTTCGACGGTGAACAGCGCCATACCCGCGCCTCCTTTCGGTCTATGATCACCGGCGTCAGGCACAGGGCCAGATACGCCAGGTAAAAGCTGATGGAAAACGGCTGGGCCATGGCCCCCTGGAGCATGGGGAAATACCACCATTTCAGGCCCCCGGCAAGGCTTCCGCACAGCAGATACATGCCGCAGAAGCCCAGCCAGCCCAGGGCGTATTTGTCCCGGTCCTCCATGCGGTAAATGGAAAAGGCCGTCCGGCCCCGGAGGCCGTAGCCCCGGCTTTTCATGCTGTCGGCGGTTTCGATGGCGTTCTCCAGAGCCCAGGTCACCATGATGGAAAAGATGGTGACGGCCTTTCTGGCCCGCTGCCATGCGCTGCCGGTGGAGGCGTCCCGCCCGATGCAGAACTGCGCCTGGCGCACGGTTTCCAGCTGGCGGCGGAACAGGGGCACAAACCGCAGGGTCATGCTCAGCACCAGGGATAAGGCCGGGATCACCCGGCCAAACAGATACACAAATTTGTCCGACGTGATGACCCGGTTGAAGCACACAAACCACAGCACCACGGCGCACAGCATGGTCCCCGCCGCCAGACCATACAGAATACTCTCCAGCGTCAGGGGGTTGCCGGAGGGCAGATAGATGAGAATGGTGACACCCGCGTGGTTGAAGGCGGGATTCACCAGGGCCGCCAGCAGCAGCACCGGCAGGGCCACCCGCAGGTGCCTTGCCAGGGCCCGGCGGCCCTCCAGCTGCCCGGCATACAGCAGCGCCCCCAGCAGGGACACCGCCAGGCAAACCGGGTGCATCAGCACCATGGAATAGGCCAGCACCAGGGCGAAAAACAGGAAGTTCACCAGGGGGTGATAGCGGGAAAAGGCGTCGCCCACGGCTCCGGCCTCCTTTCACAGAATCGTTTTGGGGACAGGCTCAGCCGCCCATGAAGCCGCCTCCTACATCATACCCCAGGTCGCAGGTATAGACCCAGCAGATCACGTCGCCGGGCTGCACCTGGTACCGGGAGCAGCCGTAGTTGGGGAACCAGTCGTTGACCTTGTACATCCAGCCGGAGCCATCGCCGACGTCGAACTCGTACAGGTTGTAGATCCCCTCGATATAGGCGGAGTTGTACATCGGCGTCCAGCTGAACTCCATGGGGATCTTCCTTTCCTTGCACACCCGCTGCAAAACGTCAAACACGCTCTCCCCCTGGGAAAACGTCACCGTAACGGCAGGCAGGATCACCCCGTCGGCGGGCACCAGCCCCCGCTTGGACTCGTCGCACTTGTCCATGTTGTTGAGGATGGTGGCGCAGGAGATGGAGATGGTGCAGGTGTCCTGGTGGGACGTATCCGGCTGAGACGTTTCCGGCTCCACGGGCTTGGGCTTGCCGTCCGGCACCGGGTCCGTCTGGTAGCGGTCCTTGCCGCCGGTGGAGGAGTCGTCCGTCCCGGGCTCCTGGGGGGCGTCGGGCGTCTCCGGCGTATTCGTATTCCCGGGTTCCTCCGGCGTATCGGGGGTATTCTGATCGCCGGTCTGCTCCACGCCGGGAGGAATGGGTGCTTCCGGACCAGTGCCGACCATCAGGTCGCAGCCGGAAAGGGACAGGGCCAGCAGCAGCGTCAGCAGCAGGGTCAACAGGACTTTGGGGAATCGATTCATCATCGAAAAACACCTCCTATCAGAGCACCGCGCGCAGGGACGTTGTGACAACGTCCCTGCGCCGGTGTATTTCCTTGGGGTTACGCGGGTTTGATGCGGGGCTTATGCCCGCTTTTTCTTTCTCTGCATCAGCAGCACAGCGGCGCCAGACAGGGCGGCAGCACCCATCCACAGCACCAGCAGGCTCTCGTCTCCGGTGCGGGGGGTATCGGGCTTTTCGGGCTTGGCGGGCGTCACGGGCTGGTCGGGGGTCACGGTGACGGTGACATCGCTCATGTCGTACAGGCTGGTCTTCTGGGCCAGCAGGCGATAGTAGGCCGCCAGGGCATAGTAGCCCTGCTCGGTGGCCATGCCGTCCACGGTCTTGTCGGCCATCAGGTGGCGGAAGCCGCCGCCGGTGACATAGAAGCCGCACAGCGCGTCCACGACGCTGACGCCGCTCTTTACGAACCGGCTGTCGGCGGTGGGATCAATGCCCAGGGCCGTCAGGGCCACGATGACCTGGGCCGTGGACTCGGCGGAGGCATCGGTGCCGGGGATCTCGCTGAAGGTAGCGTCGTCGTTCTGCACGCCGGTCAGGAAGGTCAGGGCCGCGTCCACAGCCGCCTTCACCTGAGCATTTTCATAGTAGGGGGCCAGGGCCTGCACGGCCATGGCGGTCATGTCCACATCGGGGACCTGGGAGGAGGCGATGACAGGCCAGCTGCCATCCTCGCGCTGGGTATCCAGAATGGCGCGGACCAGCTTCTCCCGGGTCACGTCGCCGGAGGTGGGATAGCCGTGGCTGTCCAGCGCCAGCAGCGCCCAAACGGGACCGTTGACGCTCTGCTTGGTGATGAACGCCATGGAATCCAGACCGTCCAGCAGGCTGCGGCCGGCCACATGGGTCACGTCCTTGCCGATGGCGGTCAGGGCCAGGATCAGACGGGAATTCTCGGTGGAGCGGGAGCGGTTCAGACGGTCGTTCTCGTCCATGGCCTTTTGCACATACTCCTCCACGGAGGCGTAATACGCGTCCGCACCGGGGACGTCCCGGCCGGAACGGGCCAGGCCCAGAACCGCCCACTCGCCGCCGATGGAGCCGGTGACGGGGGCGCCCTTGGAAACGATGAAGTCGCCGGTAGTCTTATAGATATCCTGAGATATCCTGAGCGTTCAGCTCCGCCAGGCGGGCCTCGGCGGCCAGCAGAACATCGTAGTTGCCCACGCGCTCCTGGAGCTTCTGGCCCAGGGCGTCGTAGGCGGCCCGGGCAGCCTCCACGGCGGCACGGGACGCGGGGATCACGGGCTGGCCGATGGCGTCGATCAGCTCCTCCACATGGGCAACCGCCTCATCCTGGAGCTGGGCCAGCTTCTTCTCGGCAGCCAGCAGCACATCGTAGTTGCTGACCTGGGCCTTGCGCTGGTCGCTCAGGGCGTCATAGGCGGCGCGGGCGGCCTGGATGGCCTCCTCGGAGTCCAGGGTCACGGTGCCGATGGCGGCGATCTTCTGCTCCACGTCGTGGACATACCAGCCGGTCAGAGGCAGCACCAGCTCAGGCAGACGGGTCAGGACTGCGGCGGTGGTGGAACCGTACTGGCGGTCCATGCCGGAGCGGTAGGACACGCCGCGGTGGGTGGGAATGCCGCCGAAGCCGCCCACCCGGATGGTACCGGTCAGGTCATAGCTATAGCCTTCGGCGGTCTCGGGGATGGTGACGCTCAGCAGCTGGCGAACGGGGTTGCCGCTGAAATCATACTGGCCGAAGGGGGTGCCGGGGTTGGTCTGATACTTGTTGCCCTGGGCATCCAGGTACAGCAGGGAGAAATTGAAGTTGTAAACGCCGGAGATCTTCTCCTGGGGGCTTACCAGGTCGTGGAACTGGACCTTTACGGCCTGGCCGGGGACCAGCTCAGCATCCTGGGGCAGAACCTTGCCGTCGGCGTCGATGAGGTCATAGCTGACGCCCCGGGCGGTGATGACCTGGTAGGCGGCCATGCCGTCCTTCTCGATGCGGAGAATGTGGCGGCCGGTGGTCAGACCCGTAACGGTGACCTGGCCGTTTTCATCCACGGAAACGCCCTGGCTGGTGAAGCCGTTGAAGGTCATCTTATCGGTGACGGTGGAGCGGGCCACGGTAACGGTGCAGCCCTCCTGGGGAGTGAAGCTGTAGCTGGCGCCCTGGGTACCCACATAGAACAGGATGTCGTGCTCGGCATCCAGATACTTCTGCTCGTCCTTGGTGATGTTCACGGTGGGACGGTCGATGAAGGTGTTGGTCTGGATAGAGGAGCCGTCGGCGCCCACGGACACCACGAACACGCCGGTGAACTCCGGCCAGATGGCGCTGAAGTCCTTGCCGCCCATACCCTGAACGAAGGTCATGGCATCATAGGTCACCTGGACGATGGCGGTGCCCGGGTGGTTGGCGGTCATGGTGGCCAGGCAGGAATTGTTGGCGTCGGGGGTGATGGTCACCACGTCGCTGTCGCCGCCGTCCAGGCTCAGCACCTGATAGTGCGCGTCGGGCAGGGCGATCTGGCTGTTCATGAAGCTCTCGATGGCCTGCCAGCTGCGCAGCACGTCCAGCTCGCAGCTCTGGCCCACCTCCAGGTTCTTATAGCCCTGGCGGTTGATGTTCAGATAGATGTTGCCCAGGTCGTACACGTTCTTGTCGAAGCGGTACACGGTATCGCTGCTGAACGCGTCGTCCATGTGCAGGTCGTCCCGGGTCACAGCCAGCTCCTGGCCGCCGGTGAATTTGCCGAAGGTCCAGTAGGTGACGCCGTCGGGATTCTGGGCCCGCAGGAACTGCTGACTGCCGCTCTCCGGCAGGCGGAAGGAGGCGGTCATGGTGTCGCCCTTGGTCTCCTGGGAAACGGGCTCCAGGAAGGTATAGCTATAGTAGCTGCCGAAGGTGCCCATCCGCAGGGTAGAGCCGGCGGGGGCGGTGACGGTGATGTCCAGGGCCTTGGGAATGGTCAGAGAGAAGCTCTTGGCGCCGCAGCCCACGGTCTGCTTGTTGGTCATGGTGGTGGTGACAGGCAGATAGCCCGCCGCCTTGTCGCCGATGGGGGTCAGGGTGATCTTCAGGCTGCCGCCCTCCACAAACAGGCAGGCGGTGTGGGTGCTGCCATAGGTGGTGGAGACGCCGGTCTTGGCCTGGAGGTCCGTGCCGTCGGGGCCGGTAACGGTGACGTCGATGGTGTAATCCTTGCCCTCCACCCAGCTGCTGCTGTCGTTGGTGGCATAGATGGCGTAGGCCCGGACCAGGGTAAACACGTTCTCCTGATTGGCCTTCACGGTAAGCACCAGGGTGCCGTTGAGCTGACCCTCGGTGTTGTAGCCCTCCACCAGATAGTCGCCCACAGGCAGCTTGGTGTTGTACATCAGACCGTAGCCGTCGGGCTCGATATCCACATTGGCCAGCAGGTCCTTTTCGCCCTTCACACCATTGGCATAGGTATACACCTTGATGTCGGCCAGCTGTGCATTGTGCAGGCCCTTGAAGGAGACGTCCATGTCGCCCTGGGGCGCATCGCCCTCCTGGGACACGGTGACGGTGTAGGTGGTGGGGGTGATGGCGGGGGACCACTCGGTGGCCGCCGCCTTGTCGCCGCAGCGGATGGTCAGGACGGTGCCGTTATGGACGGGCACGGTCTCCACCCGGCGGTAGTCGGTGCCGTCGGCGGTGAGATACACCTGGTTGTTCTTGTTGGAGGCGGTGGCCGTCATCCGGATGCCGGTGACGCCCTGGGGCAGGGTCAGGGTGTAGGCGGTCTTGTCTGAGGCGAAGTCGGGAGTCAGGACGCCCTCGCTGAAGGACAGGGCCGCCAGGCTGGTGTCGCTCTGGGTGTTCCAGTCGCCGCCGATGTCCGCGCCGTAGCCTTTGGTGGTGTACATCACGCGGATGATATCCCCGGCGAACAGCTTGTCCCCGGCCTTGATGTCCTTGAACCCAACGTTGGTGAACCAATCGTTCAGGGTTCCCATCCAGCCGGAGGCTTCGCCGCCGTCACCGGCGGACAGGCCGTTGATCTCGCTGATGTAGCCGGACTCCGCGCCGGTCTGGGAATAGGTACCCAGGGCGCTGACGATGCAGTCCATCATGGAGGACCCGGGGGCCAGGTCCACCCACTTGTCCACCAGCGTGCCATCCCAGGCAGCGCCGTCGGCCTTTGCGTAGGTCGTGTTTTCCACAACGACCCGAACCTGGCCGTCGTGGTTCTCTGCTGCCCAGACAGTGGCGGGTACCAGGCTCAGTACCATCACCAATGCCAGCAGCAGAGAAACGATGCGTTTCTTCATATGCATTTTCCTCCTGTGAAAAATTTATGCCCAGCCGTTTCCGGCAAGTCAACGGAGTGTGTCTGCGGCGGAGGAAAAGCAGATACACGCCCGCTGCAAAAACCGCCGGTACATCCCCTGAAAAAGGGAGACACCGGCGGCGCATGGTTCCTGTCTGCGCCCAACGAAGATAACGCCCGCCGCGCTGAATGTCCTCCGCCGTGCAATTCTCCTGCCTCGCGCCGTGGAGCCGATGACTCCTCGTTTGCATCCTACCTTCTCAGGGGAGCTGCCCCCAATGGCGGACTTTCGTCCCGGCGGCCAAGGCCGCTTCGGTGCATTCTTGCGCCCACAGTGCCGTTCGCGTGGGGTTCTTTCGCCCCGTTTCTTTCAGGCTGGCACCTGGCCGTTTTCCGGCCTTTGCGGTGCCCGCCGCACAGCATCCTCGGACATGATTCGATTATCCGGCTCTGCGTTCTCGCAAAGCCATTCTTATCATACAGCATCCGGCAGGAAAAGTCAACGGTCCGCCCCATGCAAAACGGCTCTGTATTGCAGGACTGCAAAAAACCGCCGCAGCGGCGCGGAGTCCCCTTGTTTTGCCGGAAAAAAAGATGTATAATCAAGGCCAGTGGGACAGGGCGAGAAAACCGCGGGATGCTCCCCGGGAAAGCCTGTCCGCATCCGTCAAAGAAGCAAAGGAAGAGCACTGTCATGGAAATTTTGCACGAGATCAACCCGGCGCTGGAGGCTCTGGCGTACTTAGGCTCCCGGGCCAACGGCCATACCCTGGACCGGCTGGAGGAGCGCTTACAGGCCCGGGGCGTCCGGAAGGCAGAGCCCTTCCATCGGGCCAGCGCCGCCCTGCGGGAGCTGCTGCAGGACCTGGACGCGGAGGTTTCCGTCCCGGCAGAGACCCTGCAGCGTCTGTTCGGCGACATCAAGGGCTTTTCCTACAGCACCATCGGGTCCTATAGTCCGGCTTTTCTGTTCTTCTATCCCATGCTGTCCCGCCGGCAGGACTTTGAGACCCTGATGCAGCGGATGGAGTGCCTGACGCCGGACGAGACGGCGCGAAACATGATGATCTCGCTGAGCCTGGAGGAGCAGTCCGGCCCTGCCGCCGGGGCTGCCGCAAAGCTGGTTTCCCGGGTGCTGGCGCTGACGATCCCCACGGAGAGCCGCCTGGCTCTGCTGGAGATCCACCAGAATTACCGGACTCTGCTGCCGGAGATCGCAGCCTGTCTGCGCCCGGCCATAGCGGCGCTGGAGACGGAGTCCGGCCGCATTCAGGAGATCATAGAGGCCTTCTGCCGGGAGGTGGAGGGCCTGGGGACGGAGAGCTATCTCCGGGAGACCTCCAGCCTGGCCATCACGCCGGAGGTGCATTATCACCTGATCCCCTTTCTGATGGGACCGGATACCAACCTCTCCATGGAGCAGGAGGACGGCAGCGTGCTGATCTGCTGCGGAGTCCTGCGGCTGTCGCTGCGGCGCACCCTGGCGGAAAACAGCAGCGCCTCCCAGGTATATGACGCCATCCGGATCATCGGGGACAAGACACGGTTTGACATTCTCTGTTATCTGAGGGATCATCCGGCGGTCTACGGTCAGCAGCTGTGCAACCATTTCGGCCTGGCCCGCAACACCGGCTTGCCCCGCCGCGAGGCCGACCGCTTTGTCGTCGACGTGGCCAACGCCCCGGCGGCGATCGGCAAGGACGGCATCGAGCTGCTGGAACGCGCACCGGGCGTTTGGATCGACGACGAGAAGATCTCGATAAACGGCAAGTCGGGCTCGAAGGTCTATGTCAACGACCGCGAACTGCGCATGGAGCCCGAGCAGCTGCTCACCTACCTGCGCTCGCTGCGCGCCGAGGAGATCCAGAAGATCGAGGTCGTACCGACGACGGGCGCCGACTACGACGCCGATTCATCGGGCGGCATCATCAGGATCACGCTCCGCAAGCGCCGCGAGAACGGGTTGGACGGATCGCTGTCGATGCGCACCACACAGAACGGGCGCCACCACTTCTATACGCCGAGCGGCAACATCAACATCCACACGGGGCGCCTCGACCTCTATGCCTCGGCATGGGCCGACCTGGGAAAGGACACGGCCGTCTCGGACGAACACACCGACTACACCACGGGCGACACGAACCTCACGTCCCATTCGGAAATCACCGAACGCGACCGCAACTTCGGCGGCAGCATCGGCTCGGTATTCGAAATCAACCCCAAGCACAGCATCGGCGCCGAGTTCGAATACTGGCGCAACAACGAAAAGGGCCCGAACGACTCCTATACCGACTTCACGGACGCGGGCGTCGTGACCCGTACGCAAAGCCGTTACGACACGCGCAACATCCGCAACAACTATTCGGCGACGTTCAACTAC
>OMBZ01000692.1_pt1 | contig 10996 bp, 9 predicted proteins | sample 1673831 | NCBI WGS metagenome assembly OMBZ01 (sample SAMEA103958129, study PRJEB25191) | human gut metagenome | reverse complement strand
TCGGCGGCATCGATCTTGCCGACCAGGGCGAACGTGCTTACGATTTTGCTGGTACCGCCAGCTCCGTCCTCAAGGAGGTGAAGTGAAATGAAGCTCATTACCGCTATCATCCAGCCCCATAAACTCGACGATGTCAAGGAAGCCCTCGCAGCCGCGGGCGTGCACGGCCTGACCGTGTCCGAGGCAAACGGTTATGGCCGTCAGCGCGGCCACACCGAGGTCTACCGTGGCGCCGAATACACCGTGGATCTCATTCCGAAGATCCGCATCGAGGTGCTGTCCGACGACGCCGATGCCGAAACCCTGGTTGGCGTGATCGTCAAGTCCGCCGGCTCCGGCACCATCGGCGACGGTAAGGTCTGGGTGGCTCCGCTTGACTCGGTGACCCGCGTGCGCACCGGCGAAACCGGTTCCGCCGCCATCTGATCCGTCCGGCCTTGTGATCGGGCCGATTCGGACAAGATGAAATAAAGACCCCCGGGCTTGAAGTTCGGGTTATCAATTACGACACATCCCCGTACGTGCCTCGCGCCGTGCGGGGATTGTCATAAGTCGTCATAGGTTTCATAAGGAACGTGCGTTATGACTTCAGCAGTCGATGGTCTCAAACAACGGTTCATGGCCATGAGCCAGCCCGACGCCGACGGCGTCTACCGCAATGGCGCGGCGAAACGCAAAGCCCGCACGGACTTGGCCATGGGCAATCTCACACAGTTGTGGAACGAAGCCTGCGAGGCGGTTTCCTTCGATGTTCCGGCAACCGGCATCGGTCTCGGCGCGGTCGGTTCGCTGGCACGTGGACAGGTGGGCCCCAGCTCCGACCTTGATCTGGTGGTCATCTACGAACCGCACGCGCTGACCGACCAGCAGCTCAACGAGCTCGCCAACAAACTGTGGTATCCGATTTGGGATTCCGGCCTCGACCTCGACCAGTCGGTACGTACCGTCGCGCAATGCGAGGCCGTCACCGACCGCGACCTGCCCGCAGCCATGGGATGGTTGGACGTGGTGCCGATCGCGGGGGACACTGGACTTATCGAAAGCACAGCCGTATCCATATTGGAACGATGGCGCAAGGCCGCACGCAAACGTCTGTCGGAACTGCTCGGCTCCGCCAAATCGCGCCTCGACGAATTCGGCCGCATGGCCTACATCAACCAGCCGGACATCAAGGAGGCGCGCGGTGGCCTGCGCGACTCCGTATTGGTGTCCGCGCTCGCCGCATCCTGGCTTGCCGACCGTCCGCACGGCACGTATGACGACGCCGTCGAACGGTTGCTGGACGTGCGCGACTGCATCCATCTGGTCGCCGGCAAAGATACGAACATGCTGCTATCGCCCTACCAAGCCAAAGTCGCGGCGATGCTCGGTCTGGCCGATCCGACGCTGCCAGACGGCGAACGTGAGGCGAAGTCGATCGACGATCTGCAAACGTTGCTGGCACGCGTCGGCCGTCAGATCGCGTTCTCCCTTGATTCCACCGCGTCGCGCGCCGAGCATTCGCTGACGCACGACAAGCCGCGATTCGCCTTCTTCCAAGTGTTCCAGCCGCGCGGCGGCGGCAAACGTCAGGCACCGACCTTCGATGTGATCGCCCCCGGCGTGGCCAGGCATGAAGAGGAAATCGTGCTCGCTCCGGGCGCGGAACCGGCCGCCGACCCGAACCTCGTGCTGCGCGTGGCCGTCGCGGCCGCGGAATTCGGCCTGCCGATCGCCCCGGGAACGTTGCGGAATCTCAAAAAATGCCCTATCGGCGACCGCAACTGGACGGACGAATCGCGTGAACTGTTCATACGACTGCTGGCTTCCGGCCCCGCGCTGCTCAACGTGTGGGAAGACATCGATTTCATCGACGTGCCCGGCAAGCTCATCCCCGAATGGTTGGGCGTGCGCAACCGGCCAAGCGCGTCCGCCGCGCACCGCTATACGATTGACCGGCACATGGTGGAGGTCGTCACGCGGCTCGGCCGTGAAACACCCAGCGGTGGGCGGTACGACGACCGGCATTACGAGGCGCTGCTGCTCGCCGGCATCCTGCATGACATCGGCAAACGACCGGGGGTGGCCAACCATGCGGCGGAAGGCGCTCGGCATGCGACCGTGGTCGTGGAACGCATGGGATTCGACCGCGACATCGTCCGCTGGGTCACGCTGCTGGTACGCGAGCATCTGACATTGTCGGAGTTCGCCACAGGCCGCAATCCCAATGATCCCAACGTCGGCGATGATCTGGCCGGCCGGCTCGACCATAATCCCGTGCTGCTCGACATGCTGTTCGACCTGACCCGCGCCGACGGCTCCTCGTTGGGGGCCACGTCCGGCGAGACCATCTCCAAACAGTACGGGTGGAGCAAATGGCGTGAAACGTTGGTGCGCACCATGTACAACGCCACCCGATACCACATGTGAGCGCCGGTTTCTCGCATGCGCTAAGCCGATATGCCCCCGTATTTCTCGTCGTTTACGGAAAAGCGGGGTGCATATCACCTTCCGTTCACTTCGGCAAATCGAAATAAGGGAATCGGGGTGCATGCTTTAGGATGTCCCCAAGTTGTCCACTCAGTTATCCCCACTCTGTGGATAAGTCGAAACGTTTTCCACATGGTTATCCCCAATATGTGGATAACTCGGCTTTTTTCGACTTTCTTATCCACACCAAAGCCATTCGCGCGTGTCGTTCGGTGGATGCGGAGATTCATCCATAATCTCAATGCAACACCGGTCGTGACGGCACGCACGTATTATGGTTTTCCTCGGTATTGAACACATTCGATTGACTGCTGCGGTTGGAGGGACATGGCGGAGAACGACTCTTGGAACAACGGTTCGGCGCAGAACCGCGGATTTTCGAACGCTGGAAACGGTGCGAACGGCATGAACGGCCGATCCGGCCAAGCCGTGCGCGACGCCCTGTTCGACCGCGTGCCGCCGCATGACGACGCCGCCGAAATGGCGGTGTTGGGCGGCATGCTGATGAGCAAGGACGCCATCGGCGAAGTATCGCAGATGATCGACGTGTCCGACTTCTACCAGCCACGCAACCAAACCGTGTACGAAGCGGTCATCAAACTGTTCTCGGCCTCCCAGCCGGTCGACGCCGTGCTGGTGGCCAACGAGCTGCTCGCCGAAGGCAATCTGGAAAAAGTGGGTGGCTCCGACTATCTGCACAGCCTGGTCGCATCGGTTCCGACCGCCGCAAACGCCACGTATTACGCCGACATCGTGCATCAGCGCGCCATCCTGCGTAATGTGATCGCGGCCGGCACCAAAATCGCACAGCTCGGCTACACCGCAGAAGGCTCGCAGGCCGAAGACGTCGTCAACCTGGCACAGGCCGAAGTATATGAGATGTCCACCGGCAAAGTGCGGCAGGACTACGCGCCGATCGGCACCGTCATCGCCGATACGCTTGACCAGCTCGACCGTCTGCAAAGCGGCGAAGTGTCCCGAGGCGTGCCGACGGGCTTCCGCGACATCGACGACGTGACGCAGGGCCTGCAGCCCGGCCAGATGATCGTCGTGGCAGGCCGACCGGCCATGGGCAAGTCCACACTCGGTGTGGATTTCGCCCGTTCCGCGGCACTGCATCACGGATTGACGACCATCATCTTCAGCTTGGAAATGAGCAAAAACGAGTTGGCGCAACGTATCATCTCCGCTGAATCCAACATTCCGCTCGCCGCCATGCGCCGCGCGGACGACATCACGCCGGAACGTTGGGCCATCCTGAACGAGTTGCAAGGCAAGCTGCAGAACGCGCCCCTGTTCATCGACGACAGCCCGAACATGAGCCTGATGGAAATCCGCGCGAAATGCCGCCGACTGAAGCAGACGAACGATTTGAAACTCGTCGTCATCGACTACCTGCAGCTCATGACCTCCGGCAAGGCCGTGGAAAGCCGCCAGCAGGAAGTGTCCGACTTCTCCCGTGCGCTGAAGCTGCTCGCCAAGGAGCTGGAAGTGCCGGTGGTGGCACTGAGCCAGCTGAACCGTGGCCCCGAAATGCGTCAGGACAAGAAGCCGCAGCTGTCCGACCTGCGTGAATCCGGCTCTATCGAACAGGACGCCGACGTGGTGTTCCTCGTGCACCGTCCGGACGCCTACGACAAGGAGGACCGCCCGGGCGAGGCCGACATCATCATGGCGAAGCATCGTAACGGTCCGACCGACACGTTCAATCTTGCGTTCCTTGGCGCGTATTCGAAGTTCAAGGACATGCCCCAGGATTACCAGTCCCAGCAGGAGGCGGTGTGATATGGCTTGGAATTCCTTCGCAACCCCGTTGATCGGCAAGGCCGTGCGCGCGGCCTCCCGTTTGGCGCACGGCGGTGGCAGCGCGTTCCCCGGCAAAATCGTGGAACGCATCGACCCGCAATTCCTGTCGCGCACATTGGCGCAACTGCCGCTCGGCGTGGTGCTCGTCTCCGGCACGAACGGCAAAACCACCACCACACGCATGGTGGCCAGCATGCTGCAATCGCTCGGATTGAAGGTGTTCACCAACCCGACCGGCTCGAACTTCACCCGTGGCGTGGTTTCGTCGCTGCTTGCGGAAGTCTCGCTTTCCGGCAAACTCGACGCCGACATCGCGGTGCTGGAACTCGACGAGGCGTACGCCGTGCATTTCGTCAAGCAGGTGCCGCCCGACTACTGCCTGCTGCTCAACGTGATGCGCGACCAGCTTGACCGTTTCGGCGAGATCGACAACACCGCGCGACTGCTGTCCAAAGCTGCGGAAGCCACCACCGGTACCGTCGTGCTCAACCGTGAGGACCCGCGCATCGCCCGTCTTGCTGACGTGGCGCATACGGAAGACGGCGTGGAAGTACGCTACTTCGGCCTTGACGAATCGTTGCGCGGCTTCTTCCCGTCGGATGACGACATGAGCACCACTGTTGACGCGGAAGCGCACGACAGTGCGGAACATGGCGGAAATATTGGCGATTCGGGCAATGCCGGCGATACTGCCGATGCCGTTGCGGCTGCCGCGCCGGCCACATCGCAACCGCAGGACGGTCCCGACGCGCTGCCCGCCGACGTGACGTTGCGCGCCGTGGGCGACCACCGCGCCACCTTCGCGATCGACGGCGAAACGTATGAGACGGCCGTGAAACTGGAAGGCGTATACAACCTGTACAACGCGGCCGCCGCGCTCGCCGTGGTGCGCGCCGTCGCAGCGGACGCGCAGGCGATGTTCCTGCCGTTCGAAGATGCGCTCGCCGACAGTGTCGACGCGGACGGTGCCGATACCGGTACCGAAACGGACGGCAACGGCTCGCATGACGCCATCGACCAGGCCGCTGCGGACGAGATTCTGCGCGCGGCAGGCGTCTCACCCCGTATGATCGCCTTCGCGCACGCCACCACGCAGGCCATGATCGACACCGCCGGCGAGGTCACACCGGCATTCGGCCGAGGCGAGGTCATCACCGTGAACGGCACCCCCGTGGAACTGCTGCTCGTCAAAAACCCCATGGGCTTCCGCCTGTCGCTGGCCTCGTTCAAGCCCGAAGGCTGCGACACCATGATCTGCATCAACGACGAATACGCCGACGGCCGCGACATGAGCTGGCTGTGGGACGTGGACTTCACCTCGCTGCGCGGCACCGGCGTCAAAGCCGTGTCCGGCGTACGCGCGTGGGACATGGCCCTGCGCCTCGAATACGATCAGGTGCCGGTCGAATCGGTCAGCACCGACCTGGAGGAATCGGTCGTGAACTTCGTGAACGCGAATTCTGGCACCCCCAAACACATCTACTGCACGTACACGGCCATGCTGAAAACGCGTGCCGCGCTCGCCAAAATCGCCGACGTGGCCGACGCCGGCGTGGGCAAGTGAGCGCCGCGCGAAACGAAACCGCGCAATCGCAAAGCAAAACAGCGGAAGGAAGACGAGGAGACGATATGAGCCAGGTCATCGACATCGTGTCGCTGTATCCGAAGGATATGAACATCTACGGCGATTCCGGCAACGTGCTCACCATCCAGCGCCGGCTCGCGCTGTACGGCTACGAGCCGCGCGTACACGCCTACAACCAGGGCTGCGACTGGCCCGAGCACGTGGACATGATTCTGGGTGGCGGCGGCCAGGACACCGGCCAGAAGAAGATCATCGACGACTTCTTCCAACGCGCCGACCTGCTGCGTTCGCTCGCGGCGGACGGCGTGCCGATGCTGATGATCTGCGGCCTGTACCAGCTGTTCGGCGAGTATTTCGAAACGGTCGACGGCTCCCGACTCGACGGCATCGGCGTGATCGGCGCGTACACGGTCGGCCAGGAAACACGCATGATCGGCAATCTTACGGAAACCTCCGCCGATTTCGGCAAGATTATTGGCTACGAAAACCATTCCGGACAGACGTTCCTGCGTGACGGCGTGCAGCCGCTCGGCACCGTCGAACAGGACGGCACCGGCAACAACGGCGAGGACCATACGGAAGGCGCGCGCGTCCACAACGTGATCGGCACGTACATGCACGGCTCGCTGCTGCCGAAGAATCCCGCGATCGCCGATTTCCTGATCCGCACCGCCGTCGAACGCCGTTACGGCACGTTCGATCCGGCCGCCGCCGGACAGACGGACGCGCAACGGGCCGCCCTGCATCGCATCGACGAAATCGCCGACCGTGCTCGCCGCGTGGCCATGTCCCGTCCGCGCTGACGGCTGCCATGCCGGTTCGCCGGCAATCGCACCGCCTGCGCTGAACGCCGGATATCCGCCACTTTTTATGCGATTGACCGGTTTCGCTCGGCGCAGATGTGAAGAAAATGCGATAGAGTGGTACCACCATCACCTAAAGGAGGACATCATGGCTGATTTTAATTTTGGTGACGGCCTGCGCAAGGTCTTTCTCGCCGGCGTCGGTGCCTTGGCGACCACTGTTGAGAAGAGCCAGGAAATCGTTGACGACCTCGTCAAGAAGGGCGAGCTGACCGTCGAGCAGGGCAAGGCCCTCAACGCCGAACTCAAGCACAAGGTCGAAGAGGCTAAGGAAGCCCCTGAGTCCAAGGATGCAGCCCCGGCCGAAACCGAAGACAAGGCCGAGTAGCTCCAGTCTTTCGTATCGCCGTCTGCCGCGCATGTGAGCGCCCGGACGGCGATTTGCTATGCCCGCGCGACGCCGGCGAAACGTTCGTCTGGCATCGCGGGCTTTCCAGCCGATTTCCCAACCGTTTGCGAGCAGTGACATGTCTTTGAAACACCCATCCGACAAGCCGGACGCGGCACGCCCCGAAAGCGTGGAGCCCGTCACGCTGTCCGACAGGGTCAACGCGGTCATCAACCCCACGGCCGACCCTTCGCCGGACGCCGCCTCCCAAGCAAACGGACTGACGGATGAGCTTGCCCACGAATCCGCGGACGATGCCGGCGAAACGGACGATACCGGCAAAGCGGCCGGTGCCAACGCGCAATCGTCCGAAACCATCGGCATCTTCGGAGCGCGCAAAGACACGTTCTCCGCGCGCTACCATCTGACCCGCCGCGGCAAACTCCGGCGTCTTGCGCAAATCGCGCAGATCGCCAACAAATTCGACGTGGTTCACGGACTCACGCCCGTCAAAATGCGTCTCATGCTCGAAGCGCTCGGCCCCACGTTCGTCAAGGTCGGACAGATCCTGTCCATGCGCTCCGAAATCCTGCCGCAATCGTTCTGCGACGAACTGTCCAAACTGCGCGCCGACGCCGACCCCATGCCATACAGCACGGTGCTGCAGGTGCTTGAGGACGAATACGGCCGGCCCGTGGACGAGATCTTCGACCATATCGACCCCACCCCGCTCGGCTCGGCCAGCCTTGCGCAGGTGCATCGTGCGAAACTGCTCACCGGCGAGGACGTGGCCATCAAAGTGCAACGTCCGGGCGTGCGCGAAACCATGGCGCAGGACGTGTCCATCATGCGCACCATCGCGGGAATCGCCACCAAAACCATGCGCAGCGCGCAGGTGGTGGACCTGTCCGGCGTGGTCGAGGAACTGTGGGACACCTTCGAATCGGAAACCGACTTCCTCATCGAAACGCGCAATCTGGCGGAATTCAAACGATTCTGCGAACGCTACAAATACATGGACTGCCCGAAGCCGTACCCGGAACTATGCACCGAACACGTGGTGGTCATGGACTACGTGGAAGGCATCTCCGTCTCCCATCCGGACGAGCTGCTTGCAGCCGGCTACGACCTGAAGGAAATCGGCACCAAACTCGTGGACAACTACGCCACGCAGGTACTCGACGAAGGCTTCTTCCACGCGGACCCGCACCCCGGCAACATCATGGTGCGCGGTGGGCAGATCGTGCTGCTCGACCTGGGCATGACTGGCCGGCTCAACGCCAAAACCCGTTCCGTGCTGAAGGACATGATCTTCGCCGTGGCCGAGCAGGATTCCCCCAAGCTTGCCGACGGTCTGCTGCGTTTCGCCGGCGCCGAGGCCGATCCGGAGGATTATCCGGCATTGCTGGCCGATCTGGACGTGATCGTCAAGGAATTCGGCACAGTGGACCTGGCCGAACTGGACATCGCCGCCATGCTGACGGCCCTGACGCAGATGGCGCAACGCCACGGCATCGAAGTGCCGAGCACCGTCACCACGGTCGGCCGTGCGCTGGTCACGTTGGAGGGATTGCTTGACGAATTCATTCCCGACGTGAACATGATCCAGATCATCTCCGACCACATCGCGTCGAGCACGTCGAAGAAGGATTTCGCCAAGGACGAGACGAAATCGCTGGCTCTCGAAAGCCATCAGGCGCTGCACAGTCTGCTTGCCGCCGCCAACGAGCTGAAAGTGGCGTCCCGCATGCTCACGCGCGGCCAGCTGCGCGTCAATATGGAGATGGTCGGTTCGCAGGAGCCGATCCACCTGCTCGCCAACATGGTGAACAGGCTTACGATGGCGCTTATCGTGGTCGGCCTGTTCATCGGCTCGTCGATTGTGTATTACGCGGGCATCAAGCCGGTGATTTTCGGCATTCCGATTGTCGGTTTCCTCGGCTACGTGATCGCGTTCATCCTGTCCGTCTGGATTGTGTTCGACATCTACTTCAAAGGACGCGATTCGAAGAAGCGGTAGCCGGGCGTCTTGCGTTGCGGGTGGCTTGTGTTGCGGCGCGCTCGCATTCGTGTTGGTGATTGCGTTCATATCTGCGTTTGCGATTGCATTTGCGTTCCCGGATTATTCGATGGGACACGGCTTTTTGCTGAATAATCAGACAAGTTGTCAATGATTTCACTCCCCCTAATATGGACCCATTGACGGGGTACTGTTTTGGTGGCATAATGCTCAATGTCGACGATGACATCACCACCCGGTTCCCATGGAGGAGAGGACATGCAGGCCGGGAAATCCCAGCGAAGCGTGCTCGCGCTCGTGATCACCTGTGCCCTGATTCTTGGATTTGGTATCCCCCTTATTCCCCTTGTCGGAGTGGATTCCGCCGAAGGGACGGAGGTTTCCGCCGCTTCCGACGTTGCCACCGTCTCCGCCGAAAACAGCCTGCAGAACGGCAGTTTCGAACAGCCGGACGTGTACCAGTACCGTGAAACCAGCGATGTTCCGTATTGGAAATCCACCACGACTTCAGGCAGCATCGAAATCGGCAGTGTCTTCAAAAACGGCAACGGAGACAATGACTCCCTGCGCATGCGCACCGGCGAGAAAGTGGCCGCGGCCGAAGGCAGCCAATTCGGCAAGCCGGCCACGTCGAACGGCAACGACCAGTACGCCGAACTGAACTCCAACCAGGCGAGCTCGCTGTACCAGGTGGTCAACACCGTGCCCGAATCGAAATACGATTGGGGCCTGTACCACCGCGGCAGGCAGGGCAAGGACGCCATGGCGCTGGTGGTCGGCCCGAAACAGAACGTGGCCCCCATGAAGACGTCCGCCACCAGCAACGACCAGCTGCCAGTCCAAAACCGTGAACGAGACCAAGGATTGGCAATACGACGTGACCATCCAGGACACCCGCACCTCCGCCCTGCCGACCACCGGTAGCGTTGGCACGGTGCTGTTCGCCGTGCTCGGCATCGCGCTGATGGCCGGAGCGGTGTGGCTGTACGCCCGTAGCAAGCGCCAGTCCGCCAAGTAAACGGCTGATAACGGAGAATCGCAAGGAAGGGTCCACGGTATGAATCGCAAGACGGTGCAAAGCATCGCCATCATCGCGATCTTCATAACGGGGGCCCTTCTGCTGTTCTATCCGCTTGTCGGCAACTGGTGGAACGAACGCCGCTACGACATGCTCGTATCCGGCTACACGCAACGTGTGCAGGTCAGTCCGTCCGGCGAGGACTACGCAACGGAATTCAAACGGATCGACGCGTACAACGCCACTTTGCCCGGCAAAGGCGTTCCCGACGCGTTCGCCGTCACCACGCCCGAAGAGGACGCCGAATACACCAGCTTCCTCAACGAGGACCCCAACGGCGTGATGGCATACATCAACATCCCCCGACTCAAATCCACCTTGCCGATATACCACTACACCACACCGGAATCGCTGCAGAAAGGCGTCGGCCATCTACGTGGCTCCGCCCTGCCCGTCGGCGGCAAAAACACGCACGCCGTGCTCTCCGCACACCGCGGCCTGCCGACCTCACGCCTGTTCACCGACCTTGACAAGGTGAGGAAAGGCGACCACTTCTACATCACCGTGCTCAACCGCACGCTCGCCTACGAGGTCGATCGAATCAGCGTGGTCAAACCCGACCAAACGAAGGAACTCAACGTCCAGCCCGGCAAGAACCTCGTCACGCTCGTCACCTGCACGCCGTACGGCGTGAACACGCAACGGCTGCTGGTGCGCGGCCATCGCGTGCCATACAACGCGGCGCAAGCCAAACACGAGGCTGCGGATTCCGCGGTCTCGTCATTCACCGTCTACGGTTTCGTCGCAACCTACGGCACGCTCGCCATCGCGCTTGCCGGCATCGCCGTGCTCCGCCGCAACGCAGCGGCCCGCACCCCGCATCACGCCGCCGATTGGCCGCATAGCC
>OMBZ01000691.1_pt1 | contig 10996 bp, 5 predicted proteins | sample 1673831 | NCBI WGS metagenome assembly OMBZ01 (sample SAMEA103958129, study PRJEB25191) | human gut metagenome | reverse complement strand
TGTTCGGCGCGATGCTGCTGCGGGAGGACGCGGGCGGCTATGTGCTGGTGGCCGTGCTCTCCTTCGCCGCGGCAGCGGCGATCACCGCGCTGTGCTTCCGGCTCAGAATCAGAGAAAACCAGAAAAAAGGCGGGACAGGCAAGCCTGACCCGCAAGAACAGGAGGAGAAACGCCAATGAAAAAACGAATACTCAGCATCCTGCTCCTATGCTGCATGGTGCTGACGCTGCTGCCGACAACGGCGTTTGCGGCGGATGAGCTACCGGATGTCAAGCTTTCCATTCCAACGACGTTTGACAAGACAGTGGACCTTACGAAGCAGAACGGAGAATTGAAAATCAAGGACAGCAAGACCTATCTGATTAAGGGCTCCGCAGATCCGAACTGGTATTTTCAATACCGGATCAAAATCGATGGCGGGCGCAAGAAAACTACGCCGCACATATTTCTGGACGGCGTCCGCCTTCAGGCACCCAAGGACGGCCCTGCCATCGAGCTTTACGGCGGTGCCTCCGCCTGTCTGTACTTTATCGGCAACGACAGCGAGCTGATCGGCGCGGAGAATTTCGCCGCGCTGCAGAAAAACAAAACCGATGGTCATCTCCGGGTTCTGGTGCAGACGGGGACAAAGCTCACGTGTGAAGGCGGCAGGTATGGCGCTGGCATCGGAGGCTCAAAGGTCGGAATCAAGAAATTCTCGCAGGGACACGGCATGAACCTTCATTTCGGCTCTCTGGCGACGGATATCTATGGCGGTGAGATTCTTGCGACCAGCGGCGTATACGGTGCTGGTATCGGCGGCGGTCAGGGCGGCGTCGGCGAGCAGATTTATGTGTATTCCGGCAAGCTGATGGTGCGGTCCGTTTCGGAAGGCGCAGGGATCGGCGGCGGTCAGGGCGGCCCCGGACGCTTTATTTATATCAAGGGCGGCACGGTGAATGCCGGCAGCGAGTCAGGCGGAGCAGGAATCGGCAGCGGCGATCAAGACGGACAGAACAAGTCGGAAGATGCGCATCATATCGAGATTTCCGGTGGAACGGTCGAAGCTTGGAGTAACTATGCCGGTGCAGGAATCGGTGGCGGAAGAGACGGTTCGGGCTATGACATTTCCATCACTGGCGGCGTGGTGAGGGCGCAGGGCTACTTGGGCGCGGGCATCGGCGGCGGCATGAACGGCAACAGCGGGAACATTCTGATCAAGGACACAACGCTGACTGCGCTGGCCTTTCCGCTTTATCAGGACTACGGTTATACAGAGCTGTCTGCATCCGCGGTCGGAAGAGGCTCGAACCGGGCGTACTACATGGCAGTGATGCAAGATCAGGAATTTGCAATGATTATAGAAGAGAACATCAAAATCGGAGCCTCGGACGGGAAGTCCGTGTGGCTGAGCGCGACAGGGTGGCAGTGGCGCCACAACCAGGAACCGTATAAGAAGTACTGGGGCACCACAACGGAGCTTCTTATCCCCAACGAAAATGGGCGCGTGGACCTGCAGCGGTTGAGCCTGCCATATGCCTACAATTACGGCAGAGTGATCAGCAAGCTGGAGCTGCGCTGCGAGGAAAGCACATGTAGCCATGAATTTGGCTGGGCGATCAGGGACGACTGCCACATCTGGGCCTGCATGAAGTGCGGCGCACGAGACCCCGCCGCGGAAATGTCCAAGCAAAACGGAAAGCACATCCCCGGCGACTGGAGCAATCAAAAGCAGCTCTGCACTGTGTGCGATCATGTGCTTGAGAGGGACACGAAAGCCCCGGTTATGGAAACTCTGACGGACGGCGAAAGCTACACCGTCGAGGATACCCTCGATGGAAAGCCCGGCGCGTACACATTCACCGTGATCGACCCGGCTGCATCGGGAGAGACGTCTTCCGGCGTCAAGTCCGTGACCATCAACGGTGTGGAGCAAGACGGCCCCACCTATCGTCTCCCCGCACCCGACGGCGGCAACAATGACGCGGGAGCGGAATATACCGTGGTCGCAACTGACAACGCGGGAAATGAGACTACGGCGACAGTCAGAACATACAGGCGACACCATGAGCACAGCTACGGCGACTGGAGCAAGGACGGCACGAGCCACTGGCACGAATGCACCGACGATGACTGCCCGAATAGGGAAGAAAGCATCAAGGACAAGGCCGCGCACGTCTACACCGATGACGCGGATACGACCTGCGATGTTTGCGGCTACGAGCGCACCGTCACGCCTCCTGCACCCACCGAGTTCATCGTCACCTTTGACGGCAACGGCGGTACGGGCAGCATGGAGCCGGTCACCGTTGAAGAAGGCAGCCGGTATGTTCTTCCCGCCTGCGGCTTTACCGCGCCTGATGGTCAGGAATTCAAGGCGTGGGAGATCGGCGGCGTTGAATACAATGCGGGCGACGGCTACGTCGTGCTCGGAAACACCGAGATCAAGGCTCTGTGGAAGGATTCCACAGTGATTCCGACCACGTTCACGATCACCTTCAACGCCAACGGCGGTACGGGCAGCATGGAGCCGGTCACCGTTGAAGAAGGCAGCCGGTACGTCCTTCCCGCCTGCGGCTTTACCGCGCCTGATGGTCAGGAATTCAAGGCTTGGGAGATCGGCGGCATTGAATACAATGCGGGCGACGACTACGTCGTGCTCGGAAACACCGAGATCAAGGCTCTGTGGAAGGATTCCGCAGTGATTCCAACCACGTTCACGATCACCTTCAACGCCAACGGCGGCACGGGCAGCATGGAGCCGGTCACCGTTGAAGAGGGCAGCCGCTATCCCCTTCCCGCCTGCGGCTTTATCCCGCCCGTGAATATGCAGTTCAGCGGCTGGGCGCTCAGCGCCGACGGCAGCGTGATCGCCGACGGCGCTATCATGGTGACATCGAATATCACGCTCTATGCCATCTGGGAGCCGGTTCCCGTCAATGAATTTGTCGTTTTCTTTGACGGCAACGGCGGCACGCCCGCCGTCAGCAGCATGACGACCATCGGTCACAGGCTGGCGTTCCTGCCCGGCGCGTTCCGAAGCGGCAGCTACCGCTTCGACGGCTGGTACACGGAGCGAAACGGCGGTGAGCTGATCGCGACCAGTACCGTTTTCGCGGCAAATACCATCGTGTACGCCCATTGGACCTATACCGGCGGCAGCGGAGGCAGCGGCGGGTACGCTCCCGGCTATTACATCATCCGGGCGACTGCCGGTGCAGGCGGCTCCATCACGCCGAGCGGCGACGTCAGCGTCCGGGCGGGTGCGAACCAGACCTTCACCATCACGCCGAACAGGGGCTATGCCGTCTCCGACGTGAAAATTGATGGCCGGAGCATCGGCGCGGTGCGGTCCTACACCTTCGAGAACATCAGCGCGTCCCACACCATCGAGGTGCAGTTCCGGGTACGCAGCAGCTTTGTCGACGTACCGTCCGGCAGCTATTATGAAGACGCCGTGGATTTGGCCGTTGCAAACGGCATTACCACCGGCACGGACGCCGCGCACTTCTCCCCGGACGGCATCTGCACCCGCGCGCAGGCCGTGACCTTCCTCTGGCGTGCCGCCGGAAGACCCGCGCCCGAATCCCGCACCATGCCCTTTACCGACGTTCCCGCGGACAGCTACTACTATGACGCGGTTCTGTGGGCCGTCGAGAACGGCATCACGAAGGGCACGAGCAGCACGACGTTCAGCCCGGACGATACCTGCACCCGCGCCCAGATCGTCACCTTCCTCTGGCGCTCTGAGCAGTCCCCGGCGGCAGGCAGCAGCAACCCGTTCACGGATGTTTCCGCCGACGCGTACTACGCCGACGCGGTCCTGTGGGCAGTAAAGGAAGCGATCACCACGGGCACCACCCGCACCACCTTCAGCCCCGACGCAGAATGCACTCGCGCCCAGATCGTCACCTTCCTCTGGCGCTGCAAAAAGTGACCGGCTGAGCTGCGGAAAGCCAGCAGAACGAAAATAAACGACCCGCACCGCCAATTTAAGGCGGTGCGGGTTTATATCTGCAAGCGGGAGAAGAACTGCTCGCGCGCAGTGCTGCGGTAGGTGCGGCTGATGGGAACGCGCAGGCCGCCCGGCAGCAGGAAGCAATCATTTTCCATCGTCTCGATCTGCCGGAAGTTGACCCAGTAGCTCTGGTGGCAGCGGATGAACTGCTGCGCGGCCTCCGCATCCAGCAGCTCCGCAGGCGGCAGCGCTGTCCATTCTGTTATGCCGCCCAGCAGCGTGAGCTTTGTTCTGCGGAGAATGCGCTCCAGACACAGCACCTGCGCGCAGGAAACGCTGCGGTAGCCCTGCGTCACGGGATAGTGCAGGACCGGCGGCACGTTCCGGTTCAGCGCCCTCTGCAGCGCGGTTCCGATGCGCTGCTCAAGCTCGCTTTTCAGAATAAAATAGGTGTGCTCCGCTTCGTAAACGTCGGTTGCAAAGCCGAGGAAGGAGGAGACAAAGATGATCGCACATTGCGGCAGCGCCGCGTTGAGCTGCTTTGCCAGCTCAATGCCGGTCATTTCATCCATCTGGATATCGAGGACGGCGATGTCCGGCGCATAGCCATGCATATGCACCGCCTGCAAAAGCGCCGCCGGCGAATCAAACAGCTGCAGCTGCGCCGCCTGTCCGTTTCCATGGGCGCGCACAGACTGCGCGAGCCGTTCCCGGTACAGCGGTTCGTCGTCACAGATCGCAATGTTGCGCAAGCGAAGCTCCTTTCAGGATCAGGCTGGCTGTGAACCGGCCGTTTTCCGCGTGATAGGAGAACCTGCCGTCATATTTTCGGGCAAGCTCCTGAAAAATCGAAAAGCCGATGCCGCGCTCCAGCTCCGGAATGCGGCGCTTTTTTGCCTGCGGCTGCGCGCAGGAATTTTCTGTCTCGATGGTCAAAAAGCCCTTGCTGACAGCGGCGGTCAGGAGGATCGTCCGGTCTTCACCGGTCTGGCACGCCTCTGCGGCGTTGTCCAGCAGGTTCGCAAAGGCGATAATGAGGTCGGGATCTGAAATTCCGGTGACTTCCGGCAGCAGCACGCGCAGCTGAACGCGGAATCCCTGCCGCTCCAGCTCCTGTGAGCGGGAAAACAGATACGCGTCAACGATCGGATTCTCGCAGATCCCCAGATGCGCCTGCACCTGCGCCTGCGCGGAAACCTCGTTTGAATACGCCGCGGCAGCCTGATACTGTCCGGACTGCAGCAGCGCCTGCATGGTGTCAAGATGCTTGGCAATATCGTGCCGCATACGTCGGATGTTCGCGTATTGCGCGGTGAGCGCGGCATAATGCTCCTTCTGCCGGTCGATCTGCGCGGAGAGAAGGTCGTTTTTCGCCTTGAGCGCACTGCGCTGCGCCATGCCGCGCACGGCAAGATACAAAAACGCGTCTGCCGCGATGCAGACCAGCATTGCGGCAATGACATATCCGGTGCGCGGAAGCGTCATCTCGGTCAGGCACACCCGGAGCCACCCGAACAGCAGCAGATACTGGCTGAGCGGAAACAGCATATACAGCGCCCATTCGCTGCCGTGCAGCCGGTTTTTATAGCGGTTCATGAACAGCACCAGCATCCACAGCAAAAACGCGTCGAGACTGACGCAGATCGCATAGGCGGCCAGCCGCTGCGGCAGAGGCTGCAGGGCAAGGCCCGCGTGCATCTGTTCCGGCGTAAAAATAATTGCGCACGGAACAAGATCTGCGACATACATGAAAACAAGGCAGCTCAGCGCTACAAAGAGTATTCGCTGCCACTTGTCGCAGAAGAGCAGGAAAAGCGGCAGAACGATCGCGATCAGCGGATAAACGACACGGAGGATCGACCCATACGCCATAAAATACGGCGGAATGACCCAGATGAAGTACTGGACGACAAAGCCGAGAATCGTGACAGGCATGGAAAACCGCCGCGTCAGCGTACAGCAGAAGGCTGCGGCCCACATCGCGAAGAGCAAAGCGTTGACAGCGACAAACAGAGGAGAATATTGAGCCATAAAATGATCCGATCCGTGCAAGTTATGTCGAAAATGCTGTGAGTTATGCACAGACACTTTCAAAATCACAAAAAATCGTGTATCATTACTTCATGTAATTTCAAGCAGATTATACTACAAAAAAGAAGTAAAGGCAAGAGAAGGAAACCGTAATATTTGCCTGGACAACTGCCGATTGCCCCAGGGTCAGAGAAGGGCCAATACCGCCAGCCGGTTCTCCCGCGTAAGAAGCGAACGCAGCCGGCAGCGGCGGAAGGCGCAAACAGCCTGACCATATTGAAAAACGGGAGAGAAGCGTATGTATCAGATATCCGTTGCCTGCGGCTGCGATATTGGCAGAGTGCGGGCAAGAAATGAGGATAATATCTATTTGAACGGCCGCACGCTGGAGCAGAATAACCGCGGACTGAAGGGGATTCTGACGGCGAAGTATCTGCTGGACACGGAGAAATGCTTTGCCGTTTTCGACGGTATGGGCGGCGAACAGGCCGGAGACGCTGCGGCGTTCACGGCGGCCAGAGCGCTGCGCGCCGGGCAGGAGCGGCTGCAGGAATATGTGGTGCGGCCAAGCGCCTTTTTGAAGCAGGCGTGCAGCGAGATGAACGATGCGGTATGCGCGGGATGTGAAGCGCTGCCGTATGGCCGGATGGGAACGACCGTGGCCGCGCTCCTGTTTACGGCGGAGGAGGTCTATGCCTGCAATCTTGGCGACAGCCGCATTTACCGGCTGCGCGGCCGCGTGCTGACGCAGATGTCCGTTGACGACAGTGAGCCTGTGCCGGAGGGTGCGGGGCACGGAAAACCGCCGCTGACACAGTATCTGGGCGTTTTCCCGGACGAGCTGACGCTCGTGCCGCATCTGGTCAAAAGCGCATTGAAGCCCGGTGATTTTTATCTGCTGTGCAGCGACGGTCTGACCGATCTGCTGCCGAACGTGATGATCGCCGACTGCATCCGGCAGCACACCAGCGTCCGGCAGATCACAGATCATCTGCTCCGCGCGGCGCTGCAGAACGGCGGGCGGGATAACGTCAGCGTGATCGGGATCAAGATCAATGAATTGAGGTGAGGCGCATGGAACAGCAGTATCGTACCCGTCTGCCGGGATGGGAGATTTTAGAGCCGCCCATCGGCACCGGCGGATTTTCAACGGTTTATGAAATTGTCCGTGTCGACAAATTCGGCATGGAGGAGCACGCCGCGCTGAAGGTGATCTCCGTGCCGGAAAACAAATCGGATATCGAAGCCTTCCGCGATGACGGACTGGATGACAAGAGCATTACCGCATATTTCAAAACGCAGGTGGACGATATTTCGAGAGAATTCCTTCTGCTTTCCGACATGAAGGGCAACAGCCATATCGTCAGCTATGAGGATCACCAGATCGTGCAGCACGACCATGATCCGGGCTGGGATATCCTGATCCGCATGGAGCTGCTGGCTTCGCTGACGGATTACTACCGCGCAAATTTCGCGGGAACCGCCATCGATGAGACGACGGTGATCAAAATCGGCGTCGATCTGTGCCGGGCGCTGGAGCTTTGTGAGCGAAAGAAAATCATCCACCGGGATATCAAGCCGCAGAATATTTTTGTCAATCGGAACGGCGATTTTAAGCTCGGCGATTTCGGTATCGCCCGCGTGTCCGACCATACGACGCGGGCGACAAAGGCGGGCACGTATACCTATATGGCGCCTGAGGTCTATCAGAACAGAGGCTACAACGCGAAGGTCGACCAGTATTCGCTCGGCCTTGTGCTGTACTGGCTGCTGAATGAGCGGCGTATGCCGTTTGCGCCGCCGGACGTTCCGACAGCCGAGAGCAACAGTATCGCGCTGCAGCGCCGCATGAGCGGCGAGCCGCTCCCCGCGCCGCTGCACGGAAGTCCGGAGCTGAAGCGGATCGTCCTGCGGGCCTGCGCATTCAACCCGAATGAGCGCTTCAGCAGCCCAATGGAGCTGCGGCTCGCGCTGGAGCTCATCGCGCACGGAGGACTGGAGCATTGGCGGCCCGGCGTGGTCCCGGCGGGACTCGGCCGCAGCAGACGGCAGGCGCGGCAGCCGGAGCAGCAGAGCGGCGCGACGGTCGGGAAATACACCTGCTCGCGTCAGGCGGAGGAGACGACGCAGTCCTTCTATTCAAGAGCCGAAACCGTCGGGAAGGACGAGCCGTACAGACAGCTGCGCAGGCCGAAAAAAAAGAAAAAGCGCTGGCTGATTCCCGCAGTCTGCGGCGCGGCTGTGCTTGTGATCGCGGCGGGCTGCATCTTGGGAATCCTTCTCTACAGGCAGGCCCTCCAGACGAAGACGGTGGACCCCGCAATTCCGCCAGAGCCGGCTCCGATCCCGGAGGAGCCAAATCCGCTCCCGGAGGAGCCGGTTGTGCTGGAATCGATCTCCATGAGTGAGCAGGCGCTGACGCTCTTCGTTGGCCGCGAGGCGCAGCTTTCCCTGTCCGCCGTTCCGGAGGAATACCCGCTTGACGGCTCTGTGTGGAGCAGCAGTGATCCTGCGGTCGCCGAGGTCGACGAAAGCGGACTTGTCGCCGCGAAGCGTGCGGGAGAGACCGAGATCACGGCGGAGAAGGACGGGAAAAGCGCCGTCTGCCGCGTCACGGTCAGAGATCAGAAGATCACGGGCATTACGCTGGACAGCAGCGGCGCGAAAACAGAATATTTTGTCGGCGAAGCGTTTGACGAAACGGGGCTGAGGGCGCTGCTCCAATACAATACCGGCGACGAGGAAACTGTGACGTCCGGCTTTACGGGCGAGCTGGATTCGTCTTCGGCGGGAAGCACCGCCGTGACCGTGTATTATGACGGCAAGCTGGCCGGAAGCTATTCCGTCACAGTGAAAAACGCGGAGGTCAGCTCCATCCGAATCGTCACCCTGCCGACCACCGCGCTGACCGAGGGCGAGAGCCTGAGCCTGAACGGCCTTGAGATCGAAGTGACCTACACCGACGGCAGCGTAAAGAACGTCCACGCAGGCGACAGCGCGCTGTCCTGCAGTCCGACCACGTTCAGCTCAACAGGCGAACAGACCGTGACGGTGTCCTATGGCGGAAAAACAGCGTCCTTTTCCGTCCAGATCGCTCCAGCCGACCGGTACGTCGTCTCGCTTTCCAGCTCCAACACCAGCTATGGCACGGTCCTGGGCGGCGGCACGTTCAAAAAGGGCGAGACGGCCACGCTTGAGGTCGTGCCGAGCGAGGGCTGCCAGTTTGACGCATGGAGCGACGGCAGCACGCAGACGCACAGAACGATCAAGGTCGAGGAAAACATCAGCCTGACTGCGTATTTTTACGGGCCGCTGGTCGATTACACACCGGAAGATGAGATCCCGCAGAACGCGGTAAAGGTCGGGGACGCGAAAAAGCAGTATCAGTATCAGAAGAAGGAGTACACAACAAGCAGCCAAAGTACACTGGACGGCTGGACTCTATATGACAGCAGCTATACGTGGGGTGATTACGGCCCCTTCGGAGAATGGACAGATTTAGGAAATGGCGTGGTTGTCGAAGAGGGCCAAAAGATAGAACGGCGAACGGTTTACCGCTATTACTATTTCCTGTGTAATAGCTGCGGCGCGCATATGCATGGATACGGCACGTGCTATAAATGGGCCGGAGGGTGCGGTGGTAAAACCTATGCCAGCGATTATTATGTTGTATGGTCGGAAAAGAGCTACAGTGAATCCGGAGACTGGCATGGAACGGGCGTAAATTATGTTTATACAGACGAGGGACTCGGTTTTGCATACATATCGACAGCATCCAAATATTATGAGCAGCCGAAAGAGCAGTACCGGATCGCAAGCCGTCAGAAACTATATACATATTCGTTTTACAGATATGGAACGCCATACTGGAGTGAGTTGCAAGTATCCTCCGACAATGTGAAACTGGTCAGCACCAGACTGCTCTATCGGTACCGCCTGCAGTAAGCGGCGGAGAATACGATCAGAATTATTTTGTGAATATGGGAGGCAGTTTCAATGAACCGAAAAAGATGGATGATTTTGGCCGTCTGTATGCTCGTTCTGCTCAGCCTTGCGGCGTGCGGAAAAGCAGACGGCGGAGATGACAGCGGGGCAGCCGCGCTGAAGAGCACGCTCCAGCAGGTCAGAGACAAGCTCGACGAGGCCAAACGCGATAAGGCTGAAAGCGACAGCACCGCAGACGATTCGGTACCGGAGCCGGAAAAAACGCCGGAACCGGCGGCGGCTGCGGAGCCGGAGCAGTCAGCGGTTGAAAGAATTGAGCTGACGCGTGTGCCGTCGGGCGGGGACGAATACGCCGTCATTACCGGCTATGACGCCGCGGAAAACACGGTATGGAGCTTCGAAACGCCAAGATTCGTGATGACTGAAATGATATCCGTCGTCGAGCTTGGACAGCGGGGTGACCGCTATTATTATGTTGAAAATACGACAGTCGTGTGTCTGGATGTGCAGACCGGAACGCGCCTGTGGGAGAACAGCGACTATGCGGGACGAGCGACGGGCTTCGCGTTCGGCGATTCCGCGCTCTATCTGTGCGGACAATACGGCCCGGACTTTTTCGCGGTGTCCTATACGGGCGAAACGCTGGCGAGGATCGAGCAGTTTGACCCGAATTATTACTGGGCCAGCGAAATTGAGCTTCGGGGGGATCAGGCGCTGGTCTATCTGTACGGCGGCACGCCCAATTATGACGACCCCATGATCTTCTGCGTGGACCTGCATACATATGCGGTCAGCTCCGCAGCAGACACGGCCCCGGCGGGCCAGTCGTTTGCGGAGCAGTACAGAGCGGTGCTGCTGACGTATCCGGCAGAGTTCTCGGGATATAAAACGGAATATACCCTGTATGACATTGATCAGGATGGAACGCCGGAGCTCATTGTACGCAAAAATATATCAGAATATTATATCTATACGTTTGACGGCACAGATGTCATTCCGAGCAGCGTAAACTATTGGAATTACAGCAATTGCCTCTATGCGTATGACGGAAACGGCATCATTGTACACAATGGAGGCCAGGGA
>OMBZ01000682.1_pt1 | contig 11109 bp, 7 predicted proteins | sample 1673831 | NCBI WGS metagenome assembly OMBZ01 (sample SAMEA103958129, study PRJEB25191) | human gut metagenome | reverse complement strand
CACGCAAAAACCGCCCATAGCCGTCAAAAACAGCCATGGGCGGGTGCTTTTTCTTTATGCCAGTTTATTCAGCCTTACGGCAACGTAGGGGTCGGGGAGCTTGAGCTCGTCGGCAAGGTCGGCTTCAGATTCGTACTTCTCCGCCGCCATGCCCACCACAACGCTGCACACATCAAAGCGTCCGGCGGGCGAAAGAGCCGTGACCTTGGCTTCTCCATCGGCAATGGCGGTCACCACGCCATCCGCATCCACGGTAACGACACCGGGGTTGCTGCTGACCCATGTAATGGGCACACTGCCGCCGCCTTCCACCGCAACGGTGGCCGTCAGACGCTCCTGGGTGCCCACGGTGCGGAGCAGCAGGTCACTCTTGTTCAGGGTCACCTTGCCGATATCCGAAGTCACCGTGACGCTGCACCGCAGAGCCTGGCCGTTGGAGACCATTGCCGTGATGGTGGTGGTGCCCGCTGCCTGAGCCGTGACAAGGCCCTTGTCGCTGACTGTGGCAACCTCAGGGTTGCTGCTCATCCACTGGTAGACATAGAGGAAGGAGTGGTCGCTGTTGGTCAGCTGGAGCTGGTGGGCGGGGTGCAGGTCATTGTACTGCAGCACAAGGCTCAGGCTGGTGGTATCCAGCGTGGGCTTTTTTCTGGCTGCTTCTTCATTTTTGCGGGTCACGGTCACCTTGCAGGCGGCGCGTTCGCCGTGGTCGGAGATGGCGGTGATGATGGCAGTGCCTGCATTGCGGCCCGTCACCTTGCCGTCGCCATCCACCGTGGCAACATTGGAGTTGCTGCTCATCCAGACGATGAAGTAATAATCGCTCTGTCCGCTGGTGTACAGGTAGCCCTTGGGGCGGGGGTCATCATCGGTGATCTCCAGCTCCATCTCGGTCAGCTCCAGTTCCAGCTTGGAGCCGGTTCCGGTCAGGCCTGTCAGCACACCGGGCGCGGCCTGCGCGGGCAGAGGGGCAGCCAGCAGGGCCCCGCTCAGAGCCAGCAGGGCCAGAAGCCGCCCCGCGGTTTGGAATTTCCATTTCATTGGGTCGAACTTCCCTCCTTGTTTCATCCCATGGGATCAAAGGAATGCCGCACACATGGAAAAATTTCGCGTCCATGATTTTTCTCACTACTGATTTATTTTACACGTCCGGCCAATGTGGGTCAAGTTTTTCGCCCAAAGTGCTGTGCTTTCGCACCCGATTTCGTCGGGAATTCCAATTTTTTCCGATTTTTTTGTGCAGAACATCAGGGCCAAAAATCGCTCAGTCACCTCCGGTGACAGCTCCCCTGATAGGGAGGCCAGGTTCACACGCTTTCTTCGGTGTAATACTGTGCCTGGGCGTTCCACAGTTCGTAATACTTTCCATCCGGCTCCCCCAGCAGTTCCTCATGGGTGCCCTGCTGGACGACCTCGCCGTGGTCGAACACGGCGATCTCATCACAGAACTTGCAGGAGGACAGCCGGTGGCTGATATAAATTGCAGTCTTATCGCCCGCGATCTCGTTGAACTTTGCGTAGATCTCCGCTTCAGCCACCGGGTCCAGGGCGGCGGTAGGCTCATCCAGCACGATGAAAGGTGCATCCTTGTACAGGGCCCGGGCAATGGCGATCTTCTGGGCCTCGCCGCCCGAGATGGTCACGCCATCCTCGTCCAAATCTTTATAAAGGCAGGTGTCCAGCCCCTTGGGCATCCGGGCCAACCGGTCGGAAAAGCCCGCTTTTTGCAGGCAGTCGGCGGCACGGGCGGCATCATAATGCTGGGCCGTGGCAACATTCTGGCCCAGCGGCAGGGCGAACAGCTTGAAATCCTGGAACACCACCGAGAAGATATCCATGTACTCATCGTAGCGGTACTTACGGATGTCGATGCCGTTGAGCAGGATGACACCCTCGGTGGGGTCGTATAGGCGGCAGAGCAGCTTGATGAAGGTGGTCTTGCCGCTGCCGTTCATGCCCACCACGGCCAGCCGCTCCCCCACCTTGAAGGTCATGCTCAGGTGGCGCAGGGCATATTGCTCGCTGCCGGGGTACCGGAACGAGACATCCCGGAACTCCACGGTATACTGGCGGTCGCTCCGCTTTTCGGTGGTCAGGCTACCCTTGTACATCTTGTTGGGCAGGTCAAGATAGTCATAGAGCGTTTTCAGGTAGGGGGCGTTGAATCTGCAGTCGCCCACGGCGGTGAACAGCCCGCCGATGCCCACAAAAAAGTTGGTGGCTGCGCCCACATACTGGGTCACAGCGCCCAGACCAAAGGCCCCGCCGTAGGCCTTCAGGCATACAAAGAGGTAGGCAAGACCCATGAGCAGAGCCGAAACGGCGTTGCCCGTGGCATTCAGGATGCCGAATTTCCCCTTGCGGGCCCGCTCAAAGGCAGGCATGGAGACGGCGGCGTGATCTTTCAAAAACTCGAACTGGTCGTACATCCGCACATCCAGCGCCTTTTTGTCGTCCCGACATACCCCCATGAGGAAGGCCCAGAGCCGGTTGCCCCAGCGGCCCTCCTCCTCGATATCCGGGCTACTGATGCCCGCGCTGGAAGCGCACACCGGCGAGAGCCACGCCACGGCTAGGATCAGCACCAGCACTGCCGGAACACAGAGCGGGCTGTTAAATACTGTCAGCGGGCCAGCGGGCACCCTGGCCGTGAACAGCCCCACCGACAGCACCGCGCCGCCCAGAATACGGAATACCGCCGCGGATACACTGTCCAGCAGCGCCACAGCGTTAGGATTGCCGCCGCTGCAGAAGCTTTCGCTCTGCTGGATGAAATTGTAGAGGTCGTAGACCTGCTGGCTGTCCTCGTCGGCATAATCCATGGACATCTGCTTTTCCATAAAGCAGTCATGGCCCAGCTGCCAGTTCAGCTGTTCCCGCTCCACGCTCTTCCAGTGGAGCAGGACCGACCGCACCAGCGTGAGCAGAGCGGTCACGCCCAGCACCCACGCCACATCCACGGCAAGGGCCTGCGGGTCCCGCGCGTCCGACAGCTCAGCCACCAGCCGGGCCGAGAACCAGACCACGGCATAGGGGCTGACGGCATCCGCCAGTGCCCACAGCACGGTGGACAGCACAAAGCGGGGCGTATTTTTCCAGTAAAAGCACCAGGCCCGCAGGGTCAGCCGGACGCTTTCCTTCAGGGTCATTTTTTCTTCGTTCATACGGCCTTGCCCTCCTTGTAATATTTGCTCTGCACCGCAAACAGCTTGGCATAGCCGCCGTTTTGGGCCATCAGCTGGTCGTGGGTCCCCTCCTCGGCCACACGGCCGTTTTCAAGGAAGAGAATGCGGTCACAGAAACGGGTGGAGGCCAGTCGGTGGCTGATGAACAGGCTGGTGCGGCCCCGGGTCATCTCGTTGTACTTCTGGTAGATATCATCCTCGGCGATGGGGTCAAGGGCGGCAGTGGGCTCATCCAGCACAAGAATAGGCGCGTCTTTATACAGGGCACGGGCCAGCATCAGGCGCTGGGTCTGGCCGCCGGAGAACTCCACGCCGTCCAGATAGACATCCCGGCCCACATGGGTCTTGATACCCGCCGGGAGGGATGTGATTTTTTCCGTCAGCCCTGCCTGGTCAAGACAGTACCGCACCTTTTCCTCGTCGATGCCGTCCATGGCCTGGGCCACATTCTCGGCCACCGTGCAGGAGAGCACGCTGAAATCCTGAAAGACCGCTTCAAACAGCTTGTAGTAATCCCGGCGGTTATACTGCCGGATATCCTGCCCGTTCAGCAGAACACGCCCCCCGGTGGGGTCAAGGAAGCCGCAGATCAGCTTGACCAGTGTCGTCTTGCCAGCGCCATTCAAGCCCACGATGGCCAGGTTCTCGCCGGGGTGCAGTGTCAGGCTCATGTGGGCGATGGTGTTTTTCTCCGCACCGGGGTAGCGGTAGCTCACATCCTCCAGCTGCAGCTCATAGGGCATATCCAGCCGCTTTTCCAGCGGGATGCCCTCCTCAAACCGGAAGGGTTCCGGCAGCTCGAGGAACTCCCGGATGGTGGAGATGTCCAGGCTCTGCTTGCGCAGGAGGGCAAACTGCTCCATCAGGCCTGTGACCCACTGGGCAAAGCCGGAGGCTGCACCGAAGTAGAGCAGGAATTCCGACACCGGCAGGCCCCTGGTCACGGTGAGCCAGAGCAGATAAGCATAGGCCGCACCGTTGCGCACCAGCAGCAGGGCCAGGTCGATGAGGTTGGCGGTCAGGTAGGCGCGCTCCCGCTTTTCGAGAAAGGCATAGTTGAGCCGCAAAGCAGAATCGTACAGGTCAGTGAGCCACTGCCGCAGGCCGAAGATGCGGATATCCTTGCCGAACTCGCGTCCCTCGGCGGTGTTGCGCAGGTAATGCAGGCTCCGGGTGATCTTTGCCCCCTCCTCCCGGTGGCGGTAGCCCCACTCGTTGATATTCCTGGTGGAAAAATAGCTCACCACAGCGGTCAGGGCCGTCAGGACACAGAGCCAGGGGTTCAGCCCGGACAGCAGAGCCAGATACACCCCGAAGCCGATGAGATTTGTCATGATATCCGTCCAGCTTTTCCAGAAAGCCTCGCCGGAAGCACGGTTGTTCATACAGGCATCGTGGCCCTTCTGGTACATCAGACGGAAGGCTTCATCCAGCAGGTTGGCATAGGCCGTGCGGGTGCGCTTGGTGTTGATGCGCTTCAGCAGCTCCAGCCGCACGCCGCACCGGCCAAACATGGTGAGGTGGTCGATGTAGTAGCACAGCGCGGTCAGGGCAAACAGCAGGATGGTGAACCCGCCGATGGCACCCAGCAGCTGGCCCAGCGGCGCGCCGCTTTCCAGTTTGCCCAGCACCGCCGGGCTGATGAGCATTTCGGCAGTGGTCTTGCCTGCCGTGCAGACGGCCAGCAGCACCACCAGCAGCGGCACGCTCCGTCGGGTGTCCCAGGCCACCGAGAGCATGTAGGCAGTGTTCTGCCAGACATTGTATTTGGGCTTTGGCTTTTTGGTTTTCTCGTTCTTTCCCATTTTGGAATCCCCTTTCACTTGTCTGGCAATGATCCTAACACAAAAAATCGCCCCCGACACATTCCGGGGACGAAACGCCTGATTTGGGGGATGAATTGCAGGAACCTCTCCGTCAATGCTTCGCATTGCCACCTCTCCTAGTAGGAGAGGCAAGCCAGTAGCAGCGTGAACTTGGCTCCCCAATCAGGGGAGCTGGCGCGGAGCGCCTGAGAGGTTTACACCTGTGGAATCAATATCTCCGTCGTGAATGCCCCATCCTCGCTGTTGCGGCTGAGGTAGCCATCCAGCTTTTCCACAATGGCATCAATGCGCACCAGCCCGAAGCCGTGGCCCTCGCCCTTGGTGGTGACAAAACGGCCCGCAAGCTTTTTCTGTTTTTTAGTTGCCGTGAAATTGGTGAAGGAGATATAGAGCTGTGTGCCCTTCATATCCATATATACCCGGATGAGCCGCTCCTCCTCGGGCAGCTCCGCACTGGCATCCATGGCGTTATCAAAAAGGTTGCCCAGGATGCAGCAGAGGTCAAGCTCACTCATTTTCAGTTTGACCGGGATATGGGCATCGATCTGCACCGGGATATTTCGGCTCTTGGCAAGGGAGATCTTGCTGTTGATGATGGCATCAGCCATGGCATTGCCGGTTTTTACAGCCAGATCAACAGTGTTCAGGTCGGTATCCAATGCATCCAGGTAGGCTTTGATGCCGTCCAGATCCCCCTGTGCCGCCAGCACCTTCATGGTCTGGATGTGTCCCCGGTAATCGTGCCGCCATCCCCGCATCTGGCGGTACATGTTGTCCACCTCTTTGTAGTGGGTCTCGATGAGCTCTCGCTGGTAAGCGGCGATGCGTTTATCGAGGAGCTTTGAAAAGAATTTAAGTTTCATCATTAAGTCCTCTCAATGATCGCCCGGTTCAGGGGCTCATAGGCACCCCGGGGCAATGGGAGGGCGGTACCATCGGCCAGCACGACTTCCTTTTTGGTCACACGGCGGATCTGTTTCAGGTTCAGGATCATCCCCCGCCCCACCCGGAGGAAGCCTTCGTCCAGCTGGGCCTCGAACTCACCAAGCGTCCGCTTGACGGTGTAATCCTGCCTGGCATGAACCGTGACGTAATTCTGGTGCACGTCCAGATACCGCACCTCATACAGCGGCAGGCGCACCAGCTCGCCGGAAAGCTCCAGGTTCAGGCACCGGGCGTTGCGGCGGTGCTTTTCCCAGGCACGGTCGAGAACAGCAAAGAGCTTTTCGCGGCTGACCGGCTTCACCAGGTAGTGGAGGGCGGCCACGTCATAGCCCTCGGCAATGTAATCGGAGTAGCCGGTGATGAACACGATCTGCACGGCTTCATTCTCCTGCCGCACCGTTTTGGCCAGCGTCACACCGTCCGTGCCCGGCATTTCCACGTCCAGAAGTAATAGGTCAAAGCTTTTGTCCTCTGCGTAGCGAAAAAGAAAGGCATCCGCCGAGGCAAAGCGCTCACTCTCCACCTCAATGCCACGCTCTGCGGCCCACTGGTACAGAATGCTCCCCACAAATTCAGCATCGGTCGTGCTGTCATCACAGATCGCGGCACGGTATGACATAGCGGGCTCCCCTCTCTTTCCGTAAACTCTGGGTAGAAGTATGACACACTTTGTCCGCAATTGCAACAAAAAGAAGCGGCTGACACGACAGCCGCTTCTTTTTGTACGATTTCATTTTATGAATTATTTTCAGTTGTGCTGTTTCAGGGCGCAGACCGCAATACTCAAAGCACTCCAAGCTGCCTGATACATCAGGACAGCGGCCACCGACAGGGTGCCGATGCTGCCCGCGTAGGTCAGCAGAACACCGATGACCACCGAGAACCAGACCGAGACCATCTGCACTGTGGTGGCGCTCGTCTCGGCATTCTGGGCCTTTTCCGCCGCGCGCAGGCCGCCGATCAGGCTGGCAAAGCCCTTATCATGCAGCATACAGCAGCGGGCAGTCTCGTCCGGCTGGGCAGGGGTCAGCGCGCTGCACTGCTCCTGATCCAGCAGGGTGATCATCCCCTCGGGCAGATGGTAAGCCTCGGTGATGTGGCGGGCCGTCAGGCTGGGGTCCTCACAGGTGACCAGCAGGCGGATGTTCTCCCGCTGCAGCACCTCCAGACCGCGGGCGGCGTTGCGGCCGCCCACATAGTGGAGCACGAACATGGCGTGCAGGCTGCCGGAAACAGCCAGATACAGGATCTGCAGCGCGCCGTTTTGGGAGTGCTCATCCTCGTACTCCTGCTCAGGCAGGGGCACGCCCTCCCGCTCCATGTACAGCCGGTTGCCGATGAGCACCCGGTTGTTATCGCACCAAGCGGCAAAACCAAGGCCGTGGTGGACCTCCAGATCCTTCACAGGGTACAGGATCTCGGTGCGGTCCTCGATGATCTGACGGAACAGGCCCCGCAGGGTCTCACAGCTGTGGTTGAGAATGCTGGCCGCATAGAGGATGGCACGGTCGATGCGGCCGCCCTTGAAGATGCGGATGTCCTCCAGATTCACGCTGTCGGCGGTAAAGAGCTCGTCGGCATCCACCTGCACGGTGTCCACACCGCCCAGCTCCTCAATGGCAGCCCAACCGGGCACCACGGCACCGGCGGCGGCAGCGGTCTTTTGCAGGCGCAGAGAAGCGATGCCCGCAACCAGGGTGGAGGACAGCGGTGCCCCCATGCAGAGCATGGAGGTCAGGGCTGCGGCCATGCCGTTGGGCCCGCCGCCAAACAGCAGGAACACCAGTCCGCTGAGCACGGCGGCGCCCAGCAGGATCAGGGCCGTCTTGCGGGCGCGGCGCTCACTGGCGCGCTCCCCGAAGCTCTGCTCCACCAGCGCCTCGTCCCACTGGACAGGGCGGCTGAGCAGCACCCATGGATCTTTCTGATCCAGGCTCCGGGCCAGCACCCGGATCAGGTCCTTATCCCGGACGCGGAACGCGCCCTGCAGCCCCTCGGGGGATCGGACGGCAAGGTCGTAGCCGTTTCTGACGGCAGTCAGCAGGACACGGCTGCCCAGCAGGGCCAGGAACAGGCCCAGTGCGGCCACGCCGGAAAGCAGCGTCCAGCTGGAGTTCTGATAGCTCTGGGCGTTGAGCAGGGCGACCGCAGCCTGCACCAGCGCACCGCAGGCGGCCAGCGCCGGCATGGTGTCTGCACTGGGGCGGCCCTTGAGACCCTGCAGACCATCCCGCAGGACAGGCCAACCCACAGCCAGCGCACCGGCCAGAAAGAGCAGGTTGGCGGCATAGAACGCCGCCGGGGCGATCACAGGGTCAAGGGAGGCCACAGGGGCCAGCAGCCCCTCGGCAACAAGGCCAAAGTGGAGCAGCACCACGGCAAGGATGCCCTCCAGCACACACCGCAGCGTCAGCTCCGCGCCCATCCGGCGGAGCTTCTCCCCCACCTGCTCGGGCGTTTCCGGCTCGGCTTCTTCTTCAGGCTTCTCCTCAGCCTCCGGCGCGGCAGGGGCCGCTTCCCCAGCGGGCTGGGCCGGGGCCTCCTCTGCCGGGGCGGCAGGCCGGGCGGGTGCTTCGTCCTCTTCCAGCCCCATCAGCGGCAGGCTCATGCTGTCGTCCTTGCTGGGGGCCTCGGTGCGGGTAGGGGCCTGCGGCTCGTTCTCGTCCGCGCCCTTGCCAAAGAACTGGAAAGCCGTTTCCGGTTCCGGCTCAACCTCTGGCGCGGCTTCCGGGGCAGACTTCGCCTGCTTTACCGACTGATCCTCGGCAAACACCATGGGGATTGCCGGGCCCTCAGGCGCTGCGGGAGCTTCCGGCTCCACGGCCAGCACCTCTTCGGGGGCATCCTGCACCTCCTCCACCGGGGCGGGCTTGGGGGTGCCATAGAGCATGGCCTTGAGTTCGGCCATCTCTGCATCCTCCTGCTGCTCCTGCGGGGTCAGGGGTTCCCGGCGGCGGGGCGGCTCCGGCTTTTTCTCGGGCTGGGGTGCGGGCCGGGGTTCCGGCTTCGGCGCTGCGGGGGCTTCCGGCGCGGTGGGCAGAGCCACAGGCTCTGCTTCCTCCAGCTCTCCGGGCTCCAATGCCAGCTCCAGGCCGGCCTCGGCTTCTTCCTCATGGCCCAGCACGATCTCACCCGTGGGCGGCAGCTCATTCTGCACGGCCGGGGCGGCGGCAGGCTCTTCTTGGGCCTTTTCGCGGTGAAAGAGTTTGCCCAGCAGGCTGCCGGTATTCTCCTTTTCCTCATCGCGGCGCTTCATCTCTTCGGGCACCTGTGCCACGCTGGTGCTGAAAAACGTGCGGAACTTCTCGTTCTGCGCATCGATCTCTTCCTGTGTCAGCTCTTTGCGCTTATCATCCTTTGGCATCCTAGTCCCTCCCTGTTCTGGTCACGGCGGTCTGGCCGCTGTTTCTTACTCTGCGGCGCGCTGGCTCTGGATCTCGTACAGGATGATGCCAGCCGCCACCGAAACATTGAAGCTGTCCACACCGGTACCCTGAGCAGCCATATCCAGCCGCACCACACCATCGCAGAGCTTTTTCACCAGCTGGGATACACCGCTGCCCTCGCTGCCCAGCACCAGTGCGATGGGGCCGGTCAGGTTGTTCTTGCGCAGGGGCACACCGTCCATATCGGCACAGTAGACGAACACCCCCTGATCCTTCAGGCGGCGGATGGTCTCACCGATGTTGGCCACGCGGGCCACAGGCAGGCGCTCGGCCGCACCGGCGCTGGACTTGATAACGGTGGGGGTCACGGACGCGCCACCCCGCTTGGGGATGACGATGCCGTGGGCTCCGCACAGCAGAGCAGAGCGCATCACCGCGCCCAGATTATGGGGGTCCTCGATGCCGTCACTCAGCACCAGGAAAGGGGGCTCCCCCTTCTCTCTGGCAACGTTCAGCAGGTCCTCCACGGTCACATATTCGATCTCGCTGGCAAAGGCGGCCACGCCCTGGTGGCTCTCGGTGCCGGTCATCAGGCGCAGCTTGTTGGGGTGCACCCGCTTCACGGTAGCACCGGCCTCCTTGGCCAGCGCGGTGTAATAAGCCGCCACGGCCGGGGCCATACCCTCCGCGATGAGCACCGTGTCCACGCCGGAGCCGCTCTTGAGCAGCTCGGTCACCGGGTTCTTGCCGTAGACGAGGCTCTCGCTTTTCTGCTGCGGTTCCTCCGGGCTGCGGCGCGGGCGGCGCGGCTGATTCTTTTCTTCCATGCTGTTGTTCTCCTTCCGTTGTATGCAGGCGTGTGCAGCACGCCCAAAGCGCAGGACCGTTCCGGCCCCTGCGCAGGATTCCGTTTGTTTATGATGATCCAAAATAAAGTATAACATAAGCGCGCCCTGTTTGCCAGAGAATTGCCGTTTTTGTCCTTTCGTGCGCAAAGTTTTCACAGCCCGTCCGCCGCCACCTGACGGTTTTGCCGGGGCAGAAAGTTTTCCACAAAAGTGTGGTATACATTCCGTAAAAGGCCGTCTATTTTTCCACATGTTGAAAACTCTGTGGAGAGTGTGAAAAATTCCAGCTTCAAAGCCCATTTTGGCTGTGGAATTCCACACTTTCCACTGTTTTTTCCACAATCGGTTTCGACGCTCCGGTCCGGCTTGCGTACAATTTGTAAATTTCAAGTCGGAAATCTGACAGTTTTTTGAAGCGGAAACAGGCACCTTTTGCAATTTTCACCAACATCATTTTGACGAATGTGGATTCGTGTTGAAAACCGCTGCCCCCTGCTGGGCCGTGTCGAAAGTGCTCATGTTGCCAGCATCATGGATTTTTGTCGCATCACGTCCGTTTTGGGGGTCCCACTGCCGGACCGCTTCGGCCGGTTCGGTAACATATCAGCATTCCTCGCCGCCTGCAGGGCAGAAAATGCGCTTGTTTGGATTGATTTTAGGCGCTGTTTGGGGTATACTAACCCTGTAGGTTCGTTAAGCCATGCACAATGTGGGCGTGGCGCGGCCAAAACCCCAATGATTTTGTGGAGGTAATGAATAATGTTGGTAAATGCAACCGAAATGCTGCTCAAAGCGCGTGATGGCCACTACGGTGTGCCTCAGTTCAACATCAATAACCTGGAGTGGACCAAGTCCGTTCTGACCGCCTGCGAGGAGACCAAGAGCCCCGTCATCCTGGGCGTTTCCGAGGGTGCCGGCA
>OMBZ01000671.1_pt1 | contig 11228 bp, 10 predicted proteins | sample 1673831 | NCBI WGS metagenome assembly OMBZ01 (sample SAMEA103958129, study PRJEB25191) | human gut metagenome | reverse complement strand
ACGCGAGGATGACCTCCGGCTCGGTGACGCCGAAATCCGCGAGCGTCTCGCGGCTGTCCGGCTCGCGGAGGGTGATCTTGTCGACGCAGGTGTTGATGATGCGCGCGGCGAGCTGCCGGTCGCGCTCGTAGATGATGGGGCCGATGCCGCAGCCGTACATCTGCACCTTGCAGCCGCAGCGCCGGGCCATGCGGATCGTGCCGAGATAATACCATAAGCTTAGCCGGCTCGTGACGTCCTGCATGAGGCTGCCGCCGCCGCTGATGAACAGCTGGCTGCGGCGCAGGATGCGCCGGATGGCGGGAACATGAAACCGGTTGCAGGCGTTGACGCCGTAAGCGCTGCGCGTGTCCTTCGGCCGGCGGGAGAGCACGGTCACGGGCATGTGCGGGTCGATGCGGCGCATCTCGCCGATGATGGCCTGCAAAATGGCGTCGTCGCCGGTGTTGCCGAAGCCGTAGGCGCCGCAGATGAGCACGCCGTCGCGCACACCGTCGCGCCGGTTGCGCTCCATGCGAAAGACGGCGTTGTAAATTTCCAGCTGGCGCAGGCCGGTGGCCTCCTCGGAGAAGTCGGCCTTGCCGCGCCGGTAGAGCGCCTCGCCCATCTCGTGGCGGTAGTTTTCGTCGAGCGCGTAGCGCGCGAGATAGGCCGCGAGCATGCGCACGTCGCCCGGCTCGATGAGCAGGCCGGTCACGCCGTGCTCGATGATGGCCGGCACGCCGCCGACGTTGGACGCGACGGTGGCCAGATGCGCGCGCGCGCCCTCGGGCAGCGCATAGGGAAACGCCTCCGACACGGATGAGAGCGTGTTGATATCGAGCGCGCCGTAGAAGCTGTCGAGGTCGTTGACCCAGCCGAGGAAGAACACGCTGTCGGCCAGATCCAGCTCCTTTGTGAGCGCCTCGAGCTTTTTGCGCTCCTTGCCGTCGCCCGCGATGGCGAGGCGCAGCTGCGGGCAGGCCTTTTTGGCCAGCGCCACCGCGCGCAGGAGCGTCGGGATATCCTTGACGGGGTCAAGCCGGGCGGCAATGCCCGCGATCACGTCGCCCTCGTGCACGGTATAGCCGAACTGCGCGAAATACGCCGCGCGGTCGGTCCTGGGCACGACGTGGGAAAAGTCGAGCCCGTTGTAGATGGAAAAGAGCCGGTTCGGCTCAAAGCCGCGGTCGATGAGCCGCTGGCGGATGGGGTCGGACACGCACACGCGGTAGTCGAGCTGGTGCAGGGCCCAGATATTGAGCGTGCCGTAGACGGCGCGGGCGAACGGCCGGCCGAGATAGTCGAGCCGGTAGTCGCTGTGCACGGTGCTGATGACCGGCACGTGTACGCCGGGCCGCAGCATGGCGCCCATGACGTTGGCCATGGAGCCGTGGCAGTGCACGAGGTCATACTCCCCGTCGCGGATGATTTTTTTGAGCGCGGCGAGGTTGGACACGAAGCCCCCGTCAAGCACCATCGTCGGGATGCCGAGCGCGGCCGCGCCGTCGGCAAAATCGCCGCCGCGGAAGCACACGAGCTGCACGTCGATGATCTGACCGAGATATTTCAGCAGGGAGTAAACATGCGTCCTGGCACCGCCGGTGTCGCCCCCGCTGATGAGGTGGATTACTTTCACTTTGCCCTCCAAAGCACTTGTGCGCGCCGCGAAAACACGGTATAATGCGCTCGTACAGGTGCTGACACATTCCCGCGCGAGATCAAAGCGCGGATTCAGATTATTATACTGTATGATTCCACTATGGTCAAGTTTTGGAGGCGCGCAATGACGAAAATTTATCTGATCCGGCACGCGGAAGCGGAGGGCAACCTCTACCGCCGCATCCAGGGGCACTGGGACGGGAGCATCACCCCGCTCGGCCTGCAGCAGATCGACGCGCTCGCGCAGCGGTTCCGCCGCGAGCATATCGACGCGCTCTACTGCAGCGACCTGTCGCGCGCACGCGCGACGGCTGAGGCGATCACGCGCTATCATGACATTCCGGCCGTGGCCACGCCGCGCCTGACGGAGATCTGCATGGGCGTGTGGGAGGGCCGCGCCTGGGGCGACGTGGAGCACGAATTCCCGGAGCAGATGCGCTATTTTAACACCGACCCCGACCGCTGGTCCGTGCCCGGGTGCGAGCCGATCCGCGACGTGCAAAAGCGCATGAAGCGCGCCATCTCCGACCTCGCCGCGCGGCACGACGGGCAGACCATCGCCCTCGTGAGCCACGGCATGGCCATCCGCGCCTATCTGTGCACGGTGCTGGGCATCCCGAACAGCGAGATGGCCACCCTGCCCTACGGCGACAACACGTCCGTGAGCCTGCTGCTCGTCGACGGGGACCACACGACCGTGGAGTATTATAATGACAACCGCCACCTGCCGGACGCGCTGAGCACGTTCGGCCGCCAGACGTGGTGGCGCGGCAGCGGCAGCGGCGTGGAGGACCTGCGCTATGAGCCGCTGCACTTCCCGCGCGACGAGGTGTTTTACCTCCAGTGCTACCGGGACGCGTGGCGCAACGTGCACGACACGGACGAGGGCTTCGTGCCCGAGCTCTATGCCCGCAGCGCCGCCCGGCACGCGCAGGAGCACCCCGGCTCCGTCGTGCGCGTCCTGAGCGGGGACCGCGTGGTCGGCCTCGTCGAGCTCGACCCCGGGCGCGACGAGCAGGCCGGCTGCGGCTGGATCAGTCTGCTGTACATGCTGCCGGAATACCGCGGCCGCGGCTGGGCCATTCAGCTGCTGGGCTACGCGTTCTGGTTTTATGAAAATCACGACCGCACGACCGTGCGCCTGCACGTGTCGGAAAACAACGCCCGGGCCATCACGTTCTACCAGCGCAGCGGCTTCGTGCAGATCGGGCGCGACCCCGGTGTGCGCGCGCACCTGCTGCTCATGGGCCGGCTCATCCACAGGACGGTGACGCATGGAACGGTGTGATTTCCTGCCCGTCTCCGCCGAGGAGATGCACGAGCGCGGCTGGTGGTGGTACGACGCGCTCGTCGTCGGCGGCGACGCGTATGTCGATCATCCGAGCTTCGGCACGACGGTGATTGCCCGAGTTCTGGAGGCCGACGGCTTCCGCGTGGCGATATGCGCGCAGCCGGACTGGCACTCTGCCGAGGCGATCGCCGCCTTCGGCCGGCCGCGCCTGGGCGTCATGATAGGAGCGGGAAACCTCGACTCCATGGTCGCGCACTACACGGCCGCTAAGAAGCGCCGCAGCGAGGATTTTTACTCGCCCGGCAAGAGAACGGGACTGCGTCCGGACAGAGCGACGATAGTCTACGCAAACCGCGCACGAGAGGCCTTCGGCTCGGAGATACCCATCGTCATCGGCGGCCTTGAGGCCTCGCTGCGGCGCTTTGCGCATTATGATTACTGGGAAGATAAGGTGCGCAGATCCGTTCTCGTCGATTCGGGCGCGGACATACTCGTTTACGGCATGGGAGAGACTGCCTCACGCGAGATAGCGCGCAGGCTCAAAAAGAAGATACCCGTGTCCGAGATGCGCGATATACGCGGAACTGCGATTCTGACGCATTCGCCGGACGATTGCGCGTTTGATAGCGTCACGCTGCCATCATTTGCCGACGTCTGCGACAGCCGCCGCTTTTATGCGGACGCGACGCGCCTTGAGTACGCCGAGCACGACCCCGTGCGCGGACGTGCGCTCATCCAGGAGCACGACGGGCGGTATCTTATCGTAAATCCCCCGGCAATGCCACTTGAGACAAAGGAGCTCGACCGCGTCGCCGAGCTTCCGTACACAAAGCAGTATCACCCCATGTACGAGCCCCTCGGCGGCGTTCCCGCAATCGAGGAGGTCAAGTTCTCGGTCATCCATAACCGCGGCTGCTTCGGCGGCTGCAGCTTCTGTGCTCTGGCCTTCCATCAGGGCAGAATGGTCACGAGCCGCAGCCACGAAAGCGTCATACGCGAGGTCACAGCACTGACAAAATTCCCCGACTTCAAGGGCTATATAAACGACGTCGGCGGTCCGTCGGCAAACTTCCGCCACCATTCGTGCAAAAAGCAGGCCAAATGCGGCATGTGTGCCGACAGGAGATGTCTTGCGCCGACGCCCTGCCCGAATCTCGACGCGGATCACTCGGACTATCTCGCCCTGCTGCGCAGGCTGCGGCAGATACCGGGCATAAAAAAGGTTTTCGTGCGCAGCGGTATACGCTACGACTACATGCTTGAGGATAAAAACGACGATTTCTTCGCCGAGCTTGTCAAATATCACATCTCCGGCCAGCTCAAGGTCGCGCCCGAGCACTGCATCGACAGCGTTCTCGACTATATGGGCAAGCCGCACATCGACGTGTATGAGCGCTTCATGGAAAAGTACAAAAAAATGAACACGCGCTTTTCCAAGGAGCAGTACGTCGTGCCGTACCTCATGTCCTCGCATCCGGGCAGCACGCTTTCCGACGCCGTCGCACTGGCGGAATACCTCAACAAAAGAGGCCGCCAGCCCGAGCAGGTGCAGGACTTTTACCCCACGCCCGGCACTATATCGACCTGCATGTATTACACGGGAATAGACCCCTTGACGATGAAGTCCGTGTACGTCGCAAAGACCTTTCATGAAAAGGCGATGCAGCGCGCACTTTTGCAGTGGAAGCGCCCGGATAAGCGCAAGCTCGTCATCGAGGCGCTTAAGGAGGCAGGACGTGAGGATCTCATCGGCTACGGGCCGGAGTGCCTCGTTCGCCCCGACCGTCCGCCGAGGCAGAAAACGCCCGCGAAGCCAAAGGAGCCCGAAAAACCGCAGATAACGAAAAAAGCCGGCTATGCCAAGGGCTGGGCAAAGCCCAAGCCCAGGAAAAATGCAAAGCCCGGCAAAAAGAAAGGAAGATAAATATGAAGTACAAAAGATTTAACAAGACTATCGTCGTTCGCATCGATCGCGGCGAGGAGGTACTTGACAAGATACGCGAGCTGGCGATAGCCGAGAACATTAAGCTTGCCTCCGTCACCGCTCTTGGCGCGACGAACGACTTCACCGTCGGTGTTTTCAACACCGACGAGAAAAAATACTACGCAAACGAATTCAAGGGCGCTTTCGAGATTGTCTCTCTCACGGGCACGATTAACACCATGGACGGGCAGTTTTATACGCACATTCACATGTCCGCCGGCAACGACAAGGGCGAGGTCTTCGGCGGTCACTTAAATCGTGCGGTTGTCTCGGCCACCTGCGAGATGACAGTCACCGTCATAGACGGCGAGGTGGACAGATACCGCGATGACGACGTGGGTCTTAACCTGTTTAAGCTCTGATGGAGTACCTTGCCTGTTATCTTGCGGCGGTCAATATACTGCTGTGCGCCCTCATGGGCACGGACAAGCTGCTGGCAAAGCTGCAAAAGCGCCGCATACCCGAAAAAACTCTTTTTGCCCTCGCCGTTCTCGGCGGAGCGCTCGGCGGCACGGTCGGTATGTACTCGTTTCACCACAAAACGCTGCACAAATCCTTCGCTATCGGCTTTCCGCTGCTGACTATAGTGCAGATTGCCGCAGTCGCATATTTAGTTATCAAGTAGAAAGAAGAATCACCCCATGAAAGAAAAACTCAGAGGATTGCTTTTGTGTCTCGTTATAGCGATCCCGGCATGGCTGCTCGGACGGAAATTTGCCATCGTGGGCGGTCCCGTTATCTCCATCCTGCTCGGTATGACAGTCGGGCTGTTTCTGAAAAACCGTGCGCCGTTTGAGGCAGGCATCAGATTTACGTCCAAAAAAATACTCCAGTGGGCGGTTATCCTGCTCGGCTTCGGCATGAATCTTGCGGTCATAGGCCGCACGGGCGTGCAGTCGCTGCCGATAATCCTGAGCACGATAACGGCCTCACTGCTGATAGCATTCATCATGTGCAGGGCGCTGAAGATACCCACGAAGATCTCAACGCTCATCGGTGTGGGCTCGTCTATCTGCGGAGGCTCGGCTATCGCGGCAACGGCGCCGGTAATCGACGCAAGCGACGAGGAGGTCGCGCAGGCGATATCGGTCATATTTTTCTATAACGTCATCGCGGCGCTCATTTTCCCCCTTGTAGGTACGCTCATCGGCTTTTCCACATCCTCCGGCGAGACCTTCGGCATCTTTGCCGGAACGGCTGTGAACGATACTTCCTCCGTCACCGCTGCCGCCTCGACCTGGGACAGCATGTGGGGTCTCGGCTCTCAGACTCTCGATAAGGCCGTCACCGTCAAGCTCACGCGCACGCTCGCCATCATCCCCATCACCCTCGTGCTCGCGCTCATACAGTCGAAAAAATCGGCCGGAGAGACGGAGAAAAAGGTCAGTATAAAGAGCGTATTCCCAATGTTTATCCTCTACTTCATCCTCGCCTCGATCGTAACAACCATGGCGCAGTCGCTCGGCGTCGACGCGAGCGTTTTCACGCCGCTCAAGGAGCTGAGCAAGTTTATGATCGTACTGGCCATGGCGGCCATCGGCCTGAACACAAACCCGATAAAGCTTATAAAAACCGGCGGCAAGCCTCTGCTTCTGGGCTTCTGCTGCTGGCTGGGCATAACGGGCGTGGCCATTGCGATGCAGCACGCTCTGGGGCTCATCGCATGAAGCTTATTATATCCAGACACCGCGGGCGCTCTGGCGCCCGCGGTGTCTTATGCGCTGCGCATAAGCGCCTGCTCATCGTTCCCCGCGCCGGTCACGGCCTGAGCTACATGCTCGACCGCGAGGCGTATCTCGCCGCCCTCCGCGAATTTTTAGAGGCGCATTGACGCAGCTGCCGATACGCATTTTGCGTCGGTACGACCGATGAGTGCGGAGGAAACCGTAAAAAACGGGCGGGCAATGCCCGCCCCTACATTATAGTTTTTTGTTCCGACTATGCCCGTAGGGGCGACCATTGGTCGCCCGTCGCGCCGGTTTCGTCGGTGCTCACCGGTCGGGCGGCCGCAATCACTGTATCCGCGGCAGCGTCCGTGCGCCTCTAAAAATGCGCCTCTAAAGTAAGTGCTGATTAAATCCGTTCAGACGCTGACAGCCATTTATTCAGCACTTACTAAACAGAACAAAAAATAAGGAGTTTCTATGGAGCGACATATAATCGAAATATCGCATCTTAATAAAGCCTTCGGCAGCGTCAGGGCCGTCAGCGACCTGTCCTTTCACGTCCGCCAGGGCGAGCTGTTTGCCTTTCTCGGCGTAAACGGCGCAGGCAAAAGCACGACCATCTCCATCATGTGCGGCCAATTAAAGGCCGACAGCGGCAGCGTGAAAATATCCGGCCTTGACGCGGATAAGGATATTTCCGAGATAACGCGCAGGCTCGGCGTCGTGTTCCAGGGCAGTGTGCTGGATAAGCCGCTGTCGGTGCGCGATAATCTTGAAAGCCGCGCGGCGCTGTACGGCATAACGGGCAGGGCATTCGAGACGCGGCTGCACGAGCTTTCCGGGCTTCTCGACTTTTCGGATCTTCTCGACCGCAGAGTCGGCAAGCTCTCCGGCGGTCAGCGACGCAGGATAGACATTGCCCGTGCGCTGCTGCACAGGCCGGAGATACTTATCCTCGACGAGCCGACGACCGGCCTTGATCCGCAGACGCGAAGGCTTTTGTGGAGCGTCGTGCGCTCGCTGCGCGAGACGGAAAACATGACCGTTTTCCTCACGACGCACTACATGGAGGAGGCCGCCGACGCGGACTACGTTGTGATTTTGGACAGCGGCCGCATCGCCGCAGAGGGCACTCCCTTAGCCCTCAAGAACAAATACACCGGCGACTACATAACCCTTTACGGCGTGAAGCCGAGCGCTCTTGACGCTCTGGGGCTCAAATACGAGGCTCTGCGCGGCGCATACCGCGTGTCAGTTCCGAACACCGCCGCCGCGACAAGGCTCATCACCGAGTATCCCGGGCTTTTTAACGATTTTGAGATCACCAAGGGCAAAATGGACGACGTTTTCCTTGCCGTAACGGGCAAGGCGCTCTCGGGAGGTGAGGAAAAATGAAAACGCTGCTTATCCTGACAAGGCGCAATGCAAAGCTCTTTTTCAAGGACAAGGGAATGTTCTTTTCCTCGCTGATAACCCCGGCCATACTGCTCGTGCTGTACGTAAGCTTTCTTTCAAGCATATACCGCGGAAGCTTCGTTTCCGCGCTGCCCTCGGGCTTTACGCTCTCCGAGAGCATCATCGACGGCGTCGTCGCGGGACAGCTTGCCTCATCGCTTCTGGCCGCCTGCTGCGTGACGATCGCCTTCTGCTCAAACCTTATCATGATACAGGACAAGGTCACGGGCTCCGTGCGCGACCTCACGGTAACGCCGGTAAAGCGCAGCGTGCTCGCCATGAGCTATTTCTCCGCGTCCGCCGCCGCCACACTCATCGTGTGTCTTATCACCTGCGGCCTCTGCTTTCTGTACACCTTAAGTCAGGGCTGGTATTTAAGCGGCGCGGACATTGCGCTGATCCTGCTTGACGTTTTGCTGCTGACGCTTTTCGGCACGGCGCTCTCCTCCTGCCTGCACTATTTTCTCACGACTCAGGGGCAGATGTCCGCCGTCGGCACGCTCGTGGGCGCGGGCTACGGCTTCATATGCGGTGCGTACATGCCGATAGCAAACTTCCCCGACGGTCTGCAGAAGGTTTTGTCCTTCCTTCCCGGCACCTACGCCACGAGCCTTCTGCACAACCACTGGATGCGCGGTGCGCTCGGTGAAATGGGCGAAAGCGGCGTACCCGTGCAGGTGCTCGACGAAATACGCAACAGCATAGACTGCAACATATATTTCTTCGGAAAGGCCGTATCTCAGGGCGCGATGTATCTCATTCTTGCCGGCTCTGTCGTGCTTGTAACGGCAGTCTATGTTCTCATAAACGTGCTGTGCCGGCCACGGTACGGAGACAGATAAACAATAAAGGAGGCAGAAACATGCTCGAAATCAAAGGACTCACAAAATGCTACGGCGAAAAGACGGCCGTGGACGATCTCAGCCTGCACATCGCGCCCGGAACGATCTACGGCTTTATAGGCCACAACGGCGCGGGCAAGACCACGACCCTCAAGGCCGCGGTCGGCATTCTCGACTTTGACAAGGGCGAGATACTTATTGACGGCAAGTCGATAAAGGACGATCCCATCGCCTGCAAGCGTGTGCTTGCCTACATCCCCGACAATCCCGACCTGTACGAGTACATGACGGGCATAAAGTACCTCAATTTCATCTCCGACATCTTCGGCGTGAGCCCCGAGGCTCGTAAGGAGCGCATCGAAAAATACGCCGGGCTCTTTGAGCTGACAAATGATCTCGCTCAGCCCGTATCGGCCTACTCTCACGGCATGAAGCAGAAGCTTGCCATCATTTCCGCGTGGCTGCACTCGCCGAAGCTCATCATCATGGACGAGCCCTTCGTCGGTCTCGACCCGAAGGCAGCGCACATTCTAAAGGGCATGATGCGCGAGCTGTGCGACGAAGGCGGCGCTATCTTCTTCTCGACCCACGTTCTTGAGGTCGCCGAAAAGCTCTGCGACCAGGTCGCCATCATAAAGGGCGGCAAGCTCATCCGCTCGGGCACCATGGCCGAGGTCAAGGGCGACGACAGTCTTGAGGAAGTGTTCCTTGAGCTGGAGGATGAGTCATGCTGAAGATCCTTTTGAGAAAGCAGCTCTACGAGCTCAACAGCAGCTTTTTCTACGACCGCAAGAAGGGCAGGGTTCGCTCGAAGGGCACGAGCATACTGCTGATCGTGCTGTACGCGCTTTTGATGATCGTCATCATGGGCGGTATCTTCACGATGCTGTCTGTCATGCTGTGCGCCCCGTTTGTCGGACTGGGGCTTGACTGGCTGTATTTCGATATGATGACTCTCATAGCACTGTTTTTAGGTGTGTTCGGCGGCGTTTTCAACACCTATTCGAGCCTTTACAAGGCCAGGGACAACGATCTTATGCTCTCGCTGCCGATCCCGACGAGGTATGTCCTCATCTCGCGTCTTACGGGCGTTTACCTCATGGGACTTATGTTCAGCGCCGTCGTCATGCTGCCCGCCGTCATAGTATATTTCGTCGTCGCGCATCCGGCCGTCGAAGGCGTTGTCGGCAGTCTGCTGCTGACGGTGCTCGTGAGCGTATTTGTCTTTATTCTCTCCTGCCTTCTCGGCTGGGTGGTCGCGAAAATAAGCGTGCACCTCAAGAGCAGGTCTCTTATAGTCGTCATCCTCTCGCTCGTGTTCTTCGGGCTTTACTACTTTGTCTGCTTTAACGCCTACGAGCTGCTTCAGGAGCTTATCATGAACGCCCTCACCGTCGGTGAAAAGATCATGGACTCGGCCCATATCCTGTACATCATCGGCGATTGCGGCCGGGGCGGACTGCTTTCGATGCTGTATTTGACGCTCGCGGTCGTAATCCTCTTTATCATCACCTACCGCATTCTCGCGCACAGCTTTATCAGGATCGCAACGACCTCCGACAGGGTCGCAAGGCGCGAATACCGCGCACAGACGGCAAAAATGCGCAGCGCATCGTCCGCCCTGCTGCACCGTGAGTTCTCGCGTCTTCTCGCAAGCCCGACGTACATGCTCAACTGCGCCCTCGGCACTCCCATACTTATCATCGCCGGGGCGGTGCTGCTCATAAAGGGGCAGGACCTCGTTGCGCTCGCTGACATGCTCCCCTTCCCCGACGGTTTTCTCACCGTCATGATGGCCGTCGGCATATGCGTCATAGGCGCTATGAACGACCTCACGGCGCCCTCTATATCCCTTGAGGGCAAGAGCCTGTGGATAGCGCAGTCGCTGCCGGTAAGGCCGCAGGAGGTTTTGCATGCAAAGCTCAGGCTCCACATGCTGCTGACCGTTATCCCGGAGCTGTTCTGCTCTGCCTGTGTCTGCATCCTGCTGCGCCCCGACCTCGTGACCGGAGTCCTGTGTGTCATTTTGCCGCCGGTTTTCACGCTGTTTATCGCTGCCTTCGGCCTCGTCGTAAATCTCAAAAAGCCGAACCTCAGCTGGCAGACCGAGGCCGTCGCCGTCAAGCAGAGTATCGGCATTCTCATCACGATGCTCGGCGGCTGGGCCATCGCTGCCGTTCTCGGTGCGGCTTATTATCTGCTGTACGCAAAGCTCGGCTCCGCCGCGTTTCTGGCTCTTGCGATCGCCGTGCTCACCGTTTTATCAGTGCTTGAGCTTAAATGGATAAACACCCGCGGCAGCGAGATATTCAGATATCTGTGATATACAAGCCGACGAAAAAACAGCT
>OMBZ01000668.1_pt1 | contig 11235 bp, 8 predicted proteins | sample 1673831 | NCBI WGS metagenome assembly OMBZ01 (sample SAMEA103958129, study PRJEB25191) | human gut metagenome | reverse complement strand
CCTTTGTATAAAAAACTTTCGCTCGGGCCCGAAATCCGCGCGGAAGAACCGAAGGGGGTATATCCTAAGGGCCGCGTGAAACAGGTTTTTGCGGTGATGAGCGGCGAGATGAACTCGCTTATGAGAGTGAACGCGTGGTTTTTGCTGTTTGCGATCCCGCTCTTTTTCGTGCTTTATTGGTGCAGTAATTATTTCACGAGCCTTGCGACGTCGAAGTTCGATTTTATGGGCAACGTCGGCATGGCGTTCCCGGGCGGGGCGGACACCCTGCAACAGGCGCAGATTGCCGTATACGACGCGTGGCAGATCGTGTTTTATCTGCTTGTCCCCGCAATCACGATTACGTTTATCGGTATGGCGGGCGCGTTCAACTGTCTGAAAGCCTTTATGTGGGGCGAAAAGGTTGAAAAAATCACGAAAACCTTCTTCAAAGGCGTCAAAAAATATTGGTGGAAATACCTTATCGTTATGCTTGTCGATTCGCTTCTCGTGCTTGCGCTCGGCAGCGCGTTCGTATTCTTCCTGAAATTGAAGGTGATGGGTGCGCTCAACGCCGGACACTGGGTGATGATAATCGTCGTGTGTCTTGTTGAGTTTTTGCTGCTTTACGTCAACATGCAACTTCTGCCGATGATTGCGGAAGTCGACTTGCCTTTCTTGAAACAGGTCAAAAATTCAATCCTTTTCAGCGTGAAACTTGCGCCGATAGGTCTACCGTTGTTCCTTGTATGCCTTGTGCCGATTGCGTTGTTCTTTGTCAAGAGCAGCTTCTTCTCGATAATCTGGCTTGTCGTGATGATGATGTTCGGCACGACTTTGTACGGGCTTACGTTCACGGCGTTTTCGCAATGGGCGCTCGATAACGTGCTTACCCCGCTTTATATGATGACGCAGCAAAAACCGTCGTCGAAGAAAGATAAAAAGGCAAAACAAAACGCGGTCACGGCACCCGTAACGGCGGAAACCGAAAAACCCGTCGCAAACGCAAACGGCACTCCCGCGGAAAACCGGAACGGAAAAAAGGCAAAAGGCGGAAAAAAATAATTGTACGAGATACTTGCAAAGTATTATGACGATCTGATGGGCGACTTTGACTACGACGCGTACGAAAAGTTCGCCCTTGAAAATCTGAAAGACGTCTGGGGCGGGTTCGGATACGATCTGGCGTCCGGCAGCGGCGAAATGGCAATCCGCCTTAAACGCAACGGGTTCAAGGTCGTCGGCGGCGACGTTTCGCCCGAAATGCTTGAAAAAGCGACCGAAAAAGCAAGAAAAGCACGCCTTGACGTGCCGTTTGTTTTTTCTGACCTGAACGATTTACACCTTGAAAAAAAGTGCGATTTCGTAACGGCTGTCTGCGACGGATTCAATTACGTCAAGGGGAAAAACCTGGCGGCGGCGTTTAATGAAATTTACTCCGCGTTGAACGACGGCGGTATTTTTATTTTTGACGTGAGTTCCGCCAATAAACTTGAAAACGTGCTCGGGAACAACCTTTTTTACGAGGACGACGAAAACCTGACGTACCTTTGGCAAAACACGAAAAAGGGCGAAAAAATAAAAATGGATCTTACCTTTTTCGAGCGGGACGGCGACGTGTATCGCCGCTTTGACGAAAGCGAATCGCAATATATACACAAAACGAAAGACGTCGAATCCGCATTGACGGCGGCGGGCTTTTCTTATCGGTTTTTTAACGAAAAATTCAAAAAATTTACGGAGCGTTGCAACAGACTTATCGTCGTTGCGAAAAAATAATGGACGTTATAAAAAGATTTATGCTGTTCGACAAGACGATTCTCGTCAGCGTGATTTCCGCAAAGGAACTTGTCGACAAAGCGATAAAAATTCACTCTCTTTCCCGTACCGCGGCGGCTGCGCTCGGCAGGACGCTTATCGTCGGCGCGTATATGGGGACGGAACTTAAAGACGACAAACAAAAATTGTCGATTACGATTAACGGCGGCGGCCCGCTTGGAAGAATCGTCGTGCTGTCCGATTACGGCGCGAAGGTCAGGGGCTACGTCGAAAACCCCGCGGTCGAACTTCCGCTGAACGGAAAAGGAAAACTCGACGTGGGCGGCGGCGTCGGCAAAAACGGCTATATCAGCGTCATAAAAGACCTTGGACTGAAAGAGCCGTATTCGGGAAGATGCCCGATTGTCGACGGGGAAATCGCAAACGATTTTGCGTATTATTTCACGGTGTCCGAACAACAGCCGTCGGCGGTGGCGCTCGGCGTGCTTGCGGCGGATAACGAGTGCGTGTCGGCGGGCGGAATATTCGTAAGCGCGCTTCCCGGGGCGGACGACAACGCAATCACGGTGATGGAAGATATATTGACGAATTTCACGCGCGTCAGCGACCTGTTCAAGGAAATGACGCCCGAAGATATTATCGACAGGTACTTTTCGCATTTCGATATTTTTTATCTTCCCGACGTGTATCCGACGTACGAATGCACATGCAATAGGCAGCGGCTTGAACAAGTCGTCGTGTCTTTGGGGCGCGACGAGGCGTACGATATTCTGCGTGAAAACGGGCAACTGGAACTTACTTGTCAATTCTGCAACAAAAAGTACGTTTTCACCAAAAACGACGTTGATACGTTGTTTTCAAAGGCATAAAACCGTTATTTTGTACTATGGCAAAAGTTATTAAGTTTGACGACACAATCGAATATAAGATAGACCGCGCAAACGATCTTTACGCCGACGAGAACTTCGCCGACGCACTTACCTTATTGTTCGAAGTCGTGAAACGCGACGAAAAAAACAAGGACGCGCTCATTCTCATCGGACGGATTTACGCCGATATGAACGCCTTCAACGAAAGCAACGTCGCATATATGATCGCCTATGCAAAAACAAAGTCGAAGGACGCGATCAAGGGCATTATTTCGAACGCGCTCGTTAACGGCAAGTTCCGCCTTGCAAAATATTACAAGGATACTTACGGCGTCGATTACGACTTTTCGGAGTTTCTGACGGTGCAGACCGAAGACGGCGAAACCCTTTTCCCCGACGACGAAGAAGAGCAGGAGTTTGAAAGACACCTAAGGCTTGTCGTATCGAGAAAAGAAAAGGGCGGCGAAAACCTTGTCAAAGAAAAAGACCTGAAAAATCTGAAAAACCTTACGATAAACGACCTGGAAGGGCTTGGCGGAAATCCCGACTTTATGAAGTTTTCGGAACTTATGGAAAAACTTCTGAACTTCGACGACGGCGAAGAAGACGACAAACCCGAAAAACGCCGTACCGAAATCGGATTCAAGCAGGTTTATCCCCGTCCGTCGGCGGAGTGCGAGCAGATTATTTCCGACGCGTTCAAACTGTTTTCAACGGGGAAACCGCAGGAGTCACTTGACCTTCTCAAAAACATAAACGAGAAAAACGGGAAATATTATTACATTGCCGAGAAAAACAAGGCGATGTGTTATCTTGCGCTTGACCGGTTGCAGTCGATGAAAATTGCCGCCGAAACCGCGCTTAAAGGCTTGCCCGACGACTTTTCGTTGAAGTGTTATTATTACATTGCCTTAAAACTCCTTGACGAAAAGGCGGACGCCGAAAAAGTGTTTTCGGAAATCAAAACCGAAAAACCCAAAAACACGATGGAATATATGGTGAAACTTGACGCATGCCGTCTTGCGCTCGACCACGAAGGAGTGCTTGACGCCGTCGAAAACGTTTTGCCCGACTTTCCGTATCAGCCGCAGTTTTTGATTCTGTACGGAAAAGCGCAGTACAACTGCGGATATATCAAGCCCGCCCGCGCGACTTTTCTGGAAATCGTCCGACTGTATCCCGACAATTTCGAAGCCCGTCTGTTGCTTGACAAAATCAACGACGGCGAAGACGGTCTTATACCGTACGGCGATATGGAAGTGATGCTTAAACGCGTGCGGATTTTGTCCGATCTCAAAATGAAGATGCAGGACAACATCGGGTTTATGAATTACCTGAAATACGACAAGGACGCTTACAGAAATATCGAATATGTGTTACTTAACGAGAACGAGCAGAACATGTACGTCCTGATGACGGGGCTTACCACGTACGTTTCCAAGCAAATGTTCGATATGTACGAAAAACTGCTTATTTCGCCGTACGCGTCGCCGTATCTCAAAACCCTTGTGCTGACGGTTTATCTTTCGGACGCAATGCCGGGCGAGGTTGCCGTCGCGAATATCGACGAAAAACTGAAAATCGTGAAAATGGGCGATTACGGCTGGGAAAAAGGAATTAACGACGTCGTGAAAGCCGCCGCGTATTTTGCCTTTTCGCAGATGATTATGCGGGAGAAAAAGCCGAAATCCGCCGTGGACGCGCTGAGCGAAAGGTTGAAAAGAATATCGGGGTTTTTAATGAGCGACTTAAGCCCGAAAGACCTTGTGAAAGAGTTGAACTCGGTTGACAGTATGGTTGCGATGAAAGACGCCTTGTGCGACTTGTCCACGCACTGCGTCAGACGCTCGACGCCCATGACCGTCATCGACGAAAAGTATTTAAGATACGTCGAATTATTGAAAGAGGTTGACGAAAAATATGAAATTTGAAAATCTTGACAAATTGTTTGAACTTTACGTGCAGGAAGCCGTAAGGAAAAATATTCCTCGCACGAGGCGCTGGAAGACGATCTCGGCATGCTTTTCAACAGGTTTGAAAACGTAAGAATAAAAACCCTTGACGGCAAAACGCCGAAAGAGTACGCGGCGGAACTTCGCGAAGACGGCGAAATTTTCGACTACGTTTCAAAATGCCTTGAAAACAATATCGAAGTTACCGACACCATTTGCGACGAGGTCGTGCGCGCGGAAGGCGCAACCGAATACCTGAACGGGCTTTTGTACGAAAACAACAAGGACGCAAAACTTCTTGCCGCGCTTTTACTTAAAGAAATCGACGACGAAGAAGTCGAAGATATTTTCATTTCCGTCCTTACGAACGACGAAATGCCCGACGAAGTGAAAACGGTCGCTTTCGAATATCTGTCCGACGGCGACGACTGCGTGCCCGAAAAAATATTGGAAATCATAAACTCCGTGCCCGAAAAAAATCAGGGAATTCTCGTTGAGGTGCTTTCAAACTTCAAGGGGAGAAAGGACGTGTTTTACTGGCTCGTTACAATGTTGCAGCGCGCCGAAGACGTGCCGACGTACGCGGGGCTTCTCGGAAGATACGGCGATCCCGCCGCAATCGACATTCTCAAAAGTTTCGCAAGCGAGGTCGATATAAATTACGTGGAATTTGTCGAGATAAGAAACGCCGTCGAAGAACTCGGCGGGGAGATGACGGAAGAAAAAGATTTTTCGGACGATCCCTATTACAAGTACATAAATCATATCGGGGAAAACGGCGAAAATCCCGAAACCGCCGAAACGAAAAACTGAATATTCATAATGTTATTTATTCATAACCCTGTGTCGCAAGGCATAGGGTTATTTTATGAAAGAAGGATTGAAGTGCGCCGCCGTGTTTATCGGGACGGTCATCGGCGCGGGGTTTGCAACGGGGCAGGAAGTATTGTTGTATTTCGGAAGATCAAGCATTGCCGTGCCGATTTTTTCGGGGATTTTACTTGGACTTTTTAACGCGTATTTTTTGGCAATCGGCGCAAAATTCAACGATAGAATCAATGAACATATGTTGCAGAATAAGGCAAAAGCACTTTATGATGTATGTATGTTCATTTGTGCATATATCACTTTTATAGCAATGTTTTCGGGTGTTGAAACCCTTTTTGTGAAAATATTCGATATTAAATACACAAGTGTGGCGTGGGTTGTCGCGGCGGGTTTCATCGCTGCAAACGGGTTAAGGTTTATGAAGGGGCTGAACTCTGTCGCGGTGCCCGTGATACTTCTTCTCACGGTGGTGATTTTCGTATATTCCGACAAAGAAAAAGCAAGCGGCGCATACAATTTTTTCAACGGGATAACGTACGCCGCGATGAACGTTATGTTGTCGATGGGCGTGATGATAAGGCTTGGAAAAACCGCGACGAAAAAGACAATTTGGGCGTCGGGGTGCGTGACTGCGGTCGTTATGGCGACGATGCTTGCGCTTATCACGCTTGTCGTGAAAAAGAGCGGCGGCGAAATGCCCGTATATGTCGCGGCGGACAAGGTCGGGCTTAAATACGCGGCGGGCGCGGTGATACTTCTTTCGGTATTTACGACGATGGTATCCGCGCTTGAAACGGCGGCGGAAATAATCGCGTCGGACGAAAAAAAGAAAACCGCGGGCGTCATTTTCGTCACGCTTTTGTCGCTTCCGTTCGTAGGGTTGTTCTCTTTTGAGGATATCGTCGATTATTATTATCCCGTCGTGTCGGGAATGGGCATACTTATCGTAATCGTTTTATCGGTTTTCGTAATTTTCAAAAAACGGGACGGCAAAATCAAAAAATCCGTTGACTTTTAATCCCAAATATTATAACATAAGAAAAATTTACAATTTTTCCGCAAATAATTTTTAACGAGGTGTACAAATGGCAAAGATTTTGAAGGAAGGTTTAACTTTTGACGACGTTTTGCTTATCCCCAAGCGCAGCGACGTGCTTCCCAAAGACGTCGATTTGTCGGTGGAACTTGCAAAAGGGCTTAAACTCAACATTCCGCTTCTGAGCGCGGGCATGGATACCGTTACCGAGTCCCAGATGGCAATCGCGATGGCAAGAGAAGGCGGCGTCGGTATCATTCATAAAAACCTGACGATCGAAGAACAGGCGGCGCACGTAGACCGCGTGAAGCGCAGCGAACACGGCGTCATTACCGATCCGTTTTACCTTGGGCCGGACAACCTCGTTACCGAAGCGGTCGCGCTTATGGCAAAGTACAGAATCAGCGGCGTTCCCATCGCGAAAGAAGGGAAACTCGTGGGTATTCTTACCAACCGCGATCTTAAATTCGAGACAAATTACAACCAGCCCATCGGCAATATAATGACGTGGAAAAACCTTGTGACCGCGCCCGTCGGCACCACGCTTGAAGAGGCGAAAGAAATTCTCGGGGAGCACCGCATCGAAAAATTGCCCATCGTCGACGCCGATTTCAATCTGAAAGGGCTTATCACCATCAAAGACATCGAAAAAGCCATTCAGTATCCCAACTCCGCAAAGGACGCGGGCGGCAGACTGCTTGCGGGAGCGGCGGTCGGCATCGCGAACAACACGATGGAAAGGGTTGAAGAACTCGTCAGAAACAAAGTCGACGTAATCGCCGTCGATACGGCGCACGGACACAACGCGATCGTTATCGAAACGGTCAAAAAAATCAAAAAGAAATTCCCTTGTCTTCCCGTCATCGCGGGTAACGTCGCAACGGCGGAAGCTACGCGTGACCTGATTGAAGCGGGCGCGGACATCATAAAAGTCGGTATGGGCCCCGGCAGTATCTGTACGACGCGCGTCATCGCGGGTATCGGCGTGCCGCAAATCACGGCGGTTATGGACTGCGCCGAAACTGCCGACAAATACGGCAAGAAAGTCATTGCCGACGGCGGTATCAAATTCAGCGGCGACATCGTGAAAGCAATCGGTGCGGGCGCGGCGGCGGTCATGATCGGAAGTCTGTTTGCGGGAACTATGGAAAGCCCCGGCGACATCGAAATGTTCCAGGGAAGAAGTTTCAAGGTGTATCGCGGAATGGGCAGTATCTCAGCAATGGCGGCGGGCAGCAAAGACAGATACTTCCAGGACAGCGAAGACGCGAGAAAACTCGTGCCCGAAGGCGTCGAGGGACGCGTACCTTACAGGGGAAGCCTTGCCGACGTCGTTTATCAGATGGTCGGCGGTATCCGCTCCGGTATGGGCTACTGCGGAAAACATAACATCGAAGAACTGCGTACCACGGCGGAATTTGTCAGAATTTCCAACGCGTCGCTTATCGAAAGCCATCCGCACGACATCACGATTACGAAAGAAAGCCCCAACTACTCCACCAGGGCTTAACGGATTTTATTATGGTTTACGGCAATACGAAAGGAATAAAACAAACCGTGCTTGCGCGGCTTGACGCTCTTATCGGGGCGTACGACAAAAACCTTCTTATCGACAGGACGGTTCTTTCGACCATTGCCGAAATTACCGAAAAAATCAACCGCGAGATTTGCGTGTTCGTCGCAAGAAACGGACAGGTCGTCGCGGTGGGAGTGGGCGACAGCGGCACGGTATCGCTTGAAGATTTTTCGTTGAAGCGCAGCGACAAACGTTTTCAGGGCGTGAGATGCGTGCATACTCACCCGAAAGGAAGCGGAAAACTGTCGGATATGGACACGTCCGCGCTCACGTCGATGCGCCTTGACGCAATGATTGCCGTCGGCGTGTTGCACGGAAGAGTAAACGACGTCGAAGTCGCTTTTATCAACGGCAAAAAAATCGACAGGTTTTATTTTAAGTCCGCGGCAAAAATCGACGACGCCGATATGATTTCGAAAATCACCGAATACGAAAGAAAATCGGTGATCCCCGACGTTGTCGACAATACGCCCGAAACGCGCGGGGCAATCCTTGTAAACGTCGGCACGGGCAGCGATCTCGACGTCGAAATCGAGGAGCTGAAACGACTTGCCGATACGATGGGACTTGACGTCAAAGGCGCGGTTGTCCAAAAACAAAATCCCGACAAGGGCTATTGCGCTGGGCTTGGTAAACTTGAAGAAATCAAACGCCTCGTGCAGGTGGAAAATGCGGAATTCGTCATTTTCAACAATATGCTCACGGGAAGTCAACTGAACAATATCGAAGAATACGTCGGCGCGAAGGTCATCGACCGTCCGATGCTCATTCTTGAAATTTTCGCGCGGCACGCAACCTCGAACGAGGGCAAACTTCAAGTGCAACTCGCGATGATGAAATATACTTTGCCGAAACTTTTGGGACAAGGCAAAGAATTGTCGAGAATCGGCGGCGGGGGCTCCGGCGGCGCAGCGACGAAAGGAAGCGGCGAAACCAAACTCGAAACCGACAGGCGGCGCATCCGCCGCAGCATTTACGAACTGTCGGAACGCATCGAAATTCTGAAAAAAGAAAGGGATTTGCGCCGTGAACGCCGCAAAAAATCGGGCATAAAAACCGTTGCCATCGTCGGGTATACAAACGCCGGAAAGTCCACGCTGATGAACCTTCTGACGAAAGCGGGAGTCAAGGCGGAAGACAAACTTTTCGCAACGCTCGATCCCGTGACGCGCAAGATTTTCGTCGATATCGGAAAGGAATATCTTCTGACCGACACCGTAGGTTTCATCGACAATCTCCCGCACGAGTTCGTCGACGCTTTCAGAAGCACGCTGGAAGAAGCAACGTACGCCGACCTTATTCTGCACGTTGCGGATTGCAGTTCAAAGGACCTTGAAAGACAGGAAAAAGTCGTGAAAGACGTCCTTACGTCGCTGGGCGTTGCCGACACGCCGATTATAACGGTTTATAACAAAGCCGACGAAAACGCAGGCTTTTCCACAGACGAAAAAAACGCCGTCGTAATTTCGGCAAAAACCGGGGACGGCGTGAATAAACTGAAAGAAATGATCGTCGAAAAATTATTTTAATTTTCCAATTTTCCTTAATTTGTTGACGTTCATCGGATAATCGGGCGACTTGATAAGCGCGTTCCAGAGCAGGAAGTCGTCGACCGTGGTGTCGTAAAAATTCGCAAGGCTCAAAAGTATGTCGGGCTCCACGTCCTTTAAGTCGTTTTCGTAGCGGCTGTAAGTGCTGCGGGAGACGTGCAAAGCGTCGGCAAGTTGCTGGCTGGTATAGCCTTTTCTTTTTCTGATTTGTTTAAGTAAACGACCGAATAACATCTTTAATCATACAAAAAGGCTCGGTAAACCGAGCCTTTTATCATTTTATCTTAGTAAGCGAGTTCTTTTTCCAGATATTCGACAAGTTTATCGACAGGCATTCTGATTTGCGCCATGCTGTCGCGTTCACGCACGGTTACGGTGTCGTCGTCAATGGTGTCGAAGTCAACTGTCACGCAGAAAGGAGTGCCGATTTCGTCCTGACGGCGGTAACGTTTGCCGATGCTTGCGCTTTCGTCGTACGTGCAGGAAAAGTGCTTTTGAAGCATGCGGTAAATTTCCGTCGCTTTGTCTCCGAGTTGTTTCTTTTGCAAAGGAAGAACCGCAACCTTATACGGCGCGAGAGCGTGATGCAAATGCAAAACAACGCGGGTATCGCCGTCGACTTCTTCCTCGTCATAGGCGTTTGAAAGCACGGCAAGGAACATACGCTCGACGCCCAGCGACGGCTCCACAACATAAGGAATATATCTTTCGTTCGTGACGGGATCGACATAGTCCATATTTTCGCCGCTGACGCGCTGATGGCAGTTAAGGTCGTAGTCGGTGCGGTCGGCAACGCCCCAAAGTTCGCCCCAGCCGAACGGGAATTTGAACTCGAAGTCGGTCGTGGCGCGGCTGTAAAAGCAAAGTTCTTCCTTATCGTGGTCGCGCAGGCGCAGGTTTTCTTCCTTGATTCCAAGGCCGTAAAGCCAATTTTTGCAGTGTTCCTTCCAGTAATTGAACCATTCAAGGTCGGTGCCGGGTTTGCAGAAGAATTCAAGTTCCATCTGTTCAAACTCGCGGACGCGGAAGATGAAGTTGCCGGGGGTAATTTCGTTTCTGAAAGACTTGCCGATTTGTCCGATGCCGAAAGGCACTTTCGCTCTTGTGGTGCGCTGCACGTTTTTGAAGTTTACGAAGATACCTTGCGCGGTTTCGGGACGAAGGTACACGGTGTTTGTCGAGTCTTCCGTGACGCCCTGGAAAGTCTTGAACATAAGGTTGAATTTTCTCACGCCGGTGAAGTCGGAGTTGCCGCAGATCGGGCACGGGATTTTGTTTTCCCTGATATATTCTTCCATTTGTTCGTTCGTCCAGCCGGCGATATTAAGGGTGATACCTTTTTTGGCGTTCCAGTTGTCGATAAGGTCGTCGGCGCGATGACGGGATTTGCACGCTTTGCAGTCCATAAGAGGGTCGGAAAAACCGCCGATATGTCCGCTTGCTTCCCAGACTTTCGGATTCATAAGAATCGCGCAGTCAAGACCTACGTTATATTCGCTTTCGGTGATGAATTTTTTCCACCACGCTTTTTTGATATTGTTTTTAAGTTCGACGCCCAAAGGACCGTAGTCCCAGGTGTTTGCAAGACCGCCGTAAATTTCGCTTCCCGGGAAGACGAAGCCGCGGTTTTTCGCAAGCGCGACGAGTTTATCCATTGTCAGATTTG
>OMBZ01000658.1_pt1 | contig 11308 bp, 12 predicted proteins | sample 1673831 | NCBI WGS metagenome assembly OMBZ01 (sample SAMEA103958129, study PRJEB25191) | human gut metagenome | reverse complement strand
AAGGGAGTTATCGTTTAATTGCATAATATATTTGAAGAACAAATATTGATTTATTTATCGAAAACGTCTATAATATGAAAAACTGGGCGGGAGAATGCTCCTGCCACGGTGTCAAAAGAGGTGAACGACAACATGGCAATGGAAGAGTTGCAGCAGGTGCAGGAACTGGAAAAGCAGCTTGCAGAGCAGTATGCCGCCGCGCAGGCAGACGCCAAGCGCCGCATCGCCGTGGAGCAGCGCGCCGCCGCCCGCACGATCGAGGACAGCCGCCGCAACGCCGATGTGGAGGCGCGGCAGATGATGGCAGCGGCAGAGCAGCGAGCAGGGGAAGAAACGAAAAAGATCCTCGCCCGCTCCCGTGAGGAATGTGACAAGATGCTGCAAGCAGCGCGCGGGCGCCTTGAGCGCACGGCGCAGTGGATCGCAGAAGAGGTTGTGAATGACAAATGGCAATCGTAGCAATGAAACATCTCCGCCTTCTGGGCATGGAGAGCGAGCGCGAGGCGCTGCTCAAGACCATGCAGGATCTGGGATGTGTGGAGATATCCCATATCGACGGAAGCGAAGAAGCGCTGAAAACAGGACTTGCAAAGCCTGATGATCGGGCGCTGCTCAATGCGCAGGAGGAATCTCGCGCGTACCGCGCGGCGCTTGCCGCGCTCGACCGCTTTGCGCCGGAAAAAAAGGGACTGTTCCGCAAGCGGCAGGGCGTTTCCCGCGCGTCGTTTTTCGATGAGGAAAACGAGCGGCAGGCGCGCGCCGCGGCAGAGACGATCAACGCGGACATGCGCCGCCTCGGCGAGATTGAGAGCGAGCGGACAAAGAACGAAGCGCTGCGCGCGTCCCTTGCGCCGTGGCTCGCGGTCGATGCGCCGCTTGACAGCACGGACGGTGTGCTTTCCCTGCTTTTCGGCACTGTAGGTGCAACTGTGACGGACGACGCGCTGCGCGCGCTGTCCGATTCGCTCAGCGGTCTTCTCACATGGCAGCAGGCCTCAAGCGATAAGACGCTGCGCTACCTCCTCATCGCATGCCACAAGAGCGTGAAGGAACAGGCGCTGAGCGCGCTGCGCGAGTTGGGTTTTTCCACCGTGAGCTTCCGCGGACTTTGCGGAACGGCAGAGGAAAACGACAAGAAACTCGAAGCGGCGCTTGCTGCGCTCGAGAGCGAGCGCAGGGAGATCGAGCGGCGCGTGGAGCGCTTTGGCGGCAATCGGGAAACACTTTTGGAAGCGAGTGACCGCGCGGCCATCTTACTGCGGCGCGAGGAGGCGAAAAGCAGACTCGTCGAAACAGACAAGGTATTCCTGCTCGAAGGCTGGCTGCCTGCCGATTGCTGCACAGCGCTTGAAAAAGCGCTTGAACCGTTTACCTGCGCGGTCGAAACGCGCGAGCCGGCGGAGGACGAATATCCGCAGGTTCCCGTGCAGCTCAGAAACAACAAGCTGACGCGCCCGCTTAACATGGTGACGGAGATGTATTCGCTCCCGGCCTACGGCACGCTCGACCCAAACCCGCTGATGGCGCCGTTTTTCATTCTGTTCTACGGCATCATGATGGCGGACATGGGCTATGGGATTTTGATGATGATCGCCTCGGTCGTCATCGGCAAAAAGTACCGGCCCAAGGGGACGAGCGGAGAGCTGTTCAGCCTGCTGGGGCTCTGCGGTCTCAGCACCTTCATCGTGGGCGCGATGACGGGCGGCTTTTTCGGTGACTTTCTCACGCAGCTTGTCGCCATCGTCAGCCCCGGCACGGTCTTTACACTGCCCAAGCTCTTTGATCCGCTCGACGATCTGACGATGATCCTGATCGGTTCGATGGCGCTGGGCCTTGTGCAGATCATCACGGGCATGGCCATCAGCCTGATCGAAAAGTGCAAGCGGAAAAAATTCCTCGACGCCTTTTTTGAAGAGATCACCTGGTGGATCGTATTCCTCGGTATTGCGCTGGCAGTGCTCAAAAAGGGAACGGCGGTGCTGTACCTCGGCTGCGCGCTGGTGCTGCTCGGCCCCATCGTGCAGGGCAAGGGCTGGGGAAAACTCACGGGCGTCTTTGGCTCGATCTACAACCATGTGACGGGCTATTTTGGCGATATTTTGTCCTACACGCGACTGATGGCGCTGATGCTTGCCGGCAGCGTGATTGCGCAGGTCTTTAATATGCTCGCGGCAATGCCGGGCAATGTGGTCGCATTTCTCATCATCTCGATGCTCGGCAACGCGATGAACTTCGGCCTCAATCTCCTCGGCTGCTATGTGCACGATCTGAGATTGCAGTGCCTTGAATTCTTCAACAAATTCTATGTTGACGGCGGAAAGCCCTTCCGCCCGATGACATTGGACACGGAATATGTCGATTTGCAGTAAATTACAGAAATAACGGGAAAACCGTAAGGAGGACAATCATGGGTATTTTTCAACTGACAACAGGCGGCGCCATCGGTATGCTGGGCGCAGGTCTTGCGGTGTGTCTTGCCGGCGCGGGCAGCGCACGCGGCACGGGTCTTGCCGGTGAGGCCGGCACGGGACTCCTGTGCGAGGATCCGAGCAAATTCGGTAAGGTGATGATCCTGCAGGTCATTCCGGGCACGCAGGGTCTGTACGGCCTCGTCATCGGATTTCTGTGCCTGATGCGCATGGGCGTGCTCAACGGCACCTATGTGGATATGTCCCTTCAGGAAGGCCTTCGCTACTTCGCGGCCTGTATGCCCATCGCCATCGGCGGCGGCATCTCGGCGGTTGCGCAGGGCCGTGTGGCCGCGGGTTCGATCAACATTCTCGCGCGCCAGCCCGAGCATTGGTCGAAGGGCATGGTGCTGTGCATCGTGGTCGAGTTCTACGCCATTCTTTCTCTTCTGGCATCGATCATGATGCTGCTCAACATTGGCTGAATTACGCTGACGGAAAGGCGGAAACGCAATGAACGGAATGGAAAAGATCACCGCGCGCATGAAAGACGATGCCGCGCGCTCGATCGAAGAACTGAACGAGCAGACCGAGCGGGAATTGCAGCGCCTTCGTGAAGAGAGCGCCGCCCGGGCGGAAAAGGAACGCGAAGCGGCGGCGGAGCGTGCGCGCCTTGCCGCGCAGGAGCGCTATGAGCGCCTGTGTTCGGCGGCGGAGATGGAAACGCGCAAGATGGTGCTGGCGGCCAGGCAGGAAGTGCTCGGCGAGACCTACGTCCGTGCGCTTGATATTCTCTGCTCCATGCCGCGCGAGGACTATCTTGCGCTTTTGATCAAGCTGCTGCGCGCGGCGGGCGGCAAGGGCGATGAAGCGATCGCGCTGAGTGCAAAAGACCGCGACGCGATCGGCCAAGCGCTCGTCGAGCGCGCGAACCGGGAGCTGAACGCACATTATACGCTTGCCGCTTCCGCGGCGGATATCCGCGCGGGACTCGTGCTTGTGGGCCCGGAGTGCGATGTGAACTGCTCATTTGAAACGCTGCTCGCGCTTTCGCGCGAGCGCACGGAGCGCGGCGCGGCAAAGCTCCTCTTTGCGGAATAAGGAGGGGAGAAGATGCAGCAGTATCGAGATGCGGATTACGCAGCGGTCTCCGCGGCGCTGCATGCGCGCGAGGCACGTTTGCTGACGCAGGCAATGGCCGGACGCATGATCGACGCCGACACACCGGAGGAGAGCTGCAAAACGCTTTTGGAATGCGGCTATGCGCCGCTGGAAAGCAGCACGCTCGAACACGTGGAGCGCGCGCTCTCGCAGGCGCGCGCGGCGCTTTACCGAGAAGTGAGCGTGCTGGCGCCGGATAAGCGCATCGTAGAGATATTTCAGGTAAAATACGATTATCACAACGCAAAGCTTGCACTCAAGGCAAAGCGCAGCGGAGAAGAGGTCTCACGTCTTGCGATGGACTGCGGCCGCTTCGATGCGCAAAAGGTGCTGCGATATGAAAGCGGCGCACTCTCCGCGGCGATGAGCCGCGCGATGGAGCAGGCGGAAAAGGAAGCGGGACACAGCGGAGATCTTCGCATGGCGGAGCTGCTGCTCGACCGCGCCTGCTATGAAGAGATGAGCGCGCTTGCAAACGAGACAGGCAGCACGTTTTTGAAGGACTATGTCGCCTTGCAGATCGATGCGATCAATCTGCGCACACTTGTGCGCGCACAGCGCATGGGCTGCGAGGACGAAATACTTGCAGCAGCGATGCTGCCCGGCGGACGCATGTTTCCCACACAGCTCAAAGGCGCGCGCGGCGATCATCTCACCGCACTGACGCACGGAACGCCGCTTAGTGCTGCGGGAGAGCTTGCCGCAAAATTGCTGGACGGCGGCGGAAGCCTGACGGAATTTGAACGCGCTTGCGACGATGCGCTGATGACATTTTTGCAGCGCGCGCGCAGAACGCCCTTTGGCCCGGAGGTCGTGGTGGGGTATCTTGGCGCGAAGGAAGCGGAATTTACCGCCGTGCGCACCATTTTATCCGGTAAGATCGCGGGGCTGAACGCAGAGGACATCCGCGCGAGGCTGCGCATGAGTTATCTCTGAGGGGGGGGAGGAAGCATGAATAAGATCGGAGTGATCGGCGGGCGCGACAGCGTATTGGGCTTCCGCGCTCTCGGGCTCGATACCTGCATCGCCGAGAGCGGCGAGCAGGCAAAGGACGCCATCCACCGCATGGCGAAGGAAAACTACGCCATCATCTATATCACCGAGCATCTTGCCGCGCAGATCCCTGCGGAGATCGAGCGGCGGCGCGGGGAACTGACCCCCGCCGTGATCCTCATTCCCGGCCGGGAGGGAAGTCTCGGCATCGGCACGGCGGGCGTACACGCGGCAGCGGAAAAGGCCGTCGGCGCGGATATTTTGTAAAAAAGGAGCAACAGCCTTATGGGAAAGATCGTTAAGGTCTCCGGGCCTCTGGTCGTGGCATCGGGACTTTCGGAAGCGAACATGGCGGATGTGGTTCGCGTGGGCGAGCAGCACCTCATCGGCGAGATTTTGACGATGAGCGGCGACTCCGCCGCCATTCAGGTGTATGAAGAGACCTCCGGCCTCGGCCCGGGGGCGGAGGTCGTAACGACCGGCGCGCCGCTCTCCGTGGAACTTGGCCCCGGCCTGATTGAAAATATTTACGATGGCATTCAGCGCCCGCTGGAGGTCATTCGTCAGAAGACCGGCGGCAATTTCCTGCCGCGCGGCGAGGAGGTTCCCGCGCTTGACCGCGAGAAGAAGTGGGACTTTACCGCCGTTGCAAAAGTCGGTGACCACCTCATCGGCGGCGACGTGCTCGGTACGGTGCAGGAAACGCCGTCGATCCTGCACAAGATCATGCTGCCGCCGAACATGAGCGGCACGGTGCAGGAGATCCGATCGGGAAGCTTCACCGTAGAGGATACGGTCGCGGTCGTGGAAACGGACAAGGGCGAGAGAAAAGAACTCACGATGATCCAGAAGTGGCCGGTGCGCGTGGGACGGCCCTACATGAAAAAATACCCGCCTGTTACACCGCTCCAGTCCGGTCAGCGCATCGTGGATACCTTCTTCCCAGTCGCCAAGGGCGGCACGGCAGCCATTCCGGGGCCGTTCGGCAGCGGCAAGACCGTCATGCAGCACGCGCTTGCCAAGTGGGCGGACGTGGATCTCGTCGTTTACATCGGCTGCGGCGAGCGCGGCAACGAGATGACCGACGTTCTGCGCGAATTCCCCGAGCTCATTGACCCGCGCACGGGCGAGAGCCTGATGAAGCGCACGGTGCTCATCGCCAACACCTCGGATATGCCGGTCGCGGCGCGTGAGGCGAGCATCTATACCGGTATCACGATCGCCGAATATTTCCGCGACATGGGCTATGCCGTCGCAGTTATCGCCGACTCGACCTCCCGCTGGGCGGAAGCGCTGCGCGAAATGTCAGGCCGCCTGGAAGAGATGCCCGGCGAAGAGGGCTACCCCGCTTACCTTTCCTCTCGTTTGGCGCAGTTCTACGAGCGCGCGGGCGTGGTCGAGTGCCTCGGCAGCGACGAGCGGCAGGGAAGCCTCACCGCCGTCGGCGCGGTCTCGCCTCCGGGCGGCGACCTTTCCGAGCCTGTCTCGCAGGCGACGATGCGTATCGTCAAGGTCTTCTGGGCGCTGGATTCGTCCCTTGCCTACCGTCGTCACTTCCCGGCCATCAACTGGCTCAACTCGTATTCGCTCTATTTAGACTCCCTGCGCCCGTGGTACAGCGAGCATCTGGGGCATGAGTTCCTTGAAAACCGCGAGTGGGCGATGGCGATGTTACAGGAGGAATCGAACCTCAACGAGATCGTGCAGCTCGTCGGCAAGGATTCTCTCAGCGCCAAGGATCAAATCACCCTTGAGGTCGCGCGCATGATCCGCGAGGACTTTTTGCAGCAGAATTCCTTTGCCGACAACGACGCTTATTCGGAATACGACCGTCAGGCGCGTATGCTCTCGCTCATTCGCCAGTACGACGCGCAGTGCCTGAATGCCGCCGAGCGCGGCGGGAACTTAAGCGAGCTTTTCGCCATTCCCGCGCGCGAGAAGATCGGCCGCGCCAAGGGCGTGCCGGCCGACCAGTACAAAGACGCCTATGCGAACCTGCTCGTCGAGATGGAAGAGCAGATCACCGCGATCGCTGAGAAAGGAGAGCAGGAAGAATGATCCGTGAATATAAGACGATCCGTGAGATCTCCGGCCCGCTGATGGTCGTTGACCATGTGCAGGGCGTGACCTATGACGAGCTGGCGGAGATCGTCCTCTCCGACGGCAGCACGCGCCGCTGCAAGGTGCTTGAGGTAAACGGCGACCGTGCGGTCGTGCAGCTTTTTGAATCCTCCGCCGGCATCAACCTTGCCGATTCGCGCATCCGCTTTTTGGGCCACCCGCTCCAGCTCGCGGTGTCGCGCGATATGCTCGGCCGCGTCTTTAACGGCATGGGTCAGCCCATCGACGGCGGCCCTGCCATCATTGCCGATGAGCACCGCGACATCAACGGCCTTGCAATGAACCCCGCGGCGCGCAACTACCCCAACGAGTTTATCCAGACCGGCATTTCAAGCATCGACGGACTCAACACGCTCGTGCGCGGGCAGAAGCTGCCGATCTTCTCCGGCTCGGGTCTGCCGCACGCGCAGCTTGCCGCGCAGATCGCGCGTCAGGCAAAGGTTTTAGACGGCGAGAGCAACTTTGCCGTTGTTTTTGCGGCCATCGGCATCACGTTTGAAGAATCTGAATTCTTTGTCAACGAGTTCAAGCGCACCGGTGCCATCGACCGCACGGTGCTCTTCACCAACCTTGCCAACGACCCTGCGGTCGAGCGTATCGCAACGCCGCGCATGGCGCTGACCGCTGCGGAATATCTCGCGTTCGACTGCGGCATGCACGTGCTCGTCATTCTGACGGATATCACGAACTACGCCGAGGCCCTGCGTGAGATCAGTGCGGCGAAGAAGGAAGTCCCCGGCCGCCGCGGCTATCCCGGCTACCTCTACACCGACCTTGCGACGATGTACGAGCGCGCGGGCCGTCAGGTCGGCAAGGAAGGCTCCATTACGATGATCCCCATCCTCACGATGCCCGAGGACGACAAGACCCACCCAATTCCTGACCTCACGGGCTATATCACCGAGGGGCAGATCATTCTCTCGCGCGAGCTGTACCGCCGCGGCATCAACCCGCCGGTGGACGTGCTGCCGAGCCTTTCCCGACTCAAGGACAAGGGCATCGGCGCGGGCAAGACGCGCGAGGATCACTCCGGCACGATGAACCAGCTCTTCGCAGCCTACGCCACCGGTAAGGAAAACAAGGAACTCATGTCGATCCTCGGCGAAGCGGCGCTGAGCCCGACCGACCTTCTTTACGCCAAGTTTGCCGACGAGTTTGAAAAGCGCTATGTGGCGCAGGGCACAGATGAGAACCGCTCCATCGAGCAGACGCTCGACCTCGGCTGGGAGCTGCTTTCCCTCCTACCGCGCAGCGAGCTCAAGCGCATCAAGCCGGAATATATCGACAAGTATCTCAAAAAGAAAGAGTAAGGGGGGAGAGAAGTGCCTACGACCACTGTCAATCCCACCCGTATGGAGCTTACGCGTCTCAAGGGGCGGCTGCGCACCGCCCAGCGTGGGCACAAGCTCCTCAAGGACAAGCGCGACGAGCTGATGAAGCAATTCATGGAGGTCGTGCGCGAGGACTTAGCGCTGCGGCAGAAGGTGGAGCAGTCGCTCGCACGCGCCTACGGTTCGTTCACCGTGGCGAGTGCGCTGATGTCGCCGGAGATGCTCGAGCAGGCGCTGCTGTGCCCCAAACAGAGCGTTTCTCTCGAAACGAGCACAGAGAATGTGATGAGCGTTGAGGTGCCGCGCTACGAGTTTAAACTTGCAAGCGAGGACGGCGGGAACATCTATCCCTACGGCTTTGCGCAGACAAGCGGCGAGCTCGACGACGCGGTGCGCGAGCTGGGCGATATTCTGCCCGACCTTCTGCGCCTTGCCGAGATCGAAAAGGCGACGCAGCTGCTCGCTGCCGAGATCGAACGCACAAGGCGGCGCGTCAACGCGCTCGAGTATGTCAAGATCCCGCAGATGCAGCAGAGCATCAAGTATATCACGATGAAGCTCGACGAAAACGAGCGCGCGAACACCATCCGCCTCATGAAGGTCAAGGACATGATCCTGCAAGAGGCCATCGAGGAGCGCCGCCAGACCGACGCGGCCGAGGGCGCAGGTGTTTGACGTAACAGGTACAAAAAAAGGGGGAACCTTTTAAGGTTCCCCCTTTTTTGACTTTTTACTTTTCGGCCTTGGTCTCGCAGTACAGGCAGCGGTAGGTGCGCGTTTCCTCATCGGTTAGCGTGAAGATCTGCGGCAGCTCCTGCTCAACGGAGGTGATGCAGCGCGGATTCTTGCACCGCAGCACGCCGCAGATGCGCTCGGGCAGCTTGAGCGTGCGCTTTTCCTGCAGCTCGCCGCCACGGATGATATTGACCGTGATGCTCGGATCGACATAGCCGATCAGGTCCCAGTCGAGCTCCATCTCGCCGTCGATCTTGATGATGTCCTTGCGGCCGAGCTTGCCGCTGGTGACGTTTTTGAGGATGGCAACGGTGCAGGCGAGCTTGTCCAGACCGAGGATCTGGTAGAGCTCCATGGCCTTGCCGGCCGTGATGTGGTCGATGACGATCCCGTTTTGAATCGAATCAATAAGCATAACGTTTCTCCTCCCGTCAGTCGATGCCCAGCAGCTTGAGCATGAGCGCCATGCGGATATAGCGGCCGTTTTTCGCCTGCCTGAAGTAGCAGGCGCGCGGATCGTTGTCCACGGCGGCGGCGATCTCGTTGACGCGCGGCAGCGGGTGCAGGATGCTCATGTCGGGCTTGGCGGTCTCGAGCTTATCCGGCGTGAGGATATAGCTGTCGCGCAGGCGCAGGTAGTCCTCCTCGTTGAAAAAGCGCTCGCGCTGCACGCGGGTCATATACAGCACGTCCAGCTCCGGCATCACGGCCTCGAGCGACGTGGACTGCGTGTAGGGGACGCCGGGCTTTTTGAGATACTCGTCCTTCACGTAGCGCGGGAGCTTGAGCTCCTCCGGGGAGATGAGCACGAAGCGGATGCCCGTGCAGCGGCTCATGGCGGCGACGAGCGAGTGCACCGTACGGCCGAACTTCAGGTCGCCGCACAGGCCGATCGTCAGGTCGTCCAGCCGACCCTTTTCGCGGTAGATGGTCATGAGGTCGGTCAGCGTCTGCGTGGGGTGGTTGTGTCCGCCGTCGCCCGCGTTGATGACCGGGACCTGCGCGTGCATGGAAGCGACCAGCGGCGCGCCCTCCTTGGGATGGCGCATGGCGATGATGTCGCTGTAGCAGCTGACGACGCGCACGGTGTCCGCGACGGTCTCGCCCTTGGAGGCGGACGAGCTCTCTGCCGAGGCGACGCCGAGCACCTTGCCGCCGAGCGAGAGCATCGCGCTCTCGAAGCTCAGGCGCGTGCGCGTGGACGGCTCGAAAAACAGCGTTGCGAGGATCTTCCCGTCGCACTTGTGGGCATATTGCTCGGGGTGCTCCATGATCGCGCAGGCGGTGTCGATGAGCTCCATGATCTCCTGCGGGGTCAGCTGCATAATGTCGATCAGATGCTTCATATCACGCCTGACTTTCTGCCTGGATCCAGCTCTCGTCGGAGGGGTTTTCGCGGAAGGCCAGCAGCCGCGCGACGTCTGCCTCGGTGATGTAGCCCTCCTGTGCACCCATGCGGGCGACGGTGTCCAGATCCGTGAGGCTCACGTTTCTGACCTGCGCTGCGGCGAGCCGCTCCACGCCCTTTTTCATGCCGTAGGTGAAGATGCTCACGACGCCGAGCACCTCCGCGCCGGCTTCACGCAGCGCGTCCACCGCGTCGAGCACGCTGCCGCCGGTGGAGATCAGATCCTCGACGACCACGACCTTCTGCCCCGGGACGAGCTTGCCCTCGATGCGGTTCTGGCGGCCGTGATCCTTGCTGCTCGAGCGGACATAGCCCATCGGCAGGCCGAGCAGATGCGCGGCGATGGCGGCGTGGGCGATGCCGGCCGTGGCCGTGCCCATGAGCACCTGCGCCTGCGGATACTCGCGCCTGACCGTCTCGGCGATGGCGCGCTCGACTAGATCACGCGCCTCGGGCGCGGTCAGGATGAGGCGGTTGTCGCAGTAGATGGGGCTCTTGATGCCGCTGGCCCACGTGAACGGCTCCTGCGGGCGCAGGAACACCGCCTCGATCGAGAGCAGGCTGCGCGCAACTTCGTGTTTGATATCCATAGCAGTTCCTCCTGTTGAAAAAGTCTCTGATCCGGCGCTCAGCCGACGAACGCGGCCACGCACCGGCGATAGGCGGCGACGGGATCGTCCGCCTGCGTGATCGGGCGGCCGACGACGATGTAGTCCGAGCCGATCTCCCGGGCGCGCTCCGGCGTTGTGACACGCTTCTGGTCGCCGCTCTCCCCGTCGGCAAAGCGCACGCCGGGCGTCACGGTCAGAAAGTCCGCGCCGCAGCGCGCATGGATGCTGCCCGCCTCCAGCGGGGAGCAGACCACGCCGTCAAGACCGGCATCGCGCGCATTGCGCGCATAGTGCAGCACGACCTCGTCGATCGGCGCGTGGATGAGCAGCTCCCGGTCCATGCGCTCCTGATCCGTGGAGGTCAGCTGCGTCACGGCGATGAGCAGCGGGCGCGTGCCGTCCGGCCGGGTCAGTCCCTCGAGCGCGGCGCTCATCATGGCCTTCGTGCCGGCAGCGTGGAGGTTGATGATATCCACATCCAGCGCCGAGAGCGCGGCCATCGCCTTTTTGACCGTGTTCGGGATGTCGTGCAGCTTGAGG
>OMBZ01000657.1_pt1 | contig 11321 bp, 8 predicted proteins | sample 1673831 | NCBI WGS metagenome assembly OMBZ01 (sample SAMEA103958129, study PRJEB25191) | human gut metagenome | reverse complement strand
TAAGGCAGATAGATGTAGACATAGCCGTCCTCGCCCGCGTAGGCCGTGGTGACCATGGCAGAGGTCTGGGGATAGCCGATGATGCCATAGGCATATGCCTTAGTCATGGAGCCGTCGCCGTTCAGGTCATAGACCGCAATGGCGTGGCCGCTGTTGGCGCCGAACTGGCTGGTGCCGGAAACGCCGATGTAAATTCTTCCGTTATACACGGAGGGCGTACAGGTGGACATGGCATAGGTGTTGCCGTTGGCGTCAGAGATAACGGCTTCCTTGTAGTCCAGAATCTTACCGGTGTCCCAGTCGATCTTGGCGTTGCCCAGAATGCCGCCCTTGGTGGTAAAGAACACCCGGTCGGACTGGGGATCATGGGAAACGTTGGAACGAATGTCGCCGCGGATACCCTCGTGGGTGTCGAGCTTCTCGCCGGTGAAGCGCCCCTGCGGGAGATACGTGATCGACGAGATGCGCGGGCCGGAGACGCCGTATTTCGGGTTGTAGCCGAACAGGTTGACGTACTGCATCAGATCGTCCAGCTCGCGCCCCATCGCCTCCAGCACCTCGAGCGCGGCCTTCGCATCGTCCACCGCGCGGTGGGTGTTCTGCGTCGGCACGCCGTAGGCGTCGATGGCGCTTTGCAGCTTGTGCGGATACTCGCGGCGGTCCTTGTAGACCGTCATCGCATCGAGCATCTTGACGCCCTTGAGCGCGTCCGCCAGCTCCAGCCGCGCAAGAAAATAGTACAAAAAGCACAGGTCAAACTGCGCGTTGTATGCCACCAGAAGTGTGTTCGGATGCGAGATCGCCGCCGCAAACTGCGCCGCCGCCTCCCATTTTTCCACGCCCTCCTGCTCGAGCTGCTGCGGCGTGATGCCGGTCAGCTGCGTGATCATGGGCGGAAGCGTTCTTCCCTCCGACAGGCGGATGAACACATCCATTTCGCTCTCCACACCGGCCGGCGTGACGCTGGCCGCCGCCAGCTCGATGATCTCGTCTTTCTTACAGTCAATACCCGTCGTCTCCGTGTCGAGCACGACGATGCGTTCAAAGCTTGTGAACAGGGAATCCAGCATTTTCATCACCTCTTGCGGCTATTTTACAGGAAGCGCGCCAAAAAAGCAACCGCACAAAATCGCGCGGCAATTTTCCGCAGACGCGCAGCTTATGCGCGGCGCAGGACGCGGCCATTCGCCGCGGACGTGAACGCGCCCTCCCGGATGGCGGGAACGCCGCCGACAAAGACCCACCGCATCCCCTCGGAAAGCTGCGCCGGGGCCTGCCACGTCGCCGTTTCGTGCAGCGCCTGCGCGTCAAACAGGCACAGATCCGCGTCCATTCCGGCGGCGAGACAGCCCTTGCTGCGAAGCCCGAGCACCCCTGCGGGCAGAGACGTCAGCTTTTTGACGGCCTCCTCAAGCGTCAGAACGTGCCGCTTGCAGACGTACTGCTCGATCAGGTGCGTACACGTTCCGTAGACGCGCGGATGCAGAAGGCCGCTGGCCGGATAGGTCGCGTCCGAAATGACGCTGGAAAACGGCGCGCAGAGCGCGGCGCAGATGTCCGCGTCGGAGGTGATGCGGTCGATCATCGTGACGGTGCAGTGCTCCGAGGCAAGCAGGTCGAATGTGAAATCAAACGGATCGGCGTGCGCTTCCTCTGCACATTCGGCAATGCTCCTGCCGACAAAGCGGCGGTTTTCCTCGTTTGCGACCGTGGAGACGTCGATGTTTTCCCAGCCGACCAGCAGCGACAGATTTTCAAAATCCGTTCCGGTCAGCATCCGCTCGCGCATCCTCGCGCGGAACGCCGGTTCGCGGAGCTTTTCCGTCAGCGCGGCAAGGCCGCCGTCCTGCGATTCCGGCGGCAGGACGTGGATGAGCTGTGTGGAGCCTGCGGTGTAGGGATAGAGGTCGCAGCTCACGTCAAGCCCTTCCTCCCGCGTGCGCGTCAGGATTTCGAGCATCCGCGGCATGTATCTGCCCCAGTACGCCTTGCCGATGCTCTTGAGGTGGCTGATGTGAACGGGCGTGCGGAGGGCGCGCGCAGCCGTCATCATTTCCTCCAGCGCCTCCACCACCCCCGCGCCCTCCTGCCGCATGTGGACGGTGACGGGCACGCCGCTTTCACGCAGCGGCGCCAGCGCGTCAATGAGCTGCTGCGTCGTATAGAAGATCTCCGGCGCATAGCCAAGCCCGAGCGACACGCCGAGCGCGCCGCCGGAAAGGCTCTGCTCTATCAGGCGGTGTACCGCACGAAGCGCGCCGCTGTCCAGCGGCTCCGGTGAAAAACCGGCCGCCGCGGCACGCACCGTCCCGCCGCCGACCAGCATTCCGACGTTCAGCGGAAGCACAGCCGCCCCGACCGCGTCCAGATAGGCCTGCATGGTCTGCGTCGGCAGCTCCTCCGCCGGAAGGCCTGTGACCGGCGTCAGATAGCCGTAGATCTCCGGCCGGCGCGCCGCCGGCACCGGCGCGAGGGACAGGCCGCAGTTGCCGTTCACGATCGTCGTCAGACCCTGCGCCAGCTCCGCGCGGCCAAAGCCGGGACGGAACAGGGCGTCGTCGGCATGGCGGTGAATGTCCAGAAAGCCCGGCGTCAGGTACATGCCGCGCGCATCGAGCACCTGTGCGGCGGAGGCGTGCGGGAGGCAGCCCACGGCGGCGATCTTTCCTCCCTGTATGGCAAGGTCGCCCCGTTCGGCGGGCGCACCCGTCCCATCCACGAGCATGGCGTTTCGGATCAGATAATCAAACATCATATCGCCTCATTTCTGTGGATATTTTAACGCGCAGAGTCGGAAATAGCAAGAGAATCGGTCATTTTTGCAAGCATGGGGCGCATCTGCGGGGTTTCCTTCCGCATAGAAAAAAGCAGGAGCGCACAGTGAACATGCTCTCCTGCCTGAATTCTGTTTTTTCAGTTCAGCGTTTCGGACAGCTCCAGTCCGGGGTTGCGCTTGATGGTGTAATCGATCGACCAGAGGCTCGAGAACACGAGCAGGCTGTGGCCGCGGTAGTCCTCCAGCAGCTCTACATCGGACGAGAGGTTCAGATCCTTCAGATCCTCGACCGGCGACTTGGCAATGAAGCGCAGGTGCTCATACGGAAGTCCCTCCATCCGAAGATCGACGCCGTACTCAGACTTCATCCGGTACTGGAACACGTCAAATTGCAGCGTGCCGACAACGCCCACGATGACCTCCTCCATGCCGGAATTCGGCAGCTTGAAGATCTGGATGGCGCCCTCCTGCGCGATCTGCTCGGTGCCCTTGATGAACTGCTTGCGCTTCATCGAGTCGCGCGGGCTGACGCGGGAGAAATGCTCCGGCGCGAAGGTCGGGATGCCGCCGAAGCGGAACTTCTTCCCCGGCGTGCAGATGGTGTCTCCGATGGAGAAAATGCCGGGGTCGAACACGCCGATGATGTCGCCCGCGTAGGCCTCGTCCACGATCTCGCGCTCCGAGGCCATGAGCTGCTGCGGCTGCGACAGGCGCATTTTCTTGCCTCCCTGAATGTGATAATACTCCGCGTCGCGCTCGAATTTACCCGAGCAGATGCGCATGAACGCCAGACGGTCGCGGTGGGCCTTGTTCATATTCGCCTGGATCTTAAAGACGAAGGCGGAGAAGTCGGGGCTGAACGGGTCAATGACGCCGCAGTCGGCCTCGCGTGCCAGCGGGCTCGGCGTCATGCGCAAAAACTCCTCCAAAAACGGCTCGACGCCGAAATTCGTGAGCGCGGAGCCGAAGAACACCGGCGAGAGGCGGCCGCTTTGGACCTCGTCCATGTCAAACTCGCGGCCCGCGCCGAGCAGCTCCACGTCGTCGCGAAGCTGCGCCGCGCGTTTTTCGCCGAGCAGCTCCGTGACCGCCGGGCTGTCCAGCTCGACCTCCTGCTTTCCGGCGCGGTTTTTGCCGGAAATGCCGGAGAAGAACAGAAGCTGGCTGGAACGGCGGTCATAGACGCCCTGAAATTCCTTGCCGCAGCCGATGGGCCAGTTGCAGGCATACGTCTCAATCCCGAGCTCATTTTCCAGCTCGTCGAGCAGGTCGAACGGGTCGCGCGTCTCGCGGTCCATCTTGTTGATGAAGGTAAAAATGGGGATGTGGCGCATGGCGCAGACCTTGAACAGCTTGCGCGTCTGCGGCTCGACGCCCTTCGCGCCGTCGATGACCATGACGGCGGAGTCCGCCGCCATCAGCGTGCGGTAGGTATCCTCGGAGAAGTCCTGATGGCCCGGCGTGTCCAGAATGTTGATGCAGAAGCCGTCATACTGAAACTGCATGACGGACGAGGTGACGGAGATACCGCGCTGCTTTTCGATCTCCATCCAGTCGGAGACAGCGGCGCGGGAGTTCTTTTTGCCCTTGACGGCGCCCGCCTGTGCGATGGCCCCGCCGTAGAGCAGAAATTTTTCGGTCAGTGTGGTTTTACCGGCGTCCGGGTGCGAGATGATCGCAAACGTCCTGCGCCGGGAGATCTCTTCTTGTAAGGCAGACAAACCTGTTTCCTCCTGTTGTTAAAAATGTGTTGTACCGTTCCTTCTCTTATGTCGGCAAGTCTGTCCCCTCCAGAAAATCAGATCCGATCACATTTACAGCCTACCAAGTGTATCACAATTTTATCCCATTTACAAGAAGAAACCCGCCAAAACGCCATGCGAATTGAAAATATCCTCGCCAAAACGCTGAGAAACCGCCTCAAAGCCGCACCACAACATCGGCCTGGTCGATCAGCGCCGCGTCGTGGGACGCCGCGATGACGGTCGAGGATTCTTTTAAGCGCAGGATCTGCTCAAGGATGACCCGGCTCGTTTCGGGATCAAGCTCGGACGTAGGCTCGTCGAGTAAGTACAGCGGCGCGTTTTTATAAAGGGCGCGCGAAAGCGCCACGCGGCGCTGTTCGCCGCCGGAAAGGAATTTTCCCTTGCTGCCCACCGCAAAGTCCGTGCCGCGTTCGCGGACAAGCCCGCCCAGACCGGAGGCGTGCAGAGCGTCTTCAATCCGCTGTCCGTCCGGCGCGTCGCTGGCATAGGCCACGTTGTCCGCGATGCTGCGGTCAAAGAGGTAGGACGCCTGAAACGCGACGGAGACAGAGCTGCGCAGCCGGTCAAGCTGACCTGTCACATCCACATGATCGACAAAGATCTTGCCGCCCGAGGTGGGCTGATTTCCAAGCAACGCGTTCAGAATCGTGGACTTGCCGCTGCCGCTTTCGCCCGCCAGCACGACGAGTTGATGAGGCGCCGCGGTAAAGCACAGATCATGCAGCTGCTTGTGCTCGCTGCAAGAGATCGTCACATGGTCAAATTCGACCGCGGGCGCGTCATGCAGCGCATACGGGGCGGCCGGGGACGCTGCCGCCGGCTTCAGCTCGAACACTCTGGCGAGCGCGGCGTCGGCCTGGAAAATATCGTTGCCGTACCGGCTGATCGAAGCAGCGGGCGTCAGGATATTGGACATATAGGAGTACGCGACGGCGATGCTGCCCGCAGTCGCAGCCCCGGCCAACGCAGAACGGGCAGAGAAGATGACCGCCGACAGATATCCGATGGTCATCAGCGTGTAGGTAATGCCCCAGTAGACATTAAAAATCCGCTGGCTCTTTCTGTTCAGGGTATACATCTGATGCGAGAAGGCATGGAAGCCCGCCGCCTCAAAACGCTCGCTTCCCCATGCCTTGATAATGGGAATACAGTACAGAAGGTCGCCGACAGCGCCCACGAGACGACCGCTGGCCGCGCGCTGCTCGGCGGCAATCTCCTTGCTTTTGACCGCCACGCGCTTGCTGGCAGCATACAGCGGGAGCACCAGCGCCAGCGAAATCGCACCGAGAACCGGGCTCCAGACGAACATCATGACGACAGAGCCGATCATTTTGAGCACCATCGGCAGCAGACCGTTCAGCGGCCCCGCCACAGCGCGGACGACGGCTTCCACATCCCCGGAAATCCGGGAAACAATGTCACCCTCCCGCCGTTCCTCCTTATAGGGCTTGTAGGACTCCAGCGCCCACGTCATGGCGTCGTCACGCAGCGATTCGATGATCCCGCTTGACAGCATGGTGTTTGTATGGCCGTATGCGAGGCTGACCGCGTGCTTCGCCGCGTACACAGTGCCGAAGAACACAACGTGCAGCGAGAGACTGGTTCCCAGAACAGAGGAAAACGCGCTTTTTCCTGTGGAGAGAAGATCGACCACCGCTGCGATGATCTGGATGGGGAGCAGACTCAGTCCCGCGTCAATGACGGACAGGAAGAAGACCAGCAGGATCGTGGGCCTTTTCGTTTTCAGGTACGGGAGCAATCCTCGGATTCCATTTAATTGCTTCAGGTGTTTCATATGCTTCAAAGCCTCCTTGTGAGATCAAATCGCATCTGCTTGCCGCTTGAAGTTTCGTTATGGTCTCTGCGGGTGTGCGCGCCGCGGGCGAAGTTTTTTCAGCCGCGAGCCATGCGCCGGAGCTTTTCCAAAAGACTGTTTGAAAAGCGCAGGACCCGCCGCCTGCAAAGCCGCAGGCAGCGGGCCTTGTTCGGCTGCCGGAACGTTATCTGTCTTTCGATCACAGCCGAGGCGTTTTGTGTTTGAGATCAGCCACCGAAAAACGTCCGGTTTGCCTTGCCGTTCATCACGGCGTACCACACCAGCGCCGCCATCACGACGGCGACCGGGATCAGACTCCACGGATACGGCACCAGCGGCGCCGGCATCATGTCGCTGATCGTAAAAAATGCGCCGTATGCCACCGTCACGACCGACAGCACCCCGAGGCTCGGCCGGATATAGCGGATATAGGCGGACTCGTCGGTGCAGTCCTCGGGTCTTTTGTCGCTCGGGACCAGCAGGGAGTTCTTAAAAAGACGCTTTCCGATCATAAGCTTGAGCCATGTGTACGCGCAGTAGCCTCCGCAGCCCAGCGCAAACAGGCTCATCATCAATTCAAAATCCATTTACCGTTCCTCCGAGGGCGCGTTCTTGTCCTGCGTGTGCTCGCGCCGGATCCTGAGGATGCACGTGACGAGCAGAAATCCGCCCGTCAGCAGAAATACGACCGCCCCCACGAGAGACAGAATCATATCTCCGTTCCAGCCGATCGTGCCGATCTCCGTGACAAACCGCGAGCCCAGCCGGTACGTCAGATACAGCAAATACGCGCCGGCCACCAGATGCAGGATGTTCCGCCGCAGACGTTCCTGCGGGGAGTCGGCCCCGCTCTTTTTGCCGGTCTGCGATGCAGGCTCTGTCCGCTCCACCGGACGTTCCTGTTCGTGTTCCTTCATGTTCGTGCCTCCCAGCTTTTTTCTGCCTCTATCTTACAACAGCGCTCGGGAAAAGAAAAGCCGCTGCCGAAAAGTTCTAAATTTATTTACATTCGCGCCCTCAGACGCGCCCGAGGCGGAACTGCTCGATCATCTCCGCCGTCAGGCTGATGTGGGTCGTGTCCTCCGGAAGCTCCTCCCGCAGATACCACCCGGCCTCTGCCAGCTCGTCCTCCTGCACGGTGATCTTGTCGCTGCCGTCCAGCTCGGCGAAGAAGCCGAACAGGAGCGAATCGGTAAAGACCCACGGCTGGGACTTGTAAAAGCGCAGATTTTTCACATGCAGGCCCGTCTCCTCCAGGACCTCGCGGCGGACGGTCTGCTCGATCGACTCGCCGATCTCGTTGAAGCCCGCGATCAGCGCGAGGTTCTTAAAGGGGCGGTCGCGGTAGCGCGTGAGCACCAGCCGCTCTCCGTCATGGACGGCGGCGATGATGGCGGGGCAGATCTTCGGATAGATCACATTCCCGCACGCGGGGCAGACCATCGCCCGCTCCGTGCGGCTCTTTTCCAGCGTGCCGCCGCACCGGCCGCAAAATCGCGTCCCCCGGTACCAGCGCCAGAGGCTTCCCGCGGCGGCGCAGGCAAACATCGCCTCGTCCGCCACACAGCGGCGCAGCGCTCCGGTGGAGAAAAATTCCCAGCCGTCCGGCAGCGTATCCGGCGCGTCGGCGAGGTAAAACGCCTGCCGGTCGATGGAAAACAGATATTGCAGCGCCTCGGGCGCAAGCGCGGTCTCAAGGACCGTCGGCAGGTGCAGCCGCCCCGCGCTGTTTCGGGCGCATACCTCGCCGTTTTCGGAAAACAGCAGGACGAGATCGTCCCCGCGCGGCGACTGCCACGACATTTCATTGTGATAGATATGCGGTGCAATGTCCTGAATCATCGCGTTTCTTCCTCACTTTTCTTAAAAAATGCCTCGATCTCGCGGCGCGAGGCCTGCACCGAGCCCTGCACGAAGAACGGCTTTCCGCCGCCTCTGCCGTGAAGCGCCGCATTGAGCGCCTTCGTCAGCGCCCGCAGATCGCCGCCGGTCTGCCCGACGCAGTATTTGTAGCCCTCCGCATCCGAGCCGGAGAAGCACGCGCAGCGCCCGCCGCAGCGGGTCGTGACGGCGTCTGCAAGCCGCCGCAGGGAGTCGGACGAAAGCCCGTCTTCAAACAGCAGCACGTCCCCCGCGTCCCGGTAGCCATCCGCCTGCATCTCGATCAGCCGCGCCTCCAGCGCGCCCGCGCGGAGCTTCTGCCGCGAAAGCTCATCGAGCGTGCGGCGTACGCCGTCCGCCGTCTCCAGCGGCTTTGCCGAAAGCAGCCCCGAGACCTGCCGGTTCTGGGCATAGACCCCGTTCAGATATTCCAGCGCGCGCCGCCCGCAGAGCATCTCCAGCCGCACGCCCTCGTGGAATTTTTCACAGGTGAAAATCTTGATCAGGCCGATCTCTCCGGTCGCCTTGACATGCGTGCCGCAGCAGGCGCAGATGTCCACGCCCGGGAAGGTCACGATGCGCACCTCGCCGGTCAGCTCCTTTTTGCTGCGATACGGGATGGTGCGGAGCGTTTCGGCGTCCGGATATGTGATCTCGACCGGAAGGTTTCGGCAGACGGCCTCGTTTGCCTCCCGCTCGACCTCGCGAAGCTGCTCCGGGGTGAGCAGACCCGAAAGGTCGATGGTGATCATCTCGGCGCCCATGTGGAAGCCCACATTGTCATAGCCGAAGCGGCGGTGGATGATGCCGCTGACAAGATGCTCGCCGCTGTGCTGCTGCATGAGGTCAAAGCGCCGCTGCCAGTTCAGCACGCCGCGGACATGCGTCCCCGGTGTGAGCGGCTGCTCGCAGTAGTGGACGATCTCGCCGTCCCGCTCATGGGTATCGGTAACGGGCACGCCGCCAAGCGTTCCTGTGTCGCCCGGCTGGCCGCCGCCCTCGGGATAAAACGCCGTCCGGTCGAGCACCACGTCAAAGCCGTGCTTTCCTGGCGCGCAGGCGAGCACCTGCGCATCAAATTCCCGCAAATGGGAATCCTGATAATAGAGTCTTTCCGTTGTCATATCAAAAACTGCCCTCCGCAAATAGCTTCCTTCCGACATTTTATCACATCGCCGGTACAAATGGAATCCCGCCGCACGGAAAAAGAAAAAGCCCGGTTTTTCGGTTGACAAAGCCGTATTCAGCGCATAAAATAAAGAATGGTCGTTTCCGCGCAAACGCGGCAGCGACATCCGATCTGATCACATAAAGGAGGGAAAACAGATGGACGCAGGAAGTAGTAACGGCACATCGGCAGGCCGAAGTTGTCCCGGGAGCGAGCCGCCTTCATGCGCTCTGTCTCCCTGCTGCTGATATGCCTGTCCGTTGCCCTTACTTCCTATCACATTTTTAGGAGGAAAGGCTTATGGCAGAATTACAATTTTCCCTGAGGGATACCCTCCTCAAGCTGCTTGAGGAAAAGCGGTATTACTCACTGCGGGATCTGTTCAACACCATGAACCCCGCAGACATCGCCGCCGTGTTTGAGGACGTAGACGAGGCGCGGCTTCCGCTGCTGTTCCGGCTTTTGCCGAAGGAGCTGGCGGCGGAGGCATTTGTCGAGATGGCGCCGGAGCTTCAGGAGCTTCTCATCCGCGGCTTTTCCGACTCGGAGCTGAAGGAGGTCATCGACGAGCTGTACGTCGATGACGCGGTCGATATTGTCGAGGAAATGCCGGCAAACGTCGTCCAGCGTATCCTCGCGCAGGCTGAGCCGGAAATGCGCAAGCAGATCAATGAGATCCTGCGCTACCCCGAAAACTCCGCCGGCTCCATCATGACGACGGAATATGTGTCCCTGCGGCCGAATATGACGGTGGAGGAAGCCATCCTCCGCATCCGCCGTACCGGCATCGACAAAGAGACCATCTACACCTGCTATGTCACCCGCGGGCGCAAGCTGATCGGCCTTGTCACGGTCAAGGATCTGCTTTTGTGCGAGGATGACGCGGCCACGATCGAATCGATCATGCTTGAGCATGTCATTTCGGTCAACACGCTCGACGATCAGGAGCAGGTCGCGCAGATGTTCTCCAAATACAACTTCCTTGCCCTGCCGGTCGTGGACACCGAGAACCGGCTGGTCGGCATCATCACCTTCGACGACGCGATGGACGTCATGGAGGACGAGACGACCGAGGACATGGAAAAGATGGCGGCTATGCTCCCGTCCGAGCACCCGTACATGCGCTCCACGCCGATCGAGATCTGGAAAAACCGCATCCCGTGGCTGCTGCTGCTCATGGTGTCCGCGACGCTGACCGGCCTTGTCATCACGCGCTTTGAAAACGCGCTCGCGTACCTGCCGTGCCTGACGGCGTTCATCCCGATGCTGATGGATACAGGCGGCAACTCCGGCTCGCAGGCGTGCGTCTCGATCATCCGCGGCATCAGCCTGAACGAGATTCAGTTCCGCGACATCGGCCGCGTCGTCTGGAAGGAGATCCGTGTCTCCGTCCTCTGCGGCATCTGTCTGGCGGTGGCGTGCTTTGCAAAGATCGTCCTTGTGGACATGCTCCTGCTCAAGAGCGAGAGCGTCACCTACATGGTCGCCTTTGTGGTCTGCGTCACGATGGCCGTGACGGTCTGCCTTGCAAAAATGGTCGGCTCGACGCTTCCGCTGCTTGCCAAGAAGCTCGGCTTTGACCCGGCGGTCATGGCCTCCCCGATCATCACCACCATCGTTGACTTTTTGTCGCTGCTGGTGTACTTCGCGTTCGCGACCTCGATCCTGCCCATATAAACGATCAAATGCCCGTACCAAATGGTACGGGCATTTTAAGCGTGTCAAAATAGTCATTTTGACACGCTCTCAAACGCGAACCGCGGGGCTTGGTTCGCGTTTGAAAAGACTGCACCCGGCGGCGCGCATAATTTGTGCGCTGCTTGCGCACAAATTCCACACTTGCCGGGTGTTTCGTGTTTTGCCCGATGCCGCAGCGTTCAGAAAAAGTGCCAGTGGCACTTTTTTAGCGTAGGC
>OMBZ01000651.1_pt1 | contig 11376 bp, 10 predicted proteins | sample 1673831 | NCBI WGS metagenome assembly OMBZ01 (sample SAMEA103958129, study PRJEB25191) | human gut metagenome | reverse complement strand
GGTGAGAGGACAAATCTCACCGCAAGGGATACGGAGATTCAGTTTTCTCAGAGCCTTACGGCTCAGCGAACCTTGCTACGAAAATAAGTAGCGAGGGCGTGAACCTTGACAAACAGGCTTTCAACGCCTCATGAAAAGCCATCGCAGCACAAAAAGCGGCAGGCCAAAACCTGTCGCCGGCCGAAGTATGGAACAGTGGACATCAGTCTGGTGCCACCACAAAGTATCCCAGCTTTTGCAGTTCATTCACCATACGGCTGGCCCGTTTGTGCTCACTTTGTTTTCTGCGGGTCTCAAAACATTCTTCGTTGTAAGGTGTTCCCACCTTCAGCATCGTGTAAATCAGCGCCAGCAGCTTGCGAGCCAAAGCAATCGTTGCCCGTTTTGCGCCCTTCCGCTGTTTTATCCTCCAGTACCAACCGGAGAGGTACAAGGTTCGCTTTCCGGAGATGACCCATCCCACCTCGCATAGCATACTCTTCAGATACGGATTACCTTTGTTAATGTGAGCACTCTTACGTTTTCCGGCACTTTCATTGTTACCAGGACTTAAACCAGCCCAGGAGCATATATGCTGGGAATCCGGAAATGCACTCATATCGGTACCAATTTCCGCGATAATAGCCGCTGCTGCAGTTACATCAATGCCCGGTATGGAGCATAGGAGGCTCAATGCCTTTTCGTGTTTTGTGATTTCTTCTGCAATAGCGTTCTCCACAGAGTGGCGGTGCTGTTCAAGAGCCTCCAGATGCTCAAATATCATACGAAGAAAGCCGCGTTGGTGTTCTGAGAGCGAACCGTTCAAGGCGATCAGTATTTCGTCGATACGTTTCCGGGTCTGCGTTTTCAGGCACCGGTCCAGAGCTTCCCGCGAAATATTTCCGTATTCCATGAGATGACGGATGATGTTTCGCCCGGAAGCGCCAAATGCGTCCGACAGAAACGCTGTGAAGCGGAAACCGGAGCTTTGCAGAAATTTATCGATGCGATTCTTTTGGGCGGTAATGTCATGTACAATACTTTTTCGATATCGCGTCAGATGGCGCAATTCACGAAAAGTCTTATCTGGGATAAAGCTCCCCTTCAGTAGTCCGGCTCGGAGCAGAGTTGCAATCCATTGCGCATCACGCATATCTGTTTTGCGTCCAGGGACATTCTTCATATGACGGGCATTCACAACTAAAATGTTGATCTGTCCATCAAAACACAGCTCTAACATTTCATAGATAGGCTGCCAATAGATGCCGGTACTCTCCATAGCAACGTGGTGGCAATCTGCTTCCAATACCCAGTCCCGCAGCTTTTGCATCTCCGGAATAAGTGTACTGAAAGATCGTATCTCGATCTCCGGATCGGTTCCCAACTCACCCTTGGCGAGGCAGGCAACGATAATATCCCGGTGAACATCCAAACCCATAACACAGGTCAATATGTCTTGCATCAAATCCCTCCCTCTAATTTGCAGGCTAGGAATTGCCCGGGTGGGTATCCGAACTTTGCTACTCGTGCTATTCACTTGCGTGATGCAACATACTGCTGTTCTCTTGGGCAATTCGTCCACGTTGAACAAACGGGGTGAAAATCCACCAAGGTTCAGACGGACTACACCTGCTGCCCTCAGTTTAGCAAATCCTTTGCCTTCTGCACAGACTTTATTTTCATTCTCAGCTGTGATGGCCTTTCATGAGGCGTTGAAAACAGAATAAGGACAGAATGACGGATGATGCGGAAAGGACGTGCGCGGGTATGAATCTTCACGGCAAGGATATCAAGATCTTCGCGGGGAATTCCAACAAGCCACTGGCGGCGGCAATGGCGGAGTGCCTCGGCATCACGCTGGGACGCAGCGAAGTGGGACGCTTCAGCGACGGCGAGATACAGGTCTCCATCCAGGAATCGGTGCGCGGCAGCGACGTTTATGTGGTGCAGAGCACCTCAAGCCCTGTCAACCGCAACCTGATGGAGCTGCTCATCATGATGGACGCTTTCCGGCGCGCGTCGGCCGGGCGCATCACAGCCGTCATTCCGTATTACGGCTACGCCCGGCAGGATCGGAAATCCCGCGCGCGGGACCCCATTACGGCCAAGCTGGTGGCGGACCTGATCGTAACGGCGGGAGCCGACCGCGTGCTGACCATGGACCTGCACGCGTCGCAGATCCAGGGCTTTTTCGACGTACCGGTGGACCATATGTACGGCGCGCCCATTCTGACGCCCTATTTCGCACGCAAAACGGAGCCTTACCATGACAACGTGACGGTCGTCAGCCCGGACCTGGGCAGCGTGGCCCGCGCCCGTGCCTTTGCCGAACGGCTGGACGTTCCGCTGGCCATTGTGGATAAGCGGCGTCCAAGGGCAAATGTTTCTGAGGTGATGAACATCATCGGCGAGGTGGAAGGCCGGGACGTGGTCATCGTGGACGATATGATCGACACCGCGGGCACGCTGTGCAATGCGGCCGGCGCCATTAAGGCGCGCGGAGCCAAGAGCGTGACGGCCTGCGCCACCCACGGCGTGCTCTCCGGTCCGGCCATCGGGCGCATCCGGGACAGCGCGCTGGATGAGGTCGTGCTGCTGGACACCATCGCCCTGCCGCCGGAAAAACAAATTGAAAAGATCAAGGTGCTCAGCGTCGCGCCCGTGCTGGCCGAGGCAGTGGCGCGCATCTATTCCGACAAGCCCGTCTCCACGCTGTTTGTGTGAGCGGCGCGGCTGAAATAATACAATACAAATGCAGCGGCACGGCGCGGTGCGCCGTGCCGCCGTGTTGTGCATTCCACAGGAGAGACCATGTTTTTCAAAAAGCAGACAAGCATTGATGCGATCATCGTGGGCCTGGGCAACCCGGGCAAAAAATATGAAGGCACGCGCCATAACGCGGGCTTCGCCGCGCTGGACCATGTGGCGGAAAAATGGGGCGTGAGGGTGACGAAGGCGAAGTTCGACGCGCTGACGGGCACGGGCACGGCGGCGGGCGTGAAGGTGCTGCTGATGAAGCCGCAGACCTTTATGAACCTTTCCGGCGATGCCGTGCGCAAGGCGGCGGATTTTTACAAGGTCCCGCCGGAGCGCATCATCGTTCTGTTCGACGATATCTCGCTGGCGCCGGGACGCCTGCGCATCCGGAAAACGGGCTCGGCGGGCGGGCACAACGGCATCAAAAGCATCATTGGGAACATCGGGCAGGATTTCCCGCGGGTAAAGATCGGCGTGGGGGAAAAGCCGCGTCCGGAGTACGACCTGGCGGACTGGGTGCTGAGCCGACTGACGCAGGCTGAGAAAAAGGCCGTGGAGGCGCGTTACGACGATATCTGCGGCGCGCTGGAGCTTATGATGAAAGGGCAGTTTGACACTGCGATGTCGAGGTACAATGGATAAGAAAAAAGAGAAAATGACGCCGGAGCGCCGGTATGAGCTTGCTTGCCTGATTTTGGGCGGCGTGGTGCTGGGTGGTGCGCTGGGCTGCATTTTGCGGCCCAACGAATGGACGTTTGCCGTTATCCCGCTGCTGGGCGTGTGCCTGACGGCGCTTTTGTGGTGCGCGGCGGCGCGGTTGTGGCTGTGCCGCGACAAGCAGCGCCTGCTGGCAAAAAGCTTTACGCGGCCCGTGCGGTTCGCGCTGGCGGTGCCTGCCTGGGCGGGCGCTACATGGCTTTTGTATCTGCTGCCGGGCAATGTGACGGGCCTGGACGACGTGCTGGCGGAGAGCGTTATCATCTTGACGCTTTTGGCCGGCACCGTGTTCGTGCCCGCGGCTGCGCTGGGCCTGGGTGTGGCTTCCGTTCTGGCGGCCGTGGTGCATCTGCGCCGTACGCCTGCCGCTGAGACGCGGGCCTACCGCGAGGGGCCGTTGGCGCTGGCACTCGTTTTGTGCGTGGGCGTGGCGGCGCTGTGCGTATGTTTTTTTCTTTATTTGACGATATAGCCGCCTTTGGCGCAGAGAGGTTTTTTCATGCTGACTGCTCCCCTGAAACAAACACCTGAATACAAACGGCTGCTGGCGGGCATGGCGGGCGCGAAGCCCGCTGTGGTGGCCCTGTTCGGTATGCCGCCCACGGCCCGCGCCCAGATGCTGGCCGCACTGTGCGAGGATACGGGCCGTTCCGCGCTGGTGGTGTGCGCGGGCGAGGCCGATGCCACGCGCTTTGCGGAGGACACCGCCGTGTTCGGCCGGCGGGCCGAGGTATTCCCCGCACGGGATTATGTGCTGCGCCCCGTGGAAGGCCAGAGCCATGAATACGAGTACCGGCGCCTTGCCGTGCTGGGCAACCTGGTGGGCGGCCGCACGAGCGTCGCGTGCGCGCCCGTGGAGGCCGTGCTGCAATATACAACGCCCAAACAGGAATTCTGCGGCAACACTCTCACGGTGAAGCAGGGAATGGCTATCTCCATGGACGTGCTCATCGAGCGGCTGTTCGGCGCGGGGTATCTGCGCCGCTTCCAGGTGGACGGCCCGGGCCAGTTTTCGGTGCGCGGCGGTATTGTGGATATTTACGCGCCCGACATGCAGAAGCCCCACCGCCTGGAGTTTTGGGGCGACGAGGTGGACAGCATCCACAGCTTTGACCTTGTTTCCCAGCGGCGGGAAGGGGCGGTGAAAAAAATTTATCTTTCCCCGGCCCGGGAAGTGCTGTTCGGAGACACCGAGGCCGCCGCAAGGCTGCTGCGCACGGCGCTTTCCAAGGCAAAGCCCGCCTATGCGGAAGCTTTGGCCGACGCCATGGACGGCGACCTCAAGGCGCTGGACGCGGGTACGATGCCCGCCGCCATGGACAAATATCTGGCGCTGCGGTACGAAAAGCCGGCGACGATCTTTGAATATTTCGACGCGCCCATCGTGTTCCTCAACGAGCCAAGCGCCGTGCGCGAGGCCGCCAAAGGCGTGGAGTTCCGCTTCGGAGAGGCGTTCAAGGGCCTGTTGGAAGAGGGTGTGCTGGCCCCCGGGCTGGACCGTTTCTACGAGGACACCGCGTATCTGCTGCACGAGACGGAGAAGCGGCATGCCGTGGTGTGTGAAAATTTTGCCCGCACCATCCCGGACCTGAAACTGGCGGATACCGTCAACGCCCAGACCCACAGCCTGCCGCCCTGGGGCGGCGAGGTGAGCGCGCTGGCCGACGACCTGCGCCCGCTCACGGCACAAAAGTATGCCGTGGCAGTGCTGGCGGGCACGCAGCGCGCGGCCGCCGCGCTTGCGCGGGACCTTGCCGCCGCGGGCTTTTCCGCCCAGGCGTATCATAAGGAACCGCCGTCCCTTGCGCCGGGCAGCGTGGGTGTGTTTGAAGGCCACCTGAACGCGGGCGCGGATTACCCCTTCGCCAAGTTCGCCGTGTTCACCAGCCGCCGCCACAACGCGGCCGCGCCGCAGAAGGCCAGGGCAAAGAACAAGGGCCTTTCCAGCCTGTCGGACATCACGCCCGGCGATTATGTGGTGCACCAGAACCACGGCATCGGGGTATATGCGGGCATCCAGAGGCTGGACCTGCAGGGCGTGGTGAAGGATTACATCAAAATCAACTACGACAAAGCGGACACGCTGTATGTGCCCGTTACCCAACTGGACCTTATCAGCCGCTATACAGCTCCCGGCGACGGCGAGCGCGTCAAGCTCTCGAAGCTGGGCGGCGACGCGTGGAACAAAACCAAAAGCCGCGTGCGCAAGGCCACGCAGGAGATGGCAAAAGAGCTGATCGCTTTGTATGCCCGGCGCCAGCAGGCCCAGGGCTATGCGTTCCCCGAGGACAACGAGTGGCAGCGGGATTTTGAAACGCGTTTTGAATACGACGAAACGGCCGACCAGCTCACCAGCGCGGCCGAAATAAAAAAAGACATGGAAAAGCCCCACCCGATGGACCGCCTGCTGTGCGGCGACGTGGGCGTGGGCAAAACGGAGGTGGCGCTGCGCGCCGCGTTCAAGTGCATCATGGGCGGCAAGCAGGTGGCCGTGCTGGTGCCTACCACGATCCTGGCGTGGCAGCACTACACCACCATTCTCTCCCGCATGGAGGCGTTCCCCGTCAAAGCGGGGCTGCTCTCCCGCTTTGCCAGCGCCCGCCAGCAGAAAGAGACCATTAAGGGCCTTGCCGCGGGTACTGTGGATGTGGTGGTGGGCACCCACCGTATGCTGCAGAAGGATGTGAAATTTCACGATCTGGGCCTTGTCATCATCGACGAGGAGCAGCGCTTCGGCGTCAAGCACAAGGAAAAGCTGAAGGAAAATTTCATCGGCGTGGACATGCTGACGCTTTCGGCTACGCCCATCCCGCGCACGCTGAACATGGCGATGAGCGGCCTGCGGGACATGAGCACCATCGAAGAGCCGCCCTTTGAGCGCCGCCCCATCGAGACCTATGTGATGGAATACGACGCGGGCGTGGTGGCCGAGGCCCTGCGGCGCGAGCTGGACCGCGGCGGCCAGGCGTATTATATCCACAACCGCATCGACACCATCGACCAGTGTGCGGCAAAGCTGGCGGAGCTTTTGCCCGGCGCGCGCATCGCCACGGCCCACGGCCGTATGGACGAGTCCACGCTTTCGGGGGTATGGCAGAAGCTGCTGGACGGCGAGATCGATGTCCTGGTGTGCACCACGCTCATCGAGACAGGCGTGGACGTGCGCAACTGCAACACGCTCATCATAGAGGACGCGGACCGCATGGGTCTTGCCCAGCTGTACCAGATCCGCGGCCGCGTGGGCCGCTCGGGCCGCAAGGCCTACGCCTATTTCACGTTCCGGCGGGATAAAGTGCTCACGGACATTGCGGCCAAGCGTCTTTCCGCCATCCGGGAGTTCACAAGCTTCGGCTCCGGCTTCCGCATCGCCATGCGCGATCTGCAGATCCGCGGCGCGGGCAACCTGTTGGGGCAGAGCCAGCACGGCCACATGGAGGCTGTGGGCTATGAGATGTATGTCAAGCTGCTGAACCAGGCCATCGCCGCCGAAAAGGGAGAGGCTGTTCAGGCGGATAAGAGCGATTGCCTCATTGACATCACCGTGGACGCCTACATCCCTGAAAAATACATCCCGGACGCCGCCGGACGCATTGAGGCGTACAAGCGCATTGCCGCCATCGACGACCGCCCCGGCGCGGACGACGTGCTGGACGAGCTGGCGGACCGTTACGGTCCTGTGCCCAAAAGCGTGCAGGGGCTTATCGACATCAGCCTGGTGCGGGTGGTGGCTGCAAAGCTTGGCATCTACGAGATCACACAAAACCGGGATATGCTCATTCTGTATTCCGATAAGCTGGACCTCGCCACGCTCAAGCCCCTGCTCAAGGATATGGGCCGCCGCCTGCTGGTGAACGCTTCCGGCAAGCCGTACCTTTCGGTGCGCATCCTGCCCGGCGAAAAGCCGCTGGATGTGATGAATGCCGTGTTCGACAAAATGGCGGAGCTGGAGCGGCCGCAGTAACGCGCTCCGGGGCCGAAAGTTTTGCCCGGCACTTGCCAACAGCCGCGCAACGCGGTATAATTTGTTGTATCATTGCGGGTGAAGGCCGCGGCCGAAGCGGCGCCCGCGCGGAGGGAAACACATTGAAGCTGAAAAAATTCACCGGCCTGCTGCTGTGCGCGGCGTTGGCCCTTTCCATGGCTGCCTGTAAGTTCACCACGCCCGCCGTCGTGATGACGGTGGAGGGCGAGGATATCCCCGCGGGCCTGTACCTGATGTACCAGTATCAGGCGTATTCCAGCGCAAAAAGCAAGCTGGAGGATAAAAGCGCCAAGGTACTGAAAAGCGAGATCGAGGGCGTGAAAGCTGAGGAATGGATCCACAACGAGACGGTGGCCTCCGCAAAACGTTATGTCTGGGTGGAAAAAGCCTTTGCGGAAGCGGGCCTTACCTTCACCGAGGAGGAGCAGGCGTCCATCGACAGCCAGCTCGATGCCATCTGGGCCAACAACGAAGCCCTGCTGGCGGCCAACGGCATTGGGCGGGAAAACTACCGCCGCTTCTATGAATGCGAAGCGAAGTATGAAAAGCTGCTGACTGAGTATCAGGACGGCGAATCGGACAAGATCACCGACGCCGAGGCCAAAAAGTACATGGACGAGACCTATTCCCGCATTCAGACGCTGGTGCTGCCAACTACGGATGCGGATTCCGCCGCGCTGCCTGACGAAAAGCTGGAAGAGCTGAACGCACTGGCGGCCCAGCTTGCCGACGACCTGAACGCGGGCGGTTCCATGGATGAGCTTGGCCCCGAAACGCTGGAAAAGGCGTTTGAGATCTGCGGCCGCGAGTATGCCGAGGACACCGCTTCGTCGTATATGTCCAAAAGCTTCCTCACCGCGGAATCCACCAGCTATTCCGAGGAATTCGTGCAGGGGGTCGTCGCCGCTGAGGTGGGCGCCGCCGGCGTGTACGACGGTTACAGTGTTCCGATGATCTATCAGAAGATCGCCAACTACGAGGACAATGACGATTTCACCGCGAATTACAAAACGACCATCCTCAGCGAGATCACTTCGGCCGCGTTCTCGGACAAAGTGGAGGAGGAGACTGCGGCCTATGCCGTGACGGAGGATGCCTCCGCCGTCAAGACATACAGCCCGTCCAAGATTCGGGAATCCGTTTAAACCGCGTTTATCAGCAAAGCCTGTGCGAAGAAGCCGGCGGCAGCCGGCTTCTTTTTTGCGCATATATGTTTTACCACCCCAACGAAACAGGAGGACAAAAACCTATGGCACAATTTAGCATCCGCCCCGCCCGGCCCGAGGACTGCGGCACCATTCTGGAGCTGATCCGCGGCATTGCGGAATACGAAAAGATGAGCGACGAAGTCGTTGCTACCGAAGAGACCATCCGGCATGCGATGTTCGACGAACACGTCACCCGCTGCCTGCTGGCAGAGCTGGACGGCAAGGTCATTGGATACGCGCTGTACTTTTACAACTATTCCACGTTTATCGGTACAAAAGGCCTCTATCTGGAGGATCTTTTCCTGTATCCCGAATACCGTAAGGCCGGTTACGGCAAGCGGCTCATCCGCGAGCTGTTCAAGATCGCCGCGGCGGAAAACTGCGGCCGCATGGAGTGGTGCTGCCTGAACTGGAACACCCCCAGCCAGGAGTTCTATAAGAGCCTTGGCGCAAAGCCGATGGATGAATGGACAACATGGAGGCTGACGAAAGAGGACCTTGCCCGTCTGGCGGCGGAGTAAGGCCGTTCGTCCAAAGCGTAAAGCAAAGCGGCCCGCACCGGTACACCCCGGCGCGGGCCGCTGCATTTCAGCTGTTATGGACGTACATCGTTGGGGTCGTAGGGCGGCTCCGGCATAATGAGCGCGGCTACGATATAGGCCAGCAGGCCCGAGCCCCAGCCGAAGCACAGCAGCACGAACGCCAGCCGTACGATGGTTGGGTCCACGCCGAAATATTCCGCGATGCCGCCGCACACGCCGCATACCATACGGTGGCCGCGGGCTTTATACAAACGTTTCTGGTCCATCAGTCATTTCCTCCTGTTGTCAGTTGAATGTGATCGTTACTTCGCCCATGCCGCATTCGATGTCATAAAATGTGGCCGCGCTGCGGTTTACTTCCAGCTCGACGCCCATGCCGGAATGAGAATAGTCGTCGATGGTCACGGAACCCATGCCGCTCTCCAGCGCGTAGCCGTAGTCCGCCGGCCGGGAGACGGCCACCTCGGCGACGCCCATGCCGCAGGACACCTCGTTTTTGCCGTCCAGGCTGCCGCCGTCGATGGTCAGCTTACCCATGCCGACATCCAGGCTGCTCTCCTGTGTGCAGGTGAGATTTTTTACGGTCATCTCGCCCGCGCCCACCTCAAGGTCGGCTGTGCGGCAGGCCAAGCCGTCCGCCTTCAGCGTGCCCGCGCCGATGGAAAGCTCCACCTCGTCAAACACGGTGTCCCGGGGAACCGTGATGAAAAATTTTACGTTTTCCCAGTTGCGCAGCTGCCAGTCGCCGGTCGTCTTAATCGTCCACACCCCGCCTGAGACCCTGGACTCATAACGCGGGCTGCCGGAGACCTGCAGGTCATACGCGTCACCCGGCTGAATGACGACCTCTGCCGTGGAGATATCGATTTCCAGTTCCCGCACGCTGCCGGTGGGGACGGAGCCGGAGCTGGAGGGGGAGGGCGCACCAGGGGCGGAGGGAGCGCCGGAGGCGTCTGCCCGGAACATGCCGAATTCACCGTCGGTAAAAGCGTCGGTGTAATAGACACGGGGGCCGTTGTCCCAGCCGACGCGGATACTGGTAAGCCGTCCTCCCAGGCACAGGCCCACGATAGAGAGTATGATGCCCAATACAAGGCAGCCGCCCGCAATGCTCAGCAGTGTTTTTATGAATTTTGTCATCGCCGTCTTACCTCACTTTCCCAAACAGGGTGCGGCACAGCGAACCGACGGCACGGAAGAGCGCCGGACCGGCCTTGGCCACGACCCATACCGTCCCCGCGCCCAGCAGCGCGCCGATGGAGATGCACAGCAGGCTGAGACCCATCGTCAGGATACCACTGGGAACGGATGTGAACAGCAGCCCAACGCCGCCGCCGAAAGCCGCCACGCCCGCGATCATTGTGGCAAAGCCCGCGAACGCAATGCCGCACAGCCCGCCGACGATGCCCACTACGCCGCCGAACAGGCCGCCGATGAGGCCGATCCAGATGGGACAGGTGAGAATGAGCAGGATGACCCAGAGCGTGCGGTTGGAGGCGGAGCGTCCGCCGTTTTCGCGGTGCGCGCCGTCTTGGGGATAGCTGTATGCATAGGCAGGGCCGTGCTGCGCGCCGTCCGCCGCCTGCGCATTCGGAAAACCGTCCGGAGCTTCCTCGTCCGCGCGCTGGCCTTCGGCCCAAGAGCGTTCTGTTTCCTGCGCCGGGGCCTGGGACGCCTGCCAGTCCGGGCCGTCCAGTGTAAGCTCCGGAACGGGCGCCTGTTCCGGCTTTTCCGGAGCGGTGCTTTTTTCCGCTGCATCACGCACGGCGGGTGCGCCGAAGCCGCAGTTTGCGCGAATGATGCAGGCCACCTTTTGGGGGCTGCCCAGCTCGGCCAGCACAGCGGCCTCGTTCTCCGGGCCTGCTTCATCCAGATATTCGTTGTAGAATTTCAGCGCTTCGTCGCGCTCCTCTGTGGTGATATCGCGCAGCTGGGCTTCCAGGGCCGCCATAAACTCCGCTCTATTCATTACTGATTCCTCCGAACAATACGTTGTCGATCTTCGCTTTATACTCCGTCCACTCACGGCGGTACGTTTCCAACTGCTCGCACCCCTTTTCCGTGATGCTGTAATAGCGGCGGTTACGGCCTGCGAATTCACGGTCGTAGGTCTCCAGGCACTCGCTCTTCTGCAGACGCCGCAGCACCGGGTAGAGGGTGCTCTCGGACACCTCCATCACACTGCGCACAT
>OMBZ01000648.1_pt1 | contig 11396 bp, 7 predicted proteins | sample 1673831 | NCBI WGS metagenome assembly OMBZ01 (sample SAMEA103958129, study PRJEB25191) | human gut metagenome | reverse complement strand
AAACCGCAGCAGGTGCGGTTTTGTTGAGGCCGCTTCGCGGCGTCATGGTATAATAACCCCCAAAGCTGCCGTTTACACGGCTGCGCGTGTGCAAGGCACACGCCCCTGTGCTGATGCACAGGGCTTTGGGAACATTGAACCACGCAAAACCGCAGCAGGTGCGGTTTTGTTGGGGCCGCTTTGCGGCGTCATGGTATAATATGCCCGCTTAGCGAATGCGAGCCGCAGGCGAAGCAAAAGCAGGGCGGCATAGAAACATGATATACGAAGCATTTAGAGACCCGGCGGCAGCACCGCCCGGCGCCTATCATTCTGATTCGACGGAGGAACGCCCCTTGGCACAGAAAAACATCCGCAATTTCTGCATCATCGCCCATATCGACCACGGCAAGTCCACCCTGGCCGACCGCATCCTGGAATGTACCCAGGCCGTGGACGAGCGCCAGATGGAGGCCCAGCTTCTGGATAACATGGAGCTGGAGCGCGAGCGCGGCATCACCATCAAGGCGCGCGCCGTTACCCTGCACTATACGGCAAAGGACGGGCAGGATTACGAGTTCAACCTCATCGACACGCCGGGCCATGTGGACTTCAACTACGAGGTGAGCCGAAGTCTGGCCGCCTGCGAGGGCGCTGTGCTGGTGGTGGACGCCAGCCAGGGCGTGGAAGCGCAGACGCTGGCCAACACCTACCTTGCGCTGGAGCACGATCTGGAGCTGGTGCCCATCCTGAACAAGATCGACCTGCCCAGCGCCGAGCCGGACCGCGTGGCCCACGAGGTGGAGGACGTGATTGGTCTGCCGTGCATGGACGCACCCCGCGTCTCCGCCAAAATGGGCGTGGGCATCCAGGATGTTCTGGAGCGTGTCATCACCGATATCCCCGCGCCGAAAGGCGATGCAGATGCGCCGCTGAAAGCGCTGATCTTCGACGCGGTGTACGACCCCTACAAGGGCGTCATCGTCTATCTGCGCGTGTTCGACGGCCGCCTTTCCGTGGGCGAGCCCGTGAAGCTGATGCAGACGGGCGCTCAATTCACGCCCGTGGAGGTCGGCCATATGGGCGCTACGGCGCTGGCTCCCTGCGGCACGCTGGAGGCGGGTGAGGTAGGTTATTTCACCGCGTCCATCAAAACGCTGGAGGACACCCGCGTAGGCGACACCATCACGGGTGTGTCCGCTCCCACGGCTGAGGCGCTGCCCGGCTACCGCAAGGTGACGCCGATGGTGTTCTGCGGCATTTATCCCGCCGACGGCGCGGATTATCCCGACCTGAAGGACGCGCTGGAAAAGCTTCGCCTGAACGATGCGTCCCTGAGCTTTGACGCAGAGACCAGCGTGGCGCTGGGCTTTGGCTTCCGGTGCGGCTTTCTTGGCCTTCTGCATCTGGAGATCATCATCGAGCGCCTGGAGCGCGAGTTCGACCTGGACCTTATCACCACCGCCCCCAGCGTGGAATACCGCATCACGCTGACAGACGGTGCCGTAAAACTCATCGACAACCCCACCAATTACCCCGATCCGGCGCAAATCGCCAAGGCCAAGGAGCCGTTCGTGGATGCGCATATCTATACCCCTACCGATTATGTGGGCAGCCTGATGGAGCTGTGCCAGAACCGCCGCGGCATCATGCGAGACATGAAGTACATGGACGCCACCCGTGTAGATCTGCATTATGAGCTTCCGCTGGGCGAGATCGTATACGACTTCTTCGACGCTATCAAAAGCCGCAGCCGCGGCTACGCCAGCTATGACTATGAGATGAAGGGCTTTGTGGAATCCAAGCTGGTGAAGCTGGACATCCTGCTCAACGGCGACATGGTGGACGCGCTTTCGATGATCGTCCACGCGGATACCGCTTATGCCAAGGGCCGCCGTCTGGCGGAAAAGCTGAAGGAAAACATTCCCCGCCAGATGTTCGAGATCCCCATCCAGGCGGCCATCGGCGGCAAGATCATTGCCCGCGAAACCGTGAAGGCCATGCGCAAGGACGTTCTGGCCAAGTGCTACGGCGGCGACATCACCCGTAAGAAAAAACTTCTGGAAAAGCAGAAGGAAGGCAAAAAGAAGATGCGTCAGCTGGGCAGCGTTTCCCTGCCCAGCGAGGCCTTTACCGCCGTGCTCAAGCTGGACAGCGACGACGATTGATCTGCAAATATGCAAAAGGGATGCTGCGTGCGCGGCATCCCTTTTTTGATGGGAACTCCCAAATGTGAAATCCGCCCATGGCAGAAAGGCACTCTTTGCTTTTCCTACTAAATATGTTATAATTTATTTGTATATCAGTTTTTGTATCCGTTTTTGGAGAGATGGGCTGCGGCCTTGTGCTGCGCCCTTCTCTATGCAACGTTCCCCGGCAGAAAGGATGTGGCCTTTATCAAAGCAAAACACGGAAAAGGCGCAGCACAAAGCGGCAGACACACACACAGCAACACCTGCTTCCAGAGGGCAACGCCCCTCTGGAAGCAGGTGTTGCTGACGCTGCTGATTCTTGTTGCCCTGCTCGCCCTGCTGGGCGGGGCGCTGTGGCAGAATATCTGCTATAACCGCACCCACTATACGGCAGAGTTCTATCAGATCCATTCCCGCAAGCTGACCCAGAGCTGCCGGGTCGTTTTTCTGACCGACCTGCATCTGCGGGAATACGGAGCAGATAACTGTGAGCTGGTGCAGGATGTCCGCAGCCTTGCCCCGGATCTGATCCTGCTGGGCGGCGACTTTGTGACCTACGGCGAAGGCACCGACTATGATAATATGCTCTCCCTGTTCCGTCAGCTGAGCGAGATTGCCCCGGTATGCGGAGTGCTTGGCAACCACGAGGACGAGCTGTATTTTCTGGACAACGACCGGGAACTGGTGGAAAAGTTCACCGCCGCCGGGGTGACCGTCCTGCGCAATCAGGAGGCGCGCTATACCATCCACGACAACGTTATCAGCATTCTGGGCGTGGAGGGCAGCCCGGCGGATTTTTCTAACTACGGTGCCAGCACCTTTATGGACAGCGTGGAGCCGCAGACAGACTACGACCTGCGCATCTGTCTGGCACACGTTCCCACCTACTTTCCCGAGCATCTGGAAAATTATTCCTTTGAGCTGGGTCTTGCCGGGCACACCCACGGCGGCATCGTGCGTCTGCCGAAGATCGGTCCGCTTTATACCGCCGAGGAGGGCTTTCTGCCCGACTATGCCGGGGGCAGTTATACACTTGCCAACAACGCCACCCTCATTGTAAGCCGGGGACTGGGCGATTCCAGCCGGGCGCCCCGCATCAACAATGTGCCGGAGCTTTCGGTCATTGACATCGACTAAGCAGCCTGCGCTGCGCGTGCAGGCCGCTGCAAAAGGGTAGAATGCCATGGATGACATCAAAGAAAAAATCAAACAGGCGCTGCGTCATATCTGGACAAATAAATACCGCCTGTTTCTCTGCCTGCTGACCTTGTGCTGTCTGTTCGGGCTGGTTCACTATTTCAAAAGTGCGGACAGCGCCACTGCCAGCATCTCCTTCAATTACTCCGAGGCGGCGCTTGGCATGAACCCCAACAAGACCCGCTTCAACGCCTACGAGATCGTGTCGGACGAGGTGATGGAGCGCGCCATCCGGCGGGTGGGCTTGCAGGACAGCCTGACTGCCTCCCAGCTGGCAGAGTGCCTTTACCTGAGCCCGGACGGCACCGGCAGCGCCAACGGCAGCGAGTATATCAGCACCAACTACTATCTCTCCATCAACACCCGCAAGCTGAACCTGGACAACCGTAAACCCACAGATCTTTTGCAGAGCGTGTGCGAATCCTACCGGGAGATCTTTCTGAGCAACTACTGCGATAACCAGAGCATCCTCAAGGAAAAGCTGGAAGTGACCACCGCGTGCGAGCCTTACCTGCGACTGAACGAGCTGGAGGTGCGCGCCGCTGCGCTGAACCGCTATCTGAACGCCCGTCTGGGGGAGAACAAAAGCTTTACGGACGAGGCAAACCCCGACCCTTCCACCAACAACTTTACCACACTGGGCAAAATGATCAACAATCTGGTGGATTACGACCTGCCCAACGCCATGGCCTTTGTCATCGAGGGCGGCGTTGCCCGCGACCCGGCCATGCTGACCAGCATTCTGGAATACAAGAACAAGATCGACGATATTGACATGCGCACCCAGCAGGCTTACTATGACGCCGACAAAAAGGGCATTTCCATCTACGAAAAATCCATGACCTCCATCATGATGATCCCCACCGTGGATGAAGCGAGCGAGTACTATATGTCCCGCACCAAGACCGCCATGGATGCGCTGGCGCGGGCGGCAGACGCTTCTCTGGCCGATGCCACCGACTACCAGTCCGAGATCGTGAGCACGAATTATGTGATCCAGAAGATCCGGGAGCTGGATGCCGGCCAGCCGCGTCTGGCCGAGGCGCAGGCCATGGTGAACAAGCTGGAGACCGCCATCAACGAGATCTCGGAGCAGCTGTTTGTACTGGACAAGGCGTATATCAAGTACAAATCCCAGAACTATATTACCTTTACCTACGGCTCGGCCTCCTTCCTGCAGCGCCTGAGCCTGAAAAAGACCCTGATGGAGTCCGTTGCCGTGATGCTGGGCAGCGCATGGCTGCTCCACGAACGTAAACGCAGAAAGGCAAGGCACCGCAGATGAAAAAGTTTGAGATCCTGCGCTATCTGAAGCGTTTCAGCCTGCTGATCTTTCTGGTGTCGCTGGCAGGTGCGGCCGCCATCTACATGTATGCGGACGGTCGGCAGAAGTACACTGCATCGGTCATTATCCGCTATACCAACGACGGCATCTCGGACGGCTACACCCCGGACGGCAGCGAGCTGGACGTCAACGAGATCTACTCCTCCACCGTCATCTCGCAGGCCATGGATGCACTGGGTGCTTCCGGGCGGCTGAGCACCATCCGTTCCAACATCTCGGTGACCCCGGTGATCTCGGAAGATCAGGAGACCATCAACGAGGCACTGCTGCAAAAGGGCGAAGAGGTGACCTATTTCCCGGATACCTACAAGGTGAGCCTTGTGGTGGATGGAGAGCAGGGCGCGGGTTATGCCCGCAATATGCTGGATGCCATCATCCAGAGCTACTGCACCTATTATACGGAAAAATATGTGGAGCAGAAGCTCTCGCTCAACCCCTCGTCCGGCCTGCTGGGCAACGGCTACGATTACTACGAGTGCATCCGCATTCTGGAAAACGATACCAACGAGATGCAGGACTATCTGCTGAGCAAGCGGGAGCACTACCCGAATTTTCGCTCCTCCCGCACCGGCTACACCTATGCAGACCTGTGCGATATCTATTCCGACTTCAAAAAATACACCATCCCGGCGCTGTACGCCTATGTGCTCAACGGCCCGCAGGTGCGGGACGGCACGGTGCTGCAGGAATATCTGGCCAACACCATCGAAACTGCAAAGCAGAACGAACAGATCACCACCGAGCAGCGGGACAGTCTGTGGAGCCTGACCGACCAGTATGTGTACAAGAACGCCGATCTGCTGCAAAACTACTTTACTGACCGGGGCGAGGTGGTGTCCTCGGACTATATCCTGAATAACATCGAGCTGGAAGGTGCTGGCGATAAGGCACAGACCACCTACGACGGTCTGGTGCTGAAACTGGTATCGCTGGAACAGCAGGTCGCATCCAGCCAGATCGACCGGCAGTTTCAGGAGGAGATCCTGCAAAGCTTCCGCAACGTGGATTTTGGCGGTACAGGCGAGCAGCACGCCAAGATGGAAAGCATGATCAACGACTACGAGGCGCAGCTGAAAAGCTACTACGAGATCATCAATACCAGCAGCAAGGAGCTGAACCTGTACATCAGCGCGGATTATCTGAAGATGATCAGCTCGGTGCAGGTGGCTGCCGCCATCAATGTCAAGCTGTATCTGATGCTGGCGCTGGTGCTGTTCTTTGTCATCGGCTGCTGCGGTGCAATTCTGCTGGGCCGCATCTCGGATGCGGTGGATTATCTGCTGTATGTGGACAAAAAGACCGGTCTGCCCAACCGCGAAAAGCTCAACGTGTATATCACCGGCATGGCCGACCGCATCCTGCCGGAGGACTATACCTGCTTTGCTTTGCAGCTGGACAACCTGACCGAGATGAGCCGCCGCTTCGGCTACCATGTGGGTGACGGCATCCTGAAGGATTTTTCCGGTCTTTTGCAGCTGATGGGCGATACCGACGGCACGGTGGGCTACAACGGCGCGGGCAAGTTCCTTGCCTTCTTTGATGAATGCAGCACCCGGAAGGCAGAGGTCATGATCCGCATTCTGCAAAGTCAGGTGGACGAGTACAATAAGCTCAACCCGGAGTACCCCATCCTGTTTACCGCCGCATGGGCCACCACCTCGGAGGAGGAGCTCTACCATGTGCGCGACCTTGTGCGCTGCGCACAGAAAAAGATGTCCCTGATCGCAGGAGAGGGCGGCGCTGTCCTTGCCGGAACGGAGCGTGGTGAAGCATGATCCAGAACCGACGCGCTTACCAGCTGATCCACTGCCGCACCCGCAGCCGTCTGCTGGCGGGCGCTGCCGCCGTGTGCGGCGCAGCCTGCGGCCATGCAGACCTTGGGCTGTACCATCTGCTGCACCGGGGCGGTGCCCCGCTGCCGGACAGCACACAGGCCGACCGCGCCGCGCTGGCAGCCCTGTGCCCGAAACCTGCAGCAGAAGAGACCTGCCCGCTGCTGCCGCAGCAGGACCCGGCGGTGACCCTTTCGGTCATTGTGCCGGTGTACAACGGCGAAGCTACCATCGGCCCCTGTCTGGACAGCATTTTGCAGCAGGAGACCAGCTGCACCGTGCAGCTGATCGTGGTGGACAGCGATTCCACCGACGGCACAGCCGCCGTGCTGGAACGCTACCGGGCACTGCCCGGGGTGTTGCTGTGCAATTGCAGTGCGCCCCGCAGCGCCGCCGCCGCCCGCAACGAGGGACTGCGCCACGCCGTGGGCCGCTGGCTGATGTTCGTGGACAGCGACGATCTGTTATTGCCCGGTGCCATCCGCACCCTGCTGGAGGCCGCACAGCGCCTTGACGCCGATGTGGTGCAGGGCGGCTGGCAGTACCTGTACACCGACGGCACCCACGGCCCGGTGCAGCGCTACCCGGCGGCAGTCTACGCCGGTGCCGCCGCGCCGGAGCGGTTCGAGCTGCCCGGGATGCCATGGGGCAAGGTGTACCGGCGGGAACTGTTTGCACAGGTGCGCTTTCCGGCTTACTATACCTGCTTTGAGGATGCCATCATCCATTTTCTGGTATTCCGGCTGGCAAAGACTGTGGCCTCTGTGCCGGAGATGGTCTATCTGTGGCGCAAAAACCCCAAGGGGCTTACCGCCACAAGTCAGCACCACCCTGCCGCCGTGCAGAGCTACTGGATCATGGAGCAGCTGGCAGTGCAGGATGCTGCGCTGGGCCTGCCCCACGATGCGCTGTACCGCTGCACCCTGACGCTGCAGCTTTCGGCTTTCTGCTATGCCACCGTATCCGGCCTGCCGCCGGAAACGCAGCAGGCTGTTTTCCGGCTGTGCTGTGCTTTGTACGCAAAGGCGCTGCCGCAAGAGGGCGCACTGCCCCGCCGTGCCCGCTGGGGTGCCCGGGCGCTGCGGCAGCAGGACTTTGGGCTGTGGTGCCGCTACGGCAGAAGATTTCAGTTGTTATAATATAAGGAGTACCCATGATACGAGTGCTGCATTCGGTCAGCAATATGGACCGCGGCGGGATCGAGACCATGCTGATGAACTACTACCGGCATATCGACCGCGAAAAGGTCCAGTTTGATTTTATCGTCAACAAGCAAAAGCCCGGCGATTACGACGACGAGATCCGCCGTCTGGGAGGGCACATCTACCAGAGTCCGGGATTAAACCCGCTGCACTACCCGGCGTATCTGCGCTTTGTGCAGCAGACCGTGGCCGCAGACCCCCGCATCCGCATCCTGCACGCCCACAACGAGGCGATGGGGCTTTATGCCTTGAAGGGTGCGGAGAAGGCCGGGCTGCAAGTGCGCATTGCCCACGCCCATAATATCTGGATCGTCCGGGACTACAAGTGGCCGCTGAAGATGTTCTGTAAGCAGCTGCTGCCCGGCGCCGCCACCCACCTGTGGGCCTGCGGCCGGGATGCGGGCATCTACTACTTTGGCAAAGCGGACTGGGAGCGCCGGGGACAGATCATTCCCAACGCCATTGAGCCGGAGACCTTCCGCTTCTCCCCCGCCGTCCGCGCCGAAATGCGGGCGCGCTACGGGCTGGAAGACCGGGTGGTGCTGGGTCATGTAGGCCGCTTTGATGTCCGCAAGAACCACGAGCGTCTATTGGAGATCTTTGCCGCCTTTTTGCAGCTGGAACCCCGGGCGATGCTGGTGCTCATTGGTACCGGCAGGCTGGAGCAGGCTGTCCGTGCACAGGCGCAGGAACTGGGCATCACAGACCATATCCTGTTTGCCGGGTTGCAAAGCAATGTGGCCGACTGGTACCAGATGATGGATCTCTTCGTCATGCCCTCCCGCTTTGAGGGTCTGCCGGTGGTGGGGATCGAGGCACAAGCCGCTGGGCTGGGGTGCGTATTTTCGGACGCAGTGCCGGCGGAGGTGCTGCTTTCTTCCCATGCCATCCAGATCCCGCTTTCCGCCAGCAATGCAGACTGGGCAGCAGGCTTGCAGCGGATGCTCCACCAGCCCTGTGACCGCTCTGCTGGTGCAGAACTGATCCGACAGGCTGGCTACGATATCAACATCGCCGCCGCCCGCTTACAGCAGCAGTACCTGCAACTGGGAGGGCAGGCGTAACCCCCCGGCGGCTGCGGGAACACCCACAATAAAAGGAGAGCCCTTTTCATGCGCACATTGGATCAGATCCTGACCAAAAAGGATTACAGCCGGAAAACTCCGGCCTCTTTGTTTTATAAGGACAGCCCGCTGTGGCAAAAACTGCTGACCATCGGTTGCGTGGTCTTTTTGGCCGGTGCCGGGCTGGGAGAGTGGAAACCAATCAACAGCGCAGTGGGCGGCCTTCCCAAAGCCATCTCTCTGGGGGTGATCGGGCTGGCAATGCTGTACACCCTGTTTTACCCGGACGAAAAGCGTCTCCGGGAGTTATGGAAGCCTACCCTGCTTTATATGTCCCTGATGGCGGCGCTGTTTTTCTGGTCGATGGTCATCTGGATCGAAAGCTTTGCCGCAGTGTCTTCCATGATCCGAAGCTGCTCCAAGATCGTGTTCCAGAGTATTGCCATCCTCACTGCCGTGGCGCTGGTCTATCTGTTCCGGGAAAAAGCCATCGAGCTGTTTACCATCAGTATCTGCATTGCCAACACGGCCATCATGCTGCTGAGCATTCCTGGCTACGGTTTTGCAGCCAGCATCCAGTCTCTCGTTACCTGTCTGATCACCTTCGGTGATGCGGATGGCTATGCGCTGCAGCTGGAGATTCACGACCTGACCTTTGTGTTCGGGCAGATGATCTTGTACTACGCCGTTTTTGCTCCTCGTACTACCCGGCAGGAAAAGCGCAAGCGCTGGCTGTATCTGCTGCTCTGCTGCTGGTTTTTTCTGGTCGGCATGAAGCGCATCGCCATCCCGGCGGTGGTTCTGTTCGTCCTGATCGCTCTGCTTCTCCGCAAGCGCAAAGTCCCCGGCTGGTTTTACCCGGCAGTGGGCGTCTGCTGCATCCTGTTTTTTCTGGCATTCCTCTACTGTGTGCGCTACGGTGTTATTTCAAGGTTGCTGAACAGTTTTGGCATTGACATGATGGGACGGGACTATCTGTGGAGCATGGCGAATCCCTACTATGAATTTTCTATCACCTATATCGGCCGCGGTTTTGAATATGTGGACACCATCATCGCCCAGTGGTATAATGACGGGCTCATCAACCAGCCTTACCCCTTCCACAACGACATCCTGAAGGTCTTTGTAGAGGTAGGCTTTCCGGGTTTTCTGCTCTGGTCCAGCATCCAGTATGTTCTGACTCCGCTGTTCTGGCAGCGCTATGCAGACCAAGAGACCACGTTGCTGTATCTGTCCGAGCTAGGCTATATGACGGTGACCTACCTGACCGATAATACCGCCTTTTATTTCTGGAGCACGATGGCGCTGCGTCTGGTGACGCTTGCCTACGCCATGGAGCGCAAAAAGCCCCCGGAACCCAAGGTGTGGATGCCGGACAGTCGGCAGGAGATGCGGGACCGCATCCATATTCTGATGAAGGAAGTGTGACGGCAAGGAGTGAAAACAATGCCCTGTATCTCGTTTATAGTGCCTGTTTATAATATGGAGCGCCTGCTGCCCCGGGCGCTGCGCTCACTGCGGGCGCAGACTTTGACCGACTTCGAGGCCATTCTCATCAACGATGGCTCCAAGGACGGCAGCGCCGCGCTGTGTGCACAGGCTGCTGCCGAGGATGCGCGCTTTCGCTTCATCGACCAGCCCAACGGCGGCGTAGCCGCTGCCCGCAACGCGGGTCTGGATGCAGCCCGGGGCGAGTATATCTTCTTTCTGGATCCGGATGACTGGGTAGAGCCGGATGCGGCAGAAGTGCTGTATCATGCCGCCCGGAATGCTGATGCGGACTGCGTGGAGTTTGGGCTGTATCTGGACAGCTATGATGAAAACGGCCGGCTGCTGCACACGCAGACCAGCGGCAGCACCCTCTCCGGCGTGTACCGGGGCGCGCCCTTCAAGGAACATTTCGACGAGACGGCTTCCTCGTATCTGGTCACCAATAAGCTGTTCCGCCGGGCGTTTCTGGAGCAGCATCGGCTGCGTTTCTCCTGCCATCAGCTGGGGGAGGACGGGCTGTTCTTTGTAGCCTTTTATCGTCAAAATCCCGGCTGTCTGGTGGTGCTGGAAAAGCCGCTGTACCACTACACCGCTGCCCGGCGGGGCAGTCTGACCAACAGCTACCACCCGGAACGGCTGGAGGATAACTTTTATCTCAGTGACGCCGTGTGGGACACCGTTGCTGCGTGGGGCTTGCAGAACAGCCCCATGCACCGCGCAAAGGCGAACTACTGCACGATCCGCGATCTGATGATGGGTGTCAAGAACCTTGGCAGCAGTCCGCTTTCCCTTGCAGAGCAGACCGCATGGCTGCGCAGCACCCTGCAAAAGCCCCGCGTGCACACAGCAGTGCGCAGCACCCCGCTGCACGTCATGCAAAGCCGGAACGACTGGGTAAAGCTGTTGCTGCTCAAGCTGCGGCTATGCCGCGCGGTGCTGCTGCTCTCGGGCGCAAATCAGCGTAAGAATACCTGAAGAGAAACGCAAAAATCCCCCCGCTGCCGACTGGCAGCGGGGGGATTTGTTACCGATTTAAATGAAAATCAGCGCTTAGTTCTGCTTCATGCGAGCGAAGCAGTCAGAGCAGTAGACCG
>OMBZ01000630.1_pt1 | contig 11602 bp, 8 predicted proteins | sample 1673831 | NCBI WGS metagenome assembly OMBZ01 (sample SAMEA103958129, study PRJEB25191) | human gut metagenome | reverse complement strand
TGTTGGAGATTCCCCTGTGTTATGACGAGCTTGCCGGAAAGGAAATTGAAATTTTTCCGGACTTTATTGAGAATCCGGTCTACACTCCTGAAGGGTGTCCGATCCTGTTTACCGGGGAGGATGCCTGTGTATATGGAGAAGCGTTGGACACAGCGCCATGTACTGACTGCGGATCCTGCCGTTTCTATCGGCAAACGCCGGACACGTTGCTTGGCGTCTGCGGACATAAACAAAAGCGGCGCGATCTTAACACAGACAAAAAGAAATTGTATAAAGGGGGAACACAAGAATGAAAAGACGGATTGTAAACCTACTGCTCTGTGCGGTAATAATCGTGGGACTAATGCCCGTGTCCATTTCCGCTCTTGACGAAGACAAGTATCCGTATGTAGCAGGTACGCAGATCACTGCTGAAACTGCCGGAGATGTGCTGGGAAATGGAACCGTATCATACGACCCGGAGGAAAATGTATTGACCTTAAAGAATGCGACTATTACGGCTGAGAACGTGCCATACGGTATCTATGCAGAAGGGGAACTGTTGATCGAGCTTATAGGAAAAAACAGCGTTATCTCGTCAGGATTGTCTGCCCAAAATATTTGTGCGGCTGTTTACAGTCAAAACGGCAATATTAGAATCTTTGCCGGAGAAAATGCTGCTGATGCTGTTTTGACCGCTACATCCTCCCCGCAGACTTTGGAAGCAGACTATTCCTCTTACGGCATTTATGGGAAGGATATTTTTATTGAGGACGGAGTGAAGGTTACTGCCGAAAGCAGCGATGCCTCGCTTAAAAGCGATTCTAAAAGCTGCGGTATCAGTGGAAGCGCCATTTCGATTACAAACGCAACGGTAAAAGCTGTGGCCGGGAGCGGATGCTATAGCTATGCCATGGTAGGTACAAAGGGAATTGAAATAAAGAATTCCGATGTAACTGCACAAAGCAACAGCGTTATCAGGTCCTTCGAAGATGATAATGTTCAGCACAGTGGAGGCATTATTGCTCCGACGAAGGGAGATATTCACATCTCTGGCGGCACAGTAAAAGCGCAAAGCAACGAAGCTGAACTCCTCAGTGTGGATATCGGAAGCCTGAACGGAAGTCTCACGGTCGATAACAAGGCGGTTGTGCAGGTCAATTTCCAAGATAGTGGATTTACCAGCGCAGATGACGCAGGGGTCGGCGCCGGCCTGATGGCTTACGGTGACGTGACGATCAATGATGCTCAAGTGTATACCAGAGGACGGGAAGCTGTTATCAGTGCCGGGGTATACAGCAGTTATGGAAACGTGATTATAAACGGCGAGGTGAACGCCATAGGCGACCGCAGTGATGCCCACTCAGTTTCTTCCGGAGGAAGCTTTGGCATTTTTGCCGAAACCGGCAGCGTAACTATTAACGGTGGAAAACTAACCACGTCAATCGGTATGACGGAATCTGCTGTATGCAGTGGGATCTGCGCATACGGGGATGTGACCGTCAACGCCGGAGAGGTTTTTGCGTCGGGATCGAACGCTGTCCCGATGGACGGAGTAGAGGCAGATTTGAGCTGCGGCATTCTGAGCCAAGCCGGAAATGTGGTGTTTGCCGGTGAAACAGCAAAGGTTATGGTAAACGGAGGATACGCAGGCAACTTCTCCGCAGCTGTCGTTGCCATGGCGGGCGATGTGGAATTTCTTGCCGGCGGGGTTGATTTGTTAGGATATATCGAATATGCGGATAACTATGACATAAAATGCTATGGCGTTGTTGCATCGAGCGGAGAGATCCAAGCCATGTCTGCCCAAAGCAAAAAAGCATCTTCCAAAGGAAACATTATTTTTTACGACGGAAATGTTCAAGCACTCGGAAACACTGGCGCATTCTACCTAGATGGGGAGTTTATTGCACAACCGTCTGGCAACTTGATTTTGACCATGAAGGCAAATGAGGAATTGGTTGGTGTATTTGAAACATGGGGGCTTGCATGGGAAGACTATCCGCAAGCAGTGAAAGAATTCTTGCAGGCACAGAATGAAAGCGCAGAAGAAATAGATGGCTCTCCTTTTACAGGAAAAGCAGTAATCTCTAAAGAAATCGTATACAATTGGAAAAGCTTTTCCTGCTCCACTCAAAAAATGGCTCCTATTACCTATACACTCACCTTCGAAACCAACGGCGGCAGCAGCATCACTTCGGTGAATGCCGTGGAGGGCTCCGTGATTGATCTTTCAAAGTATACGCCGGAAAAAGACGGCTTCGTCTTTACCGGTTGGTATACGAACCGGAATTTGACCGGGAAAGTCGCCTCCATCACGTTGGACGGGCATAAGACGGTATATGCCGGCTGGACAGTAGCGGCAACAGAAACACCCGATATTACCGACTTGCCCGAGACCGGCGACAACCATCATATGCTGCTTTGGGTTGCCCTGTTGCTCCTATCCGGCGGTGCGCTTGGGACGGCGGCGCTCAGGAAAAAGAAGCAGTCGAATTAACGGATACATGGATAAGAGGCGGCAACGGGCTGATTTGGCCTGTTGCCGCCTCTTGTCGTGGAAGAACGAAAAGGTGCGGGTTCAAGTCCAATGGCCCGGGGAGAGCAGGCCGAAGGATGCGCGGAGAGGGGGGGAAGGCAGATCCCTATGAAAACGGTAAATTTTCCTGTTTGCCGAATTGTTTTGGGCATTCTGACGGGACAGCGAACAGGTCGAAAAGGGTGGCGGGGACAACAGGTTCCGCCGCTCTTTTTTGCGGCATGAAGGGGAGAAAAACAGATGAAGGATATATATGAAAACCCTTGGCGGATGGTTAACTGCGGGCTTTCCGGCCTGCGTCCGTGCGGCCGTCAAGCCGGGCTTTCGGCTGCGCAAGGCTATGCTTGCAATGCAGCAGCGCATATGGTAAGCTGCCGGTAGGGGGGGAGCGTGGCGCTCGCCCGAAAAAGCAAAGAGGAGGTGGATGATTTTTCATGAAAAGCTATGTTTGCTCGGTATGTGGCTATGTCTACGAGGAAGCGAAGGGCATCCCGGAAGCAGGCATTGCGCCGGGAACGAGATGGGAGGATCTGCCGGACGACTGGACCTGCCCCTTGTGCGGCGCCAGTAAAAGCGCGTTCCGCGAGAAAGCGGCGCAGGCCGCCCCGGAGCCGGATGTCGCGCCGGAGGCGCCGGAGGTGGAGCGGGAGCTTTCTGCCATGGAGATGAGCGTGATCTGTTCCAACCTTGCCCGGGGCTGTGAAAAGCAATACCAGGCGAAGGAAGCGGAGGCGTTTGCACGCCTTGCGGAGCATTTCCGCGCCAAAGCCGCTCCGGAGCCGTCGCCCGGCTTTGAAAAGCTGCTGTCACTCGTGGAGCAGGATCTGTCCCGCGCATATCCGTATGCCAATGCCGTTGCGGCGGACGCTGCGGATCGCGGCGCCCAGCGCGCGCTGGTCTGGAGCGAAAAGGTTACCAACATGCTTCGCTCCCTGCTCGAACGCTATGCCCGGGAGGGCGATGCAATGCTGGCGCATACCGGCGTATACGTATGTACCGTCTGCGGGTTCCTCTTTGTGGGGGATGCGCCGCCGCAGATTTGCCCGGTTTGCAAGGTGCCAAGCTGGAAATTTGAAAAAGTGGAAGGGAGGGCAATGTGATGGACAAGCTGTTTGCCGTGCGAAATCTCCGGTTATGTACCAAGGATTGCCTCTGCCTGTACGTTTGCCCTACGGGCGCTTCGGATACCGAGAACAGCATCATCGATGTAGGGAAGTGCATCGGCTGCGGCAAGTGTGCCGCCGCCTGCCCCTCCGGCGCCATCTCCATGGTGCCCTTTGAGATGCCGCCACAACAGAAGAAGACCCCGCAGGTGACGGAGGCTCTGCGCGCGCTCATCCAGAGCAAGGCAGCCGCCGAAAATATTGCCGCGCAGTTGCCCGGCGCGCTCGCCGCCGCTGTGGAGAAATCCTGCCGCCTGATGGCGGAGGACCTTTGCCGCGAGGCGGGGTTCATGCTCCCGCAAAGCGGCAACGCCCGTGCGTTTCTACAGGAGTTGAAGGACGCCCCGGACGTCCCGCAGGACGTTGTGGAAAGCCTGCTGCGCACCGTCCGGTTCAACGAGACACCCGAAAAGGAGGAGAAATCGAGCATGGAGAAATGGAGATGCACCGTCTGCGGCTATATTCATGAGGGGCCTTTGCCCGCAGACTTCACCTGCCCGCGCTGCCATCAGCCGGCCAGCGCGTTCGTGCGGATCGATGACGGCGCGGACAAGCCCGCCGTGAGCCGCTATGCCGGCACCAAAACGGAGAAGAATCTGGAAGCTGCCTTCGCCGGCGAAAGCCAGGCCCGCAATAAATATACCTACTTTGCCGCCATTGCGCAGGGGGAGGGGTATGACCAGATCGCCGAGCTCTTCCTGAAGACCGCCCGCAACGAACAGGAGCACGCGCGGCTTTGGTTTGAGGCGCTTGGCCATATCGGCAAGACCGCCGCCAATCTGCTTGCCGCTGCCGAAGGCGAGAACTATGAATGGACGGATATGTACGACCGTTTTGCAAAGGAGGCGGACGAGGAGGGGTTCCCGGAGCTGGCAGAGCGTTTCCGCAACGTGGGCGCCATCGAGAAGGCGCACGAGCTGCGGTATCGCGCCCTGCTGCAAAACGTAGAGCTGCAGCGCGTGTTTGAAAAAAGCGAGATCACCATGTGGGAATGCCGTGTCTGCGGCCACCTGGTCATGGGGAAAAAAGCGCCGGAAGCCTGCCCCGTGTGCGGATACAGCCAGAGCTTTTTCGAGGTGCGCAAGGAGAACTATTGATCGATTAACGACAGGGTTGTCTCGAACGGCGGCCGGGCAGATTGCCTGGCCGCCGTTATATCAATATTGACAAAGTAACCAAAATCTGGTATATATAAAGAATAGTAGTTCTGAACATTTCCGTTCGTTAAATCCGGGCACAGGCGTTCTATTCCTTTTCTTTGTTGCAGGCGAATGAAATGAGGCGGGTGCCGGTGACTGGGAGGTGAAGCCAATGCTTGTTTTCGACAAAGCGCGACCAAAAAAGACGCCCCCCGGGGGGCATCTCCTTTCGTACACCTGTACGGTCAGACGAGCTGACGATTTCGAATTCTCTTATTTGAACTTGCCGTGTAAGTCCAGAGGGGACTGGCTTACAGGAATACAATATCACAACATGGGGAGGTTGTCAACATGATAAAACAGGAATATTATCTGGGGCTCGACTGCGGCACGGACTCGATCGGTTATGCGGTGACCGACGAAGCGTACGCCCTGTTGAAAAACAAAGGGGAGCCGATGATCGGCGTTATGACGTTCGATGAGCCGTGTTCGGCGCAGGAGCGGCGGGCCAACCGCACCGGGCGCAGACGGCTGCACCGGCGGCAGCAGCGCGTCCAGTTGTTGCAGGAGCTGTTTGCCCCCGCCATTGCGGCCCGGGACCCCGGCTTTTTCCAGCGCCTGCGCGAGAGCGCCCTCTGGCGGCAGGATGTCACCACGAGCGCCACCGGCGGCGTTTTCTTCAACGATGATGACTTCACCGACCGGGAATACCATCGGATGTATCCAACGATTCACCACCTGATCTGTGAGTTGATGGAATCCGAAGCGCCGCACGACGTTCGGTTGGTCTATCTGGCGTGCGCCTGGCTCGTGGCGCATCGCGGTCACTTTCTGAGCGCCATCAGCGAGGACAATCTGGAGTCGGCGACGGATATCCGTGGCGTTTATGCAGATTTTATGAACTGGTTTGAGACGGAAAAACCGTGGGAATGCGATGCGGAGGCGTTCGGCAGCGTGCTGAAGGCGCGCGTCCGCATCCGGGACAAGGAGGCGCAGCTCAACGAACTGTTGTTTAACGGAGCAAAAAATCCGCCCGTGCTGGCTTTTGATGCCGAGGACCCGGACGCGCCCGTCCTCTCTCGCGCGGCCATGGTAAAATTGTTGAGCGGCGGTAAGGTGAAGGCGAGCGACCTGTTCCTGCACAGGGCGGAAGAATATGCCGAGGTCGGGTCGATCTCGCTGGGGGGCAAGGAGGAGGATCTCGCGCTGGCGCTTTCCCGGCTGGGGGAGGATGCGGAGCTGGTGCTGCGCCTGAAGGCGCTCTTTGACTGGGCGGTGCTTGCGGATATCCTGAGAAATGAGCCGTATATTTCCCGGGCCAAGGTGCTTGTCTATGATCGCCACAGGGAGGATCTTGCCCGTCTGAAGGCGTTTATCAGGAAGTACCTGCCCGCGCGTTATGACGAGGTGTTCAACGCGTCCGGGGGCGTGAACTATGCCGCTTACTCCCGGCATGCGCCCACGGGCGGGACCGCGCCCAAATACGTATCGAAGGAGGATTTTTGCGACTATCTTCGCAAGCTCGTTGCCGGCGTTTCCGTTGAGGAGGAGGACCTGCCCGCCTATGAGGACATGATGGCCCGGCTGGAAGCATGCGCCTTTTTGCCCAAGCAGCGGGACCGGGACAACCGGGTGATCCCATACCAGCTCTACGCCTATGAACTCAGGATGATTCTGGCGCGTGCGGAGCGGTATCTGCCGTTCCTTGCGCAACGTGACGCGGACGGCCTGAGCGTGTCCGATAAAATCATATCCATATTCAAATTCCGCATCCCGTACTATGTCGGGCCGCTGAATCAGAACAGCAGCTATGCCTGGCTGGAGCGCAAGGCCGAAAGGATCTACCCTTGGAATTTTGAGAAGATCGTGGATCTGGACGCGAGCGAGGATGCGTTTATCCGGCGCATGACGGGGCGCTGCACCTATCTCCCGTCGGAGTACGTCCTGCCGAAAAACGCCCTGTGTTATGCGCGTTTCAACGTGCTCAACGAAATCAATCTGCTAAAGATCAATTCGGTGCCCATTACCGTGGCGCAGAAGCAGGCCATCTACACGCAGTTGTTCGAGCGGCGGTCGCGCGTCACGTTCAAGGCATTGCAGAGCTTCTGCATTGCGGAGGGGTACATGAACCCCGGGGATACCATCAGCGGCATTGACAAGGAGGGGATCAAGTCTTCCCTGCGCCCGCAACAGGCGTTTGCGCGCCTGCTGCGACGGGGAGATCTCACGGAGGCGCAGGCGGAACAGATCGTGGAGCGCATCACCTGTACGGAAGAGCGCCCGCGCCTGCATCGTTGGCTTTGCCGGACGTTCCCGCAGCTTGCGGCCGAGGACATCGACTATCTGTCGAGGCTCAAATTCAGCGACTTCGGCCGCCTTTCCCGCCGCTTTTTGTGCGAGCTGGAGGGGATGTGCCGGGAGACGGGCGAGGTGTTCACCGTCCTTGAGGCGATGTGGGAGACGAACTGCACGCTCATGGAACTGCTCTCCGACCGGTTCACCTTTGCCGAGCGCGTACGGGAGGAAGCGCAGGCGTATTATGCGGAACATCCGCGCACGTTGGAAGCGCGCATGGACGATCTGTACCTGTCCAACGGCGCCAGACGCCCGATCTACCGTACGCTGGAGATCGTAAAGGATGTGGTCCACGCCGCAGGCGGGCCGCCCAAGAAGATCTTTGTGGAGATGGCGCGCGGGGGTACGGCGGATCAGAAGGGAAAGCGCACCAAGTCGCGCAAGGACCAGATCCGGGAGTATTACAGGCGGTTTGCCCGCGAAGAGGTGCGGGATCTGCTCTCCCTGCTGGATGCCCGCGACGAGAACGAGTTGCAGAGCGAAAAACTGTATCTGTATTTCATGCAGTTGGGCCGCTGCATGTACAGCGGGGAGCCGATCGAACTGCAACACCTTTCCGACCGCAAGTTTTATGACGTGGATCACATCTTCCCCCAGTGCCGCGTGAAGGACGACAGCGTGCTGAACAACAAGGTGCTGTGCCTGTCCGTGTTGAACGGCCAAAAGGGGGACGTGTATCCGATCGCCCCGGAGATTCGGCAGCGGATGGGCGGCTTTTGGGCCGCGCTGCATGGCAAGGGCCTGATCACGGATGAGAAGTATCGGCGGCTCACGCGCACGACGCCGTTTACGGACGAGGAGTTGATGGGCTTTATTCAGCGCCAGCTTGTCGAAACGCGGCAGTCCACCAAGGCCATCGCCACCATTCTCAAGGAACGGTATCCGGATACGCAGATTGTCTACGTCAAGGCCGGGCTTGTGTCCGAGTTCCGGCAGGAATTCGGGATGCTGAAATCCCGCATACTCAACGATCTGCACCATGCCAAGGACGCCTATTTGAACATCGTGGTGGGCAACGTGTACTATGAGCGGTTCAATAAAAACTATTTCCGCCTGAACGAAACGTACAGCATGAAGACGCGGGAGCTGTTCACCCATTCGGTCTGGTCCGGCGGCGCCCGTGTCTGGCGCGGCGGCGCGGACATCGGCCTGGTGCGGGAGGTCGTGTCCCGCAACCACATCCATGTCACCCGGTTTGCTTTCTGCCGCCGGGGCGCCCTGTTCGACCAGCAGCCCCTGCGCGCGCAGCCCGATGGCGGCGATCTGATCCCGCGCAAGGCTAACCTGCCCGTGGAGCGGTACGGCGGCTATCGCAAGCCGACGGCCACGTTTTTCATGCTGGCGCGCTACACCGCCGGTCGGAAGCGGGAGCTGATGGTCGTTCCGATCGACCTGATGGCCGAGGCCGATTTTCGGCGGGACGATGAATGCGCGCTTGCGGTCGTGCGCGCCGCAATCGAAAAGATCGTCGGCAAACCGGTAGATGCCGTGGAGCTGCCCCTCGGCATGCGCGTGCTCAAGGTCAACACGGTCTTTTCGCTGGATGGCTTTCGCGTCGCCCTTTCCGGCAAGGCAAGCGGTGGGCAGAAGTTGCTCCTCACCCCGCTGATGCCCCTGTGGCTCGATGCACGGTGGGAGCGGTATGTCAAGCGCATCGAATCCTTCCAGAACAAGCGCAGCAAAAGGCCCGGCCTGTCGCTGCAGCCCGCCTTCGACCGCCTCACGCCGGAGGAGAACCTGTTGCTGTACGACCTGCTGCGCGGGAAGCTCGCCGCCTGGCCGTACAGCAAGCGCCCCGTAGTGGAGCCAATCCGCAATACGCTCGAAGAGCGGCGGGAGGCGTTTTCCGCCCTGCCGCCGGAGGCGCAGGTCGCCCTGCTCGCCGGGTTGCTGGGCGCCTTCGGCAGGAGCAGCCAGGGGATCGACCTCACCCCCATCGGGGGTGTAAAGAGCGCCGGAGTGCCGTTTCTCAGCTCCGCGCTGTCCAACTGGAAGAAGCTCTATGCCGATGTGCGCATCGTCGATCCGTCGCCCGCCGGCCTGATTGAGCGCGCCTCCGTCAACCTCCTCACGCTGCTATGAGCTGGCGCACGGTGGTGATCTCCAGCCGCTGCAAGCTGGATTGCCGGATGGGATATCTCGTCGTTCGGGGCGAGACGGTCAGCCGCGTCTTTCTCGATGAGATCGCCCTGTTGATGATCGAAAATACCGCCGTTTCGCTGACCGCCTGCCTGCTCGCGGAACTGGTGGCGCGCAAGGTGCGGGTCGTGTTTTGCGATGAAAAGCGAGATCCGGCCGCGGAGCTCGCCCCCTATTTTGGCAGCCACGACTGCGCGCGCAAGCTCCGCCGCCAGATGGCGTGGACGGAGGCGGACAGGGGCGCCGTATGGGCGGCGATCGTCGTCGAAAAAATCCGCAACCAGGAGATGGTGCTGCGGCGCGCCGGCCGGACGGCGGCGGCGGAGCAGCTCGCGCGCTACGCGGCCGCCGTGGAGTTTGCCGATGCGACGAACCGGGAGGGGCATGCCGCAAAGGTCTATTTCAACGCCCTGTTCGGCATGGACTTCCGGCGCCGCTCGTCGGAAGACCCGGTCAACGCCGCGCTGAACTACGGGTACGGCCTGCTGCTGTCCGCCTGCAACCGGGAGGTGGCCGCCAACGGGTACCTGTCGCAGTTGGGCATCTTTCATGACAACGTGTTCAACCGCTTCAACCTCGGCTGCGACCTGATGGAGCCGTTTCGCCCGCTGGTCGATGCGCGCGTGTTCGAGCAGCCGCCGGCGCAGTTCGGCGTGGAGGAAAAGCACCATATGCTCGCCCTGCTGCACGCGCCGGTGCGGATTGCCGGGCGGGAACAGACCGTCCTCAACGCGATCGGCATCTATGCCAAAAGCGTGTTCGACGCGTTGAACGGGTGCGGCGCCGCCGGCGTTCGCTTTCCGGACCTGTGAGCGGCCGGTTTATGCGCCTGTTCGTGTTCTTTGACCTGCCGACGGAAACGGCGGAAGATCGGCGCGCCTACCGCCGGTTTCGCAAGGCGCTGATTCGCAACGGGTTTTTGATGCTGCAGGAGTCCGTGTACTGCCGCCTGTTGCTCCATGCGGGCGCGGCCGCCGCGGCGGCGGAGACGGTGCGCAGTTGCTGCCCGCCGCACGGACTGGTGCAGATGCTCACCGTCACCGAAAAGCAGTTTGCATCGATGGAGTATCTGGTCGGGGAGACGAGGAGCGACGTCGTCGCTACGGAGGAGCGGGTGGTCATTCTGTGAAGCTGTTGTTTTCGGAGTTTTGGGAGCCGCTGGCGCTGGAGGAAGGGGAGTTTGCTTCGCTCGTGGTGGAACATCCGCCGACGTTTCGCGCGCTTGTGGCGGATCTCCACGGGCAGATCTGCGGCGGCCTGCCGGGCGAGTGCGTGCTGTCCGAGGATGGCAGGCCGCTTGAGCTGTCCAGATGTGCGGAGCTGTTTGTCGAGGTGGTCCCGTTCCCCGGCGCCCGCCGGTCGCTGCTGACCAGGGCCGCCGCCGCGCTGGAACGGCGGGCGGTCGCCGCGGAGCAGTATGAGCGGACGCTCTCGCTGTTGGCGCAGGTGGAACGCTTCCTTTGGGAGCTGTGCGACGAGCTGCCGCTGACCGTCGATACGCAACGGCTGACGGTGGGGGGCCTGCTGAAGCTGGCGGAGCTGTCGATCGGCCCGGCGGAGGAGGGCGGCCTGCAGACGGCGCTCGACTATATGGACCTGGTGGCGCGGCTGGAGCGCGACAAGCTGTTCCTGTTCATCAACCTGCGCGGCTACTATGCCTGCGACGAACTGGAACGCTTTTTCCGCGCCGTGCGCCTGCACAAGCACCGGGTGCTGATGCTGGAGGCGCGGGAATACCCGCTGCTTCCGGGCGAAAAGCGCGTGCTCATCGATGCGGATCTTTGCGAAATACGATTGTAATTTTTCAGGTTTGTGCTACAATGGGGGTGGCGGTTCCTCTGGAATGCGCGGCGGCTGGCCGGGCCGTATCTCGAATTTGAGGTTTGAGAGCCGTGTATTTCCAGAGGGGACTCAAACGCTGAACAAGGCGCTGGGTGTGAAAAGCGGGTTTGAGAGCCGTGTATTTCCAGAGGGGACTCAAACCGCCGCGTCCTCGCCGCCCTGCTGCCACTCGTTTGAGAGCCGTGTATTTCCAGAGGGGACTCAAACCCTCCTCGCTTGTGGTAATGATCTTGGACGTTTGAGAGCCGTGTATTTCCAGAGGGGACTCAAACTTCACCGCGACCGGATCGTTCACTACGACAGTTTGAGAGCCGTGTATTTCCAGAGGGGACTCAAACTGACCGTGACCGGGACGGACGGCAACTCAGTTTGAGAGCCGTGTATTTCCAGAGGGGACTCAAACTTCCTCGGGAATATCGATTTCGGGGATTTCGTTTGAGAGCCGT
>OMBZ01000614.1_pt1 | contig 11761 bp, 12 predicted proteins | sample 1673831 | NCBI WGS metagenome assembly OMBZ01 (sample SAMEA103958129, study PRJEB25191) | human gut metagenome | reverse complement strand
TTCAAGGAGGGATACTTATGAAGATATACAACACCATGACCCGCAAAAAGGAGGAGCTGGTGCCGCTGGTGCCGGGCGAGATAAGCATGTACGTATGCGGCCCGACGGTATACAACTTTATTCACATAGGCAACGCAAGGCCGCTGGTGGTGTTCGATACCCTCAGGCGGTATCTTGAATATAAGGGCTACAAGGTAAGGTTCATATCCAACTTTACAGATATAGACGACAAGCTCATCCGCCGGGCCAAAGAGGAGCACACCACGGTGCCGGAGCTTGCGGATAAGTATATAAAGGAATACAAAACAGATGCGGAGGGCCTCTGCGCCGAGCCTGCCACCTGCAATCCCCGCGCTACCGAGCACATACCCCAGATAATCAAGCTGGTGGAGACCCTCATAGAAAAGGGCCATGCATATCCCGTAGCAAACGGCGATGTATATTTCTCCGTCCGCTCCTTCCCGGGCTACGGCAAGCTTTCAGGCCAGTCCATAGACGACCTTGAATCCGGCGCGCGCATAGAGCCGGGAGACCTGAAGCGGGACCCCTTGGACTTCGCCCTCTGGAAGGGCGCCAAGCCCGGCGAGCCGGCGTGGGACTGCCCCTGGGGCAAAGGCCGCCCGGGCTGGCACATAGAGTGCAGCGCCATGAGTATGGAGCTTTTAGGCCCCACCTTCGACATTCACGCGGGCGGGCAGGACCTCATATTCCCGCACCATGAAAACGAGATAGCCCAGAGCGAGGCCGCCACAGGCAAGCCCTTCGCAAGGTACTGGATGCACAACGGCTATATAAATGTTGACAATCAGAAGATGTCAAAGTCACTGGGCAACTTCCGCCTTGTGCGGGACATAGCTCAGGAGTTCGACCTTGAGGCCGTCCGCCTGTTCCTGCTCTCCGCCCAGTACAGGAACCCCATCAATTTCACCCGTGAGCTTATCGAGCAGGCCAACACCGCCCTCACCCGTATCCGCACCGCCCGGGAACGCCTTGCCGAAGCCAAGGAAGGCCCCGCTACGGAGGAGGACGCCAGATTCTGCGCATCTTTGGAGGAACACGAGAAAAAGTTCTGCGACGCCATGGACGACGACCTGAACACCGCAGACGCGCTGGGCGCAATGTTCGACTACGCCCGGGCTGTCAACACCTTCGTAACAGAGCCCAGAAGTAAGGAAGCGCTGGAAAGGGCGGCAAAGCTCTTTGACGATATGACCAACGTGCTGGGCATACTCCAGCATAAAAAGGCGGAGGAATTCCCCAAAGAGGCGGTCGCTCTGCTAAACGAGCGCGCAGAAGCCCGCAAGGCCAAAAACTGGGCCCGGGCAGACCAGATCCGCGAGGAGCTGAAGGCAATGGGCTTTGCGGTGGAGGACAGCAAGGAGGGCGCAAAGCTGAAGAGGCTGTAAAGGGCGCGCCTGCTAAAAAATCCACGGATTCAGCCAATACATTTTTGAACAATATTTTAAATCATTGCCATATGCCTTGAAATAAGGCATAACGGCTGATAGAATCAGGAGGAAATAATCATTGGGAAGCGATATGCTTTCGCTCTTTAGCCTTATAATAGGCGTGTACCTCATATATGCCGCCATAGTCGGGCGCGGCAAGCTGTATGAGAACGAGTACCTGAACTGTCCGAGGGAGCAATACGTCAAGGGGCTGCGCATACTGGCTGCCATATCCGGCGTGCTGCTCACGGTATCCAACCTTCTGGAGTATCTTGGCGTCATAGCCTACGGCTCCCCCATAGCCATCGCGCTTTGGGCGCTGGGCTTTGCAAGCCTGATAGTCATGATGGTGTACTCCTCGAAAAAGACCGACAGAAAGGCTGCGGCGGCGGGGCATAAGACCGCCGCGTCCGCCGAAAAAAAGGATTACGACCCTCTTCGCGCCGCCTTCGTGTTCGACGATGATGAGGACGTATCCCAAAAGAAAGAAAAATAAGAAATCACTCTGAAAGGAAAGCGTTTATGAAAAAGACTATTATCCGCATCGTAGCAGTGGCCATGCTGGCACTGATGGTGCTGACCGCACTTCCCGCCTTCGCTTATAATATCGTAGGCACGGCGGCGGCCCAGACCCCTGTTTACAAGGACACCAAGGGCAGGAAGGTCGAGCTGTATGTCAGCGGCCCCGTCACCATAAACAGGCAGGATAACAAATCCGGCATGTACAACGTCACCGTCAGCTATGACGGCAAGACCTACACCGGCTGGGTATACCCCTCCGCCATCTCCGGCATAGGCTATGACAAGAGCACCGGCGGCTCTGCCTCCGGCTCCACCTCCGGCACCACCGGCGGCACGACCTCCGGCGTTACCGGCACCTATACCGCCACCATCGCCACCGGGGCGGCCATAAACGTCAACGGCACCAACTACCCCGTAAGCGTAGGCGGCAGCATCAACGTCAACTACCGCGACGCGGCCGGCACTCAGGTAAACGTGACCGTAGGCAACGTCACCGGCTGGGTAGCCGCCTCCTCCCTCTCCGGCTTTAGAAGGAACGGCTCCTCCATAAGCCTTTCCGACCTGCCCACCAGCGGCGGAACCACCGGCGGTATCATCGGCGGCACTACCACCCCCGCCCCCACCCCCTATGTAAACTAGAACCAGAACACCGCCAGCGGCACCTTCTCAGCCAACCTCGCTGCGGGCACTGCTATTACCAATAACGGCAAGACGGTAGGCATCGTGCAGAACGCGGGCAACGTCACCGTCAACTACCGCGACGCCTCCGGCTCCCAGGTATTCGTCACCATAGGCAGCGTTGCGGGCTGGGTACCCGCAAGCGCCATCTCCAACCTCAGGAGCACAAGCTCCGGCTCCATCAACGTAGCCAACCTGCCCACCAGCGGCGGCGCCATAGGCGGCAATACCGGCTCCGAGGTAAGGGCATACGATACCGCAAAGAGCGCCGTATCCAAGGACAAGAATATCTACGTCCGCTCTACCGCCACCAGCTCCACCAAGGGCGCTACCAAGCTGCGCAATATGCGGGGCAAGACCTTCACCGTGCTGGGAACCGACAGCACCGGCAGCTTCCTGTATGTGGACTACAACGGCACCCGGGGCTTCGTCCGGGCTCAGGACTTCACCTTCACCAGCGGCAACGTGGTGGAGCAGAAGCCCAACAACAACACCGGCACAAACGGCGGCAACGTGACCTCCAACAACACCGGCATGGCCGCCATAGGCACCCCCGCAGGCAAGGGCACAGGCTCCAGCTCCGAAAAGTGGGGCAGCATAACCATACCCAACGCAGGCAACTACCCCATCTACGGCAATTATATCGGCGAAAAGAAGGGCAAGACATACTATTACTATGACTATGTGCTCCGCAAGAGCTACTACTACGTACACACCACCACGGCCCAGGGCTCTCAGGTAGCGGTGGTAATGGGCCACAACAACCGCAAGAAGGTAGGCACCTCAAATTCCTACTTCCACAACCTGCACCACATCCAGAACGCCATACTGGGCAAGTCAAGCTGCGAAAAGTGCAAGGCGAGCTGCTCAGGCTACGGAAAGAGCATTTCCGCAAGCTGGGAGGGCAGCAGCAGCTGGGAGGTAGTGGCCTTCTTCGAGGTATCCAAGAACAAGGCGTATAAGAACATACTGCCCCAGATGGCGCAGCCCTGGAACTACACCACCGCCCAGTACCTCTCCAACGTGAAGTCCTATGTGAACACCTTCTCCAGCAAGAGCTGGGCAAACACCTCCGCCCTTACCGATAACGGCAAGTACATGATGCTCGTCACCTGCGGCGACAGCGGCGACAACGACAGCATCGCAAAGCTGTACATGCTGCTCAAGGCGGTAGGCTAAACGGCGCAAATACAAATAAAGCGGCTTAAAAGCCGCTTTTTTTGTATCCACTAAAATAATTCTTATGTTATAATGTATCTTGGCGTGGAATAGGCGCCGGAAGGAGTAATTTAATGAAGAAATGTTCTGTCGGCGGTCAGGCCGTTATGGAGGGCGTCATGATGAAGGCCCCCGGCGGCATCGCCATGGCGGTCCGGGACGCAAAGGGCCGCATAATATTGGATTATAAAGAATATCAGACAAAGGCTCAGAAGGGTACCTTCTACGGCCTGCCCATAGTGCGGGGCGTGGTGGCCTTCGTGGAGAGCCTTACCATAGGCATGAATACCCTCACCAGATCCGCGGAGCTCATAGGCGACCCCATAGACGAGGAGCCCACAAAATTCGAGAAGTGGCTGTCGGAAAAGCTGGGCAAGTCGGTAGAAAAGGTTGTGATGGGGCTTGCGGTGATACTGGCCGTTGCGCTGTCCGTGGGGCTGTTCTTCCTGCTGCCCCAGTTCATAAGCAGCCTTATTTTTCGCGGCAGCGCCGCCGCCTCCGCCACAAAGTGCCTGGTGGAGGGACTTGTGCGGCTATGCATTTTTATAGGCTACATATTCTTCTGTGCAAGCGTGAAGGATATAAAGCGGGTGTTCATGTACCACGGGGCGGAGCATAAGACTATCGCCTGCTATGAGGCGGACGACCCCCTCACCCCGGAAAACGCCATGAAGCACAGCCGCCTCCACCCCCGCTGCGGCACCAACTACCTCTTCCTCGTCATGGCGGTATCCATAGTGTTCTTCGCGGTGGTGGGCTGGAACGAGAGCTTCTGGCTCAGGCTGCTTTCCCGCATAGTGTTCCTGCCGTTGGTGGCAGGAATAAGCTATGAGGTGCTGAAGCTCGCCGCGAAGTACGAAAACATCTTCACTAAAATAATACGCGCCCCCGGCATGGCGCTCCAGTACATCACCACAAAGGAGCCTACGGCGGACATGCTGGAGGTGGCCATAGCTTCCTTCAACCTTGCCATGTCAGAGCCAAAGGAGGCGATGGAGGCGGTGAGAAGGAACCGGGAAGAGACGGCGGATAAGGCGGAAGCATGACCGCGCTGGAATACGCGGAGGGGCTGCTTTCCCCCGTTACTGAGGAGCATGAGGCCGAGGCGCGGATAATTATATCCGACCTCACCGCCCTGCCCATAGGGCGCATAAATATAGAAGCCCCTCCCCTCTCCATGGCGCTTAAGGAGAGCATAGACGGCATAGTCAAAAGGCGGGCGCGGGGCGAGCCCCTTCAATATATACTGGGCAAATGGGAGTTTATGGGGCTGCCCTTTTACACGCGGCACTGCGCGCTGATACCGCGGCAGGATACCGAGACGCTGTGCGAGGAGGCACTGTCGATAGGCGGCAAGACGCTTCTTGACCTCTGCTGCGGCACCGGCTGCATAGGGGTATCGCTGGCAAAGCTTGGGGGCTTTGAGGTGACCTTTGCCGATATAAGCCCGGACTGCCTCGCCCTTGCCCGGGAAAACGCCGCCCTCAACGGCGTATCGGGCAAATTCCTGCTGACGGACATGTTCTCTGATATATCCGATAGCTTCGACCTTATCTGCGTAAACCCGCCCTATATACCCACCTCGGAGCTTGCCTCATTGCAGGCCGAGGTGAAGCGGGAGCCGGTGCTTGCGCTGGACGGCGGCGTGGACGGGCTGGACTTTTACCGCCGGATATCCCGGGATTATGCTGCCCACCTGAACCCCGGCGGCACTCTCCTTATGGAGGTGGGCGCGGGGCAGGCGGAGGACGTGGCGGCGATGTTCCCGAAAGCGGAGATAATAAAGGATATTTGCGGCATAGAAAGGGTGGTGGCGGTCAGGAGATGAAAAGGCTGATATTCCTCATGCTGCCGCTGCTTTTCATGGCGGGCTGCGCCGTGGGCGCGGCGCTTCCGGCGGAGCCGGAGATAACGCCCTCCCCTTCACCCACTTTCTCCCCCGCGCCCTCACCCTCCCCCTCGCCGGAGCCGGAGGTATACCGGGCCAGCGTGGGCATAGTGGGGGACATACTGATGATGACGAGCCAGATACAGGGGGCGAAAACCGCCGAAGGGTACGACTTCAGGCCCAGCTTTTACGCCATGGAGCCCCTGTTTTCCTCCGTTGACATAATGGCGGGCAACTTTGAATGCACCCTTGCGGGGGAGGCAGCGGGTTATACCCAAAGGCGGCCCGCCGCGCCGCCACCAACCGAGGATGACCCCAACCCCAGGCAGCCCTACCAGACCTTCAACGCGCCGGACGAGCTTGCGGCGGATCTAAGGGCAGTGGGCTTCGACCTTCTGACCACCGCCAACAACCACTGCCTGGACAGGGGCAAGGAGGGGCTTTTCCGCACGATAGAGACGCTTAGAGCCGCCGGGCTTGCCCAGACCGGGACGTATTTGAGCGAGGAGGAGCGGGACGTCCCCTGCATAATGACGGCGGGCGGCATCACCTTCGGCTTTGTCGCCATGACCGAGAGCGTGAACAGCTATGACGCAAGGCTGGGGGGCGACAGCTGGGCCGTGGGGCGGGTATCCCAGCGGGAGCGCATACAAGGTGAGATAAAGGCCTGCAGGAGCGCCGGCGCGGATATGGTTATAGCCTTCCCCCACTGGGGCGAGCAGTATATGGACAGCCCGGTCAGGCGGCAGCGGGAGTACGCCCAAATGCTTGCGGAATGGGGCACGGACGCAGTGATAGGTAGCCACCCCCACTGCGCCGAGCCCTTTGAATGGATAACGGCGGAGGACGGGCGCAGAGTGCCTGTCGCCTACTCCATGAGCAACTTCATATCCAACATGGCGGGGCAGAATACCGAGTACGGCCTGTTTCTGCGGCTGGATGTGAAAAAGGACGGGGGCGGCGTAAGCATCGAGATGAGCTACCTGCCCACCGCCTGCATAATACAGAAGGCCGGCGGCAGGCGGCTGCATCAGCCCATACCCTGCTGGGCGGAGGAAGCAAAGCGCACCGGCGTCGAGCCGCTGAGCGAGGGCGAGCTTAAAAAGACCCAAAGGGCATTCGACTACGTTGTGAAAATATGCGGCCTTGAGAACGCAGGGCTTATAGAATGGACGGAGGAATATGATAAACAAGCTTAACGCACTGAAAAGACGCTACGAGGAGCTGACCGCAGCCCTCTCAGCCCCGGACGCAATGAACGATCAGGCCGCCTGGCGGGAGATGGTAAAGGAGCACAGCCAGCTTGAGGAGATAGTCAACGCCTTTGACGAGTATACCGCCGCAGTGCAGTCCGAAGCGGACTGCAAGGCCATGCTGGAGGAGCACCTCGACCCCGAGATGAAGGAAATGGTGCACATGGAGATGGCTGAGCTTGCGGAAAAGCAGCGGAAGCTCATAGAAGATATGAAGATAATGCTGCTGCCCAAGGACCCCAACGACGAGAAAAACGTAATATTGGAAATACGCGCAGGCATAGGCGGCGACGAGGCGGCGCTCTTCGGCGCAGACCTATTGCGCATGTACCAGCGCTACGCAGAGCGCCACGGCTATAAAATGGAATACATGAACGAAAACACCACCGAGGCAGGGGGCGTAAAGGAAGTAGTGCTGAACATAATCGGCAGGGGAGCCTATTCGCGGCTCAAGTTCGAGAGCGGCGTTCACCGGGTGCAGCGCGTGCCGGAGACTGAATCCCAGGGCCGCATACACACCAGCGCCGCGACAGTCGCCGTAATGCCGGAGGCTGAGGATGTGGAGGTGGAGATAGACCCAAAGGAGCTTCAGATAGACACCTACCGCTCAGGCGGCGCGGGGGGGCAGCACGTAAACAAGACGGAATCCGCCATACGCATCACCCATATACCCACCGGCATAGTGGTGCAGTGCCAGGACGAGCGCAGCCAGCATAAGAACAAGGACAAGGCCATGAAGGTGCTCAAGTCCCGCATATACGAGCATTTCCTCAAGGAAAAGGAGAGCGCGGAGGCCTCCGCCCGCCGCAGCATGGTGGGCAGCGGCGACCGCAGCGAGCGCATACGCACCTACAACTTCCCCCAGGGCCGGGTGACGGACCACAGGATAAACATGACCCTCTACCGACTGGAGTCCTTCCTTGACGGGGACATGGACGAGATGATAGACGCGCTGATATTGGCGGAGCGCACAGCCCAGCTCACCGGGGAGGCGGAATAATTGGATACTCGGTACTTCAATGCCGTCAAACAGCCCGAGGCAGGCACAAAGCTGGGAGGCAGCGTAATACGCTCAGGGGGCCTGGTGGCCTTCCCTACCGAGACGGTCTACGGTCTTGGGGCCAACGGCCTTGACGGCGAGGCGGTAAATAAGATATTCGAGGCCAAGGGCCGGCCCAACGACAACCCGCTGATACTGCATATCGCAAAAAAGAGCGACCTGAAGGATCTGTGGAAGTCGGTTCCGGAAAGGGCAAGGCTGCTGATGGACGAGTTCTGGCCGGGGCCGCTGACCATGGTATACCTGAAAAGCAGCAGGGTTCCCAACGAGGTAAGCGCGGGGCTGGACACTGTTGCCGTGCGTATGCCCGACAATAAGACGGCGCTGGCACTCATACGCGCTGCGGGGGTGCCCATAGCTGCACCCAGCGCGAATTTATCCGGCAAGCCCTCCCCCACCACCGCCGATCACGTCAAGGCGGACATGAACGGGAAAATAGACGTAATAATAGACGGCGGCCCCTGCAATATAGGCGTGGAGTCCACCGTGGTGTCCCTAATGGGAAGCGCCGTCACCATACTCCGTCCCGGCGGTATTACCCGGGAAATGCTGGAGGCCGTAATAGGCCCGGTAAACCTTTCCCCCGCCGTTTTAGCCCCCCTGAAGCAGGGGGAAGCCGCGGCCTCCCCCGGCATGAAGTACAAGCATTACGCCCCCGACGCCCAGGTTATCGTAGGCACAGGCTCATTGCCGGATATGGCGGCAAAGCTCATAGCCGAGTACGACAGGCGGGAGGCGGAGGGCCTGACCTGCATAATTTTCGCCACCGAGGAAACTCGCTGTTTCTACAGGGGGAAAAGGTATGTTATAATAGGCGAGAGAAAAAACCCCCTTACCCTCTGCGAGAGCCTTTTTGCACAGTTCCGCGCCCAGGAAGGCAAAGCGGACGTAATACTCTGCGAGGCGCTGCCGGAGACGGACATGGGCCTTGCGTACATGAACAGGTTATTGAGGAGCGCGGGATTTAAAACTATATGACCAAAGGAGTTGCCATGAAGATCGCCATTGCCGCCGACCACGGCGGGTACAAGCTCAAGGAAGAAATAAAGCCATACATCGAAAGCCTCGGCCACACCGTGACCGACTTCGGCACCTATTCGGAGGACAGCGTGGATTATCCGGATTACGCCGCCCCCTGCGCAAGGGCAGTGGTTTCGGGAGAGATGGACAGGGGCATAGTGATATGCGGCACCGGCATAGGCATCTCCATTGCCGCCAACAAGATAAAGGGCGTGAGATGCGCCCTTTGCACCGACCCGGTAATGGCCCGGCTGACCCGTGAGCACAACGACGCAAACATGCTGGCGATGGGCGCGCGCATCATAGGCGGCGAGCTTGCCAGGGGAATAGTAAAGGCATTTCTTGAGACTGACTTTTCCAACGGAAAAAGACACATTGACAGGATAAACAAAATAACGGAATTGGAAAGAGCAAAATAAAATCGCGTTGGATTTTTGATTCAATATACTAACCTATAAACCGAAAGGAGCAATACACAAAAATGGGTAAACTCGTCGTAATCGACCACCCTCTGGTACAGCATAAGCTGACCCTGCTCAGGGATAAGACCACAGGCACCAAGGAGTTCCGCGCTCTGGTAGAGGAGCTGGCTACCCTGCTGGCCTATGAAGCGACCCGTGACCTTCAGCTGGAGGACGCTACGGTAGAAACTCCCGTAGCTACAGCCCATACCAAGGTACTGGCCGGCAAGAAGCTGGCAATAGTTCCCATACTGCGCGCAGGCTTGGGAATGGTAGACGGCATGATGAACCTCATACCCGCCGCCAAGGTAGGCCACATAGGCCTTTACCGGGACCCCGAGACGCTTCTGCCCGTGGACTACTACTGCAAGCTGCCCTCCGATATTTCCGAGAGGGATATCATTATAGTAGACCCCATGCTGGCTACCGGCGGCAGCGCCAACGCGGGCATTGACGTAGTTAAGCGCGCAGGGGGCAAGAATGTAAAGCTGGTCAACCTCATAGCCGCCCCCGAGGGAATCGAGGCGGTACAGAAGGCTCACCCCGATGTGGATATATTCGTAGCTCACGTGGACGATCACCTTAACGACCACGGTTATATAGTGCCGGGCCTCGGCGACGCAGGCGACAGGCTGTTCGGAACAAAATAAAGCAAAATAATGTATTTTTAAGGGCCGACCGACAATCGGCCTTTAAAATCAACTCGGGAGAAATTTTTATACGGAAGGAAGAAAAACGATGAAAAGAACATCACTCAGGCTGGCGTCGCTGGCAATGGCGCTGTTTACAGTGCTGTCCCTTGCCCATGCCCTTGCGGAGGAGGGTTACACCCCCTACCCCGCGCCCAAGACTGGGGTATCCGAGGACAGCACAATATACCTGCGGGATACCCCTGCAAAGGATACCGACGGTGCGGTACAGCTCAGGCATATGGAAGGCAAAACCGTAAGCGTGCTGGGAGAGGACGCTACGGGCAAGTACTTCTATATAGAATACGAGGGCAAGAAGGGCTTTGTCCGTGCCAAGGACTTTGAGCTGACGGACAAGACCCCGGCAGCCACCCCGGCCCCCAGCGCCAACGCCAACAACGTACAATACTTCAGCGCCCCCAAGACCGGCATATCCAGGGACAGCGCCATATATATGCGCACCTCCCCCGAGATACCCGCAAAGCCCGCCGATAGCGATTCCAACGTAGCAAGGAAGGTAAAGCACGCAAAGGATGCGGCGTTTTCGCTGTTAGGCGAGTCAGGCGATTGGTACTATGCGGAATATGACGGGACTAAGGGCTTTGTAAAGAAGGCCGATTTTACCATACAGGCTCCCAACTCCAGCGCTGATACCGGGGCAAACAGCTCCGACAGCGCCGGCAAGCTGAACAGAGCTACCAGCGGCGCAACCGAGACAGGCCACGGCGCGGCAAGCGAAAAGTGGGGCAGCATAAAGATACCCGGCGCGAAAACCTATACCATATACGGCAACTATACCAACAGCGCGGGCACCAAATACTACTACGCCGCCGAGAACCGCAAGGGACACTATGAATACGTCCATACCCTCACCGCTAAGGGCTCGCAGGTACATTCCATACTGGGGCACAACGTCCGGGGCGGCAAGGGCAAGTACTTCCACAACCTGCATCACGTTCAGAACGCCCTAATAGGCAAGAGCAGGTGCGAGGGCTGCGGCGGCTCCTGCGGCAGCAAATTCAATACCACCAGCATAACCATGAAGCTGGACGGGTATAGTAAATGGGACATAATGTGCCTTTACGAGATCGGCCCCAACCAGAGCACCGGCATACTCGCCTATAACGCAAGGCCCTGGGGAACCAGCGCCTCCAGCTATGTCAGCACCCAGCTGAGCTACGCCGCGGATAAGGCCAACAAGGGCTGGATCAATCCCAATGTCAGCTACAGCGACGGCGGCAAGTACGCCATGCTCATCACCTGCGGCGACAAATACGAAAACAACAGCAATGCCACCAGCAAGCTGTACGTGCTGCTGAAAGCCCGCAGCTGATTCAAAAAAAGGTATATCTGACACGCCCGGTTCCGCCGGGCGTTTTTTGGACTTTAATGCTGGAATTATTCATCAAGGGCCGTCCACTACTCTACATATTTATTTATATATTTCAAAAAATGAACAGTACCCTCTCTCATAAATTTCATTTGTTATTTTTATAACAAAATTTTAAAATTGTCTATTGCAGA
>OMBZ01000608.1_pt1 | contig 11884 bp, 12 predicted proteins | sample 1673831 | NCBI WGS metagenome assembly OMBZ01 (sample SAMEA103958129, study PRJEB25191) | human gut metagenome | reverse complement strand
ATCTGCACCAGCTAAAAAAAGCGTAGCCCCTCCATCGGAGCAGTCCGGCTTTGAAAGTGAAATTAAACATCATGTAACAAGAACTTTATTTGCTTGCGTCCGAATAGCGCCATGCTGTGCGGGCGTTTTTATATGCCCCCGCTTCTGGTCACGGTGGCCAGAGGCTCCAAGGTGCCGCGGGCCGCCTGTTCTCCATTTCAATCCGCACTCACCAACCACCTTTTGAAATGGAGGACAATTATGACGACTATCAACCTGAAACGGTATTACCCCTATATGACCGAAAATGTGATACTGGAAGTTTCGGACGAGATCGCCGCCGCCCTCTCGATGGGAGGCCGCCTGTGCGACAGCTACAAGCGGCAGAAGCGCAGAAATGGCGAGTGCTCGCTGGACACCGATCCCGGCTTTGAGGCCGACGTGCTCCGCCAGCCCATGACCCCGGACGAGTACATTGAGGCACGGGAAACCACCTTTGCCCTCTATGACGCGCTGGCCCAGCTCCCGCCCACGCAGGCCCGGCGTGTGTACCAGCACTATCTTCTCGGCATGAGCAAGGCCGAGATCGCGGCAGCCGAGGGCGTTGGCCGGAGCCGCATCTGCTGCTCCATTGAGCGCGGGCTGGCCGCTATGAAAAATATTTTGAAAAAATCTCTGTAAGAGGGAGTACATTTGCCCCCGAAACCTCCTGATAGGTGAGAGGAGTTTTCTTCCTCGCCTTGAAAACTGAATAGACAGTATTCCCGATACGAAATCCGCGTGATAGCGACGTAAGGTGCGCCGCCACGACAGCCAGTTCAGGAGGTGATGGACAAGCTGGCCGAGCGATCAACGCAGCCTTTGACCCGGTGCTGGCAAACCGGGCGCGAGGACAGCGCGGAGGATAATGAAACTTGCTCACGCCCTCCCACAGACTTGAGGGGGAGTCCCTGCGGTATGCGCCAGCCCTCCACGGGCAGCGGTGCTGTGGGGCTATGCAGCCGAAGCCATCGGCGGTCTGGAATACTCCCCGTGCCGGGGATGCGTGGCAAATACGGCACACAACAATCATACAGGGAGCCGTCCAACCGGGTCTTTCTGTCTTATGACAGCCCAAACCATTCCGGCGCGGCGGCTCCCTCTTTTGTGGATTGAAACGGAAAACAACTGTCCCGCTGCTTCTGGTCATCGTGGCCAGAGGTGGGGCAAGGTCAAAGGACGGCGCTTTTGTGCCGTCCTTTCACGTTTCCCCACGGACAACGGGAAACCATCAAATCTATTCACACCGCTGATTGTTATAGGAGGTTTTCAGATGACGGAGGCAAGAGTCGGCTATCACAAGGAAGTCAAAACCGCGTCTTTTCAGGGCAAATCCATCACCGTGGAAAACCTGACCCCGATGCTCTCTCCCCGAGCACGGGATAAGCGCAAGCGTGAAATTGAAAGCTGTCTGTATGAGGTCTTTGTGAAGTATGCGCCGGGACGGGCGCAGATGCACTAATGCGGGACATCCTTGAGATGCGGGGCTGCCAGAGGTATAATATAGGTGTAAGGTTGGGTAGCTCCTACACGGAAAGGAGCACCAAATGATTATTCGTGAAGATGCCATTTATGGCAGACAGTCCGTTGACCGCAAGGACAGTATCAGCATTGAAAGCCAGATTGAGTTCTGCAAGTATGAATTGAGAGGAGGCAATTTCCGCAAGTACACCGACAAGGGCTATTCCGGCAAGAACACCGACAGGCCCAAGTTCCAAGAAATGATGGCCGATATTCGCCGGGGCCTGATCAAGCGCGTGGTGGTCTACAAGCTGGATCGTATCAGCCGTTCCATTCTGGACTTCGCAACCATGATGGAAACTTTTCAGGAATACAATGTCGAGTTCGTTTCTTCCACGGAAAAGTTTGACACGTCCACCCCGATGGGGCGGGCCATGCTGAATATCTGCATCGTGTTCGCCCAGCTCGAACGTGAAACCATCCAGAAGCGCGTGACCGATGCCTACTATTCCCGCTGCCAGCACGGTTTTCACATGAGCGGCGCGGCCCCCTACGGCTTCCAACTGGAGCCGACCACCATTGAGGGCATCCGCACAAAAATGGTGAAGCCTGACCCGGAAACGGCAGATATTGCAAAGCTGATGTTTGAAATGTACTCTCAGCCCGGAATTTCTTTCGGGGACATTGCCCGTTACTTTGCCGACGAGGGCATCCTGATCTACGGCAAGGAAATGAAACGGGGCTTTATCTCCCAACTTTTGAGAAATCCCATTTACGCACAGGCTGACCTCGATATGTACGAGTTCTTCAAAAGCCAGGGCACGGTGGTAGTCAATGAAGCCACAGATTTTGCCGGGACAAACGGCTGCTATCTCTATCAGGGCCGGGATGTGCAGGAAAGAAAAAACAAGCACCTGAAAGATCAGATACTTGTTCTGGCTCCCAGCGAGGGGCTGGTATCGTCTGATACATGGCTGCGCTGCCGGAAGAAGCTCATGGCAAACAAGACGTTCCAAGGCGGGCGCAAGGCAAAGAACACATGGCTTGCCGGAAAGGTCAAGTGTGGCCGCTGCGGGTACGCGCTTATGAGCGTCGGCAATCCGACAGGCGTTCAATATCTCCGCTGCTCCAAGCGGGCCGACAGTAAAAGCTGTGACGGCTGCGGGACACTCCGCACACGGGAATTTGAAAGGTTTCTGTACGGCGAGATGGTCAAGAAGCTGTCCGAGTTCCAGACGCTGACGGCAAAGCGGGAAACGGTCAATCCCAAATTGACCGCGCTGAACATGGAGCTTGCCCGCGTGGAGGACGAGATTGAAAAGCTGCTGAATACTTTGACCGGGGCTAATGCGGTGCTGCTGTCCTATGCCAACAGCAAAATCGAGGAGCTGGACACACGCCGCCAAGCCCTGACAAAAGAGATTGCGGCGCTGTCGGCGGAAACCATGTCCCCGGAGCAGATCGAGCGGTTGTCGGTCTACCTCAACCAATGGGAAGAAATTGACTTCGAGGACAGGCGGCAGGTTGCCGACGGCCTGATCTCACAGATCCGCGCAACCGACGAACACGTTTCGATTGAGTGGAAAATTTGACTTTTACTTATCCATCGCACACGACAAAGGGCTGTGTGCCCTTGTCAAGCGATGTAACGGTGAGCGCAGTACACGGATTGCAGAAGCGCGGAATAAGGGACAAAATTATCGTTTCAGCAAACTTCTTTCCTATCCTCACAAGGATTGGTTTAAGTGAGGGATTTTTGGCTACTTTTCTGAAAGATGACATCTCAGAAGTACCCTTATGAAACAAGTTGAAAATCGGCATTTGACTGACCTATGAGCTGTACTTGCGCAAGGGTATGGACGCATCATTGCCCCTGATTTTTGCGTTGCTCACAGGGAAGCTAATTCCGGATTATCGACCTTAAATCGTACAAAATCCATCCTATCCATCTACCATCAACAAAGGCAACTGCAAAAGCAAAGGGGCATGTGCCTTAATGACACATACCCCTTTTGTCAGCAACCCTTGTCCGGCAACTGCCATAGTATTTGTTTCTCAAAACCTGTTTTATGGACAGCTACCCCAGGGGTGCCTTTTCTGTTTACTCAGCAGGGGAGGGGACGTCCTCTATCTCCGGCTCCGTCCATTCCACCATGGTGGCCACGCATCGGTTGATGCTCTTGCCCTCGCCGTAGAACTTGCGCTCATAGTCGGTCATCACGCCCACCGGCCCGTCCGCGTGCAGATCCCGCGTCACCTCCGACAGCGCGAACCCGAACTGTGGGATCTCCTCCAGCGACCACTCAAACAGCTTGTCGTTGTCGGTCTTGAAGTGGATCTGTCCTCCCTCGGCCAGCACCTGCCGATACTTTTTAAGAAAGTTCCCGTGGGTCAGCCGCCGTTTTTTCTGGTTGCTCTTGGGCCACGGGTCGCAGAAGTTGATGTACAGCCGGTCGATCTCCCCGTCGGCGAACATATCCGGCAGCAGCGCCGCGTCCCCGTCTACGAACCACACGTTCCGCAGCGCCGCGTCCCGCGCCTTCTCCATGGCCACCACCATGGCGTCCGGCACCTTCTCCACGGCGATCAGCAGCACCTCCGGCTCTGCCGCCGCGGTCCCCACGGTGAAGCCGCCCTTGCCGCAGCCCAGCTCCACCCGCAGCTCCCGTGCCTCCGGCATCAGCTCCCGCCAGCGCCCCCGCAGGGCGAACGGGTCCCGGATCAGGTACGCGCCGCAGGCTTCCATCCGGGGCGCCAGATTTTTTTTCTTCCGCATCCGCATATTCATGTCCTCGCCATTTTACGATTTTCTCCCATCATACCCCATCTTGCGCCGGGATACAAGCACGTTTTTCCCTGATATCCCTGTTTGCTGCGCTCCTGCCCGAAAAAGTGTGCAAATTCCGGTGCCCACTTTTGTGGAAACCGCTAAAAAAGTAAAAAGCCGGTGGGTTGGACTTGATAAATTTCTAACGGGCCACTATAATGTGATATGTATGAGGAGGCGTATGCCCACCTGCCGGCCCCGTGCCGTTTCCGGGCGCTGCGCCCACGGAAAGGAACCATAAGGAGGAACTTGATATGACCAACATTCTGCTGGAAAAGAAGGGCCTCATCGCCGTGGCGACCATCAACCGTCCCAAGGCGCTGAACGCGCTGAATTCCGAGGTCCTGACCGACCTGGACGAGCTGGTTTCCGCCGTAAAGGCGGACGCGGATATCCGCGCTCTGGTCATCACCGGCAGCGGTGAAAAGGCCTTCGTGGCCGGTGCCGACATCGGCGAGATGAGCACCCTGACCAAGGAGGGCGGCGAGGCCTTCGGCAAGCACGGCAACAACGTTTTCCGCGCCATCGAGACGCTGCCCATCCCCACCATCGCCGCGGTCAACGGCTTCGCCCTGGGCGGCGGCTGCGAGCTGAGCATGGCCTGCGATATCCGCATTTGCGCCGACACCGCGGTCTTCGGCCAGCCCGAGACCGGCCTGGGCATCACCCCCGGCTTCGGCGGCACCCAGCGTCTGGCCCGCCTGGTCAGCCCCGGCATGGCCAAGCAGCTGATCTATACCGCCAAGAATATCAAGGCTGACGAGGCCTACCGCATCGGCCTGGTCAACGCCGTCTATCCCCTGGACGAGCTGCTGCCCGCCGCCGAGAAGCTGGCCGAGACCATCGCCAAGAACGCGCCTATCGCCGTCCGCGCCTGCAAGCAGGCCATCAACGAGGGCCTTCAGGTGGACATGGACAAGGCCATCGTCATCGAGGAAAAGCTCTTCGGCAGCTGCTTCCAGTCTGCCGACCAGATCGAGGGTATGTCCGCCTTCCTGGAGAAGCGCAAGCACGAGCCCTATCAGAACAAGTAAGTTAATTGACAGGCACACCGCCTGATAATTAAGCAATTCATGTAAAAATTTAAGTAGGAGGAACTATCATGAAAGTAGCAGTATTCGGCGCCGGTACGATGGGCAGCGGCATTGCCCAGGTTTTCGCAGCGAAGGGCCACACCGCCCTGATGTATGCTTCCAGCACCGCCAGCGCACAGCGTCATAAGGACAAGCTGGCCGCCTCCCTGAACAAGAAGGTCGCCAAGGGCAAGATGACCCAGGAAGCCGCGGACGATATCATGAGCCGCGTTCTGGTCGAGGAGTTTGACGCTGCCGCCGATGCCGATCTGGTCATCGAGTGCGTGGCCGAGAACATGGCCGTCAAGAAGGAACTGCTGGGCAAGCTGGACGCCATCTGCAAGGACGAGACCATCTTCGCCTCCAACACCTCCTCTCTGTCCATCACCGAGATGGGCCAGGGCCTGAAGCATCACCTGGTCGGTATGCACTTCTTCAACCCCGTGCCCGCCATGAAGCTGGTGGAGGTCATCGCCGGCGGCAACACCCCCGCCGACCTGGTGGACTATATCAAGAACCTGTCTGTGGAGATCGGCAAGACCCCCGTGGTGGTCAACGAGGCCCCCGGCTTTGTGGTCAATAAGATCCTGATCCCCTACTGCAACGAGGGCGTTTGCGTTCTGCAGGAAGGCGTTGCCTCCGCGGAAGATATCGATATTGCTATGCAGCTGGGCTGCAACCATCCCATGGGCCCCCTGCATCTGGGCGACCTCATCGGCTGGGACGTGGTGCTGAACATTATGGACGTGCTGTTCAACGAGACTCACGATAGCAAGTATCGCGCAAACGTGCTGATCCGGAAGATGGTTCGTGCGGGCAAATTGGGTATTAAGTCCGGCGAAGGCTTCTTCAACTACAACAAGTAAAATCAGAAAAAGGAGAAAAAAGTATGGATTTCCATCTGACGAAGGAACAGCTGCTCGTTCGCAAGATGTACCGCGATTTCGCGGAGAACGAGGTCAAGCCCCTGGCCGCTGAGATCGACGAGGAAGAGCGCTTCCCCATGGAGACCGTCGAGAAGATGGCCAAGCTGGGCATGATGGGCATTTACTTCCCCAAGGAGTACGGCGGCGCTGGCGCTGATGTGCTCTCCTACGCCATGTGCGTCGAGGAGCTGGCCAAGGTCTGCGGTACCACTGCTGTTATCGTTTCCGCCCACACCTCCCTGTGCGCCGCCCCCATCTTCGAGAACGGCACCGAGGAGCAGAAGATGAAGTATCTGCCCGACCTGTGCTCCGGCAAGAAGATCGGCGCTTTCGGCCTGACCGAGCCCGGCGCCGGCACCGATGCCCAGGGCCAGCAGACCACCGCCGTGCTGGACGAGTCCGGCGAGAACTACATTCTGAACGGCTCCAAGTGCTTCATCACCAACGGCAACGTGGCTGACACCTTCGTGGTCATCGCCGTCACCGGCAAGACCGTTGACAAGCGCGGCCGCAGCATGAAGGAGATCTCCGCGTTCATCGTGGAGAAGGACGACAAGGGCTTCTCTCAGGGCAAGCACGAGAAGAAGATGGGTATTCGCGGCAGTTCTACCTGCGACCTGATCTTCGAGGATTGCGTCATTCCCAAGGACCGTATGCTGGGTAAGAAGGGCGAGGGCTTCAAGATCGCCATGAAGACCCTGGACGGCGGCCGTATCGGTATCGCCTCTCAGGCCCTGGGCCTGGGCGAGGGCGCTGTCGAGGAAGCCATCAAGTACACCAAGGAGCGCGTTCAGTTCGGCAAGCGCATCTCCCAGTTCCAGAACACCCAGTTCCAGCTGGCTGAGATGCACACCCGTATGCAGGCCGCGCAGTTCCTGGTCTACTCCGCCGCTATGAAGAAGCAGAACCACGAGCCTTACTCCATGGACGCCGCCATGGCCAAGCTGTTCGCCGCCGAGGCCGCTTCCGATGTGACCCGCCGCGCCGTCCAGCTGTTCGGCGGTTACGGCTACACCCGTGAGTATCCCGTGGAGCGCATGATGCGTGATGCCAAGATCACCGAGATCTACGAGGGCACCAGCGAGGTCCAGCGCATGGTCATCGCCAGCAATCTGGGCGTGAAGTAAGGTAGGAGGTAAAAGGAAAATGAAAATTCTCGTAACTGTTAAGCAGGTCCCCGATACCTCCGGTAAGGTGGCCGTCAATCCCGATGGCACTCTGGACCGTGCGTCCATGCAGACCATCATCAACCCCGACGATCTGAACGCCGTCGAGGCCGCCCTGTCCCTGAAGGACGAGCTGGGCTGCAAGGTCGTGGCGTTCACCATGGGTCCTCCTCCCGCAGAGGGTATGCTGCGTGAGCTGATGGCCATGGGCGTGGACGAGGGTGTCCTGATTACCGCCCGTGAGTTCGGCGGCTCCGATACTTACGCCACCTCCCAGATCCTTGCCGCCGCTCTCGATACCATCGGCCTCGATGCCGACGACATCGTCTTCTGCGGCCGTCAGGCCATCGATGGTGATACCGCTCAGGTCGGCCCCCAGATCGCTGAGAAGCTGCACCTGCCCCAGATCACCTACGCCGCCGACATCAAGAAGGATGGCGACACCCTGACCGTCAAGCGCATGCTCGAAGACGGCTATATGACCATCAAGGCACACACCCCGTGCCTCATCACCTGCATCAAGGAGCTCAATACCCCGCGTTACATGAGCGTTTCCGGTGTGTTTGAGTGCTACTCCAAGCCCATGACCGTTCTGGATTACAACGCCCTGAAGGATCACCCCCTCATCGACGCTACCACTATCGGCCTCAAGGGCTCCCCGACCAACATTCTGACCTCCTTCACGCCTCCCCAGAAGGGCGCCGGTCAGATGCTCGAGGGCAACGACATGGCTACCTGCGAGAAGCTCGCCGGCATCCTGCTCGAAAAACACATCATTTAAGGAAAGGAGATCAATACGATGCTTAACGAAGTGAAACTTGCTAACCCCAACTATGACTCCTCCAAGATCGAAGAGTTCAAGAACGTATGGGTCTTCTGCGAACAGCGTCAGGGCCAGATGATGTCCACCTCCTATGAGCTGATCTCCGAAGGCCGCAAGCTGGCGGACGAGCTGGGCGGCAAGGCCGTCAGCATGGCCCGTCTGACGGAGTCCGTGGCGGCATCGGATGTGGTGCTGGTCGCCACCGGGGCTCCGCACGCGGTCCTGCACGTCCACCATGTGGAGGAGGCCATGAGGCAGCGTCCGGACAGGAGGCTGCTGATCATCGACGTCTCCGTCCCGAGGAACACCGACGCCGAGGTGGCGGGGATTCCCAACGTGGACCTGGAGAACATGGACTCCCTCCATACGATCGCCATGCGCAATGTGGAGAGGCGCCGCAACGAGATTGTCAGCGCCGAGAAGATCATAGGCGAGGAGCTGGCGAGGCTGGACTCCGAGCAGAAGGAGCAGCTGGCCAACGACGTCATCCGCAGGATAGGCATCAAGATGGCCAGCATCAGGGAGCACGAGGTGGAGACCGCGCTGGCGAGGGCGGGCACAGCCGACGTGCACGAGCTCATCGACGACCTGTCGAGGGCTCTCTCAAACAAGTTCACGGCCGAACTCTACAGGAACCTGAGGGAGGCCTCACGCGACGGGCGCACCGACAGATGCGAGGCGGCCGTCGAGCTTTTCGGATTGGGTGATGTGCAATGATGATGTACCCTGATGTGCGTCTCAGGAGACTGAGACAGAACGAGAGGATGAGGAACCTGGTTGCCGAGACGAGGCTGCACCCCGACGAGCTGGTGCTGCCGATATTCTTCGACGCCAACATCGACGCGGTGAAGACCACGGGATCCATGCCCGGCGTCCCCACGTACCCCCTGAAGGGCTACGACGGCATAGCCAGCGGCATCCAGGAGAACCAGGTCAACTCCGTGCTCGTCTTCGGGATACCGTCCCACAAGGACGCCTGCGGGAGCGGCGCGTACGAGAGGGAGGGCGTCGTCCAGAAGGCCATCTCCGGGCTGAAGGAGAACTCCGACATGCTGGTCATCGCCGACCTGTGCCTGTGCGAGTACACCGACCACGGTCACTGCGGCGTGCTGGACGAGTCCGGCTACGTCATGAACGACGAGACCATCGAGCTGTACGGCAGGACCGCCGTGTCCCAGGCCGAGGCCGGAGCGGACATCATCGCCCCCAGCGGGATGATGGACGGGCAGATCGAGGCGATAAGGATCGCCCTGGACGATGCAGGGTTCAAGAACGTGCCCATCATGGCATACAGCGCCAAGTTCTACAGCGCGTACTACGGCCCCTTCAGGGACGTGGCCGAGTCCGCCCCCGGGAAGGGCAACCGCGCCGGGTACCAGATGCCATGCGGCAACCGCCTGGAGGCCATGCGCGAGATTGAGCTGGATGTCGCCGAGGGCGCGGACATGATAATGGTCAAGCCCGCCGGCCCGTACCTGGACATCATCAGGGACGCAAGGGAGAGGTTCGACCTTCCGCTGGCGGCCTACCAGGTCTCCGGCGAGTACGCGATGATAAAGGCCGCCGCGGCCAACGGTTGGATCGACGGCGACAGGATCATGATGGAGTCCCTCCTGGGCATCAAGCGCGCGGGCGCGGACATAATCATCACCTATTTCGCGGAGGAAGCCGCGAAGCTGCTGTGATACTATGGACAGGTCGCAGCAGCTGTACGGGGAATCCTCCAAGCTGAGCCCCGGAGGGGTCTCCAGCCCCGTGAGGGCGTTCAAGCCCTACCCCCTCTTCATCCAGAGCGGTCAGGGATGCACGATGATGGACGCCGACGGCAGGACGTACATCGACATGTGCATGGCCTACGGCCCGCTGATCACCGGTCACAGGCATCCGGACGTCATGAGCGCCGTCAGGGAGCAGCTGGACCGCGGCCTGGTCTACGGCGCCCCGTCGGAGACGGAGCTGAAGCTGATCGAGAGGATCCACCAGGAGGTGCCCTCGGCGGAGATGGTCAGGCTCGCCTGCACCGGGACCGAGGCCACCATGCACGCGATAAGGACCGCCCGCGGGTTCACGGGCAGGGACGACATAGTCAAGATGAAGGGCGGGTTCCACGGGGCCCACGACTCCGCGCTTGTCAGCGCCGGCAGCGGCTCCACCGAAGGGGTCCCGTCGTCCAAGGGCGTCCTGGCGGACACGGCCAGGCACACCCTCACGGTCGAGTACAACGACGTGCAGGCGATGAGCGACATCCTGGAGAAGCGCGACGTGGCCTGTGTCATAATGGAGCCCATCCTCGGGAACGTCGGTCTGGTACCGCCCGCCGACGGCTACCTGGAGGAGGTCAGGAGGATCACCAGGGAGAACGACGTCCTGCTGATCTTCGACGAGGTCATCACAGGGTTCAGGGCATCCCGCGGAGGTGCCCAGAGGAGATACGGCGTCAAGCCGGACATGACGACCATGGCCAAGATCATCGGCGGCGGGTTCGCCGGTGCGGCCTTCATGGGAAGGGAGGACATAATGTCCATGGTGGCCCCCCAGGGGCCGGTGTACGCGGCGGGGACGCTTGCCGGCAACCCCGTCTCGGCAGCGGCCGGTCTGGCGCAGATTGACGTGATGTGCCGTGGCGACACGTACGGCGACATCGAGAGGAGGACCTCCGCCCTGGCGTCATGCATCAGGGAGTCCATGGAGGACGCCGGGGTCTCCGGATGCGTCAACTCCGTGGCATCGATGTACTCGGTGTTCTTCGGACCCACCAGCGTCACCAACGCCAGCCAGGCGGAGGCCACCGACCGCGCCATGTTCGACAGGCTGTTCAGATACATGCTGGAGCACGGCGTGTACCTGGCCCCGTCCGCCCTGGAGCTCAGCTTCATGTCCGTCGCCCACGACGACGAGGCGGTGGAGAGGCTCTGCGAGGCCTACAAGGGATTCTTCTCCGAGGTGAAGGGATGAGGGTAGGCACCCGCGAGAGCAAGCTCGCCATGAGGCAGACCGAGATCTTCTGCAGGAGGATGGAGGAGGTCAACCCGGGGATCGAGTGCGAGATCGTCGGGATCAAGTCCCTCGGGGACATCGACCTGACGTCCCCGCTCAACCAGATGTCTGCCACCGGTGCGTTCGTCCGCGAGCTGGACGACGCCATGCTCAGGGGCGAGATCGACTGCACCGTGAACTCCCTGAAGGACATACCCATCGACGTGGCCCCCGGCCTCAGCGTCGCCGCCGTCTTCCCCAGGGACGCCGTGGAGGATGTCATCCTCCCGTGCCCCCTGGAGGAGCTGCCCGCAGGCGCCAAGGTGGGGACGTCCTCCGTCAGGAGGGTCGAGATGCTCAAGGAGGTCCGCCCGGACCTGGACGTCGTCCCGCTGAGGGGGAACATCCACACCCGCCTCAGGAGGCTGGACGACGGGGACTTCGACGCCATCATACTCGCAAAGGCTGGACTCGACAGGATGGGCATCGACCGCCCCATGGCGGTTCTGGACAAGTACAGGTTCATACCCGCCCCCGCCCAGGGCGTCATCGCCGTGGAGTGCAGGTCCGACGACTCGGCTACTCTGGAGGCGGTCCGCCGCCTGGACGACAGG
>OMBZ01000597.1_pt1 | contig 12050 bp, 13 predicted proteins | sample 1673831 | NCBI WGS metagenome assembly OMBZ01 (sample SAMEA103958129, study PRJEB25191) | human gut metagenome | reverse complement strand
GACACCCCTGATGGGTTTCTTTCGTAACTATCTTCCTTTCCGAAGGCGGAGGCAATCCTGCTTTTTTGACAGTCTCAAATGGCTGCCCGAGGAGGGCAGCCATTTTTCATTTTTACTGCTGGAGTTCGGAGAGGACGCTGTGGCACACGCCGTTGGTGATGAACACCGACCCGGCGTGGAGCGGGTCCATGGGGCCGCCATCCAGGCGGGTGGCGGTGGCTCCGGCCTCCTGAGCGATGAGCGTCCCGGCGGCATAGTCCCAGGGGGACAGGCGGCACTCGAAGAAGATCTCCGCCCGGCCTGCCGCGATCTGGCAGCAGTCCAGGGCCGCCGAGGCAAAGCGCCGGTAGTCCAGGCACCGGTCATACAGCCGGCGCAGGATGGAGAAGTTCCGGTCCGTATACGTCCGGTCATAGATGGTGGAGCCGCACACCACAATGGCGTGGGGCACGTCGTTGCCGCTGACGTGAATGGGAGCGCCGTTGAGGGTGGCCCCATGGCCCCGCTGGGCGGCGAACAGCTCGCCCACATAGGGGTTGTACACCACGCCATACTCCGTCTGGCCATTGTGGACCAGGGCCACGGAGATGCTGCTGTAGTTCATGCGGCGGGTGAAGTTGGTGGTGCCGTCGATGGGGTCCACCACAAAGACCCAGGGCCGGGTCAGGGCGGGATGCTCCCCCTCCTCGCCGAAGAAATCCGCCTCCGGCAGCAGGCTCAGCAGCTCCCGGCGCAGAAACGCCTGCACGGCCTCGTCATATTGGGTCACCAGGTCCGCGGGGCCGTGCTTTTCCCGGGTGACATTCTGGATATCGTGGGCGGAGAGGACCATGTCCCCCGCCCGGCGAACGATTTCAATGAGCGCTTCCAGCATACGATTACCTCCTGACAATGCGTCCGGCCATGGCGCCGGTGTATACGCCGCCGTCGATGACCGGGACGCCGGCCACCAGCACGGTGTCCATCCCCTCCGCCATGCGGCGGGGGTCCTGATACGTCCCGGGCTCCCGCAGGTCCTCCGGGGCAAATATGTTGATATCCGCCTGGGCTCCCGGGGCCAGCACACCCCGGTCAGGCATGCCCAGCACCGCTGCCGGACGGCCTGTCATCTTGTGGATGGCTGCCTCCGGCGTCAGGTCGCCCCGCTGTAGGACAAACCGGGTCAGCAGGTGGACAAAGGTTCCGTATACCCGGGGATGAGGCTGTCCCTCGGTGGGATAGGTGGAGTCGGAGATCAGGTTGGAGAAGGGGTCCCGCAGAATGGCGGCTATGTCCTCCTCGTCGGCCATGAAGTCGATCATGGTGATCTCTCCCTGCTCCCGCACCAGCAGGTCGCAGCAGCAGGTCAGGGGGTCCTGGCCCGTCAGGGCGGCGATCCGGGCAAGGCTCATGCCCTGGTAGGGGTGATCCTCCGGGCAGTGGAGACTGGTGAGGAAAATGCCGTCCCAGCCAGCCAGCCGGGCGATATCGTCGAAGCCGTCGCCGCTTTCGATGCGGCGGGCCAGCTGGCGGCGCTGGTCCGGGTCCCCCAGACGGCGGACAATGGCCTCCATGCCTCCGGCCAGAAACTCCGGCGGCAGAATGTGCAGCAGCTGGGTGGACCCGGCGGTGTAGGGATACACGTCGCAGGACAGGTCCAGCCCCTCCTGGCGGGCTCGGTCCAGCAGGGCCAGCACCTGGGGCACCTTGCTGCGCCAGTTGTCCCGGCCCATGGCCTTCAGGTGGGAGATATGCACCGGGGCCTTCAGGGCCCGGGTCACCTCCACCATCTCCTGGGCGGCCGTTACCACGCCGCCGCCCTCCTGGCGCATGTGGACGGTGATGGGGATGCTCTGCCCCGCCAGGGGGGCCAGGGCCCGGATCAGCTCATGAGTGGTATAGAAGCACTCCGGCGCGTAGCCCAGACCCAGGGATACGCCCAGGGCACCGTCGGCCAGGGCCTGCTCCAGCCGCCGGTGGATGGCGGCATAATGCACCGGCTCCAGCTGCTGGACCTGGTACCCGGCCACGCTGGCCCGGACGGTACCGGCTCCCACCAGCATCCCCGTGTGCAGGGGAGCGGCAGGCTGGGCGGCAAAATACCCCGCCAGAGTCTCCTGTGCCGCCTCCGGCGGCACCCGGCCGCAGATAGGCTCCAGATACGACAGGATGGCAGGGAGATTTTCCGGCCCCACCGGAGCGCAGGACAGGCCGCAGTTGCCGTTGACGATGGTGGTGAGCCCCTGGCGCAGCTCCAGCTCCCCGAAGCCCGGGCGGAAGGCCGCAGCGTCGGCGTGGCGATGGATGTCGATAAAGCCGGGAGTTACCCATTTGCCCCGGGCGTCGATGACCCGGGCGGCCTGGGCCTGGGGCAGCGGCTCCACCGCGGCGATTTTGCCGCCGGACACCGCCACGTCGGCCCAACGGGCGGGACGGCCTGTGCCGTCGTACACGGCGCCGCCCCGGATGATGAGATCAAACATGGTATTTCCTTCTTCTGACAGACAGTTATTTCCTCCCGCCCAGCGGGAGAGTGACAATGAAACGGGTGGAGCGGGCGTCGCTTTCGCAGCGGATGGTCCCCTGATGCTCCCGGACGATGGCCTGGGCAATGGACAGGCCCAGGCCGAAGCCTCCCTGGGTGCGGCTGCCGTCGGCCCGGTAGAACCGCTCGAACAGGTGGGGCAGCACCTCCGCCGGGATGGGCGGGCCGCCATTTTCCACCGTCAGCACGGCCTTTCGGTCCGCCTGGACCAGGGTCATGCGGACCTGTGCCCCCTGGGGGGCGTATTTGATGGCGTTGTCCAGCAGAACCCCCGCCACCTGCTGCAATTGGTCCCGGCTGCCGGTGACGGCGATGCCCGGGGCAATGTCATAGTCCAGCCGGCGTCCGGCCTCGAAGGCCACGGGCTCGAAGCGCAGGGCCGTATCCTCCATGGCGTCGGACAGGTCCACCGGGGTCATGGCGGCCTTCAGCCGCCCGTCGTCGGCCCGGGACAGAGTCAGCATATCCTCCACCAGGCGCTTCATCCGCCGTCCGGACCAGCGGATATTGTCCACATAGGGCTGCTGATCCGGCTGCACATCCGTCTGCTGCATCAGGTCCGCCGAGGACAGGATCACCGTCAGCGGGGTCTTCAGCTCGTGGGATGCGTCGGACAGGAACCGGCGCTGCTGGTCCAGGGAGCGGGCCACAGGCCGGGCGGCCAGACCCGCCAGCAGCCAGCTGCATCCCAGCAGCACCGCCAGGGCCGCCACGCCTACGATCAGGCACATTTTCACCACCGCCCGGAGGGTGGCGTCCTCCTGGGCGGCGTCGGTAAAGGCGATGCGGGTATACAGAGGGCCGTCGGCCCGGAGATAGCGCAGGTGATACGCCCGCAGGACGCCGGATTCGCTGCCCTGCTCCAGGCAGGCGGTGACAATATCCGCCACGGCGTCCTGGTCATCCAGCTGGTAATAGCTGCTGCCGGACAGGCGCACGGTGCCGCTGGGGTAGATGTCCGCCACAAAGCAGGGGGCGGACCCCTGGCCGGGCAGGGACGCGTCATACCGCCCCGTCTGGATCACCTGAAGCAGCCGCTGGTTCACGCTGCGCTCCACGGCGGCCCGGCTGGACAGCAGCACCCCGGCGAACACCGCCAGCAGCACCGCCGTCACCATGGCCATGTTGATGGCCACGATCTTCCAGCGAAGGCGGCGGATCATGCCTCCACCTCCAGATAGTACCCCACCATCCGGCGGGTGCGGATGGACACGGCGGAGTGCAGATGGGTCAGCTTCCGCCGCAGGAAGGAGATGTATACCTCCACGTTGTTGTCCTCGGCGTCGGAATCATAGCCCCACACCTTCAGCAGCAGCTGCTCCTTGGGCACCACGCGGCCCTGGCTGCGCAGCAGCAGCTCCAGCATATCGTATTCCCGGCGGCTCAGCCGCAGGGACCGCTCCCCGCAGGACAGCTGGAACGTTCCCGGCTCCAGCCGCAGGTCCCCGAAGGCAATGGCATCGTCGGTTTTGGCCTCGCCGCCGCCCCGGCGCAGCAGGGAACGGATGCAGGCCAGCAGCTCGTCGGGCTCGAAGGGCTTGGTCAGATAGTAGTCCGCGCCGCAGTCCAGGCCCTGGACCCGGTCGGCTACGTCGCTGCGGGCCGTCAGCATCAGCACCGGCACGGCATGGCCCCCGGTGCGCAGCCTCCGCAGCAGGGTGAAGCCGTCCATCCCCGGCAGCATGGCGTCCAGCAGGATCAGGTCATAGATATCCGTCACGGCGTTGTCGTAGCCGGAGACGCCGTCGCTGCTGACGTCCACGGTGTATCCCTGCCGCCGCAGCAGCTCCGCCAGGTTCTGGGCCAGGCGCTTTTCATCCTCGATCACAAGCAGCCGCATGGGGCGCCTCCTCTTATTCCAGGCCCGACTGGGCCAGGGTCAGCAGCGGGGCCAGAGCCTCCGCGCTCATAAGATAAACCGTATCGTCATCGGAAACGGTGACGCAGTAGCCTGCGCCCCGTTGACCGCCCACCGTCAGGGTAAGGCTGCGGTCGGCCCCGGCGTGGGTGTATGCCGCCGTCAGGGTCACGGCGGGCTTGTCCAGGCCGCACAGGGCCGCTGCCCCGGCGCTGGGCCGCCAGTCCACACAGGCCGCCAGGTGCATGTCCCCCAGCCAGGCGGTCAGGTCCGCCAGCTGATCCGTTACATCCCGGCCGTCGGCGGTCCAGGCCCCCTCCGCAGGAGTCAGGGTCAGGGTGCGCTCTCCGGCGGTGACGGTCAGGGAGGTGACATTCTCCGCCGTCAGCTGGGGCAGCTCCGGCAGGGCCATCATGTCATAGATGCTGCGGCCGATCTGGCTCATCAGGTCCGGCACGGCGTATACCGTGGCCTCGGCCCCCTCCCGGTATACATACACGCTGCCGTCGGACTCCTTGCCCAGGCGGTAGGTGACGGATGCGCCCTGGCTGTCGGTAACGGTGACGTATTTGGTGGGGCTGTCCAGCCCATAGTCCGCCAGCTGGGCGGCGGTGGTGACAGGCGGCAGACTTTCGATGCCCTGCACCGTCTCCAGCAGGGCCAGGGCATAGCTCTCGTCCAGGGGGAAGGTCTTGTCGTCGGCCCACAGCCAGTGGCCCTCCTCCAGGGAAAAGCGCAGGGTCATGGAGCCGTTGCTGCACACCAGGTGCACCGGCACCGCTTTCTCCTCCTGGGTGACGTTGGGGTCCTCCGGCTGGGGATGATCCTCCTTTTTGCCGCAGCCCGCCAGGGCCAGCAGCATCAGCGCCAGCAGCAGGGCGCATACGCTTCGTGTTTTCATGGCAGTTCTCCTTTTTTTCTTACCGTTCCAGGCCCAGCAGGGCCATGATGGCCTCCTCCCGGCCTCGCATCTGAGCCTTCATAGGCCCCTCGTCCAGGTGGTCGTAGCCCAGCAGGTGCAGCACCGAGTGGGTCACCAGATAGGCCAGCTCCCGCCGCTTAGAGTGGCCAAATTCCTTGGCCTGGGCCGACACCCGCTCCATGGACAGCACCATGTCCCCCAGGGGGATGAGCCCCGTGCCGGGGTCTGCGTCCCCGGGGCCCGGGTGCTGGCCGGGGACAAGGCCGAACTCCGGAAAGCTCAGCACGTCGGTGGGGCGGTCCACCTGCCGCATGTCGCGGTTGATCTGATGGATGCCGTCGTCGTCCGTCAGGAGCACGTCCACCTCGCAGGGGAGCGTGACGCCCTCTGCGGAAAGAGCCGTGCGGATGGTGCGGCGGATCAGGGCGCAGTTGGCGTCGCTGGCGGCGCCGGGCACGTCGGCGGTGACGGGAATATAGTGGGTCTTTCTCATTTCTTTTTCTCCTCAAACCGGGCATATGCCTCGATAATGCGCTGGACCATCACATGCCGCACCACGTCGGCCTTGCCCAGCTGGCAGATGGACACGCCCTCCACCCCCTTCAGGACCTTCATGGCCTCCTTCAGGCCGCTGGGCTTGTCCCCGGGCAGGTCGATCTGGGTAATGTCGCCGGTGATGACCACCCTGGAGCCGAAGCCCATGCGGGTCAGAAACATTTTCATCTGCTCCCGGCTGGTGTTCTGGGCCTCGTCCAGGATGATGAAGCTGTCGTCCAGGGTGCGGCCCCGCATATAGGCCAGGGGGGCCACCTCGATGTTGCCCCGCTCCAGGTATTTCTGGTACGTCTCAGCCCCCAGCATATCGAACAGGGCGTCGTACAGGGGCCGCAGATACGGGTCCACCTTGCTTTGCAGGTCGCCGGGCAGGAAGCCCAGCCGCTCTCCGGCCTCCACGGCGGGGCGGGTCAGGATGATGCGGTTGACCTGCTTGTCCCGGAAGGCGGCCACCGCCGCCGCCACTGCCAGATAGGTTTTGCCGGTGCCGGCAGGGCCCACGCCGATGGTGACGGTATCCTTCAGAATGGCGTCCACATACTGCTTCTGGCCGATGGTCTTGGGCTTTACGGGGCGGCCCTTGGACGTGATGCAGATCACGTCCTGGGTCAGCTCCCCGATGCGCTCGGACTGGCCGCTGCGGCACAGGCCCACCACATACCGCACATGCTGCTCGCTGATGCTCTCGCCCTTGGCGGACAGGGTCAGCAGGGCCTGCACCGCCTTCTCCGCCAGCATGACGTTCTCCGGCTCACCGGAGATCACCAGCTCGCCGCCCCGGTTTACCACCGTTACCTGGAATTCCGATTCCAGCAGGCGAATATTTTCGTCAAAGGAGCCAAACAGATTGATGGCCTCCTCCATGCGCTCGATGCCGATGCGCTGTTCCATTGGGCATGCCTCCCTATTGTATATCCAGATTGTATAGCCATATTTTTCAGTCGTCCGTCAGCGGGACCTCCCGGCCGATCTCCTCCAGGCACTCCGCCCGCAGGGTCACCGTCAGCCAGCCGCCCTGCTCCACCGCGTCCACCCGGACGCTTTCCGCCGTGCCGGTATCCGCCAGCAGCCGGGTCAGCCGGTCCCGCAGCAGGGCCTCACCCTCGTCCCGGGCCTCCTGGACCGGACGGCGGACCGGCGTACCGCCGCCGCAGGACGTCACCGTCTCCGACACCACCGTAATGGGCAGCCGCAGGCCCCACAAAAGGGTCACGGGATGATACCGGATTATTTTATCACAGTCTGCCCCCAGTGTGCTACCCTTTCCATAGAATTTTATCCGCTTTTTGCCGATATCCAGGGCATACCGGGTCCGGGAGGAGACCGGGGCGCCCTTCTCCGACGCTGCCAGGGGAACCTGCGCCGTCAGCTCATACCAGGTCCGGGCCCACACCCGGCCCATGCCGCGCTGCCACCGGAGACCCCCGTTGTCCAGGTCCACCGCCCCGGAGATCAGCAGCTGCCCCTGGGTAACGGTGGCTCCGGGCAGCACCATGGCCTGGCCTCCCAGGGCCTCCACCCGGGTGACCAGGCCCGGACACCGGGCCACCACATTGGTGAGCCGGTCCTCCACCACAGCCTGGCCACGGACCCGCTCCACCACCTGCACCTGGGCCACGCAGCCCTTCACGTTCACCGCCAGCCACACCACGTCCTTCAGCTCCAGCAGCACATGGCTGCGCATGTCCTTCTGGTCGATGTCCAGACTCCGGGTGCCGATGGTGATGCCGTAGTCCTCCAGAGCACGCAGGATCACCTCGTCCGGCACCGTCTCGTTGCCGCTGACCCGGAATTCCCAGATGGTGAAGTTTCCCTCCAGCACCAGCAGCACCGTCAGCAGAAGGCCCGCCAGCAGCACATACCGCCGCCGCAGCCGCCGGGCCAGCAGGGGAGCCCCCTGCTCCCGCCGCACCGTGGCCGCTGCGCCCACCTGCCGGGCCGCCTGACGCACCTGGGCCAGTCCCCGGCGGGTGGTGCGCAGGGTCAGCTCCACCGGCGACAGCCACCGCACGTCCCAGAAGGGGACCTCCGCTCCGGCGCACAGATTCACCACCCGCTCCGGGCAGCCGCTTTCAATATGGACCAGCACCTGGCCCCGCAGGAAGTTCAGCACGGCTTTATACATGGTCCCCTCCCTGCCGCCGCAGCTCCACGGCGGCGATGCGTCCCCGCAGACGCAGCTCCCCCTCCGTCATGGCCATGAGCTGCAGGTCCGTTCCGATGACCCGCACCGTCATGTCTCCGCCGCCGATGTCCACCGCCTCCGTGGTGTAGGACAGCACGCCCCGGTGCTGGGTCATGAAAAATTCCCGGTCGCCTACCAGCTCCATCCGCGGCACCCCCGGCTGGATATCCCCCGGCAGGTCCAGCCGCTCCATGGCCGCCTGTCCCGCCCGGGTCAGCCATCCCTTTTCCAAACCGCTGCCACCGCCTTTCTTCCGATTCCGTAAACTCTATGCATCCCCGGGAAAAAACTTGCATGTCCCACCAGCGGGGGGCATACACTCAGGCGGGAGGTGACGGCCATGCGGGAAAAGCTGGGGCTGCTGGGATGTCTGGCTGCACTGGGGGTGCTGCTGCTGTGCTCCGCCGACACGGCCCGGGCCGTCCGGGAGGGACTGGCCCTGTGCGCCGGGTCGGTGATTCCGGCGCTGTTCCCGTTTCTGGCGGTGTCGGGGCTGCTGACGGCCCTGGACGCCGGGGCGGCTCCGGGCCGGGGGCGGATGCTGCTGGCCCGGGTGCTGGGCTGCGGCCCCGCCGGAGCCGGGGCGTTTCTGCTGGGCCTGGTGGGCAGCTATCCTGTGGGAGCCCGCACCGTGGCCCAGCTGTACCGGGAGAAGCGGATCTCCCGGCCGGAGGCCTGCCGCCTGCTGCTGTTCTGCAACAACTGCGGCCCGGCGTTTATTCTGGGCGTGGCGGGCCTGGGCTGCTTCGGCAGTCTCCGGGCCGGGGGACTGCTGTGGGCCGTCCACATGCTGGCAGCCCTGGGCATCGCCCTGGTGCTGCCCCGCCGTCCGCTGCCGCCGGGCCGGGATGCCGCCGGGGTGCGGCCCCCGGCCTTTGCCGCCGCCTTTGTCCGATCCGTCCGGGATGCCGCCGGGGCCATGGTGCAGATCTGCGGCTTTGTGGTGTTTTTCCTGGCGGCGCTGCGGCTGACGGCACGGCTGACGGGGCTGTCCCACCCGCTGCTGTCCGGGGCGGTGGAGCTGACCCAGGGGATTCTGGCCCTGCCCGCCACGCCCACGGGCTTCGTGTGGGCGGCGGCGCTGCTGGGATGGGGCGGCCTGTCGGTCCACGGGCAGTCTGCCGCCGTGCTGTCCGGAACGGATCTGCCCCTGGGGCCGTATCTGGCTGCCAAGGCGGCCCAGGCTGCTCTGTCTGCCCTGCTGGCCTGGCCTGTGAGCCGGTATCTGTGGGGATAGGGCGGGGGACGTTCTTGTTTTCCGGCCCCGCGCATACAGTGAAGAAAAAACAGGGGAGGGGCTTATGATGAAAAAATGGCTCGGGGGCGCAATGCTCCTGCTGATGCTGCTGGCGCTGTGGCCGGGAAGGGCCTGGGGCGTGGAGCTGCCGGTGCAGGCGGAGGCGGCACTGCTGATGGAGAAGGAAACGGGGCAGGTGCTGTACGCCAAAAATGAGCACCAGGCTATGGAGCCAGCCAGCGTCACCAAGGTCATGACCCTGCTGCTGGTGATGGAGGCCATCGACAGCGGGACCCTGTCCTATGACGATACCGTCACCGTCAGCGCCTATGCCGCCTCCATGGGAGGCAGCCGGATCTTCCTGTCCGAGGGGGAAAGCATCACGGTGGAGGACCTGCTGAAGGGGGTGTGCGTGTCCAGCGGCAACGACGCCGCCGTGGCCCTGGCGGAAGAGACGGCGGGGGTCACGGAGCTGTTTGTGGAGCGGATGAACAACCGGGCCCGGGAGCTGGGGATGCAGGACACCCATTTCGTCAACTGCACCGGCCTTCCGGCGGAGGGGCACGTTACCAGCGCCTGGGACATCGCCGTGATGTCCCGGGAGCTGATCGTGAATCACCCGGACATCCGGCGGTTTACCACCATCTGGATGGACACCCTGCGGGACGGACAGTTTCAGCTGTCCAACACCAACAAGCTCATCCGGTTTTACCAGGGAGCCACGGGGCTGAAAACCGGCTCCACGGACTCCGCCAGATACTGCATCTCCGCCACGGCGGAGCGGGAGGGCATGGAGCTGATCGCCGTGGTGCTGAAATCCCCCTCGGGGCAGCAGCGGTTCGAGGACGCCAAGGCCCTGCTGAACTACGGGTTCTCCACCTACGGCCTGGTGCATGCGTCTCCGGAGGAGCCGCTGCCGCCGGTGCCGGTGCAGCTGGGGGCCCAGGGAACGGTGCAGCCCCGGGTGGACCCGGCGGAGGGCCTGCTGCTGGCGGAAAAATCCCGGCTTCAGGGGCTGGAGCAGACCGTGACCCTGCCGGAGTCTGCGGAGGCCCCGGTGCGGCAGGGAGACGTGCTGGGTACGCTGACGGTGACCCAGAACGGGGAGACGGTGCTGGAGGTCCCCATCCGGGCGGCGGAGACCGTGGAAAAGCTGACCTTCGGGCAGATGCTGCTGCGCCTGGCCCGGACCATGTGCTTCTGCGGGTGATAAGATTTTCACCGTTTCGACGGGTATCCCCTTGTATTTTCCCGGGAAAAGCGGTAAGATACGAGATGATGGATAAATCCGATACACATAGGAGGTAATCTCTATGATCCAGGTGGACCTGACCCACATGCGGCATTTTATCGCGCTGCCCTATGAGGCGGCGCTGGCGCCCCGGCTGCGCATTGCCCACAATCATTTGCAGAAGAGCGACGGCCCCGGCGGCGAGTTCACCGGCTGGGTGCGCCTGCCCCAGGAATACGACCGGGAGGAGTTCGCCCGCATCCAGGCGGCGGCCCGGCGCATCCAGAGTGATTCCCAGGCCCTGGTGGTCATCGGCATCGGCGGGTCCTATCTGGGGGCCCGGGGCGTTATCGAGTGCCTGTGCTCCCCCAACTATAATCTGAAGCGGAAGAACACGCCCAACATCTATTTCGTGGGCAACGGCCTGTCCGACCGGCAGCTGCGGGAGACGATGGAGCTGCTGGAGGGGGTGGACTTCTCCGTGAACGTCATCTCCAAGTCCGGCACCACCACGGAGCCTGCCGTGGCCTTCCGGTTCTTCCGGGAGCTGCTGGAGAAGAAATACGGCCCGGAGGGGGCGGCAAAGCGCATTTACGCCACCACCGACCGGCACAAGGGCGCGCTGAAAGCCCTGGCCGTCCAGGCCGGGTATGAGAGCTTTGTGGTGCCCGATGACATCGGCGGACGATACAGCGTGCTCACCGCCGTGGGCCTGCTGCCCATCGCCGTGGCCGGAGTGGATATTCAGGCGCTGATGCAGGGCGCGGCCCGGATGCAGGAGGCCTGCACCGCCGGGGATATGGAGCAGAATCCCGCCTGGCAGTATGCCGGAGCCCGGTATCAGCTCTATCGCGCCGGGAAGAAGATCGAGGTTCTGGCGGCCTATGAGCCTGCCTTCCGGTTTATGTCCGAGTGGTGGAAGCAGCTGTACGGCGAGTCCGAGGGCAAGGAGAGCAAGGGGCTTTTCCCCGCCAGCGTGGAATTTACCGCCGACCTGCACTCCATGGGGCAGTATATCCAGCAGGGCGAGCGGCACCTGTTTGAAACGGTGGTGCGCTTTGACCCGGAGGCAGGGGAGAGCGCGGTGCCCTTCGACGCCGCCGACGGCGACGGGCTGAACTTCCTGGCCGGAAAAACCATGGACTTTATCCGCACCCAGGCCATGGACGGCACCCTGCTGGCCCACGAGGAGGGCGGCGTGCCCAACATCATCCTGCGCTGCGGGGCACTGGACGCAGACACCCTGGGGCAGCTGATCTACTTCTTTGAATACGCCTGCGGGACGTGAACCCCTTCGATCAGCCCGGCGTGGAGGCCTACAAGAAAAATATGTTCGCCCTGCTGGGAAAGCCCGGCTATGAGGACATGGGCAAGGCTCTGCGGGAAAAGCTGGGCCGGTAAAAAACCGTATATTTTCCCATTGCCATTTCCGTCGAGTTATGGTATGGTATACATATATGCAAAAGGAGTGATCTCTTATGGTTAGATTGATTATGGGCGACAACGGCGCAGGCAAGACCAAGCAGCTCATCGAGCTG
>OMBZ01000588.1_pt1 | contig 12170 bp, 11 predicted proteins | sample 1673831 | NCBI WGS metagenome assembly OMBZ01 (sample SAMEA103958129, study PRJEB25191) | human gut metagenome | reverse complement strand
TTTTTTGTTTAGTGGCTCCAAACACTTTAATTGTTCCAAGTGCCCTCCCGAAGAGGAGATCAATAAAACTTTTTTCATGCGCTTAAATCCCCTCCTGGCCATACGTACAATTCACATCGCCCGACGCCGCTGGCGCGGTACCAGCACCAGAGTTTTTCCTAAAACAGCACAAGTCCATACTGCTCCCTGCTGCTTCGTGTTCTCCTGATTCGCTTGTTCCCGTTGCTGATACTCCTCGTTTCAATGATGATGCGCTCCAGCATACCCATATGGCCCAGCACATTCAGAACACACCTTTGCAGGAACCCCCATCTTGGGCCCGCTCGTAGACCACCTTATCCTATCCACCCTGCAAATTCAGATATAGCGTGTATTGAGGTGATTTTGCAGTGCAAGCCTTCCCAAATAGGTCAACTTTTCCCTGCTGTGTGGTGGCGCCCAATTTTTGTATAAAATAGTATCACAGATAATGGGTGATTGCAAGGGACGTCAGGCTTTGCAAAGCGCAGCCCCTTCGCCTTCAATATTTTCTGCACTCACAAACACCGTTGCAGAGACTTCAGCTGTATGACACAACGAATCCCAATAACCACAGCAAACCCCAAAAGTCCTAATATAATCCAACCTATTTCCCCCATCCTCGCTCTTTTATCCATTCATAAAATAATAGATGCTTGCCAAAAGAAAAAGCCGGCAAAGCATTGCAGCGAACTGCTTTGCCGGCTTTACTGGTCCGCTCCCATTCGATCGTAGCGGGAGTTACTGGTGATGTTGCAGGCGACGTGACGTGCAGGACCTCAGCGATGGGGCGTTCGCCGATACGGCGCAGCAGCAAATATGGCAGCTACGGCCCACTCTATGGTCCTGTATTCACCTTGGTATGGATCTTTTCCCAACAATAGCTTCAATAGGTTATTTTTCCTTTTCCATTTCTTCCAATATAACCAAGTTTCCAGTTTGTATCGATACAAAAGGAAACGCCCTCCAACACGGTATCGATACTTCCCTCATAGGCAAATGATAGATTTGGAATGCGTATTTGCGCCATTTTTTCGTCCCCCATGGCGAATCGCAGTGTCAGCTGATCGTGGAAATTCCGCCTATCGCACGACCTGTCCACCCGTGATTCATTCTTTGTTTTGCAGGTTCGCCGCCCTGGTTGAGTTTTCCGTATAATACTGCGCCTGCGCGGTCCAGAGCTGGCGATACTTGCCGGCCTCATCCGCAACCAGTTCATCGTGGGATCCTCTTTGGACAATTTTGCCTGCATGGAATACGGCGATCTCGTCGCAGAACTTGCACGAGGACAGACGATGGGAGATATAGATTGCCGTCTTGTCGCCCACAATCTCGTCGAATTTACCATATATCTCCGCTTCTGCAATCGGGTCGAGCGCCGCGGTCGGCTCGTCAAGAATGATGTAGGGAGCATCCTTGTAGAGCGCGCGCGCAATGGCGATCTTCTGCGCTTCGCCGCCCGAAATGTCAACGCCATCCTCGGACAGGACCTTATAAAGCATCGTATCCAATCCCTTTTCCATCGTTGCAAGGCGTTCGTCAAAGCCCGCGTCAATCAGCGCCTTGCGCGCCCGATCCCGGTCGTACGCCATGCTGCCCGCCACGTTGGCGCCCAGGGGTTGGGCGATCAGCTGGAAGTCCTGAAATACGACGGAGAAAAGATGCATGTAGTCGGCATACCGGTACTTGCGAATATCCACATCGTTTAAGAGGATCTGCCCCTCCTGCGGGTCGTACAACCGGCACAAAAGCTTGATAAAAGTGGTCTTGCCGCTGCCGTTTTCCCCCACGATCGCCAGCCGGGAGCCAACATGGAATTTCAGATTCACATGGCGCAGCGCCCAGTTGTCGGAGCCGGGATACTTGAAGGAAACATCCCGGAACTCTATTTCATACCGGCGGTCGGATCGCTTTTGCGGGCTGAGGCTTCCCTGAGACATGGCGCTCGGAATATCAAGAAACGCAAAGGTCTTATCCAAATATTCTGCGTTCGTCTCCAGGGCGCCCATCAAGCCGACCAGCGCAAATATGTTTGATACCATTGCCGTAGCTGCGCCGACATACTGCGCGACGCTGCCCACGTCAAAAGCGCCGCCCCATGCTTTCAGGCAGGCAAACACATAGATCGAGCCGGTGATCAGGGTCGTAATGCACACGCCAAGGCTTGCATAGACGCCCATTTTCCCGCGGGCCAGCTTTCCAAACGGCCCGTTTGCCCCAAATGCGGAATTCTTTTCCCAATAGGCGTCCACAAGGTTCTGCTGTTCGTACATCCGAATATCGACGCTGCGCCCCCGATTCAGGCCGATAAAACCAAAGTGATCGAACAGCCGGTTACCCAGCGTCGCCTCCTCCGCGCCGCTGCTCCAGCACTTTGTCGATGCGGCGCTGAGCTTTCCCGCAAGGATGCTGACCGCAACCATCAGAGCTGCCAGAATCAAAATGAAAACCGGGCGGTTTAGCATGACAAGCCGCCCCGCCGTATCGGGGACGGGAGAGGTAAACAGGCTTGCGGTCAATGCGATGCCGCTGAAGATGCCGATGACGCCGCTCATAAAATCCCCGTATACACGCTGCACCCGCATCAGCCCCCAACTTGACCAGTTCTCGTTTTGCCTGATCTGCGCACGGAGATCATGGTTTTCCTGTTTGTCCAGTTCTGCAAAATCAAGAGCAAACATCTTGCGGATGAACAGGATCTCCTTTCTGCCCCACAGGTCGGTCAGCAAGGTGTTGTACCGGCGCCGAAGAACGGTGCCCAACAGGGATACGACCCCAACGCACAGCACGCCCGCGACGACCCATTTCCAAAGCACGTCCGCCCGGCGCAGCACGGCAAGCTCCTTCAGTATTTGCGCCGAGAAGAAAACGGTGACATAGGGGGCGATGGAGCTGAAGAGGCAGTACAGCGTCAAGAGCGGAAAAAACTTTGGCGACACCCGATGGAGTTCCCTGACGCCGCGCATCTGCACGAAAACGGCATGACGCATCTTTTCCTTGCTTTTCATGTTCAGAACTCCTTTCCCTCCTGATAATACCGGCTTTGCAGCGTGAAGAGAATGGCGTATTCGCCGCCCAATGCCAAAAGGCCGTCATGGGTTCCTTCCTCCCGAATCCTGCCGCCGGCAATCAGGATAATCCTGTCGCAGAACCTGGTGGAGGCGAGACGGTGTGAAATAAACAGGGAGGTTCTTCCCTTTGTCATTTCGCTGTATTTCATGTAGATATCGTTTTCGGCAATGGGGTCAAGGGCCGCTGTCGGTTCGTCCAGCAGCAGGATTGGGCCATCCTTATACAGGGCTCTGGCCAGCATCAGACGCTGGATTTCCCCACCGGAGAACAGCGTGCCGTCCAGATAGACCTCGCGGCCAACATGCGTATCAAGCCCGTTTGGCAGCTTCTCGATCACGGAGGTCAGGCCCGCTTTATCCACGTAATCCGCAATGCGTTCATAGTCGATGCCTGCCGCCGTCTGCGCAATCTCCTCCGCCACGGTGACGTCCAGAATGGAAAACTCCTGAAACACGGCGCTGAACAGGGCGTAATAGCTTCTGCGGTTGTACCTGCGAATGTCCTTCCCGTTCAGCAGAACCGCTCCCTTTGTGGGGTCCAAAAGGCCGCACAGAAGCTTTGCGAGCGTTGTTTTGCCGGCTCCGTTCAGCCCGACGATCGCCAGCTTCTCCCCCGGATGAACGGTCAGATCCACATCGTGAAGCGCATCCGTCTCCGCGCCGGGATAGCGGAAGGAAACACCCTCCAATTTCAGCTCATAGCGATCCATCGCGGGGATATCCTCGCCATCCTCAAGCCGGAACGGTTCCGGATAGTCCAAAAACTCACGAACCAGGGAGATATCCAGACTCTCCTTGCGCAATGCGCTCATTTCCCGCAGGATGCCCATGACCCAGTTCGTAAACGTAGTGACCGCTGCGAAGTACAGCAAAAATTCAGGAACGCTCAATCCCTCGTGCAGGGCCATATTGATGAGCACCACATAGGCGATGCCATTGCGGGCGGCGGTCAGCGCCACCTCCGCAAAATCCGCCAGCACCTCCACCCGCTCGCAGCGGAGACTGAACGCAAGATACAGATTCTGAATCTGATCATAGAGCTCGTTCAGCCAGTTCTGCAAACCAAAAATGCGGATGTCCTTTGCCAGCTCTATGGATTCCGATTTTGAACGGAGATAGGACGCCTTCTGAAAGTATGTCTCCTCCTCATCCCTGCGGGCATACCGCCAGTTGGTAGCGTATCGCGACACATAAAAACCGGCGGCGCACGTGGCGATGACCACAAGCAGAAGCAGTCCGTTAATGCGGGACAGAATGCCCAGATAGATCGCAAGCCCGCCGATATTGGTAAGCAGCCTTGTCAGCGTTTCCCAGACATGCTCCGTCGCCTGGGAATTGCCTTCGCAGGCGGTGTGCGCCTTTTCGCGCAGCTTCACGAAATGTTCATCCAGGGTATTGGGATAGGAGGTGGTGTTGCTCTTTTTGGCAATCATTCCAATGATCGCGCTGCGCACATCTATCCGTGGGAACAGGGTGTTTTTACTTACATACTGCTTGACCCCCTGGACAAGGAAAAGCGCGGCGGTAAATGCGCCGATGGTTGTAAGCAGCTCCCACAGGGGGACGCTCCGCTCCACGCGGGAGAGCACCTCGGGCGCAATGTACAGCTGGATCAAATTGAACATGACTTCCAGAGAGGCGGTTAATATGCAGCACAGAAGGACGCGCTTGCCATGTTTCCAGGCAAGTTTTATCATCCAATGTATATTTTGAAGGACGTTGTATTTTGATCTCGTCTCTGTTTTCATCCTGCCCCCCTCCATGGAGGATATTATACCATAAAAAGGGCGACTCTGGGAAAGTCGAGGATGAATCGTCTTTTTCAGGGGATGAATTGCAAATCTCCGAGCCGCGGAAGCAAAATCACAGCAGTAAATGCCCCATCCTCCCTGTTGCGGCTGATATTTTCACGAGACGCTCCACAATAGCGTCGATGCGAACCAGGCCGAAGCCGTGCTCCTCGCCCTTGGTGCCGCGGAATGTCTTTCACTCTTTTTTCAACTTTTTCTAGCGGTAAAGTTGGGAAAAAAGATGGATAGATGCATATTCTTCATATCCGTTATTCCCATTCGATCGTGGCGGGATTTTCTGGTGATGTTGCAGACGACGCGATTGACGTGCGGGGCCTCGGCGATGATGCGTTCGCTGATGCGGCGGAGGATCGGATAGGGAATCTCCGCCCACTCGGCCATCATGATTCCGGAAAAATACGGCACGGGCAACGCCTTCGCGAGGGTATCGTCAAAGAGGCGCTCGTCGCCGCGGTAGAGGGCGTGCGCGGCAAGAACATCACGCGTTCCTGCTCGCATGCGTCAGGGATCTGACGGGTAGCTCCTCGTTAGAAGCCAACGTACGTACGCCTGGCGTTCAAAACTCGTAGAGGGCGGTCCGGATCGCCAAGGCGCTCTGCGCGCTCGAGGCCTGAGTTCCATGTCGCCCAAACGACAGCCATACGGTGGCGGGCATTGCCGGCCGCCGTATGCGTTTGTTCGCTATCCACCATATCGGCGCCAGCGCCAGCCCCACCAGCGCGCTCCCCTATTTGAGCAGCAACAGGTTCGTATCCGTGGCAATGCGCTCGAGCGAGTAACAGAACAGCAGTTCCGTGGCCCCGTGCGCGGCGCACAGTTCGGACACGCTGCCGCGATAGTACCGCGGGTCCACCATGACGAGCTTGCGGTACGAGGGTGTCAGCAGCGGCACGAGACTGTTGGCGAACGAGTCCTTCACGAGCAGCAGCACGTCGTCCCCCTGCGCGTCGAGGTTCTCGATCACCGTGACCGGGTGATTGCCGTCAACAAAGACCGGGTACCAGTCGTAGCTCGACAGGTTCTCCCAAAACAGGAGCGAGTCGAACGTCCCCTCCCGGTCGGAGAAGGTGACGCGCACGCGGCACATGGGCTCAAACAGCGTCATGCGCTCCCCCGGCGTCAGCCACAGCGCCGAGCGCGACCGTGTGGAGCCCACATACCCGTCGACCGTATGGGAGTAAAACGCGTCGCGCGGCAGCGCCGTCCTGCCCAAACAGGCGGCATAGTCGCAATACGCCGCATAGACACCGTCGGCGTTCCAATGGTGGTCTGTACGGTAGAACCAAGTTTGTCCATTCGTCACAAAATCGTCGAGCGGCACCAGCTCCACGCCCGCAAAATCGTCGATGCACTGCAACAGCTCGTCGTCCTTGTAGAGTGCCGCGAGCACGGACGGCAGGCTGTCCCGGCGCACGTAGCCGGTCGACGGCGGCACGAGCAGTCGCGCAGGCAGCCCGACCGTCTCCCCGAGCGCCGCGATGCGGCCAAGGCGACGCTCCAGCTCCTCCGGCTCCGCCTGCAGCGGGGCCTCGACCAGATAGCCCTCCTAGTCCCGATAGACGTCCGTCGCCACCTGTCGCCCCGTCCACAGCTGTTCATAGGCGTAGATCCCAACCAGCGCCTCGCGCAGCACCATCTGGTCGGCCAAATACGTCTCCGCCTCGTTGTCGAAGTCCCATTCGTCGAGCGCGCCCATCAACAGGGCCGGGGCCTGCGCGAGGTTGCGCCGCTCGGCCGCCGAAAACGTTCGGTCCGGCGTCAGCAGCCACCAGAGCGGCACCGCCGCAATCGCCGCCGCAAACAGGACAACCAGTATGAGGTTTGCCGTGACTTTCCGTTTCATATGCGCACCTCAAAAGCGGAAGTAGATGAAGGGATTGTAGCTCTGCGACGCCAGCGCAGCCGCGCACAACACGAACAGCGCCACCGGCACAGCCACGGAGAGCGCGCCAAACCAACGCCGCCCCTCCAGGCGCGCCGCCACGCGCGCGCCGAGCGGCATGGATGCCAGCGCGCACACGCACAGCCAGGGCGCGAATCCTGCCGTCCAGGCCAGCGCCTCCGCCGAAATGAGCCCAGCCGCTCCGGGCACGAACAGCGAGCGCAAGAACGTCCCCATCTGCGCAAAATCCGTAAAGGCAAAGATGCCCCAGCCCAATGCGACGCAAAACAGCGCGTACAGCCGCCGCACCACTACAGGCGTCCGCTCGAATGCCCGCAGCAGAAACAGCTTTTCTGCGGTGAGCAGGACGCCAAAGTACAATCCCCACAGCACAAAATTCCAGCTTGCGCCATGCCAGAGCCCCGTCAGCAACCAGACGAGAAAGATGTTGCGAATCTGCCGCAATAACCCCTTGCGGTTGCCGCCGAGCGGGATGTAGACGTATTCCCGGAACCACGTGGAGAGCGAGATGTGCCAGCGCCGCCAGAAGTCCGTGATGCTGGCGGCCAGGTATGGATAACGGAAATTACGCACAAACGTGAACCCGAGCATCTCGCCCAGGCCGCACGCCATGTCGGAATAGCCGGAAAAGTCAAAATAGATCTGGAACGCATAGGCGAGCAGCCCCACCCAGGAGCCCAGTATCCCGTTCTGCTCCGGCGCGGCCGACAACGTGGTCCAGAGCGTGCCCACGGCATTGGCCAGCAGCAGCTTTTTGGACAGCCCGACGATAAACTGGCGGATGCCCTTGGCAAACCGGTCGACCGACAGTCGCTGCTCGTCCAGCTGCGCCTCGATGTCCACATATCGCACGATCGGCCCCGCAATCAGCTGCGGGAACATGGTCACATACGCGCCAAAGCGCACGAGGTTGCGCTGCGTGGACGCAACGCCGCGATAGACGTCCACGATGTAGGACAGGATCTGGAACGTGAAAAACGAAATGCCGATCGGCAGGCGGATGTCCAGGTCCGCCGTCTCCGCGAGCGACGGCAAGAGCGCGGCGGCCGTGTCGAGCAGAAACGAGGCGTATTTGAACACGCCCAGCATGCACAAATCCAGCGCCACGGCCAGCACCAGCAGCAGCTTTTTGCGGCGCGGGAATCGGGCCATGAGCAGGCCAATCACCCAGTTGACGAGGATGGCGCCCATCATCAGCAGCACATAGACAGGCTCCCCCCACGCATAGAACACCAGGCTGGCCAGCAATAGAAAAGCAAGCCGCCACCGTCGGGGCAACACGTAATACCCCAGCAAGGTGGCGGGCAAAAAAGCAAATAAGAACGTGAGCGAAGAAAAGACCATATCAGAACGTAAAGCCGCGATACACGTCCAGCAGCATATCCGCCTCCGGCGAGATGATCATGAGCACCACGCCGTCGTCGCGCCGCAGCACCGCCTGTCTGACCAGCGTCTCCGCATCGGCATCGTAGCCCGCAAACTGCGCCGCGCGGTCCACCAGATAGCCTGCCAGCCGTGTCTCGAACTCAGCTGCCTGCGCCTCGTCCGTCTGGACGATCAGCAACTCATTGGTATATCCTACGGCATCGATATAATACACGATGCTTTCGCAGGCAGCCGGGTCGATGCCATAGTAATTGAGCAGGTCCGCATCCGAATAGGGCACCATGTCGTCGAGCGCGCCGGTCTGCAAAAAGGCCGTCGCGAGCGCGGCCGCATATGTCTGCTCCGCCTCGCCCTCGCCTGCCGGCGGCACCGCATTCGCGGTCGGCTCCGTGTCCGCGGGCAACTCCGGTTCGACCGTCGGCTCCTGCGCCTCAGCCTGCTCCAGCAACGGCGCCTGCATCTCCATGCGCTCGTCCAGATGCACCTGCGGCGCCCCCGCCGCGCTACAGCCCGCCAGGCCTAGGCACAGCGCCAAAGCCAGCGCCGCCCATACGCCAGAAAACCGTTTCATATGTCCCTATCCCCCTCCGTCTGACCGCAAAGCCGCCATGCAATATGTTCTATCATACCACGCCGCGCACGCCCCTTCAAGCCGCAGGCGCTGCGTCCGCCATATCGTCGGTCGGTTCCGGCGGATACGCGCCGGACAGCGCATACTGCTCCGCTGCAAACTGCCGCAGCGCGCGGATCCAGACGGCGTTGGCAGCCGGGGTGAGATGGAACATGCCGTCGCCGGTCATGTCGTCCGCCAGGTACCCCTCTGCGTCCATGAGCAGTTCCGCAAAGCTCAAAAACTGCACGCCCTTTTCCTCGCACAGCTGCTCGAGCAACACGTTAAAGCCATTCCATTCCTCAATGGTAATCCGTCTCTCCTGGCAGAACCGTTTCGTGACCGGCGTAACCGACTGAATGACAATCTCAATCCCCTCGCACTTTTCTTGGATGGCATCGATCAGCGTGTCGAAATATGCGAGCGTCGCATCCGGATATTTGCCGGCATAATCGTTCACGCCAAGCATGATAAACACCTGCCCGGCCCCCATTTTGAGCAAGCCCTCCGTCACCGAGACCGCATTCCCGCGATATTGGAGCAGGGTCCGCGAGTCGCTGGACGCCAGGCGCACGCTCATGGACACCGCCGCGAGGAACTGCGCATTGCCCATGAAATCCGCATCGTCCCGCCGCTGGGCAATGCAGTAATTCCGAAGCGACTGGGTGATGGAATCCCCCAGGAACACCGCGTCGTCAAAATATGCGTCAAACCGCCCGGAGTCCAGCATCTCGTCCGTCACCGGCTCCAGCGTCGGGGACGGCGTCGGCGTGGCCTGCGGAGACGGCGTCCAAGTGGGGTCTGGCGTTGCAGTTGGTTCTACCGTTGGCGCCGTCGTTGGCATGGGCATGGTTGCCAGCGGCGTATGTCCCTCCGGTTGCGACGTCTTTGCCGCACAGCCGGCACACATCAACAGCAAGGCCAACCAGCCACACGCCCTCCAAGCCAGCCGCTTCCCCATCTTCCCCATATTGAACCGATTCTCCCCCTGACCCCTGTTTGCACATTTACAATTCTTTTTTATTATGACAGATTGGCACACATATTGCAACTACTGCACATGGCATACATGGGCGCACGCCCGCCATCCCTCGACTTGATCCATGCCGCTCCATCCGTTTTTCAGTGAGCCGTCATGTTGTTTGCACATAGGAGCAGTTCGCCTCCTCCCGGAAACGGGACGTGCGAACTGCATGAGCCTGTTGATTCGAAACTTATTCCCACTCAATCGTGCCCGGGAATGTTCCGTTTGTCAAGAGCTTCTTTTTTCCCTGTTGCTTGCAACAGCCGTCCGTGCGCCATCCCCTGGCCGGCGACACAGCGGCTACAAGACGCTTGCGCTCCGATTCCCTCTGATCAGCTACCTGCTGCGATGATTGCAGGCCATGTCCCCCCTCACAGCCGCGACGGCTTCTGCCCTCAGGCTATGGAGGTTTTGTGCAGTGGCTCCCGCTCGATCGTGCCCAAGGGGCTTGCTCGTGATGTCGTAGGCGACGCGGTTGACATGGGGCACTTCGGCAATGATGCGTTCGCTGATACAGCGCAAAACCGGAAGCGCAAAACCAGATATGGGATCTCTGCCCACTCGAAATTGTGAAACTTTTGTGTTATACTGCAGGTGGAAGTTTTGGTTCATCTGATAAATACCAAGCGAGGGCTATTTTATGAAGCTGAGTGATAAAAACTTTTGATGTTAAAAAGGAGCATAGCAAAGTCCACTCCGAACCAATTCCAGTATCGCTCCTGCAACGATGAGTAAGCGCAACAAGGGCGAGGAAGTGTCCATCACCGTTTTACTGCGTATTTGCGACTATCTGAATTGTGATACTGGAGATATATGCGAAGTTGTGCGCCCCGAGCGGTAACTATATGTCAGATTGGGTTAAGCCATTACGATTATAGATTTGTATAAAGGAGAGCCATTATGATCACAGGAGAACTTAAAAACAAAATTGACGGTATTTGGGATATTTTCTGGTCTTCCGGCATGACCAACCCTCTTACGGTAATTGAGCAGATCACATATCTGATGTTTATAAAAATACTGGACGATAACGAAATGCGCAAGGAGGCAAATGCTGCCGCTTTTGATATGGAGGTCGTTGATCCTATTTTTGACAGCGAACACCAGAACTGCCGCTGGCACAACTTCCGTCACTACGAAGCGGAAGCGATGTTTAAAAATATGACGGAGAACGTGTTTCCCTTCATTAAAAACGATCTGCACACGGGCAGGGATACGGCCTTTGCAAAATATATGAAGGATGCGCTATTTCTCGTGCCGACAGCCCGCGTTCTCGTCCGCGTGGTCGATGCGCTCGACAGCCTTGACCTCAACAATAAAGACATTATGGGCGATGTGTACGAGTATCTTCTCTCGCAAATCGCGCAAAGCGGCACCAACGGCCAGTTCCGCACGCCGCGCCACATCATCAAAATGATGGTGGAGCTGATGCAGCCCCAGATGGATGACGTAATCTGCGACCCGGCGATGGGCAGCGCGGGCTTTATCTGCGCCGCGGCGCAGTATGTCAGCGAGCATTACGCCATGGATCTGATGAAAACCGAGAACAAGCGCCATTACACCACAACCATGTTCTCCGGCTTCGACACCGATCAGACCATGCTGCGCATTGGAGCCATGAACATGATGCTTCACGGCGTGGAAGCGCCCAACATCAGCTGGATGGACTCCCTTTCCGAGGACAATACCCACCGCGACGAATATACCCTCATCATGGCCAACCCGCCCTTCACCGGCAGCCTGGACAAGGAAACCATCTCCAAAGACCTGCTCGCCATCGCGCCTACGAAAAAGACGGAGTTGCTTTTCCTCGCTTTGTTCCTGAAAGCGCTGAAGGTCGGCGGGCGCTGCGCGTCCATTGTGCCGGACGGCGTGCTTTTCGGCTCTTCCAAGGCACATAAGGCGCTGCGGCAGGAGCTGGTAGAATTCAACCGTCTGGAGGCGGTCATCTCCATGCCCAGCGGTGTGTTCAAGCCCTACGCGGGCGTTTCCACCGCCATCCTGATTTTCACCAAGACCGGACACGGCGGCACGGACAAGGTCTGGTTCTACGACATGGCCGCCGACGGCTTTAGCCTCGACGACAAGCGCAGCCCCATCGACCAGAACGACATTCCCGACATCATCGAACGCTTCCACCACCTCGATCAGGAAGAAACCCGCGAGCGCACTGAAAAGAGCTTCTTCGTGCCCAAGCAGGAAATCGTGGATAATGGCTACGACCTGTCCATCAACAAATATAAGAAGGTGGAGTATCAGGCTGTGGAGTATCCCCCGACCAGCGAGATTCTGGCGGAGCTGGAGGGCTTGCAGAGGGAGATTAATGAGGGGCTGAAGAAGCTGAAGG
>OMBZ01000581.1_pt1 | contig 12277 bp, 10 predicted proteins | sample 1673831 | NCBI WGS metagenome assembly OMBZ01 (sample SAMEA103958129, study PRJEB25191) | human gut metagenome | reverse complement strand
TGGCCTGCCGGATGCGCTGGGCACGGGCTACGTGGTCATCGTGCGCGCCGTGCCGAGCCTTATCTATCTTTTCCTGCTCCAGATCGCCATCACGGGTCTTTTCAAGATCCCCATGATGTTCAGCGAGCGCAATCCCGTCACCTGGATCCTGCCGACGATCTCGCTCTCGCTTTCGAGCATCGCCTGGTATGCCATCTGGCTGCGCCGGTTCATGGTGGACGAGGAAAACCGCGACTATGTCAAGTTTGCCCGCAGCAAGGGCATGAGCGACTGGAAGCTGATGAAGTCCCACGTGCTGCGCAACGCGCTCGTGCCTCTCGCGCAGTATTTCCCCCTGCAAATGCTTCTGACGATCTCCGGCTCCCTCGTGATCGAAAGCCTCTATTCCATTCCCGGCATGGGCGGCCTTCTCGTGGAAGCCATTCAGGAGATGGACAACTCTCTTGTCCAGGTGCTTGTCATTCTGTATTCAACTCTGGGCGTGCTCGGCGTGTTCCTCGGTGATATTCTGATGGTATTTCTGGATCCGCGCATCCGCCTTACGGAAAAGGAGGAGGGATAGTCATGAACGCTGCAAAGCCAAATCTCAAGGTCTCGCTGAGTGAGAGCATGTTCGAACGCATTCCCTTCGACTACGAAAAGAGCGAACTGACCGGCTACTCCAACTACTCCTACTGGCACAGCACCTTCCGCACCTTCTTCAAGCAACGCAGCTCCACGGTGCTGCTGGGCATCATGTGCGCGTTTGTTGCGATGAGCCTGCTCTACCCGCTCATCAGCGAGCTGATCCCCGGCTGGGAAACGAGCTACCGCAACCCGAACTTTGCCCAGACCGGCAGCGCCATGTGGAACCTCTCCCCCTGCAAGGAGCACTGGTTCGGCACGGACAACATCGGCCGCGATATGTGGGCGCGCACCTGGTACGGCACGCGCACCTCGCTGCTGCTGGGCTTTGTGATCGCATTTTTCGACGTGACGCTCGGCACGATCGCGGGCGCGCTGTGGGGTTACGTGCAGCGCATCGACCGCTTCATGACGGAGCTTTACAACATCGTCACCAACATCCCGCAGACGGTCTATCTGGTGCTCTTCACCTACATTCTGCGCCCGAGCTTCTGGACGATCGTGCTCGCCATGTGTCTGACCGGTTGGCTCTCCATCGCGCGCTTCGTGCGAAACCGCGTTGTCGCCATCCGTGAAAACGAGTACAACATTGCCTCCCAGTGTCTCGGCACGCCGCTCTCCCGCATTCTGCTGAAAAACATCGTGCCGTATATCGTCAGCATCGTCATCATGGAGGTCGCGCTGACGATCCCCTACTCCATTGGCTCTGAGGTTTTCCTCAGCTACATCAACCTCGGCCTTCCGCTCGACGTTGTGTCGCTCGGCAACCTTGTCTCCGTCGGCAAGAACAGCTTTGAGGTCTATCCCTTCCAGCTGATCTATCCGACCATCATCCTCTCGTTCGTCACGGTGTCGTTCTATATCGTGGGCAACCGCTTCGCGGACGCCTCCGACCCGCGCAATCACATTTAAGGAGGAACGCAGCTATGGCAAATACGATTCTCAGCGTCCGCGACCTCCGCGTCAACTTCAGCCTGCGCGGCAAAACGCTCACCGCCGTGCGCGGCGCGAGCCTCGATCTCTATGAAAACGAAACGCTCGCCATCGTCGGCGAGTCCGGCAGCGGCAAGAGCGTGCTGACCAAGACGCTCATCGGCATGACCGACAAAAACGGTACGATCGTCGGCGGCAGCATCGACTTCAAGGGCACCCGGCTCGACCAGCTTGCAGAAAAGGACTGGCTCGCCATCCGCGGCAAGCGCATCGCCATGGTGTTTCAGGACCCGATGACGGCGCTCAACCCGCTCAAAACCGTCGGCGAACAGATCCGCGAGATGATCACGCTGCACTCCGACCTCAGCAAGGACGCCTCCACGGAAAAGGCGAAAAAGCTGATGGAGCAGGTCGGCATCTCCTCTGACCGCTACGGGAAATACCCGCACGAGTTTTCCGGCGGCATGCGCCAGCGCATCGTCATCGCGACCGCGATCGCCGCCGACCCCGAGGTGCTCATCTGCGATGAGCCCACCACCGCGCTCGACGTGACGCTGCAAGCGCAGATCCTCCGGCTGCTGCGCGATATTCAGCGCAGCATGGGACTGAGCGTGATCTTCATCACGCACGATCTCGGCGTGGTGGCAAATATCGCCGACCGCGTGGCCGTTATGTACGCTGGCGAGATCATCGAAACAGGGCCGACAGAGGAAGTCTTTTCCTGTCCCGTCCACCCCTACACCCGCGCGCTGCTCCGCGCGCTGCCGCAGCTCGGCGTCAAGGGGCAGGCATTGTTCGCCATTCCCGGCACACCGCCGAATCTCTACAACGACATTCAGGGCGACGCCTTCTACCCCCGCAACCCGGAGGCCATGGAGATCGACCGGCTGGAAGAGCCGCCGATGTTTTCCGTTTCTCCCGGGCACACGGCAAAAACATGGACGATGCACCCCATGGCCATTCAGAAATGGGGCGACCCGCGCGACTACCGCACCCCCGGTCTTGGCAGAGCGCCCGCCGCACCCGAGCCGTATGCGCCGCGCAGCGACGAGCCGCTGCTCTCGGTCAGGGATCTCTCGATCGACTTCGGCTCCGGCAAAAAGGTCTTTCATGCCGTCAACGGTGTGTCCTTCGATGTGTACCGCGGGGAGACGTTCAGCCTCGTCGGTGAATCCGGCAGCGGTAAAACGACCATTGGCCGCGCCATTATGAAGATCATTCCCACCGCCGGCGGCGAGATCCTCTACAAGGGCACGCGCGTCAACCGCCACTTCAGCCGGGAGGAGATCAAGCAGTACCGCCAGCAGGTGCAGATGATCTTTCAGGATCCCATGGCAAGCCTGAATGAGCGCGCCAAGGTGGATTACATCATCTCCGAAGGACTTTATAACTTCAACCTCTTCGAAAACGAAGCCGACCGCAAGGCCAAGGTCTCCCGCGTCATGCAGCGCGTGGGGCTGCTGCCCGAGTTTGCCAGCCGCTTCCCGCATGAATTTTCCGGCGGACAGCGCCAGCGTCTCGGCATCGCCCGTGCGCTCATCATGGAGCCGGAATTCATCATCGCCGACGAGCCGATCAGTGCGCTGGACGTTTCCATTCGTGCTCAGATCATCAACCTGCTCAATGAACTGAAAAAAGAGCACTCGCTCACCTATCTGTTCATCGCGCACGATCTGAGCGTGGTGCGCTTCATTTCCGACCGCATCGGCGTGATCTACAAGGGCGCTCTGATGGAGCTTGCACCGGGCGAAGAGATCTTTGCCCACCCCCTGCACCCCTACACCCGTTCGCTGCTCAGCGCGATCCCCATGCCGGATCCCGCCTCCGAACGGGGCAAGACCTGCACACCCTACGATCCGTCCGTGCATGATTACAGCGTGGACAAACCGGTCTGGACGGAGATCGCCCCCGGTCATTTTGTCTTTGCCAACGCGCGCGAATGCGACGAATACAGGAGGATGCTCGGATGAACGGTACATTATTGATCGCAGGCGGAAACATCGGCGCGACCGAGCAGGGCAAAGCCGACATCTTTGGCAGGTTTTCCGCCCTCTGCGGCGGAAAGCGCGGCAAGGTCATGCTCGCCGTCTGCGCCAGTGGAGAGGCGGAGGAGAGCTTTCGATTCAACTGCGAGCTGCTGCTCTCCGCCGGGATCGGCGAAGTCGTGCTGCTGCCGCTGACAGAGGATCCCGCGCTGCTTGGCCGCAGCGGTTGGACAAACCGCGCAGACGAGGCGCTGCTCCCGCTTTTTGACGGGGTGAGCGGCGTATGGTTCAGCGGCGGCGACCAACTGCACACGGCAAGGCTTCTTTTGCAGCCGGACGGTTCAGACACGCCGGTGCTCGGCAGAATGCGCCGCCTTCTTTCCGACGGCGGCGTGATCGGCGGCTCTTCCGCAGGCGCGGCGATCATGAGCCGCACGATGATCGTGCGCGGCGACGACGAGGGGACGCTGACTCTCCCCGTCTGCACCGACGCGGCAGCTTACTGTGACAACGGCGGCGTTTCGCCGGAGCAGCTGCTGCTCTCGCGCGGGCTCGGCTTTCTGCCCGGCGGCATCGTCGATCAGCACTTCAACCGCCGTGCCCGGCTTCAGCGTCTGCTCGCCGCGATGGAAGATGCGGACGAAAACGAGGGCTTCGGCATCAGCGAGGACACCGCCCTTGAGGTCTCCCTCTCCGACAGGGCACTGCGCGTGCACGGCTCAGCCTACGTCATGCACCTTACGCGCAGCGGTGGGACGATCACCATCAAAAAGTTGACTGCGGCGCAGCACGCCGTACAATAAAACTAAAATCAGGAGGAAACCAACATGAAAACCAGCAAACGTCTCTTTACTCTTATGGCACTTGCTCTTGTGTTCGCACTCACCCTCACCGCCTGCGGCAATCAGTCGGATGGCGACAGCAAGGACGCCGCCTTTGATGACGCCTACGCCGTTGCGGACGTGACGCTCTGCGGCACGAACACCAACGATGCAAGCTTTATGAAGGGCTTTTCCATGCAGGGCACCGCGGGTGACCTGATCAACAACGAAAATGTATTCAGCATTGCCATGTGCTACTCCACCGCGACGCTGGATGATGTGAAGGCCTTCTTCACCTCCGAGCGCTTCAGCGATCCCGACAGCTTCCTTGCAGAGATCGATGCGCTGGATCTCGACGGCAATATCCGCAACCTCTCCGGCGATAAGATGAGCTACTTTGACGGCAACACCGCCGATCCCATTCGCTTCTATGGCGACGGCGTTGATCTCATCAACGGCACCTCTCTTTTGCAGCAGGCGGGCGAGTATCACTTCTATCTCGTGACCATCGGCTACGAAAAGGTGCTGTGGGTCGGCGAAGCAGACCGCACCTTCGTGATGGAGCAGAGCGCCATCGACCTTGCCAACGACTTTGCCGCCGCATTTGATCTTGTCACCGAGACCACGCTGATGGAGGATCAGGACGTTTCCGCCATGACGCAGGAAGAAAAGACGCAGGCTGTTCAGGATTATTTCTCTTCTCAGGTCGACACGCTGGATCTCGGCATCACCGTTACGGTCGAATATGACAACGACCCGGACTACCCCGACGACTACTACATCACGCTCGCCAAGGACGGCAGCGAGTCCTCCGCCTACATCACCGTGTACTTCGGCGCAGAGGCTTAAATCCATTTTCCCGACAAGCCGCGGGCGGGGCATGCTGCCCCGCCCGTTTTTTCAAAGGAGTGACTTTTGATGAAAAAATGCCTATCCGTTCTGACCGCCGCGCTCCTGCTGCTGATGCTGTGCGCCTGTGGGAGCAAGGATCCCGCCGCTCCCGAAAAGCAGGGCGATGCCTGGGTCAACCCGCAGTTCAATGAGTACACGCTCACAAAGCTGCGCATGGTCGGCAAGGGCGATGAAAGCTCCGGCTACAAGGTCGCCTTTTTCCCGCCGGAAACGCTCGACGGCGCCGAGGGCTTTCTCGTTTTTTACAGCGTGCGGGAATTTGACGAGGTATGGGAATACCTCTCTTCGCTCACCCGCGAAGAGATCCTCGCGCTCGACAAGCCTGCCAACCGCGCCTATGTGATGACCGATCTCAGCTACTGCGACGGCGTTGGCAACACGCTCAACACCGCCCAGAAGGATCTTATCACCGGCGATGACTTTACAGAGCCCGGCACGCACTATTTCTACGCCGCCGTTTTCGGCGCCGACGGTCTTTTGAGTCTCGAAAAGGCGGCGCAGACCGCTTACATCGCGCCGAGCGCCGGAAAGCTGCGCTTCACGCGCGAGGGCAGCGTCCTGACCGGCACTTTTGCAAGCGATACCGAAGGTGAGATCGAAACGAATTATGTTTTCCTCTCCGCAAACGGCTATGCCGCCGTAAAGGAGCAGCTCTCCGGCGCAGACCGCGCCGCGCTCGACGCGCTGAGCGGCAGCGGCTGCGCGCTGCGCTTCGACAACGCAGGCAGCACCGAGTTTTCACTGGATCTTTCCGAGCAGAAGGATCTTGACGGAAATGCCGTAGATCCCGCGCGCTGCTACTATGTCTATGTTGCCAGCGCATCGGCCGAAACGCTCATGGGCGTATCCTACTGTGCTGAGCGCTTTGTCACGCCCGAGGCGCTTCCCGCCTCCAGCGGGACGATCGGCAGCGGCAGCGGCATTCTCTTCCCCAACGGCGGCGCGGCCTCGATCGGCGGCGACCGCAGCTCCATCATCTCCACCTCGCAGGCGATCTTCCGCGGCTTCCCCGATACGCCGCGCGTCGCCGTCATCGGCGCCTCCAGCGGCAGCGAACGTGAGCTGTGGTCGTACTTCTATCAGGATACCCCCTCTGTGCGCAGCTTTGAACACCGCTTTGCGGACGCAGGATTCGAAGCAGTCTACATTCCGCTCACCGCGGAGAACCGGGATACCATCGGCAGCGACGCCTATTTTGCCTCTCTCGTTTCCAGCTGCCACGGCGTATACTTCACCGGCGGCAACCAGAGTCTTGGCATCTACGCCCTGCAAAATGCCGACGGCGATTGGAATGCCGTCGGGCAGGCCGTGCAGGATCTTTTCGCGCGCGGCGGCTTCCTTGCCGGAACGAGCGCGGGCGCGCACATGCTCGGCTCGGTCTGCTTCCAGGACACCGACTCCCATGCAGCGCTGACGCACGCAAAGCCCACCGAAGCCGTGCTGACCGCCGCCGGCGTTGTGTGCGGCGAAGAGGGCGCGCTCTACGGCGGTCTCCCCTGCGACGCAGCCGCCTGCGGCGCCGCGCTCACCTTTGACTCCCACTTTGGCGCACGGGGAAGGCTCGCCCGCCTTTGCACCATGCAGCGCTCCGGCGGCGCGGCATACGCCGTCGGGCTGGACGAGGCGACCGGCATCGCCGTCACCGGCGGCGTCGGCACGGTCTATGGAGCGGGTACGGTCACTGTGCTTGACAATTGCAGCGCCGTTTACGGAAACGACGATTCGCATTTCAGCGTCAGCGATCTGCGCGTTTTCGTGCTGAGCGCGGGCGATCAGTTCAACTTTACAAGCGGCACGCTCATCGCTTCCTCCGCAAAGGAAGCCCCCGCAGAGTCCGCCGCACCCGAGCAGCCGGAGGACTTCCTTGCCTCCGGCAGCGTACAGACCCGCGCCCTGCTCACCTTTGCCCTCAGCGGCGAAAAGAGCATACAATATCCCGTCGCGGCAGACGGAGAGGAATTCACGCTGCGCGTGGAAAAGTCCGATGACTTCTCCGTTGTCTCGAGCGAGAAGAACTATGCAGCCTCCGCCCTGTCCGACCTGCCGCAGTGCGCCGTATCCGGTCTGCTGCTGAGCATCTCCTGATCTTCCGTACCTTTAGGCAGAAAGCCTGATGCGTGCGCACGCATCAGGCTTTCCAAATGATATGCACCCTTTCGCCGTCGAGCATGATCCGCTCGACAAATTCGGCGGCAATGAGCTTTTTTTCGTCAAAGGACGCGCGTTGAAAATCAAACCGCCGCAGCGGTGCAGAACGGGTCGGCGCACGCAAAAGCTGCTCGCGCTCGGCGTGCAGCGCGTCGATCCTCTGGGAGATATAAGGAACGGCGACCGCGCTGCTTTCGGCGAGTGCAGCCACCAGCCGGTCGATCTTTCGCTCGATCTCCAGGATCACCCCGGCCTGCGCGCGGTCTTTTCCTGCCGGAAGCAGCTCCATCGGGCAGGCATCAAAGCTGCGTTGGATCTCCCCTGCAATATACGCCTCCAGCTCCCGCAGATCGACATCGATCGATGCATCGCAGCCGCCGAGGTTGGAGCGTCCGGAGCAGAGCAATTTGCAGCGCTGTTCCGCCTTGATGGAATTGATCTTGACGGCGTAGCCGCACTTGGCGCACTTGAGAAGTCCGGTCAGCCACGAGTATTTTCCGGCGTTGGCGCGGGGAAGCTGCGCCGCGAAAGAGAGCTTCTCCTGCACGCGCAGCCAGAGCGCAGCGGAGACGATCCCCTCGTGCGCGGAGAGGCACAGCAGCTTTTCTTCTTTCTGCGCAGCACCGCTGCGGCTGCGCTTTCCGATCAGCACGCAGCCATGCTCACCGTCATAATCCGCGCTCGTCTGTCGGCTCTGCACGCCCTGCGCCAGATAATAGCAATAAACCGTCTCGTCTGCCCGCACGTAAACAGGATTGCGCAAGATGCGCGAGAGCGTCACATTGTCCCATGCCTCGCGCTTCGGGCCGTGGATCCCCCGGGCAGTCAGGTCTTTCGCAAGGCCGCGCAGCGAGGTCTCAGGCTTTGCATATTCCTCAAAGATCCGGCAGACGGTCTTCGCGTGTTCATCGGGGATCAGGGTGGAAACGCTGCGCCCGTCCACCTCCGCCTTCGAGAGCGCATACCCGTATGGCGCAGGGCCGCCCGGCCATGCGCCGAGGGAGGCGCGGTGATGGTAGTTATCGCGCACGCGCTCGGCGGTCGTTTCGCGCTCAAGCTGCGCAAACGTCATGACGATGCTCAGCATGGCGCGTCCCACCGGTGACGATGTGTCGAACTGCTCGCTGACAGAGAGAAACGCAACGCCGTTTTTTTGCAGCACTTCCCAGATCCGGCTGAAATCCGCAAGGGAGCGGCTGAATCGATCCAGGCGGTAGACGACGATCCGCTCGATCTCCCCCGCTTCCACGGCTTCCATCAGTTCGCCGAAGGCAGGGCGCCGCATATTCTTACCGGAAAAGCCCCGGTCTGAAAAGATGCGGGGCTCTCCCGCGGTGAACTTCCGGCACAGCTCGATCTGCCCCTCGATCGAAAGGCTTCCCTTTTTGTCAATGGACTGTCGGGCGTAGATGGCGTCCATCTTTCTACCCCTGCGTGCGGGCAGTCAGCAGCAGAATGCAGCGGCGGCAGATCGCCGCCTGACGCGCGGCCCGAGCGGCGGGGTCGGTAGTCGTAAATGTGTTCGTGATGATCATATTGTCGTCCTCCTACCCAAGCGTATGAGCTCCGGCAGGCGGTTATTCGCAATGCGTTCCAACTGCTGCCGACGGGGACTCGCTCGACTGGAAGGGCATTTCCGCCGCCGAAATCACCAAACGCGTGACGGGCAAAGTACAGAGCGGGTCGATCGTCCTCTTCCACAACGCAGGCGAGCACACGCCCGAGGCCCTGCCCGACATTCTCAACTATTTGCTCTCCGAAGGGTACGACATTGTGCCGATCTCGAAGATCCTGCTCAGCGGCGACTACACCATCGACCACACAGGCCGCCAGTGCCCAAAATGAGAAACGACACAGACCGCCGCGATTCCGGCAGAACGCGGCCGCAGAAACGGTGAGGGGCAAGCGTTCCCTCACAGAAGTACAAATGATTTTTATGCACGGGCGCTTGCTTCCGTTTTCGCGCTGTGCTATAATTGATTCACTTAATATTGCGTAATCAATTGCAAAGGAGAAGATACGATGGGTTACATGGATCTTTCCGCCGCTGCATGGCAGCAGGAATACGACAAGGTGTCCGCCGAATATGAGAGTTGGAAGGCCAAGGGGCTCAAGCTCAATATGGCGCGCGGCAAGCCGGGCAAAAAGCAGCTTGAGCTCTCCAACAGTCTGCTGACGGTACTGAGCGATCCTGCCGACTGCGTCGACGGCGGCGTGGACGCGCGCAACTACGGCGAGCTCAAGGGTCTTGCAAGCGCACGCGCGCTCTTTGCAGAACTTCTCGGCTGCAAGGTCTCGCAGGTCTTCGTGGGCGGCAACGCAAGCCTTCAGCTCATGTACGACACCGTTTCCAAGGCCTACACCCACGGCCTTTTGCACAGCGAAAAGCCCTGGTGCAAGGAAGAAAGCGTCAAGTGGCTCTGCCCCGCCCCCGGCTATGACCGCCACTTCAAGATCACCGAAAGCTTCGGCTTTGAGCTCATCACCATTCCCATGACCGAAAACGGCCCCGACATGGACATCGTCGAGAATCTCATCAAGGATCCGAGCGTCAAGGGTATGTGGAACGTGCCGAAATACTCCAACCCCGACGGCATCATCTACTCCGACGAGACGATCCGCCGCATCGCTTCCATGAAGCCCGCCGCGCCGGACTTCCTCCTCATGTGGGACAATGCCTACTGCATCCACGAGTTCGACGGCGATTTCGTTCCCTTCGCCGACATTCTGAGCGAATGCGAGATGTACGGCAACGCCGACATGGTCTTTGAATTCGCCTCCACGAGCAAGGTGACGCTGCCGGGCGCGGGCATTTCGTGCTTTGCGTGCAGCGAGTCCAATATGGAGTATATGTGCAAGCTTATCGGCATTCAGGCCATCAGCTTCGACAAGATGAATCAGCTGCGCCATGTGAAGTTCCTGCAAAACAAGGAGCATACGCTCGCACTGATGAAGGAGCACGCCAAGATCTTAAAGCCGAAGTTCGACATGGTGGTCTCTACGCTCGAGCGCGAGATCGCGCCGCTCGGCATTGCGACCTGGCACAAGCCCAAGGGCGGCTACTTCGTCTCCGTAAACACTACCCCCGGCCTTGCCAAGCGCACGCTTGCACTCTGCAAGGAAGCTGGCGTTGTGATGACGAGCGCGGGCGCGACCTATCCCTACGGTCACGATCCTGCCGACAGCAACATCCGCGTCGCTCCGTCGCTGCCCCCGGTCGAGGAGCTCGAGCAGGCGATGGCGATATTCTGCTGCTGCCTCAAGCTCGCAGCGCTGGAAAAGAGCAAGAAGTAAGGCATATTTGCATCAAAAAAGCGGGCCGCAGTGCGGTCCGCTTTTTCTCATTTCGATTCACTTTTCCGCTTTCTTCTCTTCCCGCTTCAAGCGCCATACGGCGAGTGAACGCACCAGAAGAACATTGATGAGCGCAAGGCGCGCGTAGCTGTAGACGACATTCAGAAGGAAGTACGGCGAAATGTTGCTGTAGTTGCCGAGATCGTCGAGCAGCAGCGGCATGACGCCGTAGCTCATCAGAAGCGGCAGCGCGACAAGCGCGGCAAACCAGCCGGCAGCGAGCCATGTGATCTCTTTTTTCGTGGCACTCAGCTTGAGCGCGCGGTAGGAGCACACCGTCCAGACGATTATCAGGATCATGGCGGCGAACTGCACCCACGCGATCGCAAGGCGCGCATAGTTCATCTCCGGCGTCCAGAGGCGCGTCATGAAGATGGTCGTCCATGAAAGGCCGGTCGCGAAGCGGAGGTAAAGGTCAACGCAGGCATAGACCGCCCAGCCGCACCAGAGACCGACACGGCTCTTCGCCGTAAGGCAGATGACACCGCAGATGAAAAACGGCGCGCCGAAAAGAAGCCCCGAGAAAATACTGCCAAACAGCAGCAGGAACAAAAGCACGATGACCGCGCCGGTACACAGCAGGACCGTGCCGATGATACTGCGGCTCTTATCCCGCGCGGGCACAGCCTGCGGCGCAAAGGACGAAGGATCGTTCTGCACTTCCGCCGCGGCAGGCTCGCTCTGCGGCGCGTCCTCGCCGCGCACGAGCGCATCGAGCGTCACGCCGAAGAGCTCAGAGAGCTTTAAAAGCTTTTCAAGCTCGGGCACGGATGCGTCCGTCTCCCATTTGGAAACGCTCTGGCGCGAAATATCCAGTGCGTCGGCAAGGTCACCCTGCGACCAATTTCTCTGTGTGCGCAGGCGCACGATGTTCTCTCCCAGTGTCATGTGAGGGGTTCTCCTTTACAGAATTTCTGCGTTCAGCTTAGCAAAAAAGCGACAAAAAGTCCACCAAGCGGGCTTGAAAACTTAGCAACCGACAGTTGCACCTCAAAAAAAGTGGGCGCGCTGCAAATGCAGTGCGCCCACTTTTTGAGTTTACATTTCGTAGTCCACGGCCACGCGGTCAGCGCGGATGGACTTGCAGATGTCGCTCACGGCGACATGGCGGGGATCGACCTTGTAGGCGTTCAGATCGTCCATGCTCTCAAACTCGGACACGAGCACGGCGTCGTAGTTGCCCTCGCCGATGTTTCTTGCGACCTCGCACTTTTTCAGCTGCGGGATCACGCCGTCGAGCGCGGCGAGCTTCGTGAGAAACTCGTCGGCCTTCTCCTCGGTGCCTTCACGGAACTTCCACATGACGATATGACGGATCATTTCTTCTCTCTCCTTTTTTATCTGTTGTTGTAGACCTCGATGGCCTTTTTGAGAATGTCCATGGCCCGCTCGAGCTTGTGGCTTTCGATGACGTAAGCCATGCGGACCTCGTTTTTGCCCTTCCCGGGCGTCCTATACATCGAGGCGCCGGGGGCGAACATCACGGTTTCGCCGTTGTCG